>Ga0172379_10001538_pt1 | contig 45450 bp, 34 predicted proteins | sample GrowelOW334metaG_FD_119756 | JGI IMG/M metagenome (GOLD analysis project Ga0172379, IMG submission 119756) | Groundwater microbial communities from an aquifer near a municipal landfill in Southern Ontario, Canada - Groundwater well OW334 metaG | ecosystem: Environmental > Aquatic > Deep...
AACGTATCGGCATCATCTGAAGTTTCGACACCTCATTATTAAGAATATACAAGAGTGGAGAAATTTGGGTCGAGGGAAATTGACTCTCCTTTAAGATTTAAAAGTGTCAATTTTTCGAGCCAGATATGCCGTGTTAGGCGATGAAACTAAAAATTTCCTTTCCTAATAATAAAGAATTTTTGGCAATTTTACGAATTTCTAATATCTTCTCTGATTTTTTCAATCTTTTCTTTGTCTATTTGCTCATTAATTTTCAATGCTTCGCCATGAGCTTTTTCTTTCATTTTTCCCATTTCAGTTTGCGTGTCTCTGCGTTCTTGGATTTTTGCATCTACAAATTCTGCCGCCCGGGGACTTTCATCTACTCCTGAACCTTTATTTATTACAGATTCATAGGCATTTTTTAAAGCTTTTTGTTTTTCATCAAGGTCATCGTACTCCTCTTTGGAATATGGCTTCTTTTTAAAGATCCCCATCAGTTTTTCTTTAAACATAGTTTTTGTGGTTTATTAATTATTATTTATAAAATTGTTCAACCTAGTAAAATTGCCAAAAATTCTTTTCAAAATAGAGAGGAAATTTTTAGTTTTTTCGCCTAACGTATCGGCACATGCGAAGTTGCGCCGTGGATTATTGATTAAATTTGTTAAATATTCCTTTACTTGATTATATCACTAAACTTGCCATATCGTCAGCGCAATTTGGGTGAGGAAATTTTTCTTACCTTGGAGTTAAAAGGTATAAATAGTGAAAAATTTCTGAACCGCATGTGCCGTGTTATCTGATGTTTTATTTGCCCTTAATATTCCTTAATCTAAGCCCTTTTTTGAAATTTTTTTATTCGCAGGTTGACGGGTTTACGTTTTTCTGCTATACTACTCTGAAGCTAAAAAACTGCTTCATTTGTAAATACAATTCATCGAAAAGGAGGATGCAATGAGCAAAAAACAGGTAAAGGCACGTGGCGGTGAGGTTTTTGAGGTCGATACGTCGGATGAGGCCTGTGGAAAGTTCGGCGTCAAGCACGGCGACAAAATCATCAACTGCAATGGAGAAACGTGCATCGTTGAGGGAGTTGCGCCTGCAACCGAGGGAATGAAACCGGAGCCAGAAGTGTTATGGCGTGCAGTTGATGGAGAGGATGGCAAGGTTTCATACTGTTATCCGCTCGGTCCGGATTGCATCAGGCCGACTTAAGATTAGCTTGTTCCTGTTGCATAATTACTGCCAATATACCAGAAGGTTGAGGCAGTTTTTTCTTTGTTAAAAAAATTTCAAAAAAGGGCTATTAAAAAATAAAATTTAAGGGCAAATAAAATTTCAGATAACTCGTTATTGTGCGAATTAACTGCTTCTTAGGTGCTTAAAATTGTATGTTTTGCGAATATGTGGTATATTAATGGCATCCTCCCTTCTTTAATTATTATAGCATAAAATTTATGAAATTAGAAGAGCTTTTGACGAAAATAAAAGATGAGTTGCGTCTTCGCAATTATAGCCGACGGACAATTGACGCTTATTTAACTTGCCTTTCCGACTATTTCAGATATATAAAAAGTGTCCAGAAAAATCCCGACATTGGACTGATCAAAAAGTATCTGTTGGAAAAACAAGAAAAAGGTCAGTCCTCGCAAACAATCAATCTTTACCTCAATGCCATCAAATACTTTTATAGAGAAATTTTCAAAAATAATATTCCTATAAATATAAAATTTGCCAAAACATCCAACAAACTGCCGGTGGTGCTGTCTCGCTTGGAAATTGAAAAAATAATCCATTCAATTGAAAACAAAAAGCATAAACTGCTCGTTTCGCTTTCCTATGGCGCGGGATTGCGCGTGAGCGAAGCGGTAAATTTGAAAGTGAGAGATGTAAATTTGGATGAATTGACGATTCACTTGAAGGGCGCTAAAGGAAACAAAGACCGGCTCACAATTTTTCCGGAAAAATTGAAAGCGGATATGTCGGAATTGATGGCGCTCCAGCACGGCAACGAATACTTTTTTGAAAGCGAGCGAGGCGGAAAACTTACCTCAAGAACAGCTCAAAAAGTCTTTGAAAACGCTCTGGCAAAAGCGCAGATTCAAAAAGAAGCCACTTTTCATTCGCTGCGACACAGCTTTGCGACCCACTTGCTGGAAAATGGCGTAGATGTGCGCTATGTGCAAGAACTTTTGGGACACCAAAACATTCGCACCACGCAATTATACACAAAGGTGACCAATCCAAGCATCCGAAAAATTAAAAGTCCGTTGGAATAACAAAAAAATGAAAACTTTGGCTAGAAATCGAGGACTTTCCTTGATTATTGGCATAGAGAAATTTATTTATACAATTGGCTATGAGTTCCAATGGCAATAAAAATAATATCTCCGGATTTTTCTTCAAAAATAGATCTATAATCTCCCGAAACATTGATACTCCTTAATCCCTTTAATTTTCCAGAGAGAGGATGATTATTCAATATTATAGGGCTATGCTTGTTATCTTTAAACAATTTTAATCTTTCTATGAATTTTTCTTTGATTTCTTGAAGACATTTCTTGAACATCTTATCAAATTTTTTGGAGGTAAAAACATTCATAAAATGATTTTAGATTTGTTCCAGATGAGCCATCAAACCATCAATGCCCTTTAATCTCTTCATTTTTCCGCTCTTCTGCTCTTCTCTGGCTTCTTTAACTGCTTCAAGCAATTCATCGGAGGGATTTGTTTCGTCTTCGTTTAGGCTGATATATATTTCCTTTTTTTTCACAAATCCCCTTAGATAAATATTAAGAACATCGCTCAAATTGAGCCCCATCGCCCCAGCAATCTTTTGGGCTTGAGTTTTGACCTTTTTGTCAGTTTTGAAGTTAATAATAGTAGTCATGTTTTTTAGGTTATTTTTCTTATATATACATTATATATACGATGGAAATATTGTCAAGTGATTTGGAATAATTCGCTATTATTGCGAATTATTTTGAGGGTAGTATAGCCGTAATTGAGGATCGTCCTTGATTATTTCCTAAAATCTCCTTCCTTAATGAAATTAATTTTTTGGCAATTTATTTTAGTTGTTAATTTCAGGGTGCTTTTCAAAAATAAAAATGAAATTTTTATTTTTTTCGCCTAATTCTTTATTGTGCGATTTAATTGATGAAAAAATGCCAGATGTTGTATATTATAAAAATATATGACAAAATGACAAAATATTGATAAAATTTTATTTATTTCATTATAACATATTTTCAAAAAATGAAAACTTTGGCTGAAATAAGGAAAAAATATCAGGGAAAACTGGATTCTTTGGATTTGGAGCTTATTGTTGCTGATATTATCAAAAAATCCAGAGAATTTGTGCTAACTTATCCGGAATACAAAATTACCTCAACTCGCAACTCACAACTCACAACTCTAATTGAAAGACGCATTAAACGCGAACCGATTGCTTACATTTTAGGCCATAAAGAATTTTTTGGTTTGGATTTCAAAGTAGATAAAAATACCCTCATCCCCCGCCCTGAGACTGAATTACTAGTAGAACTCGCGATTCACCTCGTAACTCACAACCCACAACCCACAACTATTATCGACGTTGGGACGGGTTCTGGAAATATTATTATATCTTTAGTAAAAAATTTATTGCGTTCCGAGTTGCGACCCGCCTGCAACGATGTTGCAACTTCGGGCAGGGTTACGGGTTACGAGTTTATTGGAATTGATATTTCAAAAAAAACATTAAACATTGCCAAAAAAAATGCTAAAACGCATAAAATAGACAAAAAAATTAAATTTCTTAGAGGAAATTTATTGGAACCATTAATAAAAAGTTCACGGTTAATGGCTAACAGTTCACTGATAGTAATCGCGAATCTTCCCTACCTTTCTTCTAAAATTTATTCTTCCGCACCGATTGATGTAAAAAAATATGAACCAAAATCAGCATTATTAAGCGGTACGGACGGATTAAATCACTACAAAAAACTTTTCAAGCAACTTAAAAAAATAGTTACGAGTTACGACCCGCCTGCAACGATGTTGCAACTTCGGGCAGGGTTACGAGTTACGAGTTTTCTTGAAATAAGTCCCGAACAAAAACCCGCCCTTCAAAAAATAATAAAATCATCCTTTTCGAAAGCTGAATTTGAATTTAAAAAAGATTTGGCAGGAAAATGGAGAATTTGCATTATCCATATTATTGCCTGAAATAAGCCTTTTTATAAACACAAAATCCCGCCGTATGACGGGATTTAGTGTTTATAATGGTCAGCTTTTATTAAAGCTAAACCAAAAAAAGAAAACTTTAACTAAAGATTATATCTTCTTCTTCTTTTTTCCAGCTTTCTTTTTCTTTGCTACCTTTTTTTTCTTAGCCATTGTTTATTTCACCTTCCTTTCTATTTTATTTTTTATTTTCATTTTCAGTATTTTTACTGAAAAAAATAATTTAAATTTTTTTGTTATTCGACCTTTTTTGTTTTGGAAAAATTATTTTTAATCCGCCAGCTGGCGGATAATTTTATCCAACTAAATTATATAACATATAAAAAATAATGCAATAGCAAAAAGTTATCCACAGCGTAAAGAAAATTTAATTTCATTAAATTTTCCACGCTGCGCCGCAGAATTAAAAAATTTTTTATTTTTCGTGGCACAAGCAAGAAATTTTTAATTTTATAATTTTATAATTTTTAAATAAAATTAATTACTCAGGAAATACTTTTATATAATTTATATTTTTTAAATTCAGCCACTATCTATCAACCGGCAGATAAATATTAATTTTTAAACTTTTAGAAATTTAATATTGAAAATTATTTAAAAATTACAAAATTAAAAATTAAAAATTGCCTCCAATATTACGCCAAAAATGCCAAATTTTGTCTAGTTGACGCCAAAAAAAGACCCAGCTAAAATAAAGAAAGACACGAAAGGTCGAGAGCTTCAACGCAAGCTGTACTTTCAAAATTTAATCATTAATTCTAGAAAGGCAGGTGAAACACATGGAAGAAGAATTCAAACCTGAAGAACAAGAAGAAGAACAAGAAGGTTCCAACGGCTGGTTGAAGGATAACTTGCGGATAATTATCAGTATTATCATCGTTATTGTGATTGCGGGAGGCATATACTCTTTTTCAAAACGCTCTCAAACTCTACTCAGCGAACAGCAAGTCAGTTCCGAAGAAAAAGTTGCCACCGACAATGGTTCTGTGGAAATTAAGCCAACAGACACCACAACTACTATCAAAGGACAAGTTGCCGTAAAACAAGCCCCATCTGCAGTAGCTGTAAGCAAGGAAACTGATGTTTCTTTCGTTGAAACAGCAGTAAAAGGAGAAGGACAAACTCACCTAGCTCGCAGAGCGCTAGCGAACTACTTGGAAAAAAACGCTGATTCAAGCTTGACCGCTGAACACAAGATTTATATTGAAGACTATCTTCGAAAAAAATCTGGTTTCAAAGGAGGAGTACACATTGGATCTACTATCGATTTCTCGAAAGACAATATTAAAGTCGCTATTGAAGCGTCTAAAAATCTAAGTGAAAAACAGCTAAAAAATCTTCACAAGTACGCAGTCAGAGTTCCGTCACTCTCATGAGATTCAGATTGAACGGTAAAGCTCTAAACTAAAAACAAACATTGGTTTGTTCCTTAAGGAATTAAAATACTTTGAATAGCAAAACCCTCCGGATAACATCCGGAGGGTTTTGTTGTTTAAACAAAAAACTTATTTTTTTCCAGTTTCCAATTTTTGCTGGATCCAAAAGTAGGTTAACAAAAGAATTGCGCAAACAGAAAAAATAGTGATTATTTTTCCGATTACCCGGGTGTTGAGAGCGATAAAACCGATTAGAATTGTAATGCCATACAGTGGCAAAGAAATTTTACTTGGAGAAAATCCCAATTTTGACAATTTATAATGCAAATGGCTGGTATCTCCTTCAAAAATAGATTTTTTCAGCCTAATTCTTTCCAAAATAACCCATACAAAATCGAAAACGGGAATAGTCATGACTAAAAGGGTGGTGGCAATTTTAGTCCCGGCAAATATGGCCAAAACCGCCAGAATAAATCCCATAAAAAAAGCTCCTGCTGTTCCAGCTAAAATTTTTGACGGATGAAAATTGAACAGCAGAAATCCCAAAACTGAACCGGATAAAGCCATACTAATCAGCCCCACTGACGGTTGATTCACTTCCGGCTTGAGAATAAGAAAAAACATCACAATGGAAGCAATGAAAGTTACTCCCCCGCTTAGGCCATCGATTCCATCCAGCCAATTCATTGAATTAATCATAATCAAAATCCACCCTGCAGTCAGAAGAAAACTTAGAAAATAATATATTGAATTTACATTTAAAAATATTAGCTTATTGCTCCACAAGTTAGTTATATATTCTATCCTCAGTCCATAGGCAAAAACAAAAATAGCTATGATTAATTGAAACAATAACTGGATTTTCCAAGAAAGCTTCCAGAAATCATCCAAAAGACCAACAGCTAAAATAAAAAGCGCCGTCACAATTATTATCCAAAGTCGAGAAGAAATAAAAAGATTGGAAGCGCTTAAAATAGAAAATAAAAATGCCAGAATGATTGCCACACCCCCAAGACGCGAGACTCCTTGAATATTCCAGATACGATTTATTTTTTTTGATTTTAATTTCCTTGAAATCCAAACAAAAGCGCCAGTCAAAAGGATGGAAACAAAAAAGGCTTTAGCAAAAGACACAAGATAAATCGCGCTTTCCATATTATTTTTTCATTTTCTCTGTTACCCAAAATTCTCCGAAATATTTTTTGATCAAAATGCGGGTTTGAGAATCAATAGCCGGCATCGCTCCTAAAGTAGGCGCGATAATAGGCACCAAAAACCATTGAAAAAACATATAGATATATCGCTTTTTTGAGTATTTTTCCGGTCTTTTGGGCAGTAAAATAAAGCTCAAAAACATGGATACAATCAACCCAAACATGGCCAAGGTCATCAGATATCTCGTCATAAAGGGCAAATTATGCGCTAAAACGCTCTCGTTGAATGCCGACCCTCCAAAAAACAACGGCAACCAGCCCAATATAGCCAGAATAAAAGGAGCCGTTGCCCAAGAATGATGCCCTTCCAGCATTTCAAAAGCGGTTTTCAATTTTTTCCTCATTTTTATCTTTTTATCAGGCCAGAGAGAGCGCATAATAATAGGAAAATTTTCAATACCATAAGCCCAGCGTCTTTTTTGCTTATATTGATTTTTTATCGTTTTCCAATAAGTGTCCGCCAAAACAGCATCCAAAGAAATCGGCAGATAAATCGGAGTCACTTGATAGTCGCCGTGAAAATATGAATAGCATTTCCAATAAATAATCGAGTCTTCGCTAATCATATTTACCGGCCAGAAATTAACTTTTACTAAAGTATCAAAAGGTTCGCTGTGGGACGAAAATGTTACCATTTCTTTCCGTGTACTCTGATACATGTGCCAAAAAGAAGAACTGGTGACGATTACACGGACAAAGGCATTGGTGTCCCAAATATTGTTGTGATACATAGGCAGAGGCTGATAGGAGCGTTGTAGCCGCTTTGGATCAGTAATATAGGCATAAGTAAGGGCTGAAAAATATTGCGGATGACAGACACTGTCACAATCGAAATTAGAAAAAATGACTCTTTGATAATCAATGTTTTTTTCATCCAGATATTTCATCAGATATTTTGCGGCGAATGTCGCATTGGACGCTTTGCATTTCATTTCCCCTGTTTCCACAATATGGGTTGTAACAATAAATTCTTTGAACACTCCTTCAAACTTATTGGACAGATATTCGACTTTTTTGAGTCGGCCTGATGCATCTTCCCGTTCTTCTGTAGCCAAAAGAATTATAATTTTATCGTTGGGAAATTGACTGTCAGCCACAGCCTGAATAGCCGGTTCAATAACTTCGGCTGGCTCGCCGGCTGTCGGCAGAAGAACAACATGAACGATATTTTTCCAGTCCAAAACATCAATTTTTGCATTTCTGATTCTTTTCACGTCTTTATAATGACTAATAATCTCGACTAACGATTTCTTGATTTTTTTCTTTTGTTCCGGAGAAACTCCTTTTCTTAAAATTTCTTTTATTTCTTTCAGCCGCATTTCGATTTCCTTGGCATATTCGGTTGGATTAATAATTTTCTGGCAACGCATCCACCAGTCTATTTTTTTACCTTGGGAAAGTTTTTTGTAAGCCCTTACGGAATAATAAGTAATATAGATGGTTCGATGAATCCAATAGATATCGAAGACAATCACAAAAATAGCCACCCATACAGGCAACAAAAAAGAAAAAACAAACATGCCTATCAATGTAAACCAAGTCAAAATGCCCGGAATCATTTCCAATGTTCTTTGCACTCTTCTTTCATGAATATCCTGAGTTTTTGGGTTGGGAAAAATAAACATAAAAATAAAAAAAATACTAATAATTGACTCGGGCAATTCCGGTAGAAGCTATGACAATTCCCAGCTGGATAATCAATGAAGCCAAAAGAAAAAGATAAGAAGCTATCCTCTCTTTTTTTTCATAAAACAAATGCGCCAAACTGAAATTAATAATAAAAAAAACGCCTCCAATAAACGGCAAAAAATAGACTTGCCACCAGCTCCCGATGATGTCGACCCCGAAGTAAACATTATAATGAATAATGATTGGCAAGTCAATAGGGCGGATAAATATAGTTAAAATTACCCAGCTAGCCAGATTGAAAACAATTATGCCGATGGAAAGCCATTGAACAATGGCATTATGAAAAAAATCTTGGGAAAAAAAAGACCTGATGCTAGTCCACAGGCTCTTGGGCGAATTTATTATTTTTTTCCATGTATTGGCGCTCATTAAGATATAAAAATATTAGATTAACAGAGGCAAATGCGTAAGTCTTGAGCTATTCGTGTGGCTTATCTAAGATCATCGGCTCGAATTTATTTTCGCTTTCCGTGATTTTCGCGACATCCTTGTTTATTTTTAAAAATTCTTTGGAAGCGGAATTATAATGATTAATCGACGTCCCAAGGCTTCCGCCCAATTTTTTCATAAAATCTTCATAGGTTATCAGATGCTTGTTTAATTTTTCAACATTAATAATAACCTGCTTGATGCCTTTTTCCATTTCTTGTTTTTTCATTCCATGCAACACTGTCTGAAGATAAGCCAAAAAAGAAGTTGGAGAAACAATTACCACTTTTTTGTCGCGAAAAGCATAATCAATCAGATCCCGCGTGCTGATTTGAACTGCGCCTACTTTATTTACCAAAAGATCGTAATAAATAGCTTCTGAGGGAATAAACATGAAAGCAAAATCAGTGGTGTTTTCTTCCGGTTTGATATATTTGGAAGTTTCATCAATACGATTTTTCAAATCTTGTTTGAAAAGTTTTTCCAATGGTTCTCTTTCTTCCGCCGTTTTAGAATTAAGTATTCTCTCGTAATTTTCCAAAGAAAATTTTGAATCAACCGGAATTATTTGATCTTCCACGAAAATTACCGCGTCCACAATACTCCCATCCTTGAAACCGTATTGCATCTGATAGGAATTGGGAGGAAGAACATTGCACAAAGTTTCTTTCAGAAAATATTCACCTAGCACTCCCCTTTGCTTAGGATTTTTCAAAATATCCTGCAAATTTTGCAGTTGGGTAGAAAAATTGATTACTTGCTTGTTGGTTTCTTCCAATTTTACCAATCCGGCGACCACATCCGCAATTTGCTTGGCTGATTGCCCAGTAATTCCCTGCACAGTCTTGATTGTAGTGTTTATTTGATCTTGAGTAGCCCGATGAGTCTGGGATAACTTACTGTCCAATTCTTGTCGCAATTCCGAATTTTGCACCGACAGCGCCTTCAGTCGATCCAGAATTACCGCTATTTTTTCTCCGGAATCCTTGTCTCCCCCTTTTTCTATTTTTTTCCTTAAATCAAAAACAAGCCATCCAAGAATGATCACTAAAAATAAAACGACAAGGATGATAACTGAAGAGTCCATTGAAAAATTCTTGAAAAATTATTTTGCCATTTTTAATCCTGCAATAGTCCTCTTTAATCCAGGAATTTTATTAACAATCTCATCATGTGGCCCTTCCAAAAAGTCCAAAACGAAACGATCAAGCATGTTCATCCGATACTGGAATTCCTCGCTAGTCATCAGAACATAACTTATTTCTTTGCCTATTTCGGCCTCAAGATTATTCATAAAGTTCTTGAGCTTCGCCCGATTAATATTATTGGCTACCAGTAAAATATCTGCTTTGCTTTTTTGATAATTGATAAAGATGCCGCTAATTAAAACCAGTTTAATGTCTCCGATGATTTTTATTTTTGAAAAACTTTGCGAGCTGGGATAAATATTGGATTTCACAATGAGTCTTTTTAATTCCAAATAATATGGAAAATTCTGATTAAAAACATAGTATCTGCTTCCATTATTTTTCCTTTCAATAATAAATTTCATTTTACTGAAATGTTCCAGTTCTCGCTTCGCTTCTGAAGCTTTAACCATATTCTTTTTTGCTATTTCCGCAAGGGTATGCTTTTGATCAGGATTGAGGATAAAAAACCTCAATAGTCTTGATTTTACCTTGGATCCGAACAAAAACTCTAAAATTTCAGCCATAAACCAAAAGGGCTTTAGCGCTCTCCGCCTTATTAAAGCGCTAAGCTTAAAAATTACTTTATAGTCAGTATAATATCAAAATTAAAAAAAGTACAGTAGGCACACGCAATTGATAATTAACCAGAATTATTATATATTATAGGTAGAACCATAAACTAGAGCGGGGGTTATGTTGCAAAAGAACGAAGAAAAAAATAACAGTATTATTAAATTGGAAAATTCCATTTCCAATATCTTGGTTGTTAATAAGCTAAAATCAAAGCCTTTCATTGAAGCCTTTGAATACCAGGCAGAAAATATTTCTCTGCAAAGTTTAGGCACATTGCTGGGTTTTTTCAAAATAAAAGATTCAAGCGAAGACTCTGCTTATATTGTCAACTTTTTGACTTCCGTACTAAAAAAAGAGTATTATTCCAACTCCAAAAGAGGCGTCAATAATAGTTTTGATGCAGCGCTTCATAAAGTAAACCTGGCGCTGGCAGAACTGGCTAAGCATGGAAATATTAAATGGTTAGGCAATTTGGATGCGGCTATCTGTGTTCTGGAAAAAACCAATCTTCATTTTTCCGTTTCCGGAAAATCCAAAATTTTGCTACTTAGAAATAAAAATTTATTGGATATCAGCGAAGGTTTTGAAATTTCAGGAGAACCTAATCCTCTGAAAACTTTTGTTGATGTTTCTTCCGGCCATTTGGAAAATCTGGATAAATTGCTTATAACTTCTGATGATATTTTCCAAGTTTTTTCTTTAAATGAACTGAAAAAAGCTTCCTCGAGATTTACCAAGGATAATTTTGTTCAATTTATCCAGACAGCGCTAGTTAATGAAAAAGAGCTGGCAGTCACATTTGTTGTTGATATGTTTAAGGCTGAAGAAGCTGCCATCAAAAAACCAAAAGAAAAGAAGAACAAATATTACCAAAATGCTTTCAGTGAAAAAACTTTTCAAGAACAACGATCTGATACTGCCAAAATTTTTCCTCCGGAAATCAAGCTGAATGAGGAAAAAGAAGAGTATACCGACGAAAAAACCGGGCATATTTATGTTCAAGATCAAACTAGTGCGGAAAACAACCAAAAATCTTCGAACCAACATTGGTTTTTCATAAAGGAAAAATTATCCGATGTTCCTTATTTTTTCAAAAAAACTTCCAAAAAAATAATTTCGACTTCAAAAAAATCTTTCTATACCCTGAAAGATTATTCATCTAAGATAAAATTTGATTGGCCAAAAAGAAAACCGCCGGTTCAAAAATCAGAAAAAAATGCTAGTGAGGCCATATTTTCAGATCCTCAAAAAATAGTTCCGAATGTTTTTTTTCATAAATTTAATTCCCTAGAATTTTATTTTAAAAAAAATTTATCAAAAATTTCACAAAGATCAAAATGGGCCATCCCGTATCTGCGAAAGTTTTTTTTAGCCATTATTCCAAGCTTTTCCAAAATAAAAAATTATTTCCGTTTATTGGATCGCCTCCAGAAACTGTCCTCCCTGGCAATAGTCTTGCTGATAATTATTTTACCCATGCTATTTTTGAGGTTTAAGAACCAGGAAAAAATCGCTCAGGAAAACAAATCAATTGCAGACATGAATATTATCCAAGAACCTGCGCTCCAGGAAAAAAATATAACTTCTCTTTCCGCGGAAAAAGATTTGTCTCCTTCATTGAATTCCCTAAAAATAATCCGTACTGCCGATTCGGTAATTATTGTTTCCGGAGAAAAAATAATCGTTTGGCAAGAAGGAGGCGGGAAAGAATTTCCTATCCCCCAAAATTTTGGGGTGCCTGTCGCTGCCGGCTGGATGAATGATTTAAAATTAGCATTTATTCTTACCGACCAAAATAAAATTGTTTCCTTCAGTCCGGTTTCTTCCAAGTTTCAAGAAAACAAGATAGATATTCCCGCGGAATCAAAAATTAGCTTCATAGGGACTTATTTGACCTATCTTTACCTGGCTGATACCAAAAATAGCCAGATTTACCGCTATCCGCGCGCTGAAGGCGGGTTTGGAAATAAAGTTAATTGGCTCAAGGATCAAACCGATTTGTCCAATGTTACCAACATGGCGGTAGATGAAAATATTTACCTTGCCAATAACAATCAACTCTCTCAATTCTTTAAAGGGAAAAGACAAGATTTTAATCTTGAAAAAACTCTTAGTCCTCTTAATATAGACAGCATCTATTTAGATATTGAAACCGGAAATATTTATGTTTTAGACAAAAAAAATAAGCGGATAGCTAAATTTGATAAATCAGGAGCTCTTCTGAAAAACTATACTGCTGATTTTCTAAAAGAAGCGCGGAATTTCTCGATTGATGAAAATAACAAAAAACTTTACGTTGCCGGTTCCAATAAACTTGTTTCTTTTGATTTGGAATAAAAAGCAACAAAAAAAATCAGCCGAGGCTGATTTTTTTTGTGTTCAGATATTTTTTATGCACCAGAGGTAATCTTTGATCTCTCCATAACTTCCCTGTTCACAATTTGCGCGTCGCGCCCATATTTTAATCTTGAAAGTTCTTTGAAGGCATTGGCCAAAGCCTGATCGCCATGAGTAGGAGCAAAAGTCTTCATATTAAAAGGCTTGGTAAGCTCATTATTTACCAAAAGTTTAGCAAAAAGATTGCGATTATCCACATTTACCAAATCACTAGCCGTGAAAATGGGTGCGAATTGTTTTTCCAAAAATTCCGCATCCTCTGCCCCGACTCGAAAAGTACAAAGTGATCCGACATTGCCAAAAACTGCTTTGGAAATTTCTTCTTTGAGCTGAGCGATAAATTGATGCGCCAAAATAAGACAAAGTTTGTATTTTCTGGCTTCCGAAAGAATCTGCGCAATGGAATTTGTCGTTACATTCTGGAATTCGTCCAAATAAAGATAATAGTCTATTCTTTCTTTTTCCGGAGTATCCACTCTGGAAAGAGCCGCCATCAAAATTTTTCCCACCAATACCATTCCCAGAAGACGCGCATTAATTTCGCCAATTTTTCCCTTTGAAAGATTAACCAGCAGTATTTTCTTATTATCAATAATTTCCCGCATATTGATAGTGCTTTTTTGCTGGGTAATAATCGGACGCATCATATCGTTGGAAATGAAAGTGGTCAGCTTGGAAGTAATATAAGGAACCATATTGGCCAAAGCTGCTTCTCCTCCCGCTTTTTCCGCTTCCTTGGTCCAAAAATCCACAGTTATTGGATTTTTGCAGTGGGATAATTTCATTTTTCTAAATTCCTCATCCGCCAAAACTTTTGATATTTCCATCAATGTTGATCCTGTTTCCGGATCATCCATAATTAGAAGCATGGCATTTCTCATATATTGCTCAAACATTGGCCCTCCAGTGGCTTTCAGATCATATAATTGATCAAAAATTCCAATCATTTCATTAATCACAAAAGTTTTTTGCTCCGGATGCGCCGGATCATATTCCAACATATTCAAACCGAGTGGCCTTTCAATATCAGAAGGATCAAAAATTATAACATCTTCCGCTCTTTCTTTGGGAATAGCCGTCAGAATATCTTCAACTGCGTCGCCATGCGGATCAATAAAACAAAAACCCTTCCCATTGCGCGCATCCTGTTTTGCCATTTCTTGCAAAAAAGTTGACTTGCCGGTACCGGTTTGCCCGATTGTATAAATATGTCTCCGGCGATCATCATCAGTCATCCGAATATCAGTTTTTGTATTGCGATATTCATTATACCCCAAAAGTATTCCTTCTTTTGGAATATTAGTCGGAGGAGGAGAAGCGCCAGCTTTCAGCCATTTGATTCTCGGAGTTTCCGTCGTTGATATTGGAAAATGATACACTCCGGCCAATTCTTCCGCTCCAAGAACAATTGCGTCTTCTTCGACAAAATTCCTAAAAATATAATCGAAGGCGATCTTTTTTTCTTTTCTAGCTCTTCTTTTTATGACAAAATTATTTACGTTTGAATTTTCGAATTGGACAAAAGTGCTTTCCAAATGTGAAAGTAATTCTTCCGCCCTGGCTTGAGTTTTAGCGGAAGTCAAAATGCGAATGTTCGTTTTGAATCCTGTTTTGTTTGCTTTTTTTTCTATTGATTTTACCAACTCCTGTTCTTCGGGCGTAAGCTGAACGCTTGGCCTGTCCATAGGTTTCATTTCTTTTTTTGAACTGGCGCTAATCAAGGTATCAGTTATTCCCCTACCTATGTCTCCAATTATTCCCGCGTTAGCATGCCTAAGCTGTTTACCTTGCTGCATCCTATGGGCAATCTCCTTGCCTTTGATCCGCCAACTATTATTAGCTGGAACAATTACCAGTTGAATTACCGCGCCCTCTTCTTCTTCATCTAAGCGACTGAACGCATTGGAAAGTTCATTCAAAGGATCACTCTCCATCATTTCATATGTTTTCAACGGTAAAGAATGGGATTTTTTAAGTGTCAGAATGGCCGCCGCCGTATATGATCCGGGAGTAAAAATAGTGTAATCCGTTATCTTCTCCAGATGAGCATTGGGAAAATAACTATGTATTTGCTTTTCAATAATTTGTTTGAATTTTTTCGGAAAAGAGAGAAAAAAAGAAATCTCTTCTGTTCCGGCCGGATTGGCAATTTCCAAAACAATATTCGGCACTCCATATAAAAAATTGCTTAGAATTCCATTTTTCCCTTTTATATTGCTAAAAGTGGTAAATAACTGCTCCATGGCTCCAATTTCCTCTTTCCAAACCGCTTTTTCTCCTTGTTGTTGGGCCATTTCTTCTTTTTTCTTATAAATTTTTGAAACTCTGACAATTTCCAAATCTGCATTCATAGATCGGGTAACTTGGGCGCGAAAATCAAAAAAGCTTTTTAGCACCAAAAAAATGCCACTGCCAAAAGAAATGATTGACAGAAAAATTGCCAGAGGAAAGATAATTAAATTGAAATCGAAATTCATTTTTATTTTTTATTTTAAATTTGTTTTAGGTTTTTATTTTTTATTCCTCTTTAATAAGGCCCTTTTTCACTAAAGCGTCATGCAACTCTTCGGATAAAAGCTTATCATGAAACATATCAAGAATATAATTATCCTCCATGTGCTGAGCTACTTTGACTGCGTGAATCACGCCTTTTTGCATCGCCACATCAACCAAATGCTGTATTTGGGATTCCGCATCGGATTTTTGCGATACTGCTTGAGCGTCGCTGGCCACTTCCTGCTCATCAGTGTTCTTTGCCGGCGCTGTTTTTACTTTGGACAAAATCTTTGAATAGGAATTATCTTTTTCGGCCGCCGCTACTTCTTGAGTGGTTTCTATTTGGGCTTCTTTTTCCGCCGAAGCACTTTCAACCGGCGTTTCTGCTTGAATTGGTTTTTCTTCTATCGGTTCGACTTTTTCTTTCGGGTTGTCTCCTTCTTCTAACGGCTCTAATTGATAAACCATAAAATATTTTTAAAAAAATTATAAATTGCTTTTCATTTCGGTTTTGAAATCATCGATTATTTTTTGCACCAGACTTTCATAAGTGGGAATATTGGTTTTGAGAAATGTTTCCACTTGATCCGGAGTGGATTCCTGATCAATTAATTTTTCATACTCATCCCTAGCTTGTTCATTTAGCTTATCCATCGTTTCCACAAAAATTCTTTTGAGAAGTACTTCCGTCATTTTCACCAACAATTGTTCCTGCTTATCTTGAGGCAAATCAGCTAATCCCAATTCTTCCATTAATGTTTTTTGAATTTGATCTTGATTCATTTTTTTATTTTTTAATGATTATTTTTTTAATTTTATCACTTTTTTGAGGCTGCCACTATGGCCAACCGGCGCGTGAAAGTATCTATGGCTTCTTCTTCCGAATGAGAAATTCCGCCGAGTTGGTCCGCAATTTCCGGATGAGCTTTCAGAGCATCCTCCACAGTCACACTTTTTATATCCGACCAATTTTCCACTCTAAATATATTGCATAGGCTTCTTCTCAGTGAATTTGTTGTTCCTGAAAAATCGTCTCTAAAACTTCTTATACGTTCCAGGATACGTTCCTGATTGACCTTTTCCGCGTCTAATTTAAGTTTTTCTTTCGAGAATAAATCTTCCGCCATTCTTCTTTTCCAGTCCGTTCCGATTCCACTTATCTCAACTGTTTTTTTCTGAATATAATCTTGTATTTGGGATATTTTATCCGAACTTTGATGTTCCATTTCCAAATATTTATCCACCGCGCCATGAACATCACTGCCATCGATTATTTTTCCCATATGACTTTCGATTTCCGCAATATTTATTTTTGGCGTTGCTATATTTTCCACTCCAGTTCCTGTACCCGGTTTTTCCATTGGCGCTTCTGTATGGGTTTCAGGGACAACTTCGGCTGGATGAGAAGCATTTTCCGCCCCCACAGTTTCTGCGCCAGATGGATGACTGTTTATATCAGTTGGAGCGGTTTCATGAATATTAGGCATCATTTCCGCATGAACACTAGGACTGTCCACAGATTCAATAATTTTAGGAGCATCAGAGGCACTTGCAACTTGAGCATGCGAATGTTCCGGAAGATACCCCAAATGTTTTCCCTGAAACTCTTCTAAATTTCCGTCTTCGCCAATTATTATTTTACTTCCAGCAGAAACATCGTCGAACACTTTCGCTCCGTGCTGATGTTCATATTTTTCAAATAAATTGCCCACTGCTTTATCGGCATCTGGTCGATTCATTCCCATTTCTTCGTAATGTTTCCGTGCAGTTTCCCAGGGATTACTGCCCTTTTCTATTGTTGATACAGAACCTTGCCCAACCTCCGCTTTCAAATTTTCCGCAAATTTATCAACAGTATCAACAGTATCAACAGTAGAGTGTGTATCAATTTTTGGAATATGATGAGGACGGACTTCATGATGGGCATCAGCTAATCCTATTTTTTCAAAAACCGAATGTATCTCATCTTTGACACTGCCAAAAAATCCCGAAAGACCGATTTGATCCGAAAAATGTTTTATTTGGTCTCCCGCCCAATGAGTGACGCCTATCTCGGTTAAAATTTTTCCCATCATAAGAACTCCCGCACTTGCAATAAGTCCCTTGAGCAATCTTTTATTTCTCGCCATTTCTTCTTCTTTCAAACTGTCTTCATAGGTATCTATCTCCTCTTTTATAAGGCTCTGAAGTTTTTCAAATTTTTTCTCCAAATCTTCCAATTCCACTTTTTTCAGCATTTCTTCTTTTTTTGCTTCCGCTTCCGCATCTTTTTTTTGTCTATATTTCATTTGATCCCTTTCCATGGCTCCCAAACCAGCTCCCACACTGCCGAGAAGTCTTCTCCCTAGACCAAAATATAATCCCAGACCGGTTGCCCATAAGCCAACAGTCACCATCCCTTGTTTTTTCCATCCTAATTTTCTATTTTTATTAATAAGTTTTTCCGCTCCTTTCATCAGCCAGCTTGCCGCTTTTCCCACTTTTCCGAATTTTTCCTCCATAATTTGCGACCTGACATTGGTTTTGGCTTCAAATAATTTAGTTTTTTCTTCGGAATTGAAATATTTTACCAAATCTCCCATTTCTTTTCTAAGATTATCCCCGTTCGAACCATTACTTATCAATATTTCAAGTTTAAAAGATAATAACTCATTCAGTTTATTTTTATAATCAATATATGCTTTATCTCCAAAATTAACTCCATTTTCTTTTAATTCAGCTCCTGATTCTCCTCTCATAAACGGAACAACACTGGTATTCTCATAATGTTTTCTTGCGTATAATTTTCTGGCTTCTATTACTTCTTTAATTAATTCATTCTCTTTTTCTTTTCTGGCTTTTTCTTTTTCTTCACTACTCTCTATTTTTTCAATTTTATAATCTTTGTAATCATCAAGATTTACGGCATTTCCTTCATCTTTTTTATCGCGAACTACCAGAGCTTCTTCTTTTCCTTTAGGTTTTTCGCTTTCTTTATTGAGCACTATCAGAGCTTCAGACGTTCCTTCTTCCGATTCTAAGGCTCCTGTATTGGATTCTTTCTTTATGTTTTCCGCTTCAATTTTCCCGGATTTTTTTTCTTCAAAATCTTTTTTATTTGTTTCAACATAGTCAAGCGTATCGCTCGACTCATCATTAGTTTCCTCCCCGGATAAAATTTCCTGAATTTTATTTTTAATCACTTCCACGCCTATTGTTTCTCCTTTTTCCATCGTTCCCTCTAATGCTTTTTTCACTTTTTCCGCATAAGAGGGAAAATAATACAAACCACCCCGATCTCCTTTGACTGGAGCATTCAAATTTTTCAGATAATCCAAAAGTTCTCCCGCGGTTTTAATTTTATTTACGCTTTCGGCAATACTGTCCTCCCCCACTATTTCTTTTCCCTCCTTTTCCTTTTTCGTTTTTCCCGAAATATTTTCTTCTTTAATCAATATTTCCTCGATTATATCTCTTAACTCTTCTACCTCTATTTTATTTGAAGGTATTTTTTTATTCAAAACATTTTCTACTTTATCAGCATATACAGGAAAAACGAGAGTTCCGGCTCTTTTTGTTTTTTTATAAGTATTCTTGAGAGATTTCAAATAAGCCATCAACTCCTCCCGACTTTTTATATTTTTTTCTTTTAATTCTTCTTCAAACTTTTTTTCATCTTTTGCTTCAAAATGAGGTTTATTTTCATTTTTTTTTGTGTCGTCTTTAATTACTTCTTTTTCGGGTTCTACTCCAATTTCTCTTTCAGTTTCTGCCTTAGGTTCTTCTTCCTTTTTTACAAAACAAACTTCTTCAGCTAAAAAATTTTCCAGCTTCTTGGATCTTAACTTATTTTCGGCAAAAACTTCTGCTATTCTTTCTCGACAAAAATTTTTGATGTCCGTATCTTTATTTTCCCCATCCCAATTTTGTTCCAGGGCATGTTCCACCAGTTTTTTTTCAAGATCCGCAACTGATTTTCGCGCTTTTTCAACATTTTTTCCTTTGGGAAATTTTTTGATTTTTTCTCCGATTAAACCAGCATTAAAAATACGCTCAAAATCGCTTTGAAATTTTTTTTTCAATTCTTCGTTTTGCTTTTCAGCAAATTTTTTCAGAGGCTTGGAAAATGGGTTATTTTTGAAATCGCCTTCTGTATCCATAATTGGTGCGTTATTAAATTTGATTAAATTATACCACAAAAAAACCAACCTCACTACACTGTGGATAACTTTGCCTATTTTGTGCTATAATTTATTTGAAATTGCAGTTACGTTTACGCATAAAAATAACTATGTTAACCGAAAAAAATAAAAAAGTAATCAGTGGAATTATTCTTGGAATAATTATTCTTTTGGCGCTATTTTTGCGGATTTATCATATCGACACGGCTCCCCCCGGAATTTTTCCGGATGAAGCCATAAACGGAGAAGATGCGATAAGAGCCAACAACTCTGGAAATTACCAGCTTTTCTATTCGAATAATGAAGGACGCGAAGGACTTTTCATGAATATCATTGCCATGTCTTTCAAATTTTTTGGCATCAGCATATTCACTCTTAAATTGCCTTCTATTATTTTTGGAACTCTAGCCGTTTGGGGAATTTATCTTTTAACCAAAGAGCTTTTCAACCGAAGAAGGCTGGCTCTTATCAGCGCCTATCTTATGGCTGTTTCTTTTTGCGTTATCAATTTCAACCGCATTTCTTTCCGCGCCAATATGATGCCCTTTGTGTTGGTTTTTTCCTTTTATTTCTTTTTCCGGGGAATTCGAACCAAAAAATTCAGTGATTTTATTCTGGGTGGAATTATTTTTGGCTCAGGAATGCACACCTATATTGCATTCCGAATTGCTCCTCTTTTGCTTGCTGTTTTGCTTATTTCTTTTGTTATATTTAGAAAAAACTTTTTTAAAGAATATTGGAAACCTGTGGCAGTTTTTATTTTTCTGGCCATTGTTATTACCCTTCCGATAATTTATACTCTTGAAACACATCCGGAATATCTCCATGCTCCCGTAGACGATATTTCTATTTTTTCTCCAATAATAAACCATGGGCATCTGATTCAAACTTTCTTCCGAAGTTTCGGATTAAGTTTAGTAAAATATAATTTTTGGGGCGACCAAAATTGGCGCCATAATTATCCTCCTTATCCAATTCTTGATCCATTGACTGGCATCGCCTTTCTGTTTGGCGCAATTTACGCTGTTACTAAATTAACAAGACTTTTAAAAACTCGCATCATTAACAAAAAAAGAAGTGATGAATTAATAATTTATTTATTCATTATATCGTGGTTTTTTATCATGCTTATCCCTGAGTTTATGAGCGGTGAAGGTTTGCCACACGCTCTGCGAGCAATCGGATCATTACCAGCCGTTATGATTCTTTCAGCTGTTACTTTTGATTATTTTATCAGAAAAGCGGAGAAACAATCAAAAATTAATGGAAAAAAGGTTTTATACGCCGTTATTATAATCCTTGCTCTAATCGGAATGTTTAATTTTGTGAAATATTTTTACTTCTGGGCTAATAATCCAAAAACGGCTGACTCTTTTGATAAAAATCTGACGGATATCTCAAGATACATCAAGACTTTGCCTGCTCAAAAAGAAAAATTTATTGTAAACAGCTTCGGTCCATATCACAGTCCGCTCGACCGATTGCCAATTCAAATATTTAACATGGATCTGCCCAATGTGACCTATCTTTATTCTTGGCAAAATTTCAATCAAATCAGGCCTCATACCGACAATTTTATCGTTATTTTAACCGGAAAAGATGATAATACGGAAGCCTTGATAGAGGAAAGATTTCCCGGAAAAAAACTGCAAGAGATTAATCCATCGCCCGGAAGCGTTTATTATATTCTAAAATAAAATAATTATGAAAAATTTTTTAGAAAAAAATTATATTTTCACCGTTGCCATTATTTTGGCGTTTGTAGCCGTAGTTTCCGTTTTGAACGCCGCTAATGACAGCTTGATTTATGATGAAGACGCGCATATTCCGGCCGGCTATAGCTATTTGACCCAGCATGATATGCGTCTCAATCCGGAACACCCGCCAATGCTGAAAGATTTAGCAGCTGCACCGTTGCTTTTAATCAATCCAAAATTGGATATAACTCAAGATTTTTGGACCAAAGAAGATGCCGATACCGGCCAATGGAATGCCGGAAAAAGTTTTCTTTTCGGTTCCGGCAATAACCCCGATCAGATAATTTTTTGGTCCCGCTTGCCGATTATTTTATTATCACTGATCTTTGGGCTATTCATTTTCAAATGGATGCGTGAAATATCCGGAATAATTGCCGGACTTTTTGCGCTGACGCTTTATGCATTTGATCCTAATATTCTCGGCCACAATCATTTTGTCACTACTGACATCGGCATAGCCGCTTTTATAACTTTTTCTTTTTATTATTTTCTGAAATTTATTAAAAATCCAACTTGGAAAAATGTTGCGATTGGCGGATCATTTCTTGGCTTGGTGCAACTGGCTAAATTTTCTTCCGTGCTGACTTTCCCAATCTTCGGATTAATTCTGATAATTTATCCCTTAGTTAAATCACACGCCGATAAAAACCATAAAAAATTGAAAAGTCTTGGGGAATATTTACTGAAAGGCGCCGTAGCTTTTATAATTTCCCTAGCCATTGTTTATGTGGCTTATTATATCAGCACCTATAATATGCCCCAGACGAAACTTCCGGAAATTATGGATCGTTATTTCAAGCCGGCTGACCCAAGGCTTATAAATGTCTACGCTCGCCAGGTTTTACTTTGGATGAATAATCAGCCGATACTTATGCCATTCGCAGATTATTTCTTCGGCGTAGCCAGAGTCTTTCAAAGAGTCGCCGGAGGCAATATTTCTTATTTAATGGGAGAAATAAACACTAAAGGATTTTTCTCTTATTTTCCAATCGTATTCTTGATCAAAGAGCCTTTACCGATATTATTTTTACTCTTATTCTCTTTGAGTATTAGCATATTTAAAATTTTTCAGTCTCTTGCGGCCCCATCCGAAAATTTCTTTTTCAAGATAAAGAAAAATATTATTCACTATTTGAGGACTAACATTGCGGAATTTTCCATGCTGGTTTTTATATTGCTTTATGCCGTCTCAAGCATAAGTGGAAGACTCAATATCGGATTCCGACATTTATTTCCTATTCTTCCGTTCATGTATATTCTAATCACTAAAAGCGTCTTTGAATTTATTAAAACCAGGCATAACCAAAGCAAAATTATTTTCAACTCATTCGCATTTATTCTCGCGATATTCCTGATTATTGAAACTGTTTCCGCCTATCCTTACTACACTTCGTATTTTAATCAATTGGCTGGCGGACCAACTCAGGGCTATCGCCTAGTTACTGACTCCAATGCTGATTGGGGACAAGACTTGAAAAGATTGAAGATTTTTCTGGAAAATCACCCAGAAATAGAAAAAGTGAAAATTGATTATTTCGGCATGGCAAATTTAGATTATTATATCAATGGCAGATATGAAAAATGGTGGCGAGCTAAACGGCCGATTGAATCCGGCTGGTATGCCATCTCAGTTTTATTCCTGCAAGAAGGCATCTATAATAAAGATACGCCTAACAATCAAAATTACCGCTGGCTGCAAAACAAAACGCCTATTTATCAAGTCGGGACTTCCATTCTTATTTACAACATCACAGAAGATGATTTGAAAAATCTTTAATCTTTTTGATTATTTTTTTTCTACTTTTACCCCTTCATTGGAAACCGGATTTTCGGAATTTTTCAGCTTATAAAAAACTTTGTTTTCCGCCCGCAAATCTACATATTCCAACTGGTTATAATCGGTGATTACTTTTTTGTCCAAAAAAGTTTTGAGAGTTCTGACTGATTTATCCAGCGTGATTTCATTAGAAAAACGGATCCCCCACCCCGCGTCTGTTTGAGCGGTCAATTCTTCCGACAATCGGGAAGGCGTCACATAGTGGGGAATGATATTTATTCCGGTAATTCTGTAGACTTCGCCTTTAATATTGGAAATAAAAGCGATATAATCATCCGAAAGGATTTTTTCCCTTTTGGTTATTTCTCTCGCGCTGGAGTCCACCATTTCAATCAGATTATTTTCTTTGACTTCCGGAGATTCCAGATCGGCCTGAGTATAAGCATAACCCTTACCATCCACGATGAAGCAATTTCCTGATGCCACTTCCCCCTTGCACCAGATAATCAAAGATTTTCTTTCTTCAATTCTGATATTCAGAATATTAGGGAAACTTTTTTTTATTGAAATTGAATTTATTTTAACAAATTTTTTTTCTAGAATATCTTCCAATTTATTGCTAAGAACAAACAGCAAATTATTTTTCGGCACAATATCCCAATATTTCCCCTCCATAAAATAAACGGTTTCTTTTTCAACTTCGCTTCGGCTAATTGTTTCCGTACCGGAAACAACCACTCGCTCCACTTTCAAGAATGGGGAAAAAATAAGAACATAAACCAATGTAGCCAAAAAAATTACCAACAAAAAATAGTAGGCTAAGCGCGATGTCAAAATCGGCCGATGAAGTTTTGCGCTTTTTTTTCTTCTTATCATTACTTTATAAATTAATCAATAAATTTTCCAAAACCAACCGCTTGTTGGCATTAGTATTCCGGATGATATCCAGGCTCTGGATAACATTTTCAATGATTTGAAATTTTTTCGTCTCGGACATTTTTTTTTCTTGAAAAAAGTGATCACGCATTATCCAGATCCAAAACTGAAGATTTTTCTCCGTTTCCGGAATATTTTTGGAAAACTTTTCGGCCAGTTCCAGCCGCTGGTTGATGCCAAAATGAAATATGTTCCCCAAATTTTCCATTGATTTTTTTCTTGCCGCAATTTCTTTTTTATTTTCCAACATTTCAATCGCCATGCCTGGTCGGCCGATGGAAAACAAGGTTATTTCATCTGAATTTTTCGCGCCTTTATTCTCCAAACATTTTTTTATTTCTTCTTGACTCACTAGCGGAAAAACTATTTTTTGGCATCGCGATTTTACCGTCGGAATAATTTTGGAATCATCCCCGGTTACCAAAATAATTATCGAGGTGGTATTAGGTTCTTCTAAAATTTTAAGCAGTGCGTTTTGGGAAGAAACAGTCAGATGTTCCGCCTCATCGATAATCGCGATTCTGAACTTTCCGTTTTGCGGAAAAAGAGCCAATTGTTTTTGCATATCTCGTATTTCTTCTATGGGTATTTCTTTTTTCTTTATAATCCCCTTCAATTCTTCCACTTCAGGCTTTACAATAATCAGATCCATCACATTGTTTTGGTTACTTTCCGCCAAAGAATCAAAACTGCGATTGAAAATCAAACTTCGGGCAAACTTTTCCGCAATCGTAAACTTTCCGACTTGTTCAGGGCCAGAAAAAATATACGCGCCGGCTGGATTATTTTCGGCAATTTTCCGATCCAACAATTTTAATATCTTGGAGTGGCCAATTATGTTCATAAAATTAATTTTATAATTTTTAATTTTGTAATTTTTTCAGCCTACGGCTGATCCGCCTTTGGCGGAAAATAATGACTTAATGCTCAAATTTTTAAAAATTTATATTTATTTATAAAATTAAAAATTTTAAAAATTAAAAATTTTATTTATATATTCCCCAAACTCTCTCACAAATCTTTCTTTGGAAAATTCCTGCGCCCTCTTTTTGATTTCTTCCGGATTATATTTTTTTTCGTTTCCAATAAACCTTCTCACGCTATCCGCCAAGACTTCGGCAGTCTGCGCTCCAAAAAATTCCCCTTCTATTCCCTCCCGAACTATTTCCTTGGCTCCGCCATCCCGAAAAGCGATTACCGGAATCCCATAGCTCATTGATTCAACAATCGTTATTCCAAAATCATCAATGGCCGGAAAAATAAATGCTCGGGCATTGGTATAATATTTTTTGAGTTCATTTTCATTTTTCCAACCCAATATTTTAACATTTTTTCCGGCAATTTTTTCCAGATATTTTTTCTGTCTTCCCTCGCCAATAATAACCAACGGGAATCCCAGCTTATTAAAAGCCTCTACTGCCAAATCCACTTTTTTGTACGGCGACAACCGAGACACTATTAAGAAATAATTTTGTTCTAGTGTTCTATCGCTTCGCTTGTTTAATCGCTGCGCTTGTTCTAATTGATTATTTTTTCCATTTAGAACACTTACAACATCTAGAACATTATCAACATTAACTGGCGGGTAAATTACCGTACTTTCTCTTCGATAATATTTTTTTACTCTTTCCTGAGTATATTTTGAATTGACAATTATATGATCCGGACGATCTGCCGCTAATCTATCCCATATTCTTAAATAATTTAAAATTGGTCTGAGAAAAAAATTTTCTATACTACTTTGGACTTTTAACTTTTGACTTTGAACTTCACGAATATATTGTTCGTGATAGTCCCAAACAAAGCGCATCGGGGAATGAAGATAAGCTATATGAATGGTATCCAGTTTCGTTACAATTCCTTTGCTCCAAGCTCCGCTGGAAGATATTACCAAACCAAAATCCCGAAGATTGAAAGTTTCCGGCATTACCGGAAAAAAAGGCAGAAGCCAACGATAATGATGGCGTAAAAATTTTGGAAATTTTTGAAGATATGACGGCCGAATGTCCTTTCCCTCGAATTTTCCATGCATCTTTTCCTTGTTATAGAGCAAAGTATAAATAGGCGCTTCCGGAAACATTTCCGCAATCGCCTCCAAAACCTTCTCCGCCCCGCCATATTGGACCAAAAAATCATGGACAATAGCTATTTTTAGGTCTTTTTTCTCCATATTATTCAAAATTGACATTTGCTTATTTATTCTATATTATTAGATTGCAAATAAATTATACCCAATATTCACATAACCCACAACGTTGGGTATCCTCCGGAAAAACACAACGCCAAAATCTTTATAAATCTGGTCTAAATTAAATAATTAACTATGCTGAAAAACAAAAAATTATTTTATATCCTCTTGTCGGCTATTGTATTAATAGTGATTGCGATTTTGGTCAATAATTATATTGAAAATAATAAAAAAATTAAGTATTCTCAATCTGATATTTGTACTGGAGACGGAAGATATAATAGCATCATACTCAAAGCAATTTCTATCAAATATCCCGGGAGCAAAATACTTGAAGCATATGACGTTTTTTCTATGGTCACTGGACCTACTTGGGAAGTGAAAATTGGATTAACAAATGGGAAAATTATAACTGACGATTTTCCATGTGGTGGTTATTATTTAGTTGAACAATGTGAAGAATTAAGGAAAATTAGCGATCCTAACCCTAATCGTCCTGAAATAACTCAATCTGATATAGATTTATGTTATGCTAGTATTGCATTTTTCTATAAAAACATTACGTTTTGCAATAAAATAAACAATGAACACATCAAAAATAATTGTCTTGCCTATCCTATTTTTGATGAAAAATCTAAAAACGGTTATATTAAATCTTTACAAACCAACTAATTCGCATCTATTAGCATTCTCGCGATTTCGCTCGCGCATTTATCCCAAGAAAATCTTTTCACATTTTCCAAGCCTTTTTTTATTATATCATCTCTTAAAGCCTTATCGGAAATCAGATTATAAGCTGCCCAAAAAATTTCTTCAACATTATTAGGATCTACTAAAATAGCGCTTCTATTTTCTTTCAAAGGTGCTTCCGAAGGCTCAACCTTCGGAATTCCGAAGGTTGAGCCTTCGGAAGAAATTATTTCAGGAATAGATGAATTATTGCTTGCTACCACAGGCACGCCAGCACTTTGCGCTTCCAAAATCGGAATTCCGAATCCTTCGTAAAAAGTCGTAAAAATGAAAACATCTGCATTTTTTAATAATTCCCTTTTCTCTTCTTTGCTTACAAATCCAGTCAGAATAATATCTTCCTTGTAGTTAGCATTTTGCAAATCGCAATTTATTTTTTCATACCCGAATCCTGGTTTTCCCGCCAGCACCAATTTATGCGGAATCTTATATTTCTCTTTCAAAACTTCGAATGCGGAAATTATCCCGCAAATATTCTTTCTTCCTTCTAACCTTCCAATAAACAATAAATAGGGTTTGAGTTTTGGAATTTGGAATTTGGAATTTATTTCGGATTTCGGATTTCGGATTTCGGATTTCGCATCAGCGTCGTATCCTTCATAAATAACTTTGATTTTATCTTCTGCCACTCCATACAATTTCATCAAATCTTTTTTTGTATTTTCCGAAACAGCAATGATAGTTTTCGCCCATCGACAAGAATTCTTGATGGAAACTCGCATATAAAATTTTTCCCACCAAGAATAAGCTTGGGGACAAAATTCATATTCCAATCCATGAATAGTAACAATGGAATTTTTTGGATGCACGAAGGGAATCGTATGCGCCGGAATAAACAAAGTGTCCACAGGATGAAACAATAATTCCAGAGATAATCCGATTTGCGTCCAAAATCTCGGCCATTTGATAACTTTTATCCGCCAGCTGGCGGACCAATTTTTTGGCAAACTAAAATCAACAACTTGATCTTTTCTAACATATAAAAAAACTTGATGACCCTTTAATTTATCTCCAAGTTTTTTTATTACCTGATATGAATATTCTTCGATGCCTGTGCGATTTTTCAAAAATGCGCGGGAAGCATCAATTCCGATTTTCATATTTATTTTGTAAACATTATCGTTCTTTTATACATTTCCAAATTGTCCAGTGCTTTTCCAATCCCACGAATAACGCAAAACAAAGGATCATCGGCCACATAACAAGGCACACCGATTGTTTTTGTAATCAGTTGATCAAGATTACGCAACAGCGCCCCCCCTCCGGAAAGCACCATCCCTTTATCAATAACATCCGCAGCCAATTCCGGCGGAGTTTCCTGAAAAACTTTTTTAATAGCATTGATAATTTCCCGCAGTTCTTCTTGAATGGCCTCCGTCACTTCATTGGAAGAAATTCTCACCACTTTTGGCAGTCCTCCCATCAAATCACGTCCGCGAATTTCCATATATTCTTCTTTTACCAAAGCAATAGCAGAACCAAGCTGAATTTTTATTTCTTCCGCTGTTCTTTCTCCAATGACCAATCCGTGTTTTCTTTTGATATAATCGGCAATAGCTTGATCCAATTTGTTCCCTCCCACTCTTGCACTATGAGCTGCCACAACCCCTCCCAAAGAAATAATGGCAATCTCCGATGTTCCGCCTCCAATATCGATAATCATATTGCCTTGCGGGTTGTGGACAGCTATTCCGGCTCCAATAGAAGCCAGAAGTGGTTCTTTGACGACATATGCCGTCTTGGCTCCGGCTTTGATAGCAGCGTCAATTACGGCGCGCCTTTCGGTGGAAGTCACTCCAGCGGGAATAGAAATCATTACTTCCGGACGGAAAAATCTTATCCGTCCGCTTACTTTATTGATAAAATATTTCAGCATCGCTTCGGTGATGCGATAATCGGCAATTACACCATCTTTCATCGGTCGGCTGGCAACAATTGTGTCAGGAGTTCGGCCCAACATTTCTTTAGCTTGATTTCCCACCGCCAAAACTTTATTGTCATAAATAGAGATTGCCACCACTGACGGCTCATTCACTACGATGCCACGCCCCGGCACAAACACCAGTGTGTTCGCCGTTCCCAAATCTATTCCGATTTTTTTCACAAATAAATTTTTCATTCTTTAAACTCGTTTAATATTCGCTCCCAATTTTTTCAACCTTTCTTCTATTTTTTCGTATCCCCGATCCACTTGATAAGCATCATTAATAATTGTTTTTCCTTTTGCCAGAAGCGCTGCGATAATGAGAGACGCGCCCGCGCGCAAATCAAAACTATTAATCACTTTTCCTGCAAGCTTGGTTGGACCTTCAATAATCGCGCGATGAGAATCCAAGATTTCAGCTTTCGCCCCCATTTTATGCAATTCTTTTATATAATTGAATCTTCCTTCAAAAATAGTATCGAAAATCAATGTTTTTCCTTTGGCTTGCGTTGCCAAAACTCCCAGAGGAGCTTGAATGTCGGATGGAATGCCAGGATATGTCCGAGTATCCACTTTGGAAACGGCCTTTAATTTTTTGGCGGGAATAACTTCAATATAATTTTTTCCAATTTTAAATTGCGCTCCGAATTCCTGCAATTTTTCCAAGACTATATCAAGGTTTTTTTCGATAGCATTTTTCACTTTTATCCGGCTTCCGGTCGCTACACCCATAATAAGAAAAGTGGCCGCTTCATTAGCATCAGGAATAATTGAATGCTTGGCTCCTCGCAATTTTTTTGTTCCATTTATTTCCAAAGTATGTGTTCCCAATCCTTTAATTTTCGCTCCCATCGAAATCAAAAAATTTCCCAAATCTTCCACGTGCGGTTCCGCAGCTGCGATTTTGATAATAGTTTTTCCCGGCAATCCTGCCGCCAACATCATGGCATTTTCAGTAGCAGTCACGGAAAATTCTCGGAGCACCACTTTGGCTGATTTTCTTTGACGCGCGTCAATAAAATAAAATTTTCCGTCTTGTGTGATTTTGATTCCCATTTTTCGCAGTGCGTCAAAATGAGTGCCCACCGGCCTTTCTCCAATCACGCATCCCCCAGGATGATAAATTTGGAATTTATGAAAACGAGCGCTAAGAGGCCCAAGAAATAAAATTGATGAACGCAATTTTTTGACCGTTTCCAAATCCATTTTTTCCGGAACAATATTTTTCGCCTCTATACTAATTTTGTTTTTTCCGATCCATTCCACTTTCGCACCGATGCTTTCCAGAAGTTCAATCATACGGAAAACATCCTCAATGAGAGGAATATTGGAAATCACGCATTTTTCTTGGGTTAAAACTGTGGCAGCCAGAATAGGCGTGGCGGCATTTTTTGACCCCCTCACCTCTATTTCTCCCCTCAATTTTTTTCCGCCTTGAATTTCGAAAGTATCCCCCATAAATAAGTGTTTTTTAGGCTAATTTATTCTAGCAATAAATTCCGGCTAAGGCAAACAAAAAAAGGAAACTCTATCTTTTTTAGTTGTTTCCTTTTTTTGTATGTTTTCTAATTCTTTTTTAATTAGAGAAAGACAAGGAATCTTGCCTTTGATTTTTTATCCGTTTTTGACGGATTTTTTTGTATTTTTACCCCGCACTAACTTTGTACTGGCTTTCAGCCAATTTAGCACGAAGTGCTAGTACAAAGTTAGTGCGGGGTGAATTTTTAAAGTGCTTTTTTCTATTTGGAATCCAGCACTTTTTTAGCTCCAGAATATGCTCTGAAATTCCTAAAATGCTTGATCCCGCCCAAGGCGGGCGAGCCCGACAGCCTATATTCCATAGTTGCTAAAATTCGTAAATTCGCATGCATTCGTAGTTTCGTATCGCTTAAATAAAAAAAGAGTGCCCCCTCGGAAACACCCTACTAATAAGATTATTTACCCTGTGAAATTCCACTCTGTGGACCACGCTCTGCGTGGTATTTCACGGGGCGAACTCAACTAATTATCATTATACTCCCTTTTTAGGCGTTTGTCAAACCCATAGTGAAATTTGGACTTGCTTCGCAAAAAATAAAATTTGTCCAAATTCTACTACTGGGTCAAGCCTCGTTAGAAGTGTTTTTTCATAAAAAATTTTATTTATTAAATATTAATTCCCATTAAACTTCTAACGGGGTCAAACGCAAAAAGCTCGGCGCAAAACCGAGCTTTTATGAAAGTTACAACTGAATTATTTTGCACTAACAACATAACAGCTGTCCTTTTTCAGCCAAAAATTAAACATCTCTGATCCGCATATATGGCTACTAGTTACAATACCAGAGCTTACTTTACTATAAATTACAGAGGTTCCATTATTATAATTAGCCGCACAATATGATTCCGCTATCTGATCTGCAGCAGCAACTATTATTTTCTGATTTGTTGCAAGATTACTTGAATTGAAATAACAAGCTTTATTCATAACCTCAACATTGCCTATACCTGAAATGCTTTTTAAATTATCATAATCAAACAAATTAATATTTCCGGCTTTATCCACAACAATCAATTGTGCTCTCCATGCTCCTGCGATTAATCCTTTTGACATAACAGCATTTGCTGTGTAGCTACCCATTTTTCTGTCGCCAGAAACTAATTTAAAATTATCGAATGTCACATATTGATTGTCACCATTAACTTTATACAACCGGAGTATGGTTTTATCAATTTTGTTCTTGCAATCAGTATCACCTTTAATACAAATCCCGGAGAAATCATCCAAAAGAGAAGCGTTAAGAGTTAGAGTAGCATTTTGATTAGTCGTATCAATTTCAGCAGGAGTTATAGACATACTTACCAATTGAGGTTTATTAATATCCATACCGTTATTCATAAAGTCTAAATTTCCCATACCCGATATTTTTTTTAAATCGCTATAAAGATAACTCTTTATATTCCTATTATTATCCGAAACGAGTGCAGATACCACCCTCCATGCCCCCGCGACTGATTCTTTTGGAATTACAACAGTAGCTCTATAACTACCCATTTTATTGTCACCGGAAAGCAGTTTAAAATTATATGTATTAAACCGGACAGGAGTTTGTGCATAACCAGTTGCTGTTGACATTTCTATTCTAATATCACTCATCGATCCGCAACCTTTAATACAAACTCCAGACATATCATCGGCAAGAGTAATATTAAGAGTTATAGTAGCATCTTGACTGGCAGTATTAATTGTAGTAGGAGCTACAGCCATATTAACTATTCGGGGTGGAGTCTTGTCAGTTGTTGAAATAATAGTTGTTGTTGTAGGAGAAATTGTCGTGCTAGTAACAACAGCAGGTACGATTGTAAACAAGCCATCACTTTCATCCATAACGCTTGGGAATCCAGACCCCCTCTTATAACCTTTTATGTTAATCAAATATTTATCATTGTTAGCTTTGCTAACGTCTGGCACTGTCCATTCAAATGATTTCTCATTGCTACTGATTCCTGAAGCAATATAATCCAATGACCCAGACCACTCAATGGAAATCCTGTCGATATTACTTGGGGCACTCCATTTAATAGCATACTTTTGTCCTGTCACCAGTTTTTCTCCCCCATTTGGAGAAATTACTTTAAAATTTGCAGGAGATTTTACTAAAAACCTTCCCGCCATTGCTGCAGCTCCAAGAAGAACAATTGCGATTGCTGTGGCAGTAATTACACCTACTTTTGATTTTGTTTTTGTTTGTGTTGTCATTTTTCTTGCCCAGTGAAATTCCGTCTTCGACGGACTCGCTTTTGGCGAGTATTTCACGGGGTGAATTTTTAATTATTAAAAAAGTTTCTATTTTTTTCTAAATTATTTGACATGCATTTAAAAATCCATTTTTAAAATAATTCAATTTATTTCTTTGCCATCGCAAAATCAATAAAGTTTTCACTAGTTACTTTATAGCCAACAGGATTAGGCCAAGTGGACTTCCATCCTTTTCCCGGCAATAATGTAAAAGTCAGATCCGCACCTTGGGGATAACCTATAGTTTCATAATAAACTCCTTCTCCCATATATTTGCCGGAAGATTCTCCACCACAGATATTCAGATTATAAGTGTCTGTTTTCCCAGTTTTATTATTCTTAACCATTATCTTTGTTCCCGGCACTGAAATGTTTTTAATGCTTTTCCCGCAAGATTTTCCCGAACTTATATATGTATCTTCGCCTACATCAGACAAGCCATTGCCATTTTCATCATAAATAACCATTCCTGAAATCTTAAATGAAGGTGCCGCACCGATAGTAAAAACTCCTTTAATACCAGAATCGGTAATTTCTTGCTTGTTTGGACATGCGGTATTTCCTGCGCATGAATTGGCAATCCAGCTAACCGCAAGAATATATTCTCCAGCCGGAAATAAAGTTGCATTCTCAAGATAAATTTCTCCGGCATACTCTCCCGCGCCAATCTCCGTATTTTTAGTATAAAGAGGTTTTATCGGATAATTAATGCTGTTGTTAGCGTAATTAAGGCTGTTAGCATTATTTTTTAAGGAAACTGTCATTTTTCCCTTTTCCGGAAAATTATATCCCACTTTGAAAGGAATCTTATCTCCCCAATATTGCCCAGCGCCTGTCCCGAAAGATACATCTAAGGATTTAATACCTCCGTATGATAATTTAACTGTCGCTTCGGCTGTCAAAACAGTATTTTCTTTTTTCAAAGGCTGTTTTTTGAGCACCAACCAAACTTTGTATGCCGTATCAGTGCCGGGAACAATTGCCGATGGTTTGAGTTTCAAAATATCCGCGCCTGTTTTAAATTTAGGATCAGATATGAATTTTTTACTGGCATCAACTCCATATGCATGCCACAAAATAGTTGGACTTCCCGGAATTACGGTGATTGGATTATATTGTGAATCATAAGGAGCGGTGACTCCATCTTTGGTAATATACACATCCACTAATCCTTTTCCTGAAGGCACATTGGTATTCCAAGTGATTTCAAGTTTGTCGGAAGCAAGAATTGTGCTGTTTGCTGCCGGACTCTTGAGTTTGAATGTTGCCGCAGTATTGTTTATGCCGAATTTGAAACCAAACCCAGCCGCCACTATTCCTGCTACGGAGACGACGGCAATGGCCACAGCTATTTTAGATTTAGTTTTTGTTGCTACTTTTGTCATCATTTTTTTGTTTTTTAAATATAATTAGAATTATTTATTTGAACTCTAAAAACATTTTTTTATTTTATTAAATCCGCCATAAGCGTAATTTCGCAAAGCAAAATTATTTAACAGAGTTATTTTTAATATTTAAAGAAAGCTTTATTTCTTTTTAAATTATACCATAATCCAAAAATCGCGCAAATGCGCCCCGTTAAAAGTGTTTTTTTACAAAAAATTACATTGCTAAAATATTAAATATTGCATATCAAACTTCTAACGGGGAAACAAAAAGACCGACTTTTGAAAATCGGTCTTTTTTATTTCAAGCTCTTGAAAAATTATTATTACAGTATGCACTTAAGACTACCGTGTCACTGACACTTTCGCAGTTTGTATTCTGGTACTGACACCGGCACTATTTTTACATTCCAAATAGTAAAGACGATTTCCACTGCCAGAAAATGGACCAACTACCTGAGAGCCAGATGTAGCGTTACTAGCACCAAGCCAGTTAGTTTTTCCTGGTGGCACTACACAAGAAATAGCATTGGTAGTTGACCAAGAAAGTGTTGCAGATTCTCCGGAATGTATCGTAGCGGGAGAAGCGGAAAATTTGAGACTAGGAGTTGTAGTTGTGCTATTAACAACCGAAATAGTAGTTGTAGTTGTAGTTGTAGTTGTATCGGTAGCTGGTAACTTGCCTACACTATTATCCGGAAAACATTGTTTATAATTCTGCTTCTGAGCATCTTGCATGTCGATTGTTGGCGTAATTATGGAAGAATCAGGCAATATTGCCGGTTTATTGCCAGCAACTTTCCCAGCAATGAACTCAACTATTTTTATGTTTACCGATCCGATAATTTTAGAGAAAACGGTCGGTTGACCCATTATTTGAAACCTCTTGGTAGTTTTTGCACCAATTTTACTGCCCACTAAATCAAATGTTAATATCTGCTTTGTCTCTATCAATAAAAGATCCGGCTTGGCATTAGCAATTTTTACGCCATTTTCATCAGCCAAATAAATGTTCTTAATTCCCAATCCCATTACTGTTCCTCCTACATTTGCCACTTCTGCTGTTAATTTGAAAAGTCCATAATCCACATTATTTTCATTCTTCACTACAAATTTTGCCAAAGAAACAGGAGAAGTTTTTGTCGCCCCGCATTTAACATTTCCACCTGCCCACCCAGATTGAGAAATGGATACTGTTATCGGCGCGCTAACATTGTATGATGACCCCGTTCCGGTAGCAAGAGCTTTTTTAGTATCATTCGATATCCAACTGGCTGTAAGCGCATAGGTTCCGGCTGGAACTTGACTTGCGCCTTCCAAAAAGATGTTACCTGAATAATCGCCAGCGCCAACTGTCGTCGTTTTTTCATAGCGAGTTGTGTTTGCCAATGGATAGTGCGTGTCAGTGGCATCTCCGTTTTTTTTCAAGTAAACCGACAATTTTCCCTCTTCCGGAAAATTATATTTTAACGCAAAAGGAATGCTATCCTTCCATGATTTTTCATTATTATCAGACACCTTTCCAGTGAAAGAAATATCTCCATATACTACATTAAATGTTGCTTCTTTTGTTACAACAGAAGTACTATCTGTTAACGGTTGCTTTTTGAGAACTATCCAAATTTTGTATGTCACATCTTTACCGGGAACAATTGCGAAAGGATAATTTTCTAAAACATCCGCGCCCGTTTTGGAGCTAGAATTGGACTTAGGTACAGCTTTTTTATTGGCATCGATTCCTTTTATACGCCCCAATACATGTGTCGCCGGATTTTCTAATGTGGTAATTTCATTATATTGTGCATCATAAGGAGCGGTGACTGAATCTTTAGTGAGATAAACATCTACTGATCCTTTTCCTGAAGGCACATTAGTGTCCCAAGTGATTTTAAGCTTGTCAGAAGCAAGGATCGTACTATTTGCAACCGGACTTTTAATTTTAAGAGTTGCTTCAGTTTTCCCAATTTTCCAAACTCCCGCCAACGCAATCCCCGCCACAGAAACGACGGCGATAGCGATGGCTATTTTAGTGCCGGTTCTGGTTGCTACTTTTGTCATCATTTTTTTGTTTTTCAAATGCCATCAGAATTTATTCAGCTAAATTCTAAAAGTATTTTCAAAGATTAATTATATTATTATTTATAAGAATAACTCTTCTGATTCAAATTGTACTCCTTGCCAAAAATCGCGCAAGTATGGGTTATCCACAGGGAAAAATTTAACTTTTTACTTCTTTATATTCCTCGGCTATTTTGTGGACATCTTCAATTTTCACTTCCGGAACTATCTGGCAATTTATCTTGTCCCCCACTATGCATTCCATTCTGGTTTTGCTGGCAGATTCATCCATCAAATCAATCGCCTTGTCCGGAAAAGACCGATCTGGAAGCATTCTTTCTGATTGATCAATGCAAGCCTGCAGCACTTCATCAGATATTTTCACTTTATGATAGCTTTCGTATTTGCTCCGGATGCCTTTAAGAATATTCAAAGTTTCTATTTTATCCGGCTCATTGACAAATATCGGCTGCAATCGCCTTTTGAAGGCCATATCCTTGTGAAAATATTCGTCATATTCTGACTTGGTAGTGGCTCCGATAATTTGCAAATCCCCTCTCGCCATCGCCGGTTTGAAAATATCCCCGACTGAAACAGATCCGCTCGATCCTTCGGATTCAATCAGGTTGTGTATTTCATCAATAAAAAGAATTATGTTTCTTTTGGTATTGGTAATTTCCTCGGTAATTTTTTTTACCCGGCCTTCAAATTCTCCGCGGTATTTTGTTCCGGAAAGCAATGCATTGAGATCCAATGCCAGAACTCTTTTTTCATAAAGTTCGATGGGAACATTTTTGGTGGCAATTTTTTGCGCCAATCCTTCCACAATAGTTGTCTTTCCCACTCCGGCCTCTCCAATCAGAACCGCATTATTTTTTGTTCTCTTGCTAAGAACAGTGATGAGATGATCAATTTCTTTTCCTCTGCCAACTACAGGATCAATTTTGTTATTTTTCGCCATCTCAGTCAAATCCCGAGAGAAACTGCTGAGGACCGGCGTTCCTGAAAACACATTTCCCCCAACGCTTTGTTTGAAAAATCTCCACAAAAAATAAAAAATGACAATAACAATTATTAGCACGAAAAAAACAGTCAGTGTTCCTCCATCTATAAAATTATTTGATTCCATATTTTCAATTTTTATTTTAGTTTAGCATTTAAATTATACCACATTTTTAATTTGGCGCAATTTTTTCATCAGATCCAGATAGAATTTTAAATTATGAATTGAGACTAGCCTCAATGCCAATGACTCTCCTACTAAAAAAAGATGGCGGATATATGCGCGGGAATAATTCCGACAAGCATAGCAATCGCAATTTTTATCTATCGGCGCAAAATCTTCTTTGAATTTATTATTATTGATATTTATCGTTTCATAAAAGTTACTTCCATTTTTTTGAGATTTTAGATTTGAGATTTTAGATTTGCCTTTTCTAATGAAAAGGCGCCCATGCCGTCCTTCGCGCGTCGGAATGACACAATCAAACATATCAATGCCAGCGGCCACGGCAGAAACAATTTCTTCCGGACGCCCAAGTCCCATCAGATATCTCGGCTTGTCTTCCGGAAGCAATGGCAAAACCCAATCCAAAATTTCTTTCATTTTTTCCCTCGGTTCGCCGACCGCCACTCCCCCGATAGCATATCCATCCCAGCCCGAGGCTGGTCCGCCTAGGGCGGAGAAATCTAAACCTGTGAGTTGTCTGACTGATTCACGTCTTAAATCTTCATACACGCTACCTTGCACAATCGCAAATAATAAAGGCCGACCATTTTTATATTTTACCCTATTAAATTGCTCCGCACCGCCTTTGGCGGATTTAACAGGGTGAATTTTTTTTATTTCCTTATGGAAATATTTAAAACATCTCTCCGCCCATCTTGTCGTCAATTCCATAGATTTTTTTGCATTTTCATATGCACAAGGAAAGGGTGGGCATTCATCCAAGACCATAATGATATCGCTACCCAAGTTTAATTGGATTTCGATTGATTTTTCCGGAGACATAAAATATTTTTTTCCATTCAATGGGTCGGAAAACTCTACTCCTTTTTCCGAGAGAACCACACCACTCTTTCCAAAATTTTTCTTAGCTCTTTCTCCAAGAGAAAAAACTTGAAATCCACCGGAATCTGTGAGAATCGGACCTGGCCAATTAATAAATTTGTGCAAATCTCCGGATTTTTTTATCAATTTGTCTCCCGGACGAAGCCAAAGATGATAGGTGTTTCCCAAAACAATTTCCGCGCCGATTTCTTTCAATTCTTCCGTCGTCAAATTTTTTACCGCTCCTTTGGTGGCAATCGGCATGAAAAACGGGGTGTTTATTTCCCCGCTCTTTGTTTTTATTTTTCCAATTCTTGATTTATTTTTTTGAGAAAGCAACTGAAACATATATTTTTAATTTGTTACTTTATAACCACTGCCTTCCGCAGTTCTGTTTTCCAGCTCTTTTGTTTCAACTTTAATATCTTGGCCGGTAAACAAATCCTTGCCGGTCAGAGTCGCGGGATTCAGAAGAAATATAGAAGAATCAAGCTGGTTCACTTGAGGAATCACACTAACCTGAAAAACTACTTCTTTTTTGGGACTAACCACTCCTATCGCATTTTTTATTTTCCCAATATTCCAAACGATTTGATTGGTTCTTTCATCAAAAGCCAACTGTTCTTGCTGTGGATAAAATTTTCCAGTCCATCTGACTCCCGACGGCATGGATGAAACAACAGCAACATCGCTCACATCATTGGAGACATTGGTAATTTTCCAGCGGATAGCATAGGTTGTTTCTTTGCCTATTCTTGGAGGAATCGGTCCAATATTGGCGATGTCCGCATCTTTATAGAAAGCTTCATTTTCCAAAACAACTTTGGAATTCAATTTCATTTCCATTTTATTACTGGAAATTATTTTATTCGATCCCATGGGAGTAGGAACATCCGGACTGTCTATTTTGGCAATTGAAACAATCACAAAATTCTTTTCATTTTCATTGCTTACCGGAATTATATTATAAACCGGGATATTGAAATCGATTTGCCCTTTTTGTCCGGGACTAAGGATGGCTAGTCCGGGAATATCCGAAGCTCTCCAAGTAATTATTTTTCGAGAAGCATCATAGGCGCCATTTTTCAACTTAAGTTTGGAAAAATCCAACACCGGACTGTTAATTTCCATCGTTATAATAGCATCTCTGAGTCCGACATCTCCATTATTGGCATAAACGATATTATAATCCAGCGTCTGACCGGCATTAGCATTAACATTGTTTCCACCGTTTACTGTTTGAGAAATAAAAAGAGGCGAACTGATAATTTTAGTAACAGCTTCTTTTTGGCTGTACGCGATAAACTGGCCATCGCCTCCCGGAAGCCCAAGAGAAACTTTGAATGTTTTTCCTTCCTCACTCAAACCATTGATGCTCCCGAGTATTTTTATTTTTCCGCTTTGATTTGGACCTATCATTCCCACATACCAATCCTTATTTCCGTCCGTTGGTTTAGGATTAGCTGAAACAAAATTAAATTTACCAGGATATTCAACCTGAAGGCTGATATTGTCGAAATTGCGATTGCTGATATTTTTATAATCAATTGTATATTCAACACTGTTGCCATTGGCTGCTTCAAGCGGAGCCGCCACTTCAAGGGTAATTGGAGAAGTTCTGACATTGACCCCCAATTTATTTGTGGATTGAAAAAGGCTGTTAAAATTTGACGGGGTGTAATTGAGAGTCGCGTTGAGATAAACGACATAATCTTTTGGCCCATAAAATTTTCCTTGGATTTCTACTTCCCCTTTGGAATGAGCCTTGATTGTGCCGATTTTTATTTTACTGTTAGTTTGATTTTCACTTATTAAATTTGGATTTTTTTCAGGTTGAAAATTTTCCGCATAACCAAGAAGCATTTCAGCATTATTCAAATCCACCCGGTTGTCATTGCTATAGGTAATTTTGTAAGATATCAAATCAGTGCTATCCACACTGTCCGCCCCTTTGACAGCCACAGCCACTTTGCTTTCCGTGAAAGCAGATTGTTTATATTTAACTATTCCAATTATAGATCCGGTAATAATAATCAAAGCAACCACAATCAAAGCGCCTATTTTTGTCGCTTTTTTTCTGAAAGAATCTTCTTCTCCTGAAGGTTGCTCCCATTTTTTTTCTTGCTGGAATTCTTGAGCGTTTCCCGCGGGATTTTGATTCGGATCATATTGGCTTGCTTCATGCTTCCTGTCGGTCATATCGGGATTTTTTTCATACAGCCGCCTATTTAGATCGTCCAAAGACATTTATGTTTTTATTTTACAGATTACTTGAAGGTATTTTAACATTTTTTCTCTTTACTCACAAGAATTTTTTTGAATATTTTTTTGAATAATTCGCTACTCTTTAGTCATGGTTTTAGACCATCGTTGCCTGTTTTCATTGGATCCGTCGCAAATTCATAAAAAATTTCATCGCCCATCTTTTCATAGTTAAATTCCTTTGTTGTCTTGCGCCATTGTTCTCGCACGGAATCTTGGGCGAAACCCAAAGCCGTGTCAGTAAATTTAATCACATCAGCTGGATTCATCTTGGATAATAATATATTTTTGCCATCTGCCGTATTAATTGTAAGATTATTTAAATCATTCTTGCCGTTTTGCACATTGGTTCTGGCTGATTCAATTATTGCCATTGCCCGAAAGACGTAATGAATGTTTTCCCTTCCTATTCCATTGACTAAATAATATCCTTCATTATTAAATGTAGTTCCTCCATTAGTCTTTTTCATAGTGCCATCCATCAAAAGATAATACTTATCACTCTCTATATATGCTTCAACTTCATTGTCCTGCCAAGACGCTGTTGATTTCGTAGCGTCATGATAAGCATGGATTAATTCATGGATTACAGTGGTTTGATTAAAAACATCCTCGATGTCGGTAAGATCATTACCAATTGTGAGTATATTTGCTCGGGGACTATATTGCCCAGCATTACCACCCGCATTTCCTTTTGCCACATCAATCTTCCCATTTTCAAAATAATCAACAATTGGCGCATATTTTCCATCTATCAGATCATATTTGACGGCGAAATAAGCAACAGCAAAAGAATTTAAATATGTAAGTGGATCGGAATTTGGCATCTTCTGCACTTTATCCGCAACACTATTTAATTTTTCATATGGTACATTATGAGTAATGGCAAAACCTATGAGTTTTTCTATTTCTGCAGCAGGAATTTTCATTGCATTTAATTTTTCTTTCAATTTTTCCAGCGGGGAAAGTGCAGTGCTTATGCAACTCTTTGTCACCTCATCCCATTTATAATCTGGTATCAAACATACACAAAAAGTAGCTTTGCACTCATTCCATTCTCCCCACTTTCCACTGGTGCAAACTCGGTCTTGAGTGGATGCACTGCAACTCACGGCATTATCGGGTAATTTTGGGGTGCAGGCTTGTGATGTTGGTCCCGAACAAGTGGGAATAGTTGGGGTGGTAGGTTTTATTGTTGGAGTTGTGGTTGTTGGCGCAGCCGGAAATGTAATTGTTTGAGAGCTTTCCATATGGCTGGAATCTTTGCAACTGGCTGAAGCGGTAAATTTTACGGTTGTGCCTGCATTAAAATTTCCTGACCAGCTGGAACTGCAAGTGGTGGGAAAATAATTTCCGTTAGCGCAAGTTGGCGCATCGATAGGATTTTTGGTAGCAAGACTGTGAGATAAGGATATGGCTCCGAGACCTTGACTGTCTGTGGCTTTGTAGGTAATGGAGACACTTAAGCCATTCTTTGTGATAGTTAATGATGGAGCGGAGCAAGCCTTGGCTTGGTTGGTGAAAAAAACCAGACTTAGAAAAGAAAAGATTAATGTAAAATATAATTTATTTTTGAGAAGTTTGGTGGGCATGGTTTTTTTATTTTGATCTGACTTAAAGACATTGAACATTTGCTTTTATTATACCAGATTTATATTTTTATGCACTTTTATTATTTATTTTAAAACTTCTTGCACATTAAACCTTTATAACCTTATAACTTTTTACCCGGTGAAATTCCGCTCTGCGGACCACGCTTTGCGTGGTATTTCACGGGGTGAACTTGATAACTCATAGGTTTATCCACTCCAAAAAATTAAGGACAATTTTCCTGAGATTTTTTTTGTCATCTTCGCCTATTTTTATTTTCCTCAAAGATTTAATTGAATTATTAAAAAAAATTCTAATCAATTTTATTGAATTATCACTGATAACTATTTTATTTCCACCTGAAGACGCGCACTCAGGACAAACCGCGCCCCCATGTTCCGCGCTGAAACTATTATTGCCAGTAGTAATTTTTTTTCCGCAAGCAACACAGATATTCGCTTCTATTTTATAGCCGAGAATATTCAGCGCCTTTAAAATAAAACTAAAATTAAAAATATCGAATTTTTCTCCATTTTTTTCCGCGGCCGCCAAATCCACACTTTCCAAATATTCAGAGAAAAGATAAAAAAGTTCTTTGTCCGGATTTTCCCAAGAAACCAGTTTGTTGAAAATACCGCTAACTTCAAAAACAGCGCTCAGAGCCTCCAAATTATTCCTCAGATTGGAAAAATTATTCTCGGTAATGACGCTAGTGATTTTTCCGGTTCCTTGGCTTTTAGCTATGATGATATTGGCCAAAGAAAAATTTTCCAAAAATCCGGCCATTTTGGATTGAGGTTTCCGGACACTTTTGGCCAGAGCCCTAATTTTTCCCGCTTCCAAGGTATAAATCACATAAAGGCGATCCGCTTCCGCCACATCTTTTTTGCTTAATATAATACCTGTATATCTATATTCCATATTTCAATTCTATCCCAGCCAAGGAAAATAAAAAAGCCCTGCTTCTCCATTTGGAAAAGTGGGCTTTTCAAGATTAATTTTTGACAAGTTGAGATGTTTTTTGAGGAATGCTATTATTTTCTTCCTGTTGCTCAATTACCACGCATATCAAAATTACAATGATAGCAAAAACAATAGATAATATAATTCGTTCCAAAATATGCAGGTTCAACATCAAATGAATTTGAAACCAGTCATGAGACTTCCAGCCAATATACGCTCCAAGAAAAAAGAAAACCGTCAAAACAACGCACTTAGCAATTCCCAAAAAATCTTTGTCTTTTCCTGCCTCTTTATTTTTTTCTGTCTCTTTAATGCTATTCTCTACTATTTTTATGACTGTTATCACCACCAAAAAAAATACCACAACATAAAAAATATACATTTCCATAAATACCTCCCTATGTTTTATGGTTAGTTAAAATATTTTAATGTACTATGCCTTTTTTATTCTTATCGTTATTATTTGTCCATCAACAGAAAAATTTTTCTCCAAATCAAATTCCGGAATTCCATCTTTTTTGATTTCGTCAGCCAATGTTTCTTTGGCAATCAAATCCCCGAATTTTCCAAACACTTCTTTGCCTCCAACATATCCCACTCCGATATGATTGTCAACAACATAACCTGCTTCTTTTCGCATTTCTTGTATAAATCTGATAATTTCCCGAGCTTGGCCTTCTAATTTCAGCTCAGGAGTAATATTAATATCTAATCCAACTAATTCTACATCGGTTCCAAGTGCAGCACCTTTTACATTTAATTCTTCCGTTAAAATATAACTCCATTCCGTTTTATTAATTAGTTCGTTAAAAACTTCAGCAAACTTTTGTCCCAAAATAACTTTTGCCAAAGGTTGGCGAACTTTAATTTTATTTTTAGCACGTTCTTGCAACCCTAGAGTTATAATTTCACGAAGATCGCTCATATTTTCATTCAACTTTTCATCAATCAATTTTTCATCCGCCATTGGAAAATCCGTCAGATGTACAGACACAGAATCCCCCTCTCCCTCTGGGAGAGGGTTGGGGTGAGGGATTGTCAGATTTTTATATATTTCTTCAGCAATGAAAGGTGTGAACGGCGCCATCGTTTTGGAGAGTTCCACCAAAACATAATGCAAAGTTTGATAAGCATTATTTTTGTCTTCATCATTTTCCGACTTCCAAAATCTTTTTCTTGATCTTCTGATATACCAGTTGGAAAGATTATCAATAAATTTTGGAAAACATCTGACTGCGCGATTTAATTCATAATTTTCCATTGCCCCATTCACGTCTCTTATCATCATATTTAGCTCGGAAATAATCCATTTATCAAGCAGGTTCGGATTTCGGATTTCGGATTTCGGATTTCTGGACGAAGTCCAGTTGTCTACATTAGCATAAAGCACAAAGAAAGAATATGAATTCCAAAGCATTCTGAGCATTCCGCGAACAACGTCCGCTACATCCGATTCTTTGAAATTCAAATCCTCTGCTGCCACTACCGGTGAAGACAAAAGATATTGCCGCAACGCGTCAGCGCCGTATTTTTCAAATACGAAATATGGATCAGGATAATTCTGAAGCCTCTTGGCCATTTTCTTTCCATCTTCCGCCAAAACGATACCGTTCACAATAACATTTTTGTAAGAGATTGAATTGCTTATCGCCGTGGAAATAACATGCAGATAATAAAACCAGGCTCTGGTTTGATCAATTCCTTCCGCAATAAAATCCGTCGGAAAATTATGCTCAAATTTTTCCTTGTTCTCGAACGGATAATGCATCTGCGCATACGGCATGGAGCCGGAATCAAACCAAGTATCCAAAACATCTGGCACTCGTTTCATCGCACCGTCGCATTTCTTGCAAGGAAAAGTTATTTTATCCACAATATGTTTGTGCAAATCTGTAATTTTTTGTCCGCTTATTTTCTCCAAATCAGAAACAGATCCGAAAACTATTTTCTCATTGCATTTTTCACAAACCCAAATCGGCATAACAGAAGCCCAAAATCTTTGACGGGAAATTGACCAATCACGCGCGCCTTCCAGCCAATTTCCAAATCTTCCATCTTTAATGTGTTTCGGAGTCCAATTGATATTTTTGGCTAATTCAAGGGCTTTTTCCTTGATTCCAGTCACTTTCACAAACCAAGAGGAAGTCGCATAGTTGATAAGCGGGGTGTCACAGCGCCAACAATGAGGATAAGAATGTTCAAATTTTTCTTTGGAAAAAAGCAGGTTATTTTTGGCTAGATATTTGATAATTTCCACATCTGTTTTTTGGTGATCATCAATCGGTTTCACGCTGAGACC
>Ga0172379_10001539_pt1 | contig 45433 bp, 48 predicted proteins | sample GrowelOW334metaG_FD_119756 | JGI IMG/M metagenome (GOLD analysis project Ga0172379, IMG submission 119756) | Groundwater microbial communities from an aquifer near a municipal landfill in Southern Ontario, Canada - Groundwater well OW334 metaG | ecosystem: Environmental > Aquatic > Deep...
TGGTAACGGTGACATCTAAAATCAGCTTGACGGATGTAGAACTTTATGACAATAGAAAACACAACATAACATATCAACATCAATAAGAAAATCAGATTTTGTTACGTATAGCTTCCTGAAATGTTGTTTTTTCCAATCAGCCCGTTCCTGCACCATTTCAATCGCAAATCCTTAACATCTAATTGCCATTCAATAATGTTTGAAGTATAAGGAACACAGATTTCTAAATAGGGAGGTATTTCTATGCAAGCCATGCCTATAAGAATCTTCCTTGTTCTGTTTATCCTTGCATTAGTCTACCCATCATCATTGTTGGCGACTACGGAACAGCGCACCGCCTTGGTCATCGGCAACGGCGCCTACAGTTCCGGTCCTCTGAAGAACCCGGTTAACGATGCCACGGATATGGCGGCTTCTCTCCAAAAACTCGGCTTCACTGTTATCCTGAAAAGGAACGCCAATCTTGAGACGATGGAGGAAGTTATGGAGGATTTCGGGAACCGGCTGAAACGAGGTGGCGTGGGTCTGTTTTATTATGCCGGTCATGGGGTTCAGGTGAATGGCGTCAACTACCTCATCCCCGTAGGGGCGAAAATCAACAAGGAGACGGATGTCCGGTTCAAGGCCTTTGATGCCGGACGGATCCTCGCCGAGATGGAGAACGCCAACAATGGCCTGAACATCGTTCTGTTGGATGCCTGTCGTGATAACCCCTTCGGCAAGAGCTTTCGCAGCGCCTCCCGAGGGTTGGCCATTGTAAGTTCTGCGCCAGCAGGCACATTTATTTCATATTCCACCGGTCCTGGCCAGGTAGCAAGAGACGGCGAAGGTCGAAACAGCCCTTACACAAAAGCTCTTCTTCAATATGTCCAGGAACCGGGTTTGACTATTGAGGATGTCTTTAAGGGTGTTCGCCAGAAGCTGCGCAAAGAGACCGGGCAGGTACCTTGGGAGTTGTCTTCACTGGAGGGAAAGTTCTTCTTTGTCCCCGGTGAGACCAGTAAAACAGCAGAAGTGGTAAAAGAGACAGCCGCCACTCCCGCAGTGGAATTAGATCCCCAGAGAAGGGAGATTGAAGCAGAAAGGGAAAGGTTGCAGAAGCAGAGGGACCTGCTCGAACAGAAGGAGGCATTAGCGAAAGAGAAGGAAGAACTGGCCGAAAGAGAGAGGAAACTTGCGATAGCTGTACAACCCTCAGTATCGGCGCATCAAATAAAAGAACTTGATGATAACTTTAGAAAGTTAGAAGAAGCAACGCAGGAATTTAAAATGTTGGAACACAAGTTTGATCCACGGACCCGCGAGATGATGCGGAAAGAACTGGAGTTACAGCGGGAGCTGCTTGTAGAACAGAGGAAGCGACTCGCCGTTGTGGATACGCGTCCCTTTACCACTATAGCGAAAGAGATCGGGAGAGATGGTCGTTTCATTGCCTATGACAACGGGACCGTTCTGGATACAAGGACAAGCCTGATGTGGGCGGCGAAGGATAACGGTTCAAATATCAACTGGCATGATGCCAAGAATTATTGCGAAAATTACCGTGGCGGTGGATATTCGGACTGGCGGATGCCGACGCAGGATGAACTGGCGGGGTTGCATGACAAAAGCGTTGGATACACACCCGCATGCGCCGCAAGCGGTAATAATGACAAGGTGCAGTTGACTAATTTAATAACTATGAGTTGTTGGGCAGGGTGGGCTTCTGAAACGCGCAGGTCCGGGGCAGAATCACACGCTGCCGACTTCTATTTCGTCGATGGCGGCTACCGACGCTGGCTTTACCAGTCCGACGTCAACCTCACCCGGGCCCTCCCGGTGCGTTCTGGCAAATAGATTATTTGGTCATTTGGTTCTTTGATTATTTTCTTTTATCGGGTGCAGGGCGGAGCCTTGCGCCTTTCTTTTGTTAATCAGCAATTTTGTTATCAAGTGGTCATCGTTTAGTTGTAGATGACAGCAGTTTTTGGCATACGCCTGTTTTCCTTGGAAAAGTCTCGCTGATTACCGAAAGAAAGCCGTATGCAGGGCTCGCGAAAAATCATGTTAGATCATTCCTCCCTTCCGTGACGCTAGCACCATCCATCCAAAGGGTCGACGGGTTTCGCCTCCTGGATCATGACGCAGTCCGGGTGCCGATAGAACCACTGACCGCCCCCCTTGCATGTTGATATGATCACGTGAACGGGTTGCCCGCAGGACCTGCAAGCGAAGGATTTGAGGTCGCGTAGCCCTTCCTCTTGCTTGACTGCCATCTATTGCATTGAGCGCAGACCTTTCCACCGTTCCGGGTGGTTCGGACTGGTCCCCGGCAGAATAGACAAATCTTCAGCGGTTTCCCTTCGGCATCTGAATCAAATGATACCTTGCATTCTGGCTTTGCGGAAGCGGCGCACTTCACGTAGTAACGACCTGCCCAGTTGCGGAGACACAGGTTCGATCCGCACTTCGGGCAGGTTCCCACTACTGTGCCGAATACACGCCCGGTGGCGCCTTGTGAGGCCTTTTGTTTGATCTGTCCCACCAGTTCCGTCACGAAGGTCCGGATGCCGCTCATAAACTCATCCCGCTTGGCCTCGCCCCGGCGGATTCGCTCCAGGCGTGCTTCCCATTCGCCGGTCATCTGGGGGCTTTTCAGGGTCTCGGCCTTGATGGATTGGATCAACTCGATCCCCTTGGCCGTTGGCTGCAGGATGTTGCGTGTGCGCTCGACGAAATCGCGCTTCAGCAGCGTTTCGATGATGTTCGCCCGGGTGGCGGGTGTGCCCAGGCCGCAGTCCTTCATGGCGCCCTTCAGTTCTTCATCGTCCAGTTCCTTACCCGCGCTCTGCATAGCGCCCAGCAGGTCCCCTTCGGTCAGGCGCTTGGGGGGTGAGGTCTTGCCTGCCCTGGGAAAGAGATCCTTCGTATCGACGGTTTCTTTCTTAACGACGGAAGGCAGCAAACCGGAGTCCTCGTCCTCTTCAGTCTCATCCTCTTCGGGGTTCTTTACCTTCGCCTTTTCTTTTTTCGGTCGGCCATGGGGTGGGTCAACGGCAGACCATCCCAACTCTTTCAAAACTGTGCCGGTGGTCTTGAAGGTCTCCTTCTCGATCTTCGTGATGATGGTGGTCTTGCCTTCGACACGGTCGGGGAAGTACGCGGCCAGGAAGCGGCGCGCGATCAGGTTGTACACCTTCAGGTGGTCACCCTGGATATTCTTTGCGGGGTTCTCCGTAGGTGTCAGCGCAGCGTGATCTTCCACCTCCTTGTCGTTCACGAAGCGCTTGTCAAGTTTCACTGGCCAGCGCTTCCGAAGCTCCCCGATGAAGGGTTGCAACTCTGCGAGTTGCCCCTGAGCGATGGCCTTGATCCAGCCCGCGGCTTTCTGGACGTCCGCTTCCGTCAGGTATCTGGAATTTGTGCGCGGGTAGCTGATGAGCTTGGATTCATAAAGCTCCTGCGCCACTTCCAGGGTGTGCTCTGCCGTGAACCCAAAGCGCTTGTTGGCCTCTTTCTGGAGATTGGTAAGGTCATACAGAAGCTCAGGCTTTTTCTTCTCCGTCCGGGAGGTGACCGAGGCAACGTTGCCGGGTAGGCCGGATAGCTTGTTCGCAATGGCCTTCGCATCCTCTTCGTGGTCGAACCGATCCTGATCCTTCCCATCCTGTTTGCGAAACCATTTGCCTCTGTAAGTACCACCCTTGGCTTGAAACGTAGCCCATAAGGTCCAGAAGTCCTTCGGTACGAAGTCCGTGATTTCCAGCTCGCGATTTACGAGGAGGGCCAACGTCGGTGTCTGCACGCGGCCGATAGAGTAAACCCCGTCTCCTGCGGCTCGGCGCATGACCAGCGTCTGGGCTCGTGTGCAGTTGATGCCGACCAGCCAATCCGACTCCTGACGGCTACGCGCCGCATCCCGCAGTCCGCGGTAAGACTCACCCGGCTTCATCCGGGCATAGGCATCCCGGATGGCGTTATCCGTGAGGCTCGATGTCCAGAACCTCTGCACAGGCTTGGTGCATCCCGATAAGCGATAAACCAGATCAAAAATGAGCTCGCCTTCACGACCGGCGTCCGTCGCGTTCACGACATCCACCACATCGTCACGGGTCATGAGTTTTGCCACTACCTCGTATTGATCCCTGGTGGCCTCGATGGGGGAGTAAAGGAATGGTTCAGGGAAAAAAGGCACCGTGTCCAGCCGCCATACTTTGAGATCGGGATTGTACCCTTCCGGACCCATAGCTTGCACTAGATGGCCAACACACCACGTAACGATGACATCAGCGCCCTGGATGAAGTTGCGCCCCGTCCCCTGAATGCCCAGGGCCGCCGCGATGGCACGGCCCATGCTGGGTTTTTCACTGATGATGATACGGGTCATCTAGTTTCTTCTTTGATTTTGATAAGATCGACCGGGTTTCTTACGAAATGGCGATACGTGAGCCTCATTAATGGCTCGCTAAATGTCGAAAGGGAAATCCTTGCAGAGTAGGGCAGGGTGCTTGGTGTCGCCAAGATGATCATTTTATTCTTCACTCATTCAAGGATAGCAGGATCGCCAAGAAATATCAATATGGAAGTCTAAACCACTATTTCATGGTATCCTCCACTTGAAGAAAGTCGGCAAATGCGATCAGATCGTAGAGTTGAACAGGTGGACAGACAGATCAAGATGACGTCCTATCAGACAGTAGCATGTTGTATCGTTCGCTCTGACGGGTCGTCCGCTTGTACCTGGGTTTTTGCGTTGTTGCCTGGTTTTTTCGTTTCTGCGACGTACCAGTTTTTGCTATTCGCTGCATCAACCTGTGTTTTATCCGTTGCATGTCTCGTACGTAAAGTCCGACCATCCTTTCGTCTTGCTTCGTGATCAGTGCATACTCGTATGCCATTTGTCTCGGCGCAATCTCCATATCCGTGTTAATTAGCCTGCTCTCTGCCCACTTCTCCATCTTCGGACCCGCATATAGAACCTTCGCCAGATTTCTTAACAGATCAATAGCCATATCCTTTTTGCGGAGAGTGTTTGCCACCGTATTCAACCAGTACACAGTCAACTCAGATTGCGCGCTGACATCCATGCCAGCAATATGCGCCATCAAAGATTTCAATAACCGATGCCGATCAAGATCCGTCAGGAACATGTGGCGGTTTTCTCCTTTAGGGACACATAGCCAGTCGATAGTTTGTTCTATCCGTGCCAGGAATTTTCTCTTGTATTCGTCGTTTTGCATTTTTATTTCCTCAATGATCTCCTTGATTCTTTGTTTAGAGTATCTTTTTCCGGTTCACGTTCTTGTTAAACATTGGCCAGATGAGACATCCCCTGCTTGCCCAACATAGACCCGTTTGGACTTCCGGGGGAATCCGAGTCTCGCTCGGGGGAAAACCGTCATTAGCGCTCCCTTTTTTGGCTTATACATAAGTATATTCTTCCTCTCTAATCAGCATATTACTAATGTAAGCGCAAAAAATCCTTCCCGCCATTGCCGGTCAATATTCAATATTTAACAGACAAACAGGAAAGGATAGGAAGTGGACTATTCAATTGATGCTCTGGGATACAAAAGATATGTCATGCCCTTGGACAATCAAGAGCATGTCGGAGCAAGGTGTGGGATCACCTCAAGAAACCCATATTTCGTTGTGGATGTGCTTTCGCGGACCCACGGTCTACTTAAAAATACTATTTGATTGAATACTACTTCCGGGCAGGGGAACGGGAAGACAGAGGTGGTCGGGGTTGTTTGGACAGGAGACAGGTTTTTATAAGTGGGAAATTGCCCTTGGTTCATGATCATGCCGCAGCCTGTCTCTGCGATTGTGTCCCGAAGTAAACCATAGCAGGTGTCTTCCTGTCAAAGTTATTATGCCATCTCTTTTCGTTGTAGAATTTGAAGTAGCTGGCAAGTCCGCTTTTCACCTCCGTCATTGAAGAATATGCCTTCAGATAAATGTCCTCGTACTTAACGCTTTTCCATAACCGTTCGATAAAAACGTTGTCCATCCATCGGCCCTTCCCATCCATACTGATGGCAATATCGTTTGATCGAAGGGTATTCGTAAATGCTTCTGCTGTGAACTGACTGCCTTGATCCGTGTTGAATATATCCGGACAACCATATTTTGCGATAGCTTCTTCCAGGGCATCGGTACAGAATGCACCGTCCAGAGTATTGGAAAGCCGCCAGGAAAGAACCATCCGGCTCGCCCAGTCCATGATCGCTACGAGGTAGCAAAACCCTCTTGCCATGGGAATGTAGGTGATGTCGGCCGCCCACACATGATTCTCCCTGCTGATCTCGAAACCCTTGAGAAGATAAGGGTACTTCAAATGTCCAGGATGTGCCAACGACAGCCTCGGCTTTACGTAGAGCGCTTCAATGCCCATCCGGCGCATCAAACGACGTACTCGGTCACGTCCGATATCATAACCCTTGGCCCACAGCTCATCGCGGATCTTCCGGCTGCCATAGAACGGATAGGCAAGATGAATCTCATCAATCTGACGCATCAACTCCATATCCATTGCACTGATGGGAACTGGAGTATAGTAAAAACCGGATCGGGAAAGGTTCAGAATCGCACATTGCCGTTTCACTGGAAGTTCGTCTGTCCTGTCGATCATCTCTTTGCGCTCGCATCGCCGATGCGACCGAGCGCGCTTGATAAAAAATCATTTTCCATCGAAAGTTGTCCAATTTTGGCATGAAGATCTTTCACGACCGGCCCTTGATCTGGTTTCCGCTCCTTGCAGTATATTTCCTCTGCATGCGCCAAAAGCTGCTTCTTCCACTCTGTAATCTGATTCGGATGAACTTGGTAACGCTCGGCAAGCTCAACGATCGTCTGATCCCCCTTCTGAGCCTCCAAGGCCACCTTGGCCTTGAACGCCGGTGCATGATTCCGTCTTGGTCTTTTGCTCATTTGCTGATCCTCCTGGGATTCATTATAGAGCAATCCTCCCACTTATGCACCTGTCCAGTTTTGCCAGACCCGCTCTGACGATAATTACTTCTTTTCAGGCCGGAAGCAAAGAGTTCAATGTGTGCGAAAGAGATTCAAGGAGACGCGATGTGCATGAAAGAGGCTCATTTTCGGTGCTTATGATGCACTTTTGATCACTATCCCTGCCTATTTAGCACCACCCGGGAAGTAGTATCGTATCGAAGGATATATAATCCCAAAATCACGTTCACAGGAGGATTTGCATGGACAATGTAATTGGAATCGACATCGGTTACGGACAAACGAAAACTTTTACCTCAGCAGGTGCTAAGGGATTCCCGACGACTGTTACTTCAATGGTGCCAGAGGAAACCTTCGGGAAGATCAGACCCATCGAAATCAACGGCGAGAAATTCCTTGTAGGGGACGATGCCATATCGAAGTGGGTAATCGACACCCGGACAACAGGTTTCTTAGGGTCAAATGCCTGGCTTGCTCCGCTCGGCCTCTCACTCATTCTCAACGGTTTGGATCCTGTTGATGTCAAAGAGGGACATATCGTTCTTGGTATCCCGCCGGGAGAGTATACAAAAGATGAGGCCCGGAAGATCATCAATCTGGTTAGATCATCAACGATTTCTCAAAATGGGCAAATCTATGATTTACGTGGTGCGGATGTATCTGTCATACCGCAGGGTGCTGGAATATATTTCGCCTACCTTTCCGGCGGTCTGGACGGCACGGCAAGGGATAAAAACATAGCTGTTGTCGATATAGGACACTACACAATCGATATGGTGTTTTTCGCAAAGGGAAAATACATCGAGGATGCAACGAACAGCATTCCGATGGGGGTGTCGCTACTGCTGGATGATATATGTGCAGTTTTTAAAAGGCAGCATAAGTGGTCCATCAACCACCAAACAGCGGGAAAACTGCTCGCCAACGGAGAGATCACCATCCTCCAAGATGTATACCGGTTGGAGCAGATGCCAACGATTCTTCAAGCATATACAGACAAGGTAGCGTCCCTTATCGACAGGTTCTTCGAGGGCCTGCCGGAAAAACCAGACATCGGCATTGCAGGCGGCGGCGGGGTGCTGGCCCTGAAAGGCAATATCAAGCTCCGACACAAGTTTTATATCATACCAGATCCTGTTGCCGCCAATGCCAGAGGTTACTACCATTACGGCTTGCAGAGGAAAGCATAATGAAACGATATACCTTCAGGATCGACGAGAAAGAAGACCGCGACATTACCGATCTCCTGGACAGTATCCCAAAGCCGCTCAGGGGAATGTATATAAAGTTCGCCTTGCGGCTGGGTATTAACCGGGAAAAAGACAAGGATATATTGGCTCTACCGAATCTCTGTGAACCCTATTTCCGATTTGAGCTGGTCAAGGAGGGGCTAAGACATTTGATCAAGGCGCAGGGTCAACCCCAAACCCTGGCCACTCCTGTAAATGAACTACAGGCATTTGGGACAGAGGATTGACGGAAGGCGGTGGCGAATTAACCTGACAGCGGTTGATTACTATCAATCCAGACGAAAAAAAAGGGAGAGGCCGAAGCCTCTCCCTTTTTTAATATACGGTATACTGGTCCATAAAAGACCGGAATTGCTCGATGATGTTAGGATCTAACCTGTCCATGATGAGCCGGTATTTTTCTTTCCCGCAATGCGGGGCCTTTTCCTGTCCCGACATCCAGAGGCAATGTTTGACCATGTCATTACGGACATCGGGGACATTGTGGCGTTTGCACTCCAGGCGCCCCCTGTAAAAATGGCCATCCTCATAACAGATGGTGTAGAATACCTTATGGTATCCATGACCATCTGCTGGAAATGTGTTCCACTGCCACTGTAGCCAGGCAGACGCCGCTTCCCTGTCGGGGAATGTCCTTGTGACACAAAGTTTAGTGGGGCCTTCCGCTCTTTCGATGGTAACATTTTTAACGGGGATCATGTTGTACCTCCCCTTGCTGTATCTCACCATCAGTGTATCCTTCCGCAACAAGCTTGGCAATATGGTCACGATCAGTATCGTTCAACGGAATTGTCGCTTCTATGTGCCACCATCCTCGCTTCATGCGGTACCTCCGTCCCGGACCTGAATGAAGCTATTCTCGTCCTCCAATTCCAACAAATCGATTACCTTCATCGGTTCACTGTTGTTGGGATCCTCCATGCAGATTACTTCAAAGATCAATGCCTCAGAGCTTGGGTCGCGCTGAATCTTTAATGCGTCATGCGCTGCGTCAACTGCATTCTCGGCGTCAATGTCTATCGTCCAGATCACTCGGTATGTCTTCATGCCGCACCTCTGTCCTGAACTTGCCGGAAACAATTATCAATATACTCCGGGTCAACGTCTGCATCGAAATTCCGTACCAGGCACTTGTTACCGTTAATCAGGGAAATTTCATCATCGCAAGCACCCTCGACATCGAAATCCAGAACCAGAACTTCAACTGGGACGTCTGACGAAACTCCCGTAATTAGGCCACCCTCTAAGCCGATCTGGATGCCCACCGGGCGCTTGGACCTATGCCCTCCAAACTCTGCTGGATATTCCTTGTCGCAAGCGTCACACCTGTACCCGGTTTCTTCGTAACCTTCGTGCATCTCGATATTGCCGGCATTATCGTAATCACAAGTCACAATGCCTTCGCTGTCCTCCGCAATGACCACTCCGCTCTGCGACGTTTCAACCATCGCAAACTCAGTGAACTCCGCGTGTCCACACTCGCAGGTCTTAAACTTCATGTCATAACCTCCTTCTCGGTCTTGATGATTCCCGCTATTTCTTTTACGGCTGCATCTTGTGTCTCACCATCAGCAGTAGCGAAGTAGTAATCACCCCTGTATCTCAGGCCATTCAGAAGGAAAATGGCCTTTCCGTCCGGACTGATCTGCGTTCCGCCTATCTGATTGCCGCCCGACACGGTGAAAGTGCCGACCGCAATCGGCATGCCGTCATCATCGCCTTCCGACCATTTGGCGTCCAGACCTTCGCTCTTCGCTATGGCGTCGATATTCAAGACGCTTTCCTTTGGGCTGTAACCTTCGTTGTGGTCTTCATCCTGTTGTGTGACGAATGCGGCGAATCCCGCCGTTGCATCCAACTCGTATTTTCCCTGATGATTTTTCTCAGCGGTGTAATGCGTGTATGCCGTGCGATCGCACGCATGGAATTCGATACCCAGGGCGTCGCAGAGATGCCGTAAATCGGTCAGCATGTCCGTGATGCAAGCCTCCGTGTCCTCCACTACACACTCGTAACCGGCGCGCAGAGCGCGTTTGGCAATGACGAGTCGGTATAGTCGCGGATCTTTGTCGGGAAGATTCTCCGGGGTTTCTCCCATTTTATAATCTGGTATTTCTTCGATATTCATCGTTGTTATCTCCTTTCTCAGGTAAAAAAAAGGCCCCCGGAACGATGCAAATGCAATTTATTCCGGGAGTCTTTAAGTGTTTTAGATGGAGTGGGAGGCCTTCGAACGAGTATCCGCGAAAGCCATCTCCACCGTGATTGGGGTATAGAGCTCGATACAGCCTTCGTCGATAATGAAGGTGGTATCGCACGATTCACACCGTAGTCTGTCAACGAGGCAGGTCAAATGCGACTGCTGGTCTTCTCCACATTTGGGACATTGATACTTCATGTCTATTCTCCTTTCGGGAATCGGACGGTTACACATCCACATTGTCGATCTTAATGCAGGACATTCGAGTTATCCTGGACAGGACACTCGCTAGTTCATGCACTTCGCTTTCCATTGCCAGGAAGGTCCTGACCCACGTTCCCTTGCCGGGAATTTGAAAAAAAAACCGAAAATATTTCATGACCGTTTCTCCTTTCTATGCTGTCATAAGTCTTGATTATCAAAATAGTGCAGTGACTTATGGCAGCGGCTTGGGGTAATAAAATGCCGCCCGTGCCTCTTGGGAGAGGTCGGTACGGCTGTTTACGTGGTCACTGCGGGCAAACTCTGTGCTAGAACGGGACGTCATCATCCGGTATGCTGTCATCCGGGAATGCTGTCATCCCAGGATGTTGCGCTCCGGGGTCGTCATCAGACTGCTGCTTTTTTTCGAGGAGCTTCATCTCGGACAGGATGGCTTCGGTTTTATACCGTTTCACGCCTTCCTTGTCCTCCCATGACCGAGTTCTCAGCCGGCCCTCGACAAAGACCAGGCGGCCCTTTACCAGGTACTGACCGGCGATTTCTGCCAGTTTGTTCCAGCAGACGCACGACAACCATTCGGTCTCCTTGATCTTGTTGCCAGACTTGTCCTTGCGGATATAGTCGGAAGCAACCTGAAAACTTGTGACCTGTGCTCCGTCCGGCGTGTACCGTACTTCGGGATCAGCGCCGAGCCTTCCAATAAACTGAACTTTGTTTAACATTGTACATCTCCTTTCTTGGGGGTTAGGTAATTTGTCAGTCCTTCGCAGGACGAAAAAAAACCGCATCTGTACCGTTGTAAAGCGGCTCAGCCATGCGGCTATGTTCGTGACCTACTGAAAATACTAATTACCTAGGTACTACTTCCATTCATTTTCCTGATTCATGAGTTTTGTGGTTTTTCTTGCTCCCAGGAAAATTCCTGCGACAGGTATGGTGACCAAGAGGGACGTCGTGAAGGCCACAAAATAAGCCGAGATCAGAAATACCGGCCTGAAATCTTGTAACCACTGATACAGCTTGTTCAAGCTGTAGTACTGTATTAACCATCTCATCTTGAGCAACCAAACGGCAAGATTGTGAGGTTCAAGCACTACGAAGTAAATGAAGTGGAAGGCCAGAAAAGCAATTACCAGCTTGAGTATCGCACCCGCTACCAGCCCCATGATCAGGTTCTTGATTGCGGCCTTTGAAATTTCGCCTATGTAGTATTTGCCTAAAACGGCGAAGAAGAAGGCATAACCGACAGTAAAACCAATCGCGATCAAAAAGGCGAAGCATTTATCGTAGAAGGTCGGATCATAGGAGCCAAATATGGGTAGGTATCTCTCGATTACTCCAATGGCTATAGGTGTCAGGAATGCGGAAACAAGACCGCTAATGAATGCTCCCTTGAAGCCCACTTCGAAAAAGGCCAGCTTGCCGGCAAGCGTGAAAAAATCAACGGGGATGGTGCTGCCGGACCTTTCAACCACGTAATACTGTTGTATCTCCGAAATCGCATCCAGCAATCCCTTTGGCTTGCCCGGCGTGGGCTGAGAGCCAAGAAATACATCACCTCTTTGAGAATCCTTATTTAATGACATAGTTCAACCTCCTAACTTGCCCACCAGAACATCATTCCAATCACTCCACCCAGATAGGTGAGTACAACCGACATGGCAAAGAATAAGATTCCTAAGCTGAACAGCCGCCTGTAAACTCCAAACCAGAAGGCCAGGATAAGAAATGACGCCGCAAACAGTCTTGCCCAAAAACCGCTTAGGATCGTGTTAAACATCATTGCCCAGAAACCCGAATATTCTGCCTGAGAGGCATGTGCGAGCGGGTTTAGCGCTTCCAAAAATCCTGATATTGAAAGAAATTCGATCACCCTTTTCTCCCTCCTTCCTTTGGTTTGACACTCTTTATAGAATAAAAAGACCCGTCCTTGTTCCTTTCCAGCTCCGAGGGCATGCCAAATGCCTCTATCTTCAGTGGAACGAGGAGTTTTGACTGAGGATAACCTTGCGTTGTTAATATTTCGTAAAGCCTGACGAAGTCTTCTTTATTAGGAAGCTCTGAGCTCACTGCTTCGATCTCTCTTAGACTTGTAACGATTTTCTTGAGTGCATATTCAATATCCCTGTCCCTGATAACAGATAAATCCGCTATCTTTTGCAATTTTGCATATTCTCTCGCGGTCTCCTGGAGGAACATCTTATCGAAGTAAACGTTCCCCCCATAAGAAAATGCTTTCCAGGCTTTTCCCGTCTGAGGGGCGTTTATCTGTGGTTTAAGGAGTTTCAGAAACTCCTTCGGGTCGAACCAATCTCGCCATTCTTTCATTTGTAAGCCATATACCGCGGCTATTTCCGTTTCCCTCGCCTTGCCGTCAGCAGACTGCAAACAAGCAGTGAACTGTTCTGATGACTTACCCTGATGATGGTCCTTAATTGCTTGCAGTACTATGTCTATCCCCTTGGGCATCTGACCCTCGAAGATGGAGGCAACCTTTTCCGCGCTTATGATGGGGTGATCATGTTTGGAGTAGGTGTCGCCTACTCTCAGCGACGGGAGCTTACCCAGGTCATGGCCCAGGGCAGCCACAATCATGCTGGGTATAACGGACTCATGCCAGGACGACTTGATTAGCTCAATCCCAAACATTGCCACCTTGAAGCTGTGCGCCCGGAGCGTCACTTGTGATAGAGCAGCTTTCACACTGTTTATGTCGTTATCCGCTTTGTCTGTGCCCACTTGAACAATTGAGGGACAGCCGCCCTGGTCATCGAGAATCTTGATGATCTGGTATATGCCATCGAGCGTGTTTACGTGTTTGCACATGTTCTCGTAGGGTTTTACTGCGTTGCGTATGAACTCTGTTGCTTCATTACTCCAATCGCTGTTTTTGTCGAAGGGAGTGGGAGCCCCAGTGGCTCCGATTTTCGGCAGTTCGGGCTTGTCCGGTCCACCAGTAAGGACGTCCGGCAGCGGCGGCGTTTCGGAAGGCGAGGTGTTTGGAGAGGCAGCCGGTGGTGTGCCCATACTTTCCACCGTGACAACTACGGACGGTGTTTGCGCTTTTTGATAGCTGTTGTTGTATTTTAGCCAGATGTTGCTCAGTTCCTTAAGCGGCACCACAATTTCCTCTTGGGGGGCGCTTAAACTCTCATTATGCCACCAATTCTTGATCGTTTTTAGCATGATCTCCTTCCTCAGTAGCTTTTATGATGCGAGACAGCTTGCTGATTACAACTTCCTGGTGCCGGGGGGTAAGGTCGTAGATGGAATCTTTGCCGGGCACCTTCTCTCCATTATTTCCCGTAAAAGTCGTCAACTCCCGCAGCAATTCCTGCTGAGACTTACCTTTGATATTCGATCCTTTCTTCAGCAGGCTCAGCAGCTTCTTGTCCTGTTCGCTGTTGACCGTAAATGGCACGGTGTCGCTGTCCATGAGGGAGAACAGATTTGCAGCGACGAATTCGGTGCAGGGCAGGTGAAGTAAAAGGCGTATGCCTTTGCGGAGTCCCATGGACTTGATGACGCCCGTCGTCTCCATTTTGCCGATCGTGAAGTGCCCGGGCTTGTCTTGGATGGATGCGAATATCTCCGATAGTGCGCTATCCTTTTCAGCGCAGAGCAATTGCACGGATATACTGTCCTTAAGCACGGTATAATTTACTATTCTTGCTTCAATCTTCATGGCTTATCCCTTTTACGTCATCAACTGGTACGCGGACGGCAACCATTCTCCCATAGATGCTGAGATCGACCAAAGTGTCGTTACCAATCATAGCCCGCACAATGCCGATAAAGCCGCTGTATTCGCCTCGCACCATCTGAACCATCATTCCATCTGCGATTATATGTTTCACAACGCCGGTCATCAGCCCTTTGACCTGTTCTGACGTAGCCTCCGTTACACCCAGTATGTATGGTATATTCTGTATTCCCTGGGGTGGCAGGATTGTCTCACAAACAAGAAAACCGCTAAATGAAGGTGGAATACTACAGTCAACACCCTGTGTATGCTGATCATGTTCAGTTAAGTCCATTCTGAGTAAATCACGCAAAGAAGGTTGAGGGCGGCGTTTCGCAAGGAGGGCCTTGACTATCTTCTCCTTACCGCTTGTAACCGAGATTATGTAGGGCATGTTCGGTATTTCGTCCTTTGAGGGTATTTGTCTTGATATTACTTCTCTCAGGACAGGGACTGGAAGTAATACTTCAGAAAAGGAACAAGGAGGGCACATGAACACAATATGTTTTGATTTGAGCAGAGAAGAGTTCGAAATTGAGTGGGGACGACTGATCGATAAAAGAAAAATGTTCCTTCATCGTATAGAAAAAAATAGGTCTTCTAAAGGACTAATGGCTATCAATCTAAATGTGGATGGCGTGCGGGCCGTTATCAATAATAATTATGACAAATAAGCTATGATTATCGAGAACATACAAGAGAAAGGTAAAGCTAATGCTTAATGTGAAATTGGTTAATTCAGTCATTTCTCACACAAACAGGAAATACCTTCTGAACGGATTGCTGAACGGAACGAATCGCTGGTTCTACGATGTCATGTCCCAGTTACAGCCCCATTTGGAAGTGGAAGCGACCAGAGAGATGCTTTGCGCAGCCCTTGAGAATTATCTTGAGACGCTTCACCGGGTTTACAGAAGGGCAGGGATGACATTGCAGACGTATTCCGAATTTTACCACGAAAACGACGATACTACCAAAGTCGCTATGATTTACTTGCTGAAAACACTGAAAACGCTGTGCGGCAATTTCTATCTCGCTGCGATCCTCGCTCTGTGGGTAGAGCTTGAGCGGAGTGAGGATGCTTACGGGGAATATGTGCGAATGTGTACCGGGCAGGAAAACGACGGCAAGGCGGCGGAGGTCAATCCGTTCCTCCTGTACAACTTTGTTTGTTCCACGTTTGCTGCCGTTCATGAAGCTGGACTGCAAGCGGCTGCATAGTCAGCTTCTGATCACTGGATGAAATGGATCAGCCATCAAATCTGCACCTTCGCAGGCACATACGCGATATCCGACAATCTGCCCCTGAGTTTTGCCGTATCTGCATTTTCCTGTCTGCCGGACGCCATCGAGTTCGGGCCGGGAAAGTACATCTTCCGAAAGCATCGTGGGATTTCGCACAACCCCCTATTCTGGCTTAGTATCCTTGTAATATCCTGTCTCTGCTCTTATCTCCCCCTGATTCAGCAGACGGAGGACTTCTTAGGTAAGTGGAGTGGCTTTTCAACGATGTGCGTACTTATTCCCGCTACCGGAGCGTTCTTCCATCTTGCTGAGGATGCGATGTCGAAATCGGGGATCCCGATCTGGAAGGGAAAGATGATTGCAGTCCCTCTATACAAAACCGGGACGGTAGGAGAATTTATGGTTGTTCTGGCGATATTTATCCTCTGCCTGATCCCGATCGTGGTCTCTTACTATTTGTTTTCCTAAGCCGCTACCTGCGGTGTGTTTTACGAAATCTTCAACGAGGGAATAAAATACAACTACTAAGGCGTCGGCTATCTCCGGAGCAACAACTTTCTCGGGACAAAAAAAGAAACAGGGGTACTCAGGATGCGAGAATTGGTTAGTAAATTGGTGCGTCTCAGCCTGGAAGAACAGGAAAGCGCAGAGGTGGCAGAGGCGGTAGCTAAGATCAGAGAACAAATCAGGATATATGTCCGGGGGCGATAGGAACGTCAAGCCTCGATGAATCTTTCAATCGGTGCACCAAGCAGTAACGATAGCTTCCTGGCCATTTTCAAGCTTATAGATCTACGCCGGTGCTCCATATTGGAAATATGCTGACGGGGAGTTCCGCCAAGGGCCTCGCTTAATTGGAGTTGCGTCAGCCCCTTATTCTCACGATAAATACGCAGATATATGCCCGGCGTCATCTTTTCCTTGACGCCTTTATACCATTGCGTCTCGAAGACATCAACAAGCTCATTCTTGTCATCCTCGACAAGGCTAAGGTCCTGCCCATACTCTTCCTTTAAGACATCCATCAGCTTCGGCGGAATCGCCGCGCCCATGACGCTGATCTCAATATGGGGCGTTTTCACGACTACCTGCATAATACACCTCTAAAGATCGTGGGCTTTCTCCGTGACTTGTCGTAATGTAATCAATTATAGGTTACTTATCAAGGGCAAATTATACCGCTGCCGCTGCTGTTTCTTTATTAACCCGCAATAATCTTTTAGGATCTCCTGGTAAATCTCCGTTATCTGTGATGCTGGGATTAAAGTATGTAAACGAATAAGATTCGTATTACGAATAAATAATGGAAAAAAGTTCATGACAACAAAGCAAAATACATGTATAGGAAGTTCAACGGATAAAATATTACGGTTAAAAAGTTAGAAAGGAGGTGAAACAAGAGTGTCGTGTACTGTCGGAAAGAAAAAATGGCGTCGGGAACCCGAATTTGAACGACAGTTCCAGGACGGAAGGAAGCACATTACGTGCCCCAAGTGTAAGGCCTCCCTTGGGGATGTCTGGGAAGAAAAAGGGCACTGGAAATGGCGTGCGGTATCCAATTTCCGACGCCAGTTCCTGGATGACAGGCGGCATTTGACCTGTCCCAGATGTTCTCTCCTCCTTGGAGAGGTGTACTGGCTGCCCCCTACCACATGGGATTGGATCAGACATGTCTTCAGCGGCAACATGGGCTGGAAGGGCAGGGCGCTTGTATCGCTAATAGCCGGTGTTGTGGTTGCACTGGCGCTTACCATTAGCGTCGTCACTGATCCCCAGGTCGGATACTGCACCCAAAGAATGGATCTCTCTTTCAGAAATATGTGCGGTAGCGGAGATAAGTCTTTATGGTATTTGTGGATGTTTGGCCTGCCCGTCTCGCTGCTGACGTATCTGATTATTAGGCCGTGTGCGATGGATAGATGGGGACATTTCCCCTGGTGGTTATATGAGAAGTGAAGGCCGTATCCTTTGGGAGAGCGACCTTTTTTATCACGCGGCGACGGTCTTCAATGCTCCTTCTAAATAGGCTATCAGCTTACCCATAGCCATATCGTCTATCTCGACAAATCCCTGCACAACCCCTGATACGTCGGTCTTTTCGCTTTCTGCCAGATATATTTTCCTTGTCTTCTCTATGCAATCGAAGTCATCAACAGAAAGCAGTATAAGATGTGCCTCCCCCACCCGCAAGAAGCAGGAGTCGTCTATCTTGACCACCTGAAGGGTTGCATTTTCATAGTCCACATCTTTTTCATAAATAACCAGCAATCCGTTCTCAAGAATTATCTGTTTGTAAGGCAGTATCCAGTTATTCCCCATTAAATTGCCTCCTATTCTCCTTTAATTGCTCAATGTGTTTAGCCTATCTCTTTAATGTGCGCAGCCGCATGAGTACTGAAGTGACTTCTCCGAATATAGCAAGACCGGTTTCTCCTGCCACTACTGTTCCCTCAGCCTTTTTCTTATCCATTCCTCCTGCCTTAAGCCCCTCCCTCACGATATGAGATGGCATTCCATCGGTATCCACGCCCGTCTTGTAATTTAGGCGATCATCGTTCCTGTTGCGAACCATCCCCAAGTCACTGCTTGCGTGCAGAACGGCTCCATCCTTCACGCTCAGAGTGGAAGTTGTCACACCGTCAACGGTTTGTGTCTGCGATGTGATAACATTCTTGTAAGCCCCCGCAACAACAGCGCCCGTCATCGGGTTGAGTTGTCTTTCCTTATATCCTTCATGTCCTGCCATCCTTTCGTTAATGACATTGGCGCGTTCTTCTATATAGCCGCTCTTGACGGACGTCTGATTATTAACTGTTACTGAATGCCCAAAGATATGTTGGTCGGAATCATCGTGTACGTGCGACGTGCCGGTAAGGGTTTTGTGGGTCCTATCGTCAAGACTCGACGTGCCGGCAAGAGTTTTGTGGGAATCATCGTGTAAACTCGAATCGCCGGTACGAACCCGTGTTCCGGTATCAGTAGATTGAACATCCTTTACATTTCTTTCTGCCCCTTGGGTAGCCTGGAGCGACGTTATACGCATACCGTCGGCACTCTTGGCTTTGACTGTATCGCCTACCTTGACACGGGTTTCGATCCCCATGTTCTTGAGCTGTTCGTTCAGGGCACTGACATTGTTTTCCCTAACGCCTATATCGACGCCTTGCGCTGACGTCAGCCCTTTATAATACTCCGCCCTGCCTTCGCGAGTGTTCATGTCATGACCCGCAAGTTGTCCCATATTGTAAGTTTCCAACGCAGCATAACCATGTTGCAGCTCACCCAGGGTCATTGCCTCCGCAGCTTTGTTGAACCCCATATCCTTCAAATAGTTTTGTGCACCGAGGTTCTTGGCGGCTTCATACATTTTTCCCGCTTCTACGTTGCCTGCCAGCGCACTTTCCCATGATCCCCCGGTTACTTTTGCTCGCTCCGTGGCAGCGGCGATGGCGCCGCCCATTTCGCCCTTAGCGCCTGCTGCCGTGGCATCATATAGCGTTCTCATGCTCCCGCCTGCGCCGTTTAATTTCCCGCTCTGCGCCGCCATGTTTCCGAATTCATTAATCGCCGCTGTATTTCCAGCCGCTCCAATATAGCCTTCTGGTCCTCCGGTCAAAGGTATTAGCTCATTCAGCGCCTTTGTTCTCGCCATGTTGCCCATCAGTTGCGCCTGGTATCCCGCCTGGCTCGATAAGGCCGTGCTTCCCGCCAGGGTCGTGTTTCCCATGCTCATGTTTCCCATGTTCAGGTTACCCATGCCCGCGACCTGCGATCCTGTACTTGTAGCAGTCGCAGGCGCCGCGCCTCCTCCAACTGCCTGAATGGCTGATGTCATTGCGTAGGCGCCGCCAGAAATGAGGCCCCAGGCTATCGCCGGAACCACAGGAGAAAGCGAACCGACATAACCCAGAGTAAGCTCAAGCTGATCCGCTACGAGATCCATCGTTTTCAGGGAAGGCGACTTTACGTTTTCCGTAAGGAAAATGTTGTTCATTACCCGCACAACTTCCTGATCAGCGTAAAGGTTTATAATGACGTAAATCGGTACCCACAGTTGGAGCCAGAGTGCGATTTTGCCATAAAATATTACGGCAGACAGCCCGCCAAGCACGAAGAAGAGCGGCAGTAGGGCGGACATGCCGTATATGAGGCCCTCCACAATTGCCCGTGTGGTATGAACTATCGTGTTGAAAAACTTCGCCGCAGTAAGCCATCCGGAGGTCGTTGCCCGCCTTGATGCCGTCATAGCGGAAGATGTTGGGCTGCCCATGTAGGCGAGATATGTGTCCACAGAATCCCGTAAGAGGTTCGCAGCGGCAATTGTCTTGAGTATCGTATTGCTGTCTACTGAGCTGTCCGCAAAATATCTTGCCATTACCGCCGATGTCAGCGCTCCGGTGCCAAGGTTCAGGGCATTTCCCGCCCCGGAAATACTGGATAACCCGGCATTTCCCGATAGTTTCATCTCAATGTCTTTTCTCCATTCCGGCAAGTAGGAGTTCCATGCCGAGTCTATTTCGTCTATGGCGACGGCGCAGGACGCATACCCCGCATCGTTCGGTGCAAGGATCACCATATTCGGGTCTCTGTATAAACTGCTTTTGAGATGAGTCATGAGGTCTTCGGTCGTGAATAGCTCGTCCAGACGTGATGTTTTCTCACCTGCGTTGCCGTCAAGAGATGCATAGTTGGGAAAAACGCATTTGATGTAGTATTCCCGAAGCGACTTCGTAACGAGATGGGCGGACGAAGGCAGACCCGTAGTGCTACTGTTGGGGGGGTATATGTTCATAAGAGCATCGGTATATTTCGCGCCGAGTGCAATACCGCCGTTCCTGAACTGCAAAGAATCGGGCAGGCTGAACACCGTCTCGAACTCCTTTCCTATCGTATCACCGATCGTAGACATCATGTGTGGGATAAACGCGCTCGGAAATGGCACGTTGCCCACTACCTGTGTCTGTGAGGGGTCCACCCGGTCAATGATCGACACCGTAGCACTTGGACTCAGGAAGAGGCCGACCGCAACAAAGGCCGTTAATGCGATGGATAGGATCGTGGTAAAGCCCTCGCCTCTATATATGTCCTTGTTGCCGCCCATCATTCCCATACCGCTGGCACCCAAAAAGGACGACATCGAAATCATTACGCCATACATCAAGGCAAGTAGCAGTCCGATCTTGACCAGGCTGTGAACGAATCCGCCGCTTGTTATCATGGCGATGCCGTTGAAGATGGTAGCCAGAAAGTCCCCGGAACCATAGGCATAAACCTCGAAAGTACGGCCCGTGTCAAACCCGGTAGACTGTGCAAAGGCGGGTGCCGGCGCCAGTAATAGAAGAAAGAGGGTCAGTAAAATTGTCGATGCTATTTTATTGTCGTTATTATGAGCCTGATTTGCCATAGTTCAGCGCCTGATTTATTTTATGGGAAGCATTTGCCGCGACTTTCGCATCTATGCTTGCCATGAAGCTAAGCATAACAGCTTGCATTTCGAGGCCCTTCGTATATTTCTCAAATAACTCCTGCCTTTCCGCTCGAACCAGCTTTATCTGCTCGGCTATATCCGCATAGTTCTTTCCGCACAATGTACCTATCTGGCTTTGACCCCCTTCAAATATCTTGATGTAGTTTTCAATCATTTGCCAAGCCATCATCGCGCCCGCCACATCCGAAGTAAGGTCGATGAGTGAATTGGCAAGCTGCTCGGAATACATGAGCGAATTACGAAGCATATACGCCACAGGGGGAATAGGTATAGCGTTTACGAACTCCTGTTCGTCAGAGGTGAGTGCTGATTTGGACTTGTATTTTGCAAGAATCGACGCCATTTTATCGCGGGTGAGCTTGGCGAATCCGCTGATTGTCGTGCTTTCCGTCGTCACATCTTCGCATTTCTCTCCATCTCCAAACCCTCCGGTACCACACTTGACCAACCTTACAGATCCGCCTTGTACAAGGTCCGCAAGCGTCAGGGTAGGAGTCTGATAAGAGCAAGAACTCGTCTCATTGTCTGATTTTGTGTACCATGTTCCAAGTACCGAAACTATCTGCTGCTTTTGGGAGTCGCTGAGACCAAACCATTTCAACGCCTGGACGGTTGCAGCGCCTTGTTTTGCTCCCGTTGTTTTGTTTGCATTTGCATCCGCCGTGTCCTCATCGGAAACCCCTTTGATCTGTTGTCTGACATTGGCTTCGTTACCGGAGGCACATTCAAGCCAGCCGGTCACAGGATCGCCGCCGCCCTTCTTCTGCTTGCACGCTTCCAGATCCCACAAACCTGCTCCGCTTCCGGCAGAGTTGACCAGGGCCTTCGCAGCCATGCAGGAGTCCATATTGAACTTATTAAGCATGTCCATCTTCTCCCGCAGCCACTTGATTACGCTATTGCATGTGGGGCAGACAGCCTCAAGACCGAGAGAAAAGGCATAACCGAGGGCGTTCTGACCTATCGACTGCATGAACTGCACAAACTGGTCAGCGTTTATGAAAGAAAACGATCCTCCGAAAATATCGATCCCGCCACAACCCGCCTTGATGCTGGGCGCTTTGATTGAAAAAGGTTGTAAGGTGTCTTGCGGCACTCGCGCCGACAGAGATCCGCCGACGATGAATCCTCTGGTCTGGGCGTCATAAGCGCCAGGCGAGGTGACGTTTACCCTCCCTCCCCATCGTGTAAACATCTCGTTGAGCGAGGCGTTCAGGTCAGCATTTGCAAGCGATGCAGGGCTAATTATCAGGCTAATTAGAAGCAGACATGCCCATGTTCTCTGTAATGGCATAACGATAGATCCTCCTTTCAAGCTCCGATAACGGCATATAGCCTGTACCAATTTGCTCGAACCTGTCCGTACCGGGATACGCAAGGTACCACGATGGAACCGTCTCGACGCCAAGCTTCGCAGCTATCCCGTTATCCGGTCTTGTATTCTCGAACTCCGGCAAGGGCGTGTCAATTGTTACAGGCAATACGACGAAGCCGTCATACTTTCGCCTGAATTCCGAGACGACTGCCGCAGAGCGGCGGCAACTGTCACAGCCGGCACTGTAAATGAAAAACAGCCCTGCCTGCGTTCCAAGCCGTGCCACGGCATTTTGTATGTCCTCGTTGACCTGCTCGGTTCCGGTAGTCATATATAAGTCGGGATACTTCATAAGCATACGTTGCCAGACGTAGGCGAACTTCTGGGACATATCCATCGAATTCTTCTGGAATCTCATATAATTTGAGACATTTCCTTCGGTCGGATTCACAAGGGCGTCGCTGAGAAGTCTTTCGCCCTCTTTTTTGAGAAGCTCGGACGAAAGAGAATCGGTCTTGTTGTCCGGCATGAACGCAGAGGGATTACTATCATAATCAGGTTCCGGTTCAGGATCATGGTAGAAAAACCACCCTTCGTCATGATTTTCCCACCATTTGGCAGCCACTGTGTCTGAGGTGAACACGGCAAAAACGAGGAATGCAAGCATGAGCGCAGGAATTATTCTGCTATTCATAGATTTTCTGGGACTTGGCAGTCTTTAATGTGTTTGCAAGCGCATCGGTCGCGTCCGTCGCGTCACCAGCGAGATGGATATCCTTCAAAAGGACAAGCTTCTTTCCTCCGCTGCCGAGGCGGGTTATTCCCTGGTCAAGATGAATAAGGAATTGCGACAGATCCTTGTCTGCTGCGGCGATTGTCTCATCGGTGGGGCTTTTCTTGTAATTTTCAATCAACTCCTTTTTTTTGCCCTCCACAATGCTCTTCACGTCAACCACATACACATCAACGGCGTTAGCTTGAGCGAACAACCAGCCGCTTGCCGCGCCTGCAGCAAGAGAAGCGACAAGGCAAATGGCCAGATAAATGATGCCCGTCCGATGCGCCGGGGAGGCAGGTTTCGGGAGGGCAGCCTCAGCAACAAGTGGGGACTGCGATACGTCTTTGTTGTGTTCCATCTTTTCCATTCGATTCCTCCTGTGATCATATTACTTCCAAGGGCCAAAAAAAAACGCCCGGTTCGGAAACCAGGCGTTTTTTAGTTCAGGCGGCCCTCCTTTTTTTCAGAAGGGTGTATTTTAACAGACCGTGCAGAGCGTTCGGCAACTGCTCAATCTTGGAGATGATCGTCACACTCTCATTGTCGATCCAGGAGGATGTATATTCGAGTGCATGTCCGGAATCACTCAGAAGAACAACATAAAGCTCAATTCCATGCAACCGCAAAAGAGCAACCGCTTTTTTCGCCTGATCGTCGTCGTTAGGATCGCCATCGGTAAATAGAATGGCGATCCTTCTTGTTTCCAGGCGGTGAGTCAACATCATCCCTGCCCAGAGAGCAGCCTCGGCCATAGGAGTTCCGCCGTCGGCGTTAATATTAAAGAACTGCTCGGGTCTGCAACGCTCCTCAAACTCTTTAGCCAGCAAAATGTCGGAGTATGTGTTCCGGTCCTCGCCAGGAAATAGACCAATACAGTGGGTTATTCCCGGAAGGCTTTCCAAGCTGCGAGATGTAACATACGCAGACTGAACTGCCAGGGAGATGTCTTCTTTCATGGAACCGGATCGGTCAACCAGCAATGCGATTGCCGTATTGACCTTCTCACGCTCTCGTCGGGTTAAGAAAACTCTGTTGTCTGGAGTCTGGGTGCCGACCAGGTGGATTGATCGAGAGTCGATCCGGCTTCCCACCATCGACGGATATTTCTGTTTGAGGCCGATCGCCTGAAACAGACCCGACAACTGGGTCTTCATCTTTGCGGTTTTCCGGCTCTCTTGCGCAAGCAGAGCCTTGAACGCCTCAAACATACCTCTCTGGTGGTAGAGGTTGGGTAAAGATTGTTTTGTGGTTTTTGGTACGTACGCTACCGCGTCGTCGCCTTTTTCCGCAATCTCCTTCACCAGCTTTTCCTCAAGGGCATCCTTGAGCATTGCGCCCAGGTCAGTTACATCCTCGTCAGGGGGCGGGGTATCCGCCAAACCTTGGAGGTTTTTTAATTGCTGCCGGATATCAGAGCCAGACGGTGAAGCGTCTCCCTTTCCGTCGTCTCCGCCTTCGTTACCATCCTCATCTTTGTCACTGTCAAACGTGGACTGGGATGACTCTTCGTCTCCATCTTTATCCTTGTCCATGTCGTTATTCTCAGACTGAGACTCAGAAGGTTCTCCGTCTCCATCTACTTCGGAGTTTCTATCTTCGGCCTTGTCGGACATAGACTGGGAAGGCTCTTTGTCCGCATCTTCATTCTTGTTCTTGCCGTCCTTATCGGACTGAGATTCAGAAGGTTCTCCATCTCCAACTTCGTCCTTGTCCTCCTTTTTGTCTTCCGGTTTTTTCGAAGAAGAGGGAAGGGGAGGAGGTGAGGCGACAAGCTGTTTCAGCTTTTCCGCTACGTCTCGGCAATCCAGAGTGGACCGGCAATCCTTCACCGTGTCCACAATTGCGGCGAATTCGTCACAAAAGGTATCGCCAAACGCAGTGCGGCACGACGCTTCTATGACGATTTCACGCTTCGCCAAGGCTTGTTGACGAAGAATCCGCGTCCGGGCGCGGGCAGCGGCCCAGACTTGCAGATTTCCTATTAAATGGTCTGTTATTGGGAAACCGCCCTGCTTAACCACGGCTTCCAGCAACTTCGCAGTGTTGATGACGACACCGGGGTACTTCTCCCCCTGCTGACGCTCTATGCGAACGTCTTCAAGGAGATTTAGCCAGCAGTTGCCGCCCACCTCGATGCCGAAGTCTGTCAAGGCGATATGGGCCGCCTCGTGGTCGATATACCCGCGAGCAAGAACCATCGCCTCCTCGTCGTCTTCCGGCAGGGATGGGATAGTGATGTTCCTCCCGTCTGTGAAGGCGTTGCTGCCTCCGATATTCAACATTATGCCCCGCCTTTCAGCCAGGGCTTGCATGGCGATCCGAAGACCGCCGATCGACTTTGAAATTCTATTCTTATTCATTTGCTCTCCTCCAAGAAAAACGCCCCCTTCCGGAGGCGTTTCGGTAATTGACGTTAGAACCACTCTGCTGGACTTGCAGCCTCAAATGGTTTTTTAGAGAAGGCAGGAACGATAATCTCCTGCAGCGCTTCCGATTCAGATTCGAGCGCCAGTGCTTCCTGGTCTACTTCATGAGGGAACAGCGTTCCATCGACGGTTGCCTTGTCCTCGTCTGTCAGAACAGCGGGGGGCTTGGCGTCTGGAATGTCCCCCAAGACGGCCAGGATCCCACATGCCTCGGCAAGCTGCCGCCCCTTGATTGCTCCCTTGGGGGGCATGCCCGCCAGGGTCTCTTTGATACCCTCGACCAGATCGTTCAGTTCCGGTTCTAAGAAAACCAGCCCCTCGATCTTGCGTATCATCGCCTGGATGGGGCGAAGAGCCTTCTGGGTGACTTCCTGTTGGCCATGGTATGAACGTTTCCAGGTATCCTTTGCCATGACTTGGATTTCATGCCTAAGCTGCCCGGCCAGTCCTGTTACTTCCTTCTGTAGCCCCTCTTGATGTTTCTCAACAGGTGTTACGTTAAACACCTGTGTTGAAAAGCAGAGGGACTTCCTTACGTGCTCAGGTTCAGCTTGGGCATTTGCAATGACCGATTCCCACCCCGGATTTGCATCAATCCAGGATTGGACGGCTTCGCTGTAGCTTGCCAGGAATTCTTCTTTCTTGGCCTCAAACTCGATCTTCAGGCCGTCAAGCTTGACCATCAAGTCAGCCACTTTATCGACGGGAATAGCGTACCCACCAAGGAAGCGGGTTCCCACGAAGAGAGCCTCCCTTGCCGCACTTTGCCGGATGGCCATGAAGACCGCGAGCTTTTCGGGGTCCATGACCAACTTCGATCCCAGCTTTGCCAACGATTCGGGGGGCAGTTCGCTCCCCTCCATCAGCTTTAAATCTTCCGGGCGCAACTTTTTCCGGCCCGACCATACGTGGATGTCAAGTGTCAACACCTGGACATTATCAAGAATGTTAAGAGTGTTGTTCATTGTATTCATGTCGTGATCTCCTTTTAGGTAATGTTCTAAGGACGGCCAGAATTTCGGCAACCCTTATTGTTGTTAGAACCACTCATCGGGTGAATCCTTTTCGGTGGAACCCTTTGATGGACTGTTCATCCAGGCATCGACCGCCTGTGCGATGGTCAGTCTGTTGACCCCTTTTTTAGAAGGTTCGGTTTGTATGGGAGGCTTGGGAGAAGGGGGAGGGGGAAGGGGTTGCTGCTGCCTTCCTGTCCTCAACGAGCTGGAGTTTGACCAACCGTTTTCCGGAATCCATTCCCGAACCACCTGATAGCCCTTTGCGATTTTCTTATTCACCATCTCAGCAAGGACTCTTTCGGGAAACGATCGTTTTAAATCAACCCTCTTACTCTGGTTGATCTGGGATATCTTTCCCCAGTGTACATTTACGGTACTGAAAGTTCGGAATCCAACCCAGGCCTTGCCGCCGGAAACCGACGGCGCCTGAAGCCAGACACCATATTCACACCCGGGAGGGGGAGTTGGTGTTGACATGTGAGCCACCCCCTTTCATCCATTTCCGAACACGCGTTGCACCAATTCGTGCAGGGCATTCCGTGATGTTTCCTCCGCACGAAATCCGATAGCCCGATCAAGGGCATAAACCAAAGGATCAATCCCCGGCTTTGCCTTGTAAAACCGTGCAAGATGCGCCCATCGAATAAGGGACCTGGTGCAGAACACCACCTCGATCTCGCCGCTGGTGTAGAGGTCCCGAACCATGCCCGAGACCTTAACCATATTATCGGCAATGATGGGAGGCATGTCGGGACATGCCTGCGACAGCACCTGCTTTTCTTCCTCCGGTGTCGGATAGCCAACCTGCACCATCATGAAACGCCCCATGCTGGCGGCGTTCTGGCGCTTTGTTGCCTGATAAATTCCGGTATCATCACCGTTTCCGGCGGTGTTGCCTGCGACGACTATACGGGTACCGTTCATGAGCGGGTCAAGCGTTTCTCCCGTTTCCGGGATCATGATTGATCGCCCCTCAAGTATCCCATTCAAGCCGGTGAATGTTCCGGGGTCGAGGGTGTCAATCTCGTCCAGAAGTATCCAGGCCCCTTCAGGGTCTTTCAGGCCGGCGACCAAAGGGCCGTCTGTCCACTCCATCTGACCGTTCTTAACAACGAAACGGCCAAATAATTCCGGGATTTCCATTCTTTCGTGACACGAAACCACATAGAGGGGAATTCCGAGGCGGGATGCTGTCTGCTCGATGATCGACGATTTACCTGATCCAGTTGGACCGGTCAGATAAAGGGGGTCGTTTCCTGCTGCTCCTTTTACCCAGGCGAGCATGTCGGACAGTAGCTCCCTGCGAAAGATATACTCCGGCTTCTGTCGGGGAATAAGGTTGTGCTGTGTATCCCGGACATCGACGGTGACTGTGGCAGGTGCATTAATGCCAAACACTTCAGAAATAGATTTCTGCATGATACTTTCCTCCTTAATAGGTAATTTATTGGATTTATTATTGTGGTTGGTGAGTTCTATTGCGCCCGCGCCGCCCTTGCGGGTTGGCGGGTAATGAGCTTGTGCATGTCTTTCACGCCCGCTTTTACGTGGTGATCGAGGGCGATCACTCTGTCGCAATAGCGAGCCGAGATTTTCATTGCTATCTTCTGCGCTGCCCGGCCAGGTTCGTCATTGTCCAAAGCGAACAATATCTCGCGGGGCTTGAGCATCGAGAGGACATCTCCGATTTTTTCGGCGTTTCCAACCCCGTTCAACGAACACAGGGTGAGAGTGTCGTCGTTCAGGATGATTTCTGAGGCCAGGGCGTCCAGAATGGACTCCGCGACCATGATACGGGAAGACTGTCGGCGCAACACCCAGAGAGTCTTGTGACCAAGGGTCTTCCTGGCTGTGCCACCGATTTCCCGGCACTCCAAGCCCTTCAGGTTGTCGGCGTGGGTGATCGGTATTGCCACATAGCTCTTTTTTTCTTTGAAATGGGTGTACATGACACACGCCATTTCATCGTAAAGCCTGACTCCCTGTTCTTCAAAATACCGCCTGATGGTAGCGCGGTCTCCTGATGTCATAAGGGTCATTCTTTCTTTGTGGAGATTCCGCACCCACTCCACCTTGTCGGAGTCGTGAGAATTGGATTTCTGCGGTGGAGGCATGTATGTCGTGTAGGATAAGCTGTTGTTCAATTTTCTCACGCCATCAAGAAAGCCGACACCGTAAAAAAGCTCTACGAACTTGATTGCATCCCCCGATTCACCTGACCCCCAATCCTTCCATGTCCAGCGGCCCTTATAATAAGACACGCTGAACGAAGGATTATTTTCTGCTCTCAGGGGCGACGAAAATATTGCCTTCTCGCTTACGTGCCAAGTTGCTTTGTAGCCGAGAGACTCTATCAGGGCGATGAGGTTCACCCGTCGGGCGGCCTCAATGTCCCTATCCGTAACACGATGTGACCGGCTGGATTGCCGGGTTGGAGGCTGTGTTATTCGTTTCCACAGCCTGGTAATAAGTCCCATCAATCCTCCGCTCCTTTCAGTAGTCATTTTGTTGCCTCCTTCTCCTTTGATTTCATCGGTAATTGCGTCAGCCCTTCGCAGGACGTAAAAAAGCCGCACCTGTCCCGTTGTAAAGCGGTTCAGCCATGCGGCTATGTTCGTGACCTACTAAAAATACTAACTGTCTAAGTAATACTTCTAATAGAACAGAAAAATGAAGCAGAAGGAGGGAATATTGTGTCCTTGGAGAAATTGCGGGAAATAAATGAAAAAGGAAAGCTCATGGAAAACGACGGCTTGACGCATCTCGGCAGAGGAGTCAATATGAATGACATATTGAAAGATATTGACATTGCCATTAATGACGCCGACAGAAGCGGTCACTTTGGGTGTTTCGGTACAACACGGGTGGGAAAGACGAGGCTTGTCGAAAACATAATCGAGCAGGACGTCCGCAAGGGCTACAATGTTGTCGTCATCGACCCCAAAGGAGATGCAGAACTGTTTTCCAAGATTGTCCAGGTAGCAGCGGAATCCGGGCGGCTTGAAGAAGTGATGATGCTTACACCTATTTTCCCAGACCTCTCTATCATGCTTGACCCTCTGGCCTATTACTACATGGAAGACGAGCTGGTAGAACATATTATCTCCGGCATCAAGGCGAAGGAAGATTATTTTATCGCCATTGCCCAGGAAGTCTCCCAAGTCGTGATCTCCGGACTTGCACTACAAGCAAAGTGCAAGAAAGAAAAATTGATCATCAACTTTCTGGACGTAAAAGTGAGAAGCGACTGGACCAATCTCAAGAAATTCAGGGAAACTCTTCAGTTTCTATCCGGCAGCGAGGATCTTGTAGTGAGCATTGACCAAATACTAAGTTCCCCGCCTGACTTTTTCTCGAAGGTATCGTCATCGCTACGAACCACCCTCTCCGCCCTGACCACGGGTTCAACAGGACAGATTATCGGGAAAAGTCTAGTCAACGAGTTCGTTAAACGCATTGAGGAGGGCAGGGGGGTGATTCTGTTTTGTAATACGGGATCCATGCTTTCCAGACGAACGGCGCATATCATCGGCAGGGTGTTGGTTTCTATGATACAAAGTATGTTAGGTCGTGTTTTCGCATCAGGAAGAAAGCTCAATCCGCCCTTGTGTCTCCATGTGGACGAGGGACACAACATTCTCTATAAAGGGATCCAGGAGCTTTTCAACAAAGGCGGCGGGGCTAACGTCTGGATACATTTTTACACGCAGAGCATTGCTCAGATAGAAGAAGAAATAGGCCCGGAGGGGACAAGAAGCATCGTCGATAACATAAATAGCTGGCTGTACATGCTTGTGAACCATCCTGATACAGCCAAATACGTGGAAGATTCCTCGCCAATGAAAAGAAAATACCAGCCTATTCTATCTTTCGGAGGTGGTATCTCTGTCAGGGAAATGGAGGAGAAGCAGATTCTTGCCACACAAATACTTCAATTGCCCAAAAGATACTTCTATCTGCGATCTTACGGCAAACTCTACAAGGGATGTACGATGGATGTGTCTCCCAAATATGTGAGCGTGACGCTACCGGCCATCAATTGATTATTTCACTGGCAAGATTCAGGAGGGGAAGGTACGTATAATTTATTGAAAGCGATAATATGGGAAAATGTGTTTCTGAAGTAGCTTTGAACCCGTAATGAACAAGAGCGATCGAATAGCGACAGTTCATGAAAAGCCCTCGTGATCTGGCAAAAAAATACTATTTGAAATAGTGAGAAAAGCCTTCGGGCAACATAATCATTGTCCACAATCTTACTTTCTTAAGGAGAAAGAGTATTTTCCCTGTCGTCCGTTTTTCATATCTGTCACTGATAGTTCAGCTCCGGCTCGACACAACTACTGTTTTGCTACAAAAGATCTTAAGTCATTCTTGATGTAGTATTTTGCGCCAACTTTCGTTAAAAGAGCTTCCACATCGTAAAGGAATTCGGTCCAGTTCACGGCTCGTTCGTATTCTTTCATGTGGTTTAACTTGCCAACCTTCCAAAAAGCCACATAGGGATGGGCCATGTGAATCACCTCAAGGGCTTGAACGGGATCGATCACCGGTTCCAAGCTGACCCATGTAAAGAGGCCTTCTTTGTGAGCGGCCTTCAAGACGGCCATCCGTTCATCAACGGTCGAAGCGCCCGGTTCCCAAATTTTGCGCGTGGCATCATCGGAAAAACACAGTGTAACGCCTAACTGCGTGCTAGCCTCCTTCATCAGCCCCAGGTCTTCCTGAATCAAGTCTGCACATCCTTTCGTCAACACCTGGCTGTTCAGCCGATGTCTTGCGATAATTCTCAACGCCCGATGTGTCAACCGTTCAACCCGTTCAAGCGGTTGATACGGATCGCTCGAGAAACAAAATAGTATTCGCCGCTTATCACCACGAAGCTTCTCAGCGTCTTTATCGAGATTCTTCAGCACATCCGGCCGCGGTTCTGCTTTTGCGTGCCACTTTTCTCCCGTTGTGCGCATGCACGACGGCGCATAGCAATAACGGCATCCGTGCGTACAGCCACGATAAAGATTGCAGGCTAATTCGGAGTACTCCCGTGCCCGTCCTTTTGGTTCATAAACAACATTCATGGGGGAACTCCTTAAAAGTGTTTGATTGGTTCCGCATTCGGCTTTGTCCAAGCGCCATAGGAAATGCGAAAAACTTGATGAGGCAGCTTTTCTTCTTTAACCATTTTGTTCATCGCTGCCTTTGCATGGGATCCTAATACGCCGCACTGCAAGGAGAAGATGTATACCTCCTTGTTTGTCAGGATGCGGTGTTCCAAAACTTCTATCTCCAGATCTTTTTCGAATACAGTAATTTTTGTCGGCTTATCGTATTCAGAGAAAAGGGATGGCGCATTGGGATCAATGCCGTCATTATCGATATCAAAATTTGCATCACCGCCTTTTCTCCATGCGATGTGCAGGAACTTATCGATACCACGGGGATGATGGGAGCCAAAAACAAGACCATAGACATTCGGACCTTTTTGAATGGAAAATGATCCGCGATAATAGGTATGACCTTCCGGTATCCAGCGGCGATAGGCATCTGCGACTATGCGATGCACATTCTTTCCATTCATCGGCACAAAATCAGCATCCGTCACGGGGACATATTTACGGATTTCCTGAATATTTTTGAATCTATTGACCATGCCGGAGGAGATAAAAAAGATGACATCCGTCAGGGAAAGGCGTACGATGGTTTTAAAGATGTCCTCTGTGATTTGCTGCACGCCATTTTGGTCGAGGAACAGAAGATTGGCTGTTTTCCCGCGCATCAATGGTTCCCATTGTTCAAAGACTGAATGAAAATCACTTTGTTTAATGGTAAATTCGACCTGCGGTAAGGCAATTCTCTGTTCGTCGATACATGAAGATAGATCCTGATATTTATCCGCAGCACATTCATTGAAATAGGCCCGGATTTTCTTTGTTCGATTGCCATGATGATTCAAGGCCTTGCGGATCTCCTCGCATGTGATGAGGGGACTGCCCGGATTCCCTTCCGTATCGTTTCCAGGCCCGGCAAAAAAATCAAAAATCTGCAATGTCTCTACAGAAGGCAAATTGATGAAGACCGGCAACCACTCACGCAGGTACTCCCGATAGAGATCCAGCTTGTCTTGTGTACCTTCGTCATAGGGCTTTTGATGAAGATCACGTCTGGGCATGTCTGCCGTCCTTTCTATTATTGGCGTTCCATTCGTTCATATGCAGCGATCCCAAAACAATTGTCCCCGATGTGTGGGACCATATTTATTGATCTATTCTCTCCTCCTCAGCGCCGTTCTTGCCCAGGCCCATGCGGTATTTGATGTCGTAATTGATGATGAAGTCCAACTCCTCGTGGGTAAAGCCGTAATGTTCGGCCAGGAGCTTGTCGATCTCGTCGATGATGGGTTTGGATTTCATCGCATTGAGTTCATCATATTCAATGACATGTCCCTCTTTTGTGACGATTTTCTTTCTATTACTATTTGTCCTCAAGTCGTAAGACAACCTTTCTTCGAGGTCTTTCCATTCAGTATTGCCTATACTATCAGGAATAGGGAACCATTTTACAAAGCTATCATTAACATGTTCACAATCGGCAAGCGAACTATAGAAAAGATAAAATAGGGATGAATTTAATAGATTGACTGCGAATGATTTTTTGTCTTCATTTCGAAAAGATATGGTCCTGCCGTGTGCAGGAGCTATTTCTTGATCATTTTTCTTGAAATAAGGGTAACCAGAACAGGCCTTAATCCAATATCTGCATGCTTCCTGGTAATAAACGAGCGCGGTTGAATACTTTGAAATATGGTCTGAAAGAGAAATGCTATTCTTGAGAACATTTCTAAAGATCATCAACGCTGTGTTATTACCAATTTTTGCAATTCTATGCTTATTCACATGAACATTATGTTCACATATTTGAACGCAATCTATGGCATGGGTTCTTTCTTGAGTATAAAATCGGCAAATTCTGGAACTAAATATTCCAGATTTGATGGTTGGGATAGACAAAATAATTGCAACAGGCATTTCTACACCATCAAACATAGATTCTGGACGTCGCGGGAATGACGCGACAATAACTGAACTTCGCTTGATCAGCATATCCTGCAACGAAGCCATATTCTCGGATGTTATAGATGTCAATTGAACGATGAGGCTGACATTTGCAGAATTCGTTGCTATTTGGAAAGATCGGTCAAAAACATAAGCAAAAAGGTTTTTGCTATCGAAAGTCTTATAATTATTAGCGATTAATTTGTAGCCATGTTTAGCTTCGGAATATACTACGTATGGTGGATTTCCGATAATCACATCAAACCCGCCGTGGCCGTGAACAATCTCGTAAAATTCGGCAAACCAGTGGAAGGGCCGGTGGGTGGTCCTCCAGTCTGAAAACTTTACTTTGGCGTAATGCTGTTTGTGCAGGAGCACATCCAGGGCATGGGTTAGCTTTTCCAACCGTGCGTTCAGGTTGTCTTTGGCGGTTCTGAAATCCCCATAGACCGTGCTTCCGGTAAGTTGGATCTCCTTGTATCGCGTAAAGGCCCGCGCCACGATACCACACTTCTCTTCAATTTTCTCGACGTCATCGTCGAAATCCAGCATACTCGACTTATTGCCGAAAAACGCCTCTTTGATCTGGGCTTCCGTCGCATACCCGATCAGCGTGTTCCCGACGCGAATATTGAAATCCACATCGGGCAATGGTTCCAGTCCCAGATTGGGTTTGCGGTAGTCAGCGTCGACTGTGGCCGCAAGCTTGAGGAAGAGGCGCAGCTTGGCGATTTCCACGGCCTCGTTCATAATGTCCACGCCGTAGAGGTTGTTCAGAATGATGGATTTGTAGATAAAGTAGGCCTGATTGGGGTGCTGTTCATTCTGGACTTGTGCCAGGGTTTCCCGGAAGAACTTGTATTTATGGCCGAAGGTCTTTTTCTCGACCGCATTGGCCCGGTCCTCGTCCTCCACATAGGCCCGCATCCGGAGTAGACAGGTCTCGTAAAGGGGTTCCAGAATGTTCATCGCCGCAAAGAGAAAGGCCCCCGATCCACAGGTCGGATCGAGGATGGTCGCCTTGCAGAGGGCCTTGTAGAAGTGACGGATAAAGTCGGGGTCGGCGATGTTTTCCAGGAGGTCTTGGGCAAACTGGCGGATGTTCAGGTTACAGGTGATGAAGTCGTTGATGTTTGTTATGTCGCCGTCGGTGATTTTCCGGCTAAGATCGGCGCACCGTTTGCGGCGCTCGATAAGCTCGCGATAGATCTCTGTAGGGAGCCCGATGTCCGAAGGGGCCGATTTGTTCCAATCCTTACGCAGATCGCATAGGTAAGGACCCGTGCCGTCCACGACCCGCTCTGCTAATTCAGGGTCAAAACCTTTCTTTATTTCCGGGGGTAGATCGTCAAACAATTTCTCTGTGTCGGGGACGCCTTTCTTGACAGCGTCATAGATGTAGTCGTTGCCGCTTTCCCGAACCATGCTCCAGACCGGCCCGTCGGCCTTGAAGCCGATTGGATGGCTGCGCTTCGTTTCATCGAAGAGAAAGGGGATGATGCAGTTCCTGCCGATATAGTCGGTGATGTCTTCTTTGGTGTAGTAGGCCCCCATCTGGGAGCGATCGTTGATGTATTTCTCAAAGATATAACCGATGACATCGGGATTGACGTCCTTTCCGGAAGATTCGGCGCGGGTGTCCAGATACCAATTGAACTCGTCGAAAAAGGCAAAAAGACGCTCAAAGGCCGTGTCGTCGATGTCAAGATCCCGGTTCAGTTTTTCAAGCTCGTGTTCGTCGAAGAGGCCGCCGTTCAGGTAAGGTACATTGCCGATTTCCACGGTCAGTTCCTTGCTATGCGCAGGCGAACCAAGGCCCTGGTGAAAGAGGACGAGCAAGAAGGCGCGGTAGAAGGAGTAGAATTTACCCTTTCCTTTTTGTTCCCCGCAGGCCTTGAGCTTGTCCTGAAGGTAGTTGCGGTTGTTGTCCAGAAAACCTTTCTTCTGGATGAAGTAGCAAAACATGAGGCGGTTGAGCATGAGCGAGGCGTACCATTCCCGGTCGCCCTGGGCTTGTATCCCCTTGATGAATCCGAGAAACGCGGTGTGCTCCTTCTTGAAGCCCTCGTAGAATTTTTTTGTGACCTTTTCGTTATTCTGTTGGAAATTCTTAGCTACGCGGCCCGTCACATCCACAATGGTGATCCTGTCTTCCTCGTCTAAGGTAAAAAACAGGCCGCTTGCCCGCTGATAGAGAAGCTCCGGGCTCTGTTCTTTCTTGTAGCGGGTTTCCGTGACTTTGGTGGGTTTTCCCGTCTGACGGACGGCCAACTGCCAGACCTGTTCGGTTTGGGCCGTATCGATGTAGATAATCAGATGTTCCTGAAATAGTTTGGTCACACTTTGTTCGACCTTCTTGCGCATAGCGTAATCGGGAATCCTGCCTTGCGCATCCGGCTCGCACAAAAGAATTTTAAAGCCGCTTTTTTCCACGACCGATTCGAGTACGAATGTGGATTCGTCCACGGCGATGGGTTGTTTGATCCGGTCGTTGTTCCAGCCCATGTCGATGAAGAGCTCTTTGAATCTGAAGGCTTTGATGTAGGCACTGAAAGCATCTTTGGAAAGGTTCATTCGGCATGCTCCGTTTTGAGGCCAAGCGAGCAGATGATCTGAGGATCGCGGATTTCCGGCTCATCGTCGCTGGTAATGCAAAGCTTGGCTTCTTCTCTCAAGGATGTCACTAGTTCCGCCAGTTGCTCGTCCGAAACACCGGCCTTAAGTTGGCGGCTCAAGGTGTCGCGGGCGAATTCTTTGAGGGGGTATTTATAGATGTCATCTACGGCCCGTTTGAGGGGCTCCGTCATAAACAATGTGCCGTCGTATTCCTTGCAAAATCGGTCCAGACGCATGTACACGCGATATTTGACCCCTGTTTTCTTCCCCAGCGTTCCGCCTTGATTCTTCTCTTCTTCCCGAATTAACGCCATGCTCGACTTGACGATATCATGATGATTTTCCAGCCGTTCAACGGGCGGTGTATGGGTATGGCATTCCGCAACTTTCAGGATAGCCAGTTGGGATTGGGTAATCAACTGCCCTTTGGCATCCATCCAGGTCAACACGTCATTGTCTTCTACAGTACGGGTATAGACGATCACGCCGTCTTTGCCGGGAAAAGCGGTAGTGGCCTTTGTGGAATAGACGACATTCGGCATGTCGGGAATCAGTTTGGTGAGCGCCGGGTTTGCATCCGTGGCGTTTTTCCAGATCTGATAGGCATAGGAGGCCAGGTCCACTTCATTGTCGTCATCCTCGTCCAGAATGCCCGACTTCTCACTGTAAAGATCGTGGATGCTTACAGGATCGCCGTCAAAGAACACCTCATCGGAACCGACCACCTCGGCGTTTTCCGTGATCCGGCGCTGGAGTCTGCCGCGAAGCCGGATAATCCGCTCAATGCCGTCGGCGGGCAGGAATGAATAGCAGAGAATTTCCTGAGACTTCTGACCGATACGATCCACACGACCCGCTCTCTGGATCAAACGGATGATCGCCCAAGGCAGGTCGAAGTTGACGACGATATGGCCGTCCTGCAAATTCTGCCCCTCGCTGAGGACATCAGTGGTAATTAGAACGCGCAGATCTTGACCTGTTCGGGTGATTTCATGTTTTTCATTGCTTTCAGGGCTGAACCGATGGGCGAGTGCGGTCGGGTTGTCATTGTCGCCGGTGACGCATTCGATCTTCGTTACACCCATTGCCTTCATGTGGATGGTCAGATATTCCGCCGTGTCTGCATATTGGGTGAAGACGAGCACCTTTTCGTCCCGGTGCTTCTCTTCAAGGAGTCGATGAAGGGATAGTAACTTCTGATCTTTTGCCGGGTCCCATGGACCGGCCATTTTCAGGATCTTGATGATTTCCCAACCGTCGCTAATCAGTTCTTTCATTAGGTCCTTGGCAAACAGGGCGGAACGAATCCACTCAAATCGGTTCTTATGCGCCCCTGCGAATAGTTCGTAGACTTCCTTACCCTTTTTCAGATATGCGCTTTCATCCATGAGAACCTGAAAACCGGGATCGTCGTCGTCCGTATCCTGATCTTCCAGAAAGTCATCCAGATTATCTATGATGTTCTTCCCGATCGGTAGAGGGAGATTGTTCTCGATGGCATGGATGAAGACAAAATTCCGAAGAACATGCCGTGCCAGGGACAACTGGAAGGCGAAACCGGAGCTCTCTAGGCGTTTGAAGAGGTTTGTACGGCAAAACCCCATGAGCCGCTTGCCCGCCCGTGAAAGGTTGGCGATGATTCTTTCTTCTTCAGCGCTTGTCTTGTCTACCGGCTTGGGGTCCAGGTAATTGGCAAGGCCATATCTGGGCAGATCGAGATGGTTAATCCGGTTCACCACACCATCGGAATAGAGCCGGGCGTATTGGTCATTGGTGTCTTTCTCGTCGAAGGCAAACACCACCTTTCTGGGGATGCGGTCCGGAAAATAGGAACGCTTGCCGTTTTTGAAGGTGAGAAACCGCCGCCCTGTTTCGGAGTCCAGTGAAGAATAGTGTGTGCGAACAAAACTTCTCGTTCTCCGGACCAGATACAGGCGCATCAATTCACGCCAGTCATCGGCATGATTGCTTTTTTCAAAGGCCTTGACACTGCGGATGAATGTTTCCGTGTGTCTGGCGAGGAATTGAACCTGCCCCCCGATGGTGTTGATGTAATGCTCGGGAGAAATCCCAAGGTCTTTGTCGTCGGAAAGGAACAAGCGTAGCTGGTTGGAAAGATCGGTGTATGACTTGTTGTATGGTGTTGCCGAAAGTAAAACCACCTTGCTTTCATTCTCCTCAAGGTAGTTTTTTATCGCCCGATAACGGCTTCCCTGATCATTTCTGAGGTTGTGGCTTTCGTCGATGACGACCAACCGGTAGCGCCGCAGGTTGGGCAGGGTGGACTGAACCATGCTCTGGGAAATAACCTTGGCGCGCAGTTGGTACTTGTGGGCGTAACCTTCCCACATATCCTTCAGGTTCTTAGGGCAGATGATTAAGGTCTCGAAATAGAAATCTTCTTCACAAAGTTTGGCAATGGCGGTTGCGATGATGGTTTTGCCCAAACCGACCACATCACCGATCATCACCCCATCTCGTTTATTCAAGTGATGAACCGCGACGAGTACCGCTTTTTTCTGAAAATCCAGAAGTTCGTCCTGGAATATTTTCGGCAGTTTGAATTCGCTAATGCCAGCTCTGGCCTCTTGTGACAAGTGATAAGCCATTTTCAGGTAGATATGATAGGGTGAAACCGGCTTTTCCGCAGCCCAGCTTGTATCGATGATTTCAATCAGTTCCTGGGTTATATCGAGACACCAGCGGTCATTCCAGCGGTCATCAAACCATCTTGCCAGTTTATTTGCTGCATCTTGTTCCAGCACATCGACATTCAATTCTCCCTGTTTAGAAAGCCCAGCAAGGGTGAGGTTACTGCTGCCGACAAACCCGACTACGGGAACGCGGGCATCTTCACTATAAGCAAGGTATAGTTTGGCATGCAACGGATGTCTTGAATGGAGTTTGACAACCGTCTTTCCTTCACTCATCTGCTTGCTGAGATGTCGAAGCGCGGCTTCATCCGCGCTGGAAGGTATGCCGATTGTCAATTGTTCTCGAAAATCACGGGCGAGCTTCTTTTTGATCTTCACGACTTCAGATTGGTCGATAGTGTCCGATTTGATATCGCGATATTGTTCCCTCACACTTTCAACGGGATTTTTCTGCATGCCCACCAGAAGTCGGCAGTACCGTTGCACTTGATCCTTGCTTTCAACAATCCAGTCACCTGGGAGACACTCGATTTCAGTATGGATTTCTTTCCACCCACGCAGATTAAAGTAACCAACACAAAAGTCGGCCCGTGAGGAGAGTTTTAAGGTTTCTTTTAAACCATCGGTCAGCACTTTGGTTATATTATCATAGATCGTCGGCACTTTATTACTCTCCTGTCTGCATTTTGGTTTTCATAAAGGTGTATTCAATACTTTACATAGCATAATTAATGGGAAAATAATATTGGTGATTATGTAATGGACTACGGTATGATACTCGCTATTGATAAGTTGTAATTTAGGAAGAACAGCCGGATTCTGGATGAGCGCATAATGGTTGCCAAAGCATCGCATGTTTCGGTCCGTATTCATTCAACATAATGTAATGAAGATCCGATGTAAGCATTAGGCATTTTAAGCGATTGGCTGCAATTCATAAAAAATGAGCTGCACAACTTCGCATTCTTGACACACTCATCTAAAAATATATATCCGCAAAACTTTCTATTGTGCGAGGAGAAGAAAAACAAGTCAACGTTTAAATGGCTTGGCCTTGTTAAATTTTGGAATGATCAGCGCATAGGTGTCACCCCAGTAATTTTTTGCTTTGACGGAGATTTTTTGTTTCGTTAAAATGTCCCCACTGCTGGTCTCCCACCAAGACAAATCTTCCATAGCGTCGGCAGACTCAGCTTTGCCGCTGTGAACGGTATAAATTACCGAATGCTCAGGTACACGCATATTTTCATGAATTAAGATACCCTGCTCCTTTGCTGCCTCGTTCGGAGTGACTTTTATGGCACGTAAAACTGGAATCGGAAGCGTACTGAAATCAAAGCTATGTTGAGCCGCTAGTTGTCTGCTTTCTGATTTCTTTAGCCCCTTTTTACACAGTACCAACAAACATGGTTCCGGCCATGCTTTAACAATGCCGATGAGAGAGGCCAAATTACTCGCCTCTGGACACAGAGTTTGCCTCAGGGTTTCGATTTGTTCAAAGGAAATTTCTCCCTTGATGAGCGGCTTTACAAAAGGATTATAGAATCCGAATTTTCCGGCAATGAGATCGATTACGACTTCCTCGGGGTCTTTATTAGAAAGATGCACGGTTCTCATAAAACATAAGCGTGACTGATCCGTGAGAATAAGTAGGTGAGCCACCTCATGCCATTTTGTAAAATATGCCCTTGCAGCATTACTCCCCCTGCAATCAATTATGGAAACAAATTCAGGTTCCCAAGGTTCTCTCTTTGATCTGCGGTATGTTATACCTAGCACTTCATCAGAAAATTCATGATCGATGGTTGCGAATATCTTTTCCCCCTGCTTTAAATATTTTGCTTTAATGGCAGCAAGATCGTCGTCGCTGTGAATTTCCTCGAAAGATGTATCAAGCTTACCGGCTACCCAGCATAGAAAATCAGACAACGAAGGGCAGTCAATAGCTTCCTTCAGAAATTTCTTGATTCGTTTTTCACAAAAGTTCAGGATATCTGAGACAGGATTATTACTTGATCTGATACCTAAATCTTTGGCTAATCTCCAAATTTTTGTTGACTGATTTAATCTCGTGGCCACTTATTTAAATGCCTCCTTTATGGCTTCATGGAATTTTTTCCAACCATCAACCGTCAACTCCTTGCGATATTTCGTGCCCCTTCTGGCAACGACTGAGTTGAACGTACTTAACAGATCGAGCGTAGCGCTATAGCTAAGCCCCAATTCTTCTGCCGCCTCGGATAATTCCTGGGGAATGATAATTTGATCAGTTTTTGCGTTCTCCGTAACTCTTCCCGCGAGTAAATAATCAACAGAAGCCCCTAACTCATTGGCGAGTCTCAATATGCCCTGTGAGCCAATGTTCGTTTTATCATTCTCGACATCACTTAAAAAACCTTTGCTCATCCCAGCCTTCTTGGCGAGTTCTTCCTGAGTCAGGTTTCTTTTTTCTCTAATTTCCCGGATTCTCTTACCTGTGGTCAATTTTTCTCTCCTCCAACCATGTAGCGTGTTAGTTCTGTATACAAGAACATGGTAACGAAATGCAAGAAATATATTTCTTGACAGATCAAAAATAGTTCGATATACAGTATCAAACATCGCGTATAGCGAAATAATAAAGACGGAGGAAATTTTACATGGCAAAAAACGCTCCTTACGGAGACGGCCACAGGCACGGTCAGGTAACAGACCGTTCACAGACGTATAACCCCAAGAATGATCGCTGGACCAAAAGGGACACAGATACTGGAAGGTTTATCGATCAGAAAGCTGATGAAAATCCATTTAAAGGTGTCCGAAAAGAAAAACAGGAGGAATAACTCAAATGAAAGAAGCACATGAAAACCATCATGAAAACCAGGGCCATATTAAAAAGTACACCATTATCGTAAATGGCCGTGAGAAAACGGTGACTAAGAAAGAATTGTCATTTGCTGAGATTGTCGCTTTGGCTTTTGAAAATCCTCCGACGGGTGAGAATATCATTTTCACCATCACATACAGGCGGGGTGAGGGCAATAAGCCCGAAGGAACCATAATCGATGGGGAAACAGTTAAGATAAAAGAGGGAATGATCTTCAATGTCACAGCAACTGATAAATCGTAGTAATGATTTAAAGCGTCTTCGAGATGAGGGTTACGACGTAGTGGTTAAGGTTAACCACCTGCTGGTCAAGAATGTGCCGTATGTAAATTCCAATAAGGAGATCAAGTTTGGAGTTCTCGTTTCGGACTTGAGTTTGGCGGGTGATGTGACAATAACTCCCCGCAATCATGTTGCCTATTTCGCCGGAGAGCACCCCTGTAACAGGGATGGCTCAGAGTTGGCGAAAATCAAGCATCAGAGCCAGCGACAGGAGCTTGATCGTGATCTTGTCATTGACCATTCATTTTCGAGCAAACCTGTTACGGGTGCTTACAAGGACTATCATGACAAGATGACCACTTACGTAGCCATCATTTCTAGCCCCGCTCAGTCGATTGACCCCAGCGTCACAGCAATAACTTTTCCAGTTATTGAATCTGACCGAGAAGAATCTGTGTTTAAATATATCGATACGGCATCAAGTAGAGCTGAGATCAATGTTGTGACCAGGAAGTTAGAAGGCGGGGCGATCGGCATTGTGGGCCTGGGTGGTACAGGCTCCTATGTGCTAGACTTGGTGGCCAAAACTCCCGTGAGAGAAATCCGCCTCTTTGACGGAGATAAATTTTCTCAACACAATGCGTTTAGATCGCCGGGCGCTCCATCGATTGAGGAGCTGAAGAAAGAAACCAAGAAGGTGGTCTACTTCCAGGACATCTATTCAAAAATGCATCGAAATATCATTGTCAATGGCGACTACATAGAGGCAGCGAACGTCAATCAATTAGAGGGACTAGATTTTGTATTCCTTTGCCTGGACAGCGGCGAGCCGAAAGGACTTATTGTAGAGAAAATGGAAGCTCTTGGCATACCCTTCATTGATGTCGGCATGGGTGTGGAGCTCGTCGATAACGCCCTGCTCGGAATTCTCAGGGTCACGACCAGCACAGACGGAAAACGTGGTCACGTGAAGCAAAGGGCCTCTTTCTCTGATGGCGGAGACAACAAGGAATATTCCCGAAACATTCAGATTGCAGATCTTAACGCTCTGAATGCGGCCTTGGCTGTCATCAAGTGGAAAAAGCTATGCGGGTTTTACAAAGATCTCGAAAATGAGCATCACTGTACGTATACTATAGATGGCAATATTCTGACCAATGAGGAGCAATGTGAAGCGCAAAATATCGCTTAAACATGAATTTGTCGAATATATTCCCGATAAACTGAAGGACGGGACTGTTTACGTGTCGATAGCTTTCTCAACGGTGGTGCACAAATGCTGCTGTGGATGTGGGAACGAGGTTATCACCCCGCTTTCTCCAACTGATTGGAAGCTAATCTTCGACGGCCAGTCTATTTCTCTCTATCCGTCTATTGGAAACTGGAATTTCGCGTGCCGGTCCCACTACTGGATTGAATGCAATATTGTCAAGTGGGCTCCGCAATGGTCACAAGAGAAGATTAAAGCCGGCAGAACCAATGATGCTTTCGTCAAAGAAAAATACTTCGGCGGAACCATTGGCAAGATCGTTCATGAAAAGATTGCTGATGCACGGATAACAAAAGGCAAACCGAAAGAGAGCTTTTGGCAGACCATCAAGAAATGGTTGTCTTAATTGTGTTGGAGCCTTATCTCCTCTATCGAACTTCTATCCTGTTCGTAAATCATGAAATGAAAAGTCTTTCGCATGGTAGGAGTCAACTATAAGGTTTTCTGTATGATCCAGTTTGAAAGTCCTGCTGCTACTGCAAGCTGTGAAATCTTTTCGATAGTTAATATCTGAGCCTTATCTGGAATTTTCCAGGTAGAAATGTCGCCGCGAGGGCTATGAACAACAAAAAACATTTCATGGTATTGGTCTAACGTTTCGAAAATATCACAGTACTCTTTAAATGTCTTTGTGTCCGCCTGCGATTTAATCTGAACAAATGCCTTCTTACCAGACACAGGCAAGAACAGATCTAAATCAATAGATTTTTCTGTTCCGCCTACGGCAGAAACTCGCTGCCAGCCGGAACGGGTAAAAATCAAATCACAAAGCAGCTCGAAATCCTTCCAGCCAAGTGAGCGAATCATTTCTTCTAGTGATTTTTCGAGTGAAGACAAGCACTGCTTCGCGTTTAGCACTTCAGGTGCAATCTCTCCGTTGATTCTCCTTATTAAGTATTCCTCTTCTTCGACAGAACAAATCGTACCTCGGAATCCTTTTGTCTTTGTGAGCTTCCCGCTCAAATTCTCAATCAAAAGTTCTTCATCCATGATACTCTTGCTCTTCCATTTTCCAACGACGCAACGTGACCGCGTCCCGTCCGCTAATAATCTTACCTCGGGATATGCGAAGCACCAGTAAAGACGACGACGATAAAATGTAATCCAAAGTGTATCTTGGCCCAAAGTATAGAAATCCTTTATCTGGTTTGTTATTCCTGTAGCCTTGCTTTTGGTCTTCTTTTGAGCCCAATAAGCACGCAAGACAGCCCAATTCCTTTTTAGGCATTCCTCATGATGGGGATTAATGAACCCAAGTCGAATGAAAGGATTCGCTCCTTCAATACAGTCGGGCTCCCACCGGCCTTTGCTGCCAAGCTTGATAAAGCGAACGGACTTTGGTTTTATTTTTTGCATTTCGCTTAACCCCTCTTAGAAGGACTCTTAAAAATTTCTTTGTTGTTGATCATTGTGGAATGAAATCTATACTTGCCTATGTGCTAAGTCAACTCTTGATTACAGTACCGAGCGGATCTGCTCCAAAAGGGAGAACTTCGCTTTCAGATGTATGCGCACTTTCGAATGGGATTCATTGGCTGCCCGAATTTACCTATGTGAGGACTTGTATTGTATGCCGTGGAAAACGTATGACTTATCGGTTAAAGTCCGATCATGGGAGTTCGGTAGTTCGCCCATGTAGCTTGAGGGAGGTGTTAAGGGTAACCTGAAACGCTAAGTTCCCTGACAAAGGCTCCTTAAGGGAGTCGAGCAAAGCTGCGGGTCGCAGCGCAAGCGAACCCAGACGTAGCCTCGAAATTCACAATGGAGTTGTCGACCCCGTAATACAAGGGGGAAGACCGGAGCATCTATCCTGACGAAAACTACCAGAACCGATAGATGGGCTTCCGGGGTAACAGGGGTGACACGCAGTGGCAGCCATGCGACAATAAACACGGGAGACCCTTGTCGATGCCCTACAGGAGGGCAACCGGTAGATATAAGGAAACGAAACTCTACGGGGTCGGCAGGGGAGTCGGAGTTGCCCATATTACCGCTTGTATCCCAAGGACAGCATAACCTTGGGAGAGGGAAGGGGCAATACTTTTATCACGTTTCAGAAGAAGTAAAGGAAAGGGGATTGCACGGAAGTGCTGAAAACTCCAGATAACATCCGGGAA
>Ga0172379_10001540_pt1 | contig 45409 bp, 44 predicted proteins | sample GrowelOW334metaG_FD_119756 | JGI IMG/M metagenome (GOLD analysis project Ga0172379, IMG submission 119756) | Groundwater microbial communities from an aquifer near a municipal landfill in Southern Ontario, Canada - Groundwater well OW334 metaG | ecosystem: Environmental > Aquatic > Deep...
CTCCAAGGACGAGCACGACTCCAAGGACGAGCACGACTCCAAGGACGAGCACGACTCCAAGGACGAGCACGACTCCAAGGACGAGCACGACTCCAAGGACGAGCACGACTCCAAGGGCAACAATGGCTATGGTAACGGCGACCAGTCTGCCCCCGGCTCTTCCGACTCGCACAACAATGCTGAAAATGCGATAGGTGACAGCGACAATGGAAGCAATGACCTGTTCGATCTGGGCGAGCTTTCCAACTCCCTAGAGGGGGCGGGAGGTCAAGCTGCCTGGAACGAGATGATCGAGGTTGATGTCATGTCCGGCAATACGACTTCCGAATACGGGGGCTGGACATCGGAAATCGAGGCTCCGCAATCTGATAGTGGTCATGGTCATTCGGATGAACTCAAGGATGCCGACCATCAAAACTCCAACAACCACAGCGACAATCTCGGAAATGACGATAAAATCGAGTGGTAATTTTTGAACCTGACTAGCTGCACTAACGGGGTTCCTGTTACAGGAACCCCGTTTTTATCGTCTGGTTTTAGTTAATCAAGTCAAATGAGATAAGTTCATGGGTATCATTAAAAAAATTATTTATCGCGAAGATATTCTTGGAAAACCACGGCATCGTTCGCTGTTTTTGGATATGGAAGAGAATATTCATATCCATTATCGCGACCTAAGAATTGAATTAAGCCGTAGCGAGTTCGAGGAAATTGCGAAAATATTTTCGAAGCAATCTCACGAACTACAAACCATCATTGACGAAAAAGACTATCAGGATGGTAAGTTCGCCAATGCCAACCAGGACGATGTGCGCATCTGGACGGAATCTCGTCTTAACCACGACGTCAAATATCATCCGCAAAGATTTTCACTGGAAGAGTGCACCGACGGCTACCACTTGCATTACCGCAACTACAAGCTACTGATAGACCCAGCCGAGTTTCGCCAGATTGCCGGATTGTTCAAACAACTCGATGTGGATAGTCCATATGCGGCGAGTTATGAAGAGGTGCGGGGTTTGCTCGAAGCAAACGACATCGATTTCATGCTGGACGTTGGGAATGTACCGAACGAGACGCTGTCCATTGCCGTCGCTCAGTACCACTATTCGAAAGTGGGCGCGATTCTCAAATGTATCGGCTTTACCCAACAATCCGGCAGCGAATACATCGGCCAACGAATAAAGGTCAAGATCAAGGCCGACACGCAGCATCAGGTTGCAGATTACAAACGTATCCGTGCCATCAGCAAAACCACCAGACTGGTTGAGTATCTCTCATCCGGTTCCGCTGGAATCGATTGCAATGAGCTGAACCTGATTAACTGCCAGATAATGGATCTGTATTCCGCGCTCAAAGCCGGACAAAACTTGCACATCGAGCTCGATCACCAACTGTGGCTGTATTCGACAGGCAGCAAGCAGGTGATCTTCCCATACAGCCCTTCTCCCTGCCCTGATCTGGAAGCCGCCGAAGCGATGTATAAGGCATGGCGACTACAGCTTGAGCACTTCAAGCTGCATTTCGTCAAACCCGCCAAAGTATCCTTCTCCCATACTGCGCAGGCAGCTTTGCATGAACGAATTGCAGAGACATTGCGCAAAGAGGTTGCCGCATACACTGCCGTCGAGAAAATCTACCTGATGGGCTCGACAACGCGCGGCGACATGGGCAAATACTTGGTGCCATTCGTCTACGGCAAGTGGGTGAAGCTGGGTTCCGATGTGGATATTCTGATAGAACTCAGCCCGACCCGCGAAGCTGATATTCCCGGACATTGGCGCCTGGTCAACCAACAGCCTGCGAACCATTCCGCCATTTACCATGTCGCCGAGATCCCGCTCGCCGAGGACACGCAGAAATGGGCCGAACAATATCCGAACATCAAGTTCTCGCACCACATCATCGATGCGTACGTATTCATCCCGTCACGCCAGCGAGAGGAAGAGAAAAACGAATTCCTGCGTAAATTCAACGCCCAGTTGTTCTATGACCGTTCCCGTGACGGAACCATCAGCCCCGGAGAAGAGGAAGAGCGAATCGCCTCCAGACTCGCCGAACTGTATGCGATGCCGCAAGCTGCAGTGGAAAAAATGCATGTGCAAACCGAAAATGCGCTGTACAAGGTATTTACGGGCGAACACGACTACATACTCAAACTCTTCAAGGTCTCCGGGAATTACAGCACGAACCGGATCGCCGAACATGTGGCCTATGAAGGGAAGCTGATTACACAGCTAAAGAAACGCGGCATCCAGACTGCGGCAGTGATCAATAGCAACAAAGCTTCCGAGATCACCGTCGAAGGCCTTCCCGCGATGTTGTTTGAACGGCTATCCGGTGCCGCACAGCAACGCCCGGATTATCCGCTGGACAAGATTTGCACCGCTCTCGCCGACATACACCTGACTCAGGCCGATAAACCGCTGAAACTGGAAAAAACCTTCATCTTCGACGACATCTGCATGATCTGGTTGCCGGAATTCCATAACTACATCAAAGCACCGGAATTGAGTGAGGAGATCATCCAAGCGTTTGCCAAACTGACGCCCGTCTTCGAACCCTATAGTCATGGAGAGATGAGGGGTCAGTTATCTGCGCGCAGCAAAGAGGTGCACAATCACGGCGACGTCTCACCCAAAAACGTCATTATCGACAATAACGGCAAGGCAAACTTCTTCGACTTCAATAACGCGTTCTACGGCTCGCGTCTGGTAGACGTACTGGATGGCGCATTCGAATTCTCGCTGGGAGAACAATACATCCACATGGCGGACTTCGCCCGTTTCGATGCCTTCATCGCAAGCTATGCGGAACGGTATCCGCTTACTGCAAAGGAACTCGACGATCTGCCGCAATGGATCGAGTTGGTAGGACTAATCAAGTTCATCAAGGAAATCCGCGTCTTGCTGCAAAGGCCGGGAAGCAGACTGCGCACCAAGCGCGCATTGTTGATTGCGCAATTCGTCCTGCTGCGCGGCGGAAAGACACATTAACGCCCTCGCAAATAGTTCACGTCGGTGTCAGGCGTGAATGAATAGCCCCATGGTATAGATGGTCGCCACGCCGGCGCCGATCAGCAGCACTTGCTGCAGGGTGTCATGCAACTGGGTGCGTTTGTGCAGGCCCGGAATCAGGTCGGCGACGGCAACATAGAGCATGCTCGCCGCCGCCAGCGACAGCAGCGCCGGCACGATCTCCTGCACCGATTGCAACGCAAAATAGGCCAGCACGCCGCCGACCAACGTCGCCAGACTGGATAACAGGTTGACGCGCAACGCCTGCACCTTGCTATAACCGGAATGCAGCAGGATCAAAAAATCGCCGACTTCCTGCGGGATTTCATGCGCGATAATCGCCAGCGCGGTGACGATGCCCAGATTCACATCGGTCAGGAACGCCGCCGCGATGATGATGCCGTCGACGAAGTTATGGAAAGAATCGCCGACCATAATCATGGTGCCGCTACGCCCGTGCACATGCACCGCATCCGGCTCGTGTGCCTCGCAATGAGTGTGGTGACAGTGACGCCACAGCAGCACTTTCTCCAGCGTGAAAAACACCAAGATGCCAATCAGCACCGTGCCGCTCACCTTCGCCATATCTCCGCTCAGCTCCACCGCCTCCGGCAGGATGTTGAGAAACACCGCGCCAAGCAACGCACCGATGGCATAGCTGACCAGCGCATTGATCCACTTCATGCTTGCATTCAGAGCGAACAATGCGGCGCCGAGTACACTCAATGCGCCGCCGAAGATACTGGCCGCAATGATCCATAGCAGAACAGACATGGGATTTTTCCGAAAAGGTCGAGGGCGCGGATTATAGCCGGTTGACGCGCCAATCGCCGAACTTGGGCAATGCTCCCTACTCCAGCCAGATGAAGCTACCCATGCGCCCGGTCACGCCGTCGCGCCGGTAGGAAAAGAATTGCTCGCGTTCGCGATAGGTGCAGCGGTCTCCGCCGTAGATACGCGTTATACCGAGCGCATTGAGCCGCAATCTGGCCAGCGCATAGATGTCGGCGAACCATTTTCCGGGTGTACCCGGAACGAATGCTGCCGCCGCCTGTGGGTCGGCGGCGACGAAGGCCGCGCGCACCTCGTCGCCGACCTCGAAGGCATCCGGCCCGATCGCCGGGCCTAGCCAAGCCATCAGCATATGCGGCTCGACGCCCATTTCCCGCACGGTGGCCTCGACCACCCCGGCCGCCAAGCCTTTCCAACCGGCGTGCGCAGCGCCGACCGCCGTGCCCTGCTCGTCGCATAACAGCACCGGCAGACAATCGGCGGTCATCACCACGCAGACCGATGTGCGATGACGTGCAATGCAGGCATCTGCCTGAACCCGGCAGCCTGCCATATCCGCATTCGCAACCGCCGTACCATGCACCTGTTCCAGCCACACCGGTTCGCTGGGCAACAAGGTGTTAAGCAGCATGCGGTTACGCGCCACCGCCAGCGGCACGTCGCCGACATGGCTGCCGAGGTTCAGGAAATCGTAAGGTGCAGCGCTCACACCGCCACGACGCGTGGTCTGCAGCGTCTTGACGTTCGCGGGCGCGGGCCAGTCCGGAACGATGCAATGCTCACGCAGACTCATGGCGGCTGGCCTCGCGTATCTGTCTCAGCAGCTGCAGCATATCCTCCGGCAGCGGCGCATGCCATTCCATCGTCTCGCCGGTCACCGGGTGCTCCAGCGCCAAGCGGGTCGCATGCAGCGCCTGACGCGGGAAGCCGTGCAGCAGTTCACGCAGCGCCGCCGGGCATTTCGGCGGTCCCTTCATATACACGCTGTCGCCGACCAACGGATGACCAATGGAAGACAGATGCACACGGATCTGGTGGGTGCGCCCGGTCTCCAAGCGGCAACGCAGCAAGGTGCAGCCGGGAAATTTTTCCTCAACCTGGTAATGCGTGACCGCCGGCTTGCCGCCCTCCACCACCGCCATCTTGACGCGCTGGGTCGGATGGCGGCCGATGGGCTCGTCCACGTAACCGCCGTGCCGCAGTTCGCCCCATGCCAGCGCGAGGTATTCGCGCTTCACAGTGCGCGCCTGCAGCTGGCGCACCAGCGCGGTCTGCGCCGTCAGCGTCTTGGCCACGACCAACAAGCCGCTGGTATCCTTGTCCAGCCGGTGCACGATGCCGGCGCGCGGCACGCCTTCCAGCTGCGGCGCATGGTGCAGCAGCGCGTTGAGCAGCGTGCCCTCCCAGTTGCCGCTGCCCGGATGCACCACCAGCCCTACCGGCTTGTTGATCACCAGCAACGCATCGTCTTCGTACACAATGTCGAGCGCGATGTCCTCGGCGGCATAGGGCTGTTCGGCGGGATGCGATTGCGGCGACACCGCGATGGCCTCGCCGCCCCACACCTTGTGCTTTGCCGCAACGATCGTCCCATCCAGAGTCGCCTGCCCCGCCGCGATCCATTCCTGCAGGCGGCTGCGCGAATATTCGGGCAGCAACCGCGTCAGCGCCTGATCGAAACGCATGCCGGCGCAGTCGTCCGGCACGACGAAATGGAGCGCGGGAGTGTTTAAGTTATAATCGTGCAAATTTTTTTCGGATTCAGTCATGCGCCATAGTTTAGCCGTAATCCTGCTGTTGACGTTAACTGCCTGCAGTTTGCTCGAACCGTTGCCGGATGGAACGAACCAGCCGACGCTGCTGTCAGCCGCAGAACTCTACGATCAAGCCAAAACCGAGCTGAACGACGGCAACTACAGCACCGCAGTCACGTTGTACGAAAAACTGCAGTCGCGCTATCCCTACGGACGCTACGCGCAGCAGGCGCTGCTGGAAGCCGCCTATGCCAACTACCGCCAAGGCGAATCGGCAGCCGCCATTTCCGCCGCCGATCGCTTCATCAAGCAATACCCCAATCATCCTCATATCGACTACGCCTATTACGTCAAGGGACTTGCCAATTTCGGCGGCGAAATCAGCCTGCTGAAATCGCTGGGCGGGCAGGACCCCACGGAGCGAGACCCCAAGGCAGCGCAGGATGCGTTCGCTGCGTTCAAGGATCTGGTGACTCGCTTCCCGAACAGCAAATACACGCCCGATTCTAGGCTACGCATGCAATATCTGGTGAATGCGCTGGCCAAATATGAAGTGCATGTCGCAAGCTATTACTTACGCCGCGGTGCGCATATTGCCGCCGTCAACCGCGCACAGGGCGTACTAACGCAATATCCCAACAGCCCATCGACGCGCGATGCGCTGGAGGTCATGGTGCAAGGCTACGACGCGATGGGCATGACCGATTTGCGCGACGACGCCAAACGCGTGCTAACGAAGAACACCTCGGCAGCTGAAGCCGTATCCGGCGAGCCCATAACGGGGAAATCCTGGTGGCAATTCTGGAAATAAATTATTGCCCCTCCTGCGGCTCCGCGGTCGAACTGCGCTGCCCGGACGACGACAATCGTCCGCGCCACATATGCACCGCCTGCGGAACTATCCACTACCAGAATCCCAACATGGTGATCGGCGCAATCCCGGAGTGGGAAGACAAAATCCTGCTGTGCCGCCGCGCGATAGAGCCGCGTCACGGACTGTGGACACTGCCCGGCGGCTTCATGGAGAACGGCGAGTCCACCACCGAGGCGGCGATCCGGGAAACTCTGGAAGAAGCCAACGCGCGCATCGAAATCGGCGACCTGTATTCGATGTACAGCCTGCCTTACATCAATCAGGTACACCTGCTGTTCCGCGCCCGGTTGCTCGATCTGGACTTCGGGCCGGGACCGGAAAGCCTGGAAGTCAGGCTGTTCGCCGAAAACGAAATCCCTTGGGACGAGATCGCGTTCCGCCCGATCAAGTACAGTCTCGAACACTATTTCACCGATCGTCTCAAAAATCATTTCAGCTTCCACATCGGCACGCTGGAGCGCCCCCCACTCCCTAATTGACGCAAGCCAAGCAACTTTGCCGAAACTTTCCCGGCCCGATATAATCAATATAACAACTATTGCGTTAAAAAGAACAATGAAAACCTCCCGACTCTTCATGGCACTCGCCGCCATCGCGCTGACCAGCGGCTGTGCTGCCCCGCGCGCAAGCACGGCTTCCGATCCGCTGGAGTCGTTCAATCGCGGCATGTACCAGTTCAACGACGCCGTGGACAAGGCCATCGCCAAACCCGTCGCACAGGGCTACGACGCCGTGATGCCAGTTCCCGGCAAAATCATGGTGAGCAACTTTTTCTCCAATCTGGACGATGTCATCGTCACCGCCAACGACCTGCTGCAACTGAAATTCGCCCAGGCCGCCTCCGATGGCTCGCGCTTCCTATTCAACAGCACATTCGGCGTATTCGGCCTGCTCGATGTCACTTCCCGACTGGAAAAACACGATGAAGATTTCGGCCAGACACTGGGCTACTGGGGCGTAGGCAGCGGCCCGTACGTCGTGCTGCCGCTGCTCGGTCCGAGCACGTTGCGCGACGGCGCCGGACTCTATGTGGACAGCCGCCCGAGCAAGCTGCGCCGCGTCGACCACACACGCACCCGCAACCAGCTATACATCACCAAGGCCATCAGCAACCGCGCCGAACTGCTGGAACAGGAGAACGTGCTCGACGAGGCGGTGATCGACCGCTATGCCTTCATCCGCGACGCCTACCTGCTACGTCGCCAGAGTCTGGTGCACGACGGTAACCCGCCGCGCCAGAAGTACGATGAATACGACGACGAAGAGGAGGTTCAACAGGAGCCAAAACCGGTTCCCATCCCCACGCTCCCGACCTCGAAGCTGGAGCAGGCGCCATCCGTCAAGTCTGCGGCCATCGAAGCGAAGCCTCTGCCCACTGTCGAGCCTCAGGCCGGCGTCGACGGACCTCGCCGCAACATCCTCAAGGTGTGGGTGGCCCAGCGTTAATCTGTCCCGCTTCCAACGAAAAAGGCCCGCAATGCGGGCCTTTTTCGTTAGTACAACCTTGCGATCAACGTCCCGAACGCAACGCCTCGATGCGCTCGTCCAGCGGCGGATGGGTCATAAACAGCTTCGCGAAACCCTTGCCGCCGGAGATGCCGAACGCGGCCATCTGTTCCGGCAGGGTCGCCTGTTCGTGATTCACCTTCAGGCGCTCCAGCGCGGCAATCATCTTCTCGCGCCCGGCCAGGTTCGCACCACCGGCATCGGCGCGGAACTCGCGCTGGCGCGAGAACCACATCACGATCGTGCTGGCCAGCACGCCCAGCACCAGTTGCGCGGCGATCTCGGCGACGAACATGCCGATGCCGGGGCCGTCACGCCCATCGTTCTTCAGCAGCACGCGGTCGACGAAGTAGCCAAACAGCTTGGACAGGAAAATCACGAAGGTGTTGACCACGCCCTGGATCAGCGCCAGCGTCACCATGTCGCCGTTGGCGACGTGGCTGATTTCATGCGCCAGCACCGCCTCGACCTCGTCGCGGCCCATGTTGTGCAGCAACCCGGTGCTCACCGCGACCAGCGCGGCATTGCGGTTCCAGCCTGTGGCGAAGGCGTTCACGTCGGGCGCGTCGTAGATCGCCACTTCCGGCATGCCGATGCCGGCGGCATCGGCCTGGCGGCGCACCGTCTCGACCAGCCAGCGCTCGGTCGGATCGGAAGGAGTCTCGATCACCTGCGCCCCAACCATGCGCTTGGCTGACCACTTGGACATCAGCAGCGAGATGATCGAACCGGCAAAGCCGATCACCGCGGACATCACCAGCAACGCGCCGAAGTCGATCCCGCCGGTCTCGGTCACCCAGCGATCCACACCGAGCAGACGCAAGGTGACGCTGATGACGGCGACTACCGCCAGGTTGGTCAGAACAAACAGAAAAATCCGCTTCATCTCTACTATCTCCCTCCAATAAAAAATTTGCGGCGCGCAGTTTAACACTGCGGAACTTATATCCCTCCGGCTCGTCTCATCGCACTGTTTGAGTTCGAATCGATGCACACCGCGGGATGTGACATGGGGGAAATAAAAAAGTTTTCAAGCCCTGCTGAAACCAACTTGTTGGCTGAACGAATCGAACCCTTATAATGCGCGCCCTCGCCCAAGGAAGTTAACCCGATCCATGTATAGAACCTTCCTCTGGATAGTCTGCCTGCTCCTCGTCTCGACGGGCGCTATCGCTGCGCCTCGGACCCTGATCCGCGACGGCAGCCAGATCGGCGGCATCAAGGCTCCGGTAGCGGGCCAACTCAAACGCTCCGATGCGGCATCCATGCCAGCCTCCGGCGCTCGACGACTCGATATTCAGGCCCATCAAGACAAGCTCGCGAGCGACGACCTCGCTGCATTCACCGTGCTAACCCAGCCCCATGGCAAGGCCGCGCTCATCGTAAGCCGGAACACTCTGCACACCGACTTCGTCGCCGCCCCCCGGACTGATTTCACCGCCGAAGAAATACCGGCACATATCAAACTGGTGCTGGCCCAACCGGCAGCGCCGCCCATCGACCATCATCAAACCCTGGCCCCGCGTCAGGCGTTATAAGTTACATGACTATATCCAGCCCCTCCCCGCAAGCTCCCATCCTGAGCACCCGCAACCTCTCGCTGCACTTCGACGAAGGCCAGACCAGAGCGCTCGACGGCGTCGATATCGAAATAGTCGAAGGCGAATTCGTCGCGATCACCGGCCCCAGCGGCTGCGGCAAATCCAGCCTGCTGAACCTGATCGGTACGCTGGACATCCCGACCTCGGGCGATATTCATTTCCGTTCCCGCCCCTATTCCGCACTCGGCGATCTGTCGCTGTTCCGCCGCGAAAACATCGGTTTCATTTTCCAGTCGTTCTACCTGCTGCCGACCTTATCCGCACTGGACAACGTGCTGGTGCCGACGATAGGCCGCAGCGGCGACCACGAGGAACGCGCCCGCGCGCTGCTGACCAGACTCGGGCTGTCCAACCGACTGGACCACTTCCCCGGCAAACTGTCGGGCGGCGAACGCCAGCGCGTCGCCATCGCACGCGCGCTGATCAACGATCCCGACCTCATCCTCGCCGACGAGCCGACCGGCAGCCTGGACAGCGCCAATGCCGCCCAAGTGCTGGATCTGCTCGACTGCCTCCGCCGCGAAAAAGAGCTGACCATCATCATGGTCACCCACGACGCAAACGTCTCCGCCCGCGCCGACCGCGTCATTCCGATGCGCGACGGCAAGGTCGATGCGGAGGTGGCGGCATGAACCTGCTCCGATTCGCACTCGACAACCTGTATCGCCGCCCGGCGCGCACCGCGCTGACCGTCTCGGCGATCTCGCTCGGCATCGCCGCCGTCGTAGCACTGACCAGCATCGCCTGGGGCTTCGAGGCCAGCTGGCAGAAGGCCAACGACGCGCGCGGCACCGACCTGATCGTGACCCGCATCGCCAGCGAGAACACCATGCCTTCACCCTTCGTCGCCGAACAGGTCCGGCCCGCGCTGTCGGCGCTGCCGCATGTGCAGCAAGTGGTCGGCCTGCTCAGCGAGATGCTGACCGTCAGCGAGGACGCGCCGCCTGTATTCGTGTTCGGCTGGGCGCACGGCAGCTACCTGTGGGAGCACCTCAAGCTGAAGGACGGACGCTGGCCCGCCGACGACGGCGAAGCCGTGCTCGCAATCGGCTCGCTCGCGGCGGAGATGCTGCACAAGCAAGTGGGCGACGACATCGAAATTGAAGGCCGGTTGTTCAAGGTCGCCGGCATATTCGAGAGCTCGGCGCTGGTCGAGAACGGCGCGCTGATCATGACGCTGACGCAGATGCAGCAGATCACCGACAAGCCCGGCAAGGTCAACATCCTGAACATCAAGCTAGACAATAGTGCGACCGACGCCGACATCGAGACCATCAAGGCGCAGGTGCGCAAGACGATGCCCGGCTTCATCGCCATCACCTCCGGCGAACTGGTACAGAAGAACGCCGTGGTGCGCATCTCCAAGGCGATGAGCAACGCGACCATCCTGATCGCCGGGCTGGTCGGCGCGCTGGTGGTGTTCAACACCATGCTGATGAGCATCAACGAACGCACCCGCGAGATCGGTATCCTGCTGGCGCTGGGCTGGCAGCGGCGCACGGTCATCAAACTGATCGTCGGCGAATCCGTGATCCTGACGCTGGCCGGCGGCGCAATCGGCATCCTGCTCGGCATCGCCATCGCATCTGGACTTGGGCATCTGGAACTGATGCGCGGCAAGATCGACGCCGTGTTCTCCCTCCCGTTCCTGTTCGCAGTGCTGGGCCTGTCGGTGTTCCTCGGCATCTGCGGCGGACTCTATCCGGCGATCAAGGCGGCACGTTTGCTGCCGTCGCAGGCATTGAGGCAGGAGTAACCATGCGACGTGTTGCGACTCTGCTGCTGTTGTGCGCCTTCGCGCAGCCCGGTCTGGGCGCGGATGCCGGCGCGCTCGTCGAGACGATGAAACAGGCACGCCTGTCGGAAGGTTTCGAAGCGCGCATGGAAGTCGCAACCATTGCCTCTAACGGTCGCCGCGCGCTGCCGTTCAAACTCTCGGTTACAGGCCAGGTCGGCAAAGACCGCCAACGCCTGCGGATACGAGGCATCTCGCCTGACAAGGTGCGCGGACGCTACGTCGCCGCGGAGCGCAACGCCGAGGGGCGCATCCGGGCAATCGCATACGACGAACAACTCCCCGGCAACATTGAAAAAACCGATCCCGCCGCCAGATTGTTCGACTCCGGACTGGTGCTCTGGGACATGTTCGGCGCATGGTGGAACTGGCCGCAACAGTCCATCGAAGGCAGCGACAAAGTTGGTGGCCGCGCATGCACGCTGATGCGCTCGCGCACGGACGACGGCGCATCTCCCGTCCGGGAAGTGCTCAGTTGCGTGGACGGCAACGCGAAGCTGTCGCTGCGCACGCAACTGTACGACCGCCGCCATACGCTGCTGCGCACCATCGCGGTGAAGCAGACGATGCGCAAGGAATCCGGCGCGCTGGCGGCGAAAAAACTCGCGATCACGGAAGCGGACCGAACGGTAACCGAGGTCGAGGTCTACAGCGGCGACGAGCATTACCTCGTCAACGCCGACACCTACGCCCCGCTGGATAACGGCAAGTAGAGCTGCATTGGATATGCAGTAAGAAGCGCCGCATTGGATATACGGCAAGAAGAGGAACGCATGAAAAATATAAATCATCCGACGACGCACGAAGACCTGTCCGGCGCTTGGTGCAACGACAACGAGGTGACTTCCAGCATCATGGAGGCGGTCAGCTTCGTCACGCCGGTCATGGAAAAATTCTTCATCCGCACGGTGGACGAGGGCCTGTCGCCGCAAACGTCGTCCGCGCTGAAAGAACGTTGCACGGCTTTCATCCACGAGGAAGCCGACCATACCCGTGTGCACCGAAAATTCAACGCATCGCTGCTCCAATATCTCGGCGATACGCCCCCCGGTCTTGCCATGCTCGACACCCTGCTCGACGGCACGCGAAAGCACCTGTCGCTGTCCAGCCGCCTCCTGCTCGCCGCGGCGCTGGAGCATTACACGGCGGTACTGTCGAAAGCCTACTTGGCCCAGTCGGACAGGATGGACATTCGCTCCGCGTTCGCCCGCGAACTGTTCGTCCGGCATGCCCGCGAAGAGATCTCGCACCGTTCCGTGGTATTCGACCTGTGGCGCAGCCAATCCGGCGGCGACAGCTTCAAGCGCTCGCTGACCATACTGGTGATCCTGCTGGCCGGGGGCGTTTACATTTCCATCGCCATGCCCTGGATACTCCATCGCAAGACCGGCAGCCTGCGCCGCACGTTCGCCGCGCTCGCTCGCTTCGCCGTGGGCAACCGCGCCGACGTCACCGCCTACTCGCCGCTGCCGGAACTGTTCTCGTTCGCCCGCCACGACTACCATCCGGATCATCTGATCGATGATGGCCTGGCTGGTGCGGCCCACTGATTCAATAGCGACAGGTGGTTCATGAATAAAAACGACGACAATCCGACCCCGGACAACGGCACCGTCAAGGTGTGGGATTTGTTCATCCGGCTATTCCACTGGACGCTGGTGGCGAGCTTCGCGACGGCCTATATCTCGGGCGAGTTTTTCGCCTCCGAAATCCATGTGCTGGTTGGTTACGCGCTGTGCGTGTTGCTGATAGCGCGCATCTACTGGGGATTCAAAGGCAGCCGGCATGCCCAGTTCCGTTCGTTCTTCTTCCCGCCCGGCGAGACACTGGCCTATGTGCGCTCGATGTTCTCAGGCCATCCCAGGCATTACCTCGGCCATAATCCGGCCGGTGCGCTGATGGTCTTCACGCTGCTGTGCATACTGACTGCGCTGCTGGCGACCGGACTGGCGACGCTGGCGGCGATAGACTACGAGGGGCCGCTACTGTTCATCGCCGACTCTGTCAGCGACGAGACAGCCTATACATTCCGTCATCTGCACGAATTGCTTGCGGACATTGCCCTGACGCTGGTCTCGCTACACATTGTCGGAGCGATGCTCGGCAGCATCCAGCACCGCGAAAATCTCGTGAAGGCGATGTTCACCGGAAAAAAACTAGCTCCATCCATCCCAGAAAACCAGAACAAGGAACATTGAATGAAGGGTATCGAATCGATCTGCATCGCTGCAATGTGCATGGCGATGCTGTCCGGAACGGCGGCGGCGCAGGATCAAACCATCGACTTGCCGAATCTCAGCAGTGAATACGTCAAGGACAAGGAGTCATTCCGGCTGGCTGCAAACGACCCAAACATCCTGAAGGAAAAATCGGAAACCGCACCGGCAGCGACACAGGCTGAATACGAGTCACCGCTATTCACCGGCAGCAAGGTGCATCAATATCTGGGCATCGCCACCGTCGCCGCCGCAGCGGGGACCTTCCTGACCCATTTTCACCCCTGCGAAGCGCCCAACTGCGGCGCACAGCCGCCGCGAAAGACTAACGGACTCCACGCAAATATGGGCAAGGCAACGGCGTTGCTCGCACTGGCGACCGTCGCCAGCGGCGTGATCTCGCACTGGGACGACTTCCATACGGAAGACGGCATCAGCGATCCGGACAACCAGCATGTATTGCTGGGCGTCACCGGCGCGGTGCTGATGGCCTACGCGATCAACAAGTCGGCCCGGTCCACTGTGCCCACCAATCATGCGGCTGTCGCCGAACTCGGTGCGCTCACCATGGTGACGGCCATCAAGCTGACCTGGTAACGAACACCCGAAAACTCAGGATCAAGACAGGAGAACACATGATGAAAAACCGATTCACCGCGGCGCTGCTGGCCACCGCATTGTTGATGAGCGGCGGCGTTGCCATTGCCGAAGAAGAGAGCTTCACCCAATGGTGGTTCAGCCCCTGGCGGCACAAGGAAGTGCAACCGGTAGCCAACAAGGTCTGGAACGAGGAATGCGGCAGTTGCCACTTGGCCTACCAGCCCGGCCTGCTGCCGACCAAATCGTGGGAAAAGCTGCTGACCGAAACCGCGCTGGCCGACCACTTCGGCGACGACGCCTCGCTGGATGCGGAGACGTTGAAGGAAGTCCGCGATTACGCGCTGGCAAATGCGGCGGACAAGTCCTACCATAAGCGCTCGCGCAAGATCGCACTGGCGACCGAAACGGGCGACGCGCCGCTGCGCATCAGCGACGTGCGCTACATCAAGCGCAAGCATCACGAGTTACCGGAGAAGATGATCAAGGGCAACAAGGACGTGAAATCGTTGAGCCATTGCAACAAGTGCCACACCAAGGCGGAAGGCGGCAACTACGACAACGATACCGTTTCCATTCCCAACTATCCGGACTGGAAAGACTGACCGCAACGAACCGAGCAGGGAGGAAGCGCGACATGGAAGCACTAGGCTATACCCGCACCGCCATCGCGCTGCACTGGCTGATCGCCCTGCTGATCTTCGTCGCCTTCCCGCTCGGCGTGTACATGCACGAGCTGCCGCTGTCGCCGGATAAGCTGAAGCTCTACAGCTACCACAAATGGATGGGCATCACCTTGCTGATGCTCGTAGCGATCCGCCTGTCCTGGCGCGCCACCCACCGCCCGCCCCCGCTGCCCGCAACGATGCCGTCGTGGGAAAAACTGGCCGCGCAATCCGTGCATGTCCTGCTGTATGTGCTGCTGTTCGCCGTGCCGCTGAGCGGCTGGCTGATGAGTTCGGCCAAGGGCTTCCAGACCGTGTGGTTCGGCGTGCTGCCGCTGCCCGACCTGATCGGCAAGGACAAGGAACTCGGCAAGCTGCTGGAGGAGGTGCACGAGGCGCTGAACTTCGTGCTGCTCGGCCTGGTGATCGCCCATGTGGCCGGCGCGCTGAAGCATCACTTCATCGAGCGCGACGACATCCTCGCGCGCATGCTGCCGTTCCTGCGGAGAAACTCATGAAAAACTGGATCGCCCTGCTGTTGCTCTGCATCGCCCTGCCGGCTAGCGCCGCCGACTTCACCGTGCTGCGCCCGCAACAGAGCAGCGTCGCCTTCGTCTCGAAGCAGATGGGCGTACCCGTCGAAGGCAGCTTCCGAAAATTCTCCGCCACCTTCAAGGTCGATCCCGCCAAACCGGAGCAAGGCCGTGCGCGCATCGACATCGACCTCGCCAGCATAGACACCGGCAACGACGAGGCCAACCAGGAAGCAGCCGGTAAGGCATGGTTCGACACCAAATCGCATCCGTCCGCGAGCTTCATCTCCAGCCAGGTCAAGGCGCTGGGCAAAGGGCGCTTCGAGGTGATCGGCGACATGACCATCAAGGGCAAGACGCTGAAAGTCCGCGCACCGTTCGCGCTGGAACAAAAGGCCGGTGCGCTCATCGTCGCCGGCAGCTTCCCGCTCAAGCGGCTCGATTACGGCATAGGCTCCGGCATCTGGTCTGACACCAGCACGGTCGCCGACGAAGTCCTGCTCAATTTCCGTTTCACCCTGACGCAATAACCCGGAAAGGAAACTGCTAGGCATAAACCGCTGGGGACTGAGCGAAAATACCGCACAACGGAAAGGGCAGGCAATCAGGCCTGCCCTTCTTCTTGCATCCCTCAAATCAGACGTTGCGCCACAAACTTGAATCCGCGTATCATCCGGCAGCTTTCCGTGTTCAAGCTCAGGGAGGGGCGGATCACTCATGAAACATCTGCGTTTATGGATTCTGTCTTGCATCGCGGCATACGGCCTGACGGCACAGGCGGCCGACGATGACCCGCTCTTCCTGGAAAAAATCCACTTCCCCAGCGAACAGACCGTCGGCCGCGGCCAGACCGCGCTCTGGACCCTGCCCAACATCGCCACCCAGTATCAACCCAAACAATCCACCCAACTGTTGCGCGACGCCATCGCCGCGCAATGGGACGGACGCATCCTCGATGCGCAGATCATGCTGGACGAAGCGAGGAAGGCCACGCAAGCCGGATCGGCCGAACGCGCCGAGATCGACCTGCTGAACGTCAGCTTCCTGCTGCAAGGCGACAATCCGCAGAAGGCGCTGGAACTGCTACCGCGCTACTTCGACGATGCCCGCTTCGCCGCCGATGCCCACGCGCAGGCCGCCATGGCGCACCTGACGCTGGGACAAGCCGAGCCCGCACTCAAGCAAGCGCGACTGGCTCACACAGCGAACCGCAACGCCTTCCTGCCGAACATGGCGATGTCCTATGCCTTGCAGGGAGTCGGCCAGCTGACAGAGGCGCACCGGCAGATGCGCGACTTCAACCGGACCGCCCCCGCGTCGGCCATGGCGCTGGCGCACGAAGCCGAACTCGCGCTGATGCTCGACCAGCCGGAAGCGGCCAAGGGCCAATCGGTTCGCGCGCATGAACTGGATGCCGCCAACCCCTATGTCAGCTCTGTCTACGGCCTGGTGCTGCTGATCGATGGCCGCGGCGCGGAAGCCGCGAACGCGTTCGACACCGCCCTGCGCCACGACCCGCACGACGCCAAGGCCCTGCTGGGCAAAGCGCTGGCCGAACTCAACCGGGGCGACGCCAAGGCCGGGCTGCGCCTGCTCGAGCAGGCGCACGACGCCGACCCCGGCAACGCCCTCATACTCACCTACCTGGGCGCAGCGCAACAGCAGGCAGGTCAACATGAAGCGGCGATGGCAAGCTGGCGCGCCGCCCAACAGTCCGACCCGAAAGACCCCGCGCCCTGGCTGTACCAGGCGCAGGCAGAGCTGCAGGCCAACCGCCTGACGGAAGCAAGGGAAAGCCTGCGCCAAGCGCAGGCGCGCACTGCCTACCGCGCGGTCTACCGCGGCGCGAACCTGCTCAGTGAAGACGAACAACTGTTGCGCATCAACCTCGCCGAAATCCAGCGCCGCCAAGGCCTAGATGCCCTCGCCTTCCGCACGCTGGCCGATCCGGTCGGAGAAAAGAGCGCGGCCAGCCTGAAGAGCCAGGCCGCCCTGCTGCAGGGGCAGCGCTTCGGCGAATCGGCACGGCGCAGCCTGCTGCTGCAAAGCCAGTTCGACGACCTGCCGGGCGCGCTGCCGCCGGTGCTGGACATCTACGGCCATGGCGGCGGGCAGACCGGTTCGGGTATCCCGCAGCACGGCGTGGTCAGCGGGCTCAATGCGCAACAGGCCAGCTACCACGACTACGGCAGCCTGTTCGAGCAGCGCACCACGCTGGAAGCCGACGCCACGGCCGGCAGCCGCGGCACCGCCGGGGCTCAGGTCCGCGCCGGGCTGGGCGGCGACACGCTAGGGCTGGGCGTCGCGCTGCGCCAGTTCCAGACCGACGGCCATGGGCCGTACGAGAACCTCGACAACACCGTCGGGCAGGCCATCGCGCAATGGCGGCCGCAGCCCTCCACGCAGGCCTTCCTGTCCCTGCAGACCTTCGGTTCGCGGCACGGCGAAATAATATTCCCCGCCGACTCGACAGCTTTTGCAACAGGCATGCAGATCAAGGACAACAGCCAGATCATGCGCGTGGGGCTGCGCCAGGTGCTGGCGGCGGACGGCGAGCTGCGCCTCCTGTTGAGCGAACAGCAGACCGATTCCTTTTTTGATACGAACACGTTCGCTTTCGGCATATTCGGACTCTGGTCCTACCCTGCAAGCAACTTCGCCCGCGATGTGGAGCTGCAATACCGCAGCGGCGGCGAAGGCCATGCGACCCAATGGGGCGTGCAGCGGACGCGCGCGCAGATCGTGTCTCCGGGCAGCGACAACACCAGGATTGCGCAACAGGCCTATGCGGCTTGGCAGCAGGCGCTGCATCCGCACTGGCAGCTCGACGCGCAACTGGGTTGGGGCAGCACGGAACTCGCGGACAACACCGGTGCCGGCAACGGCACCTATTTGAAGCGCTGGCTGCCGAAACTGGGCGTGGTCTATGCGCCGGACAACGACACGCATGTACGCCTCGCCGCTTGGCACGGCATGGACATGAGCCATGTCGGCGACGCCGCGCTGGCGCCGGCCACGCTGGCCGGCATCCTGCTGGACCGCCCCGGCGACAACAATGTCAACGGCACGCTAGTGCATGCCGCCGCGCTGGGCGCGGACACCCGGCTGACACCGGCCTGGCTGCTGGAAGCGCAGGCGCAACGGCGCAGGACCGATTCGCCGGTGCCCGGCTCGACCCTATTGCACTGGCAACTCGACGAAGCTAGGCTGGCGCTGCACTGGCAGCCGGCCGGCCAGCCCTGGGCCGCGACCCTGGCCTGGGACCATGAGGGCTATCAGGCGCCGCCGCTCGCCCAATACACCGTGAACGACTCGGTGCAGGAACAGCGCCTGAACGCGCAGCAACTGGAGCTGCGCTGGTTCGCCAGAGAAAGCTGGACCGCGACGCTGGCGTTGAGCCACAACCGCGTCAATGGCGTGCTGCAAACATTCCCGGGTTTTGTAGCCACCCTGCTTCCCTACCGGGACAGCTTCGACCAGGCGGACGCCAGCGTGAACTGGCAGTTCGCCCGCAGCAGTTCGCTGTCCGCCGGCGTGCGCAACGCGACTGACCGGCGCGCCCAATACACCAACCTCGACCCGCTCGCGCCGCGTTTCAGCAACGGCCAGCTGGTGTACGCCAAACTGAAACTGGCTTGGTGAGACCGCATCTATAAGAACTCACCCGATAATAAACCGTTTTTTTCAACCACCAAAGGGAGTGCATCATGAAGAAATTGCTGTTGCTGTTGACCGTCCTGATCTTCGCCACCGCCACGACTGCTAGTGCCGCCACCAGTACAACGACGACCACCACCAAGACCGACACCAGCACTGTCTCGACTACGGACACCACCACCTCATCTCCTGCCGCCGCACCGGCCGCTACCGAAAGCATCACGGCGGTCTGCCCGGTGGCCTGCCGGATTCAACACTGTCCGCCCCCTGCCGGACCGAACAAACTGTGCTGCCCGGTCTCGCCTTACACCCAGACCTGCCCGTAAGCCGCTGCACGCGACACCCAGCCCCCGGCCCCGCCGGGGGCTTTCGTTTGCGCGCCGGAAGAAAAATGCCTCGTGCAAGAATAGCTGCCCGTTCGGGGCGCTACCGCAAGGCCCCGCCCTGCAAGCGCGCCAACGGGTCCTGCCGGTAGAACCGCGCTAGTTGCCGATACACCGCCGGATAGGCCTGCTGCAGCAACTCCGGGGCTGCAAAGAAATATTCGGTGAGGACGGCGAAGAACTCCGCCGGGCTCTCTGCGGCGTAGGGATCGATAGCGTTTTCCTCGCCGCGATCCACGTGGCGGCAAAGGTCGTCGTAGGCAGTCTGGAAATCATGCGCCCAGTCCTGTGGGTTCATGCCGGAATGCAGCGGCGGACGGCCGTTTGCGTCGCCGTTCTTCATATCCAGCTTGTGGGCGAACTCGTGGATCACGACGTTGAAACCCTCGCCTTGGCCCGAGTACTCCACGTCCTGCCAGGACAGCACCATCGGGCCACCCTCCCAAGCCTCGCCGCTGCGCGCATGACGGACATGGTGGACCACGCCGGCTTCGTCCATCTGCTCGCCTTCATAGACGAACTCGCCCGGGTAGACCACAATCTCGCTCCAGCCTTCGTACCAGCCGTAGCCGAGATTCAGAATCGGCAAGGCCGCGAAGGCGGCGATGGCGGTGGCCATGCGGATGTCCACCTCCGCCCCGCCGGCCCCGGAGAACGCCTTGTCGGCCAGCAGCCGGATCGCCAATTCGCGCAGGCGGGTTCTTTCCTCCTCGCTCAGTCCGTCGAACAACGGCAGGTCCGTCACCGCTTGCCAGGTTTCCTCGTCCAGCGCATACGCGCCCTTGCCGCTGCCGAACAATCCGGCGAGTAGTGCCAGAGGATTCAGCTTCGCATCGCGTTTTTGCATTTCCATTCCCGAGTCGATATCAGTGCAGAAATCCCCGCACGCTCCTCTAAAAATCCGGATTCCGTCATTCCGGCGAAAGCCGGAATCCAGCGATTTTAACTAAAATGCTTTTATGTCTGTGCGTTGCACAGTCTATTCGATTAGCTGGACACCGGCCTTCGCCGGTGTGACGAATTTTTAGAGATGCCCTCAAAAGCCGCACACAAAAAAGCCGATGCGGCATGCCGCATCGGCTTGATCGAACGTTTATAAAGCTTACCAGCCGGACTCTCGCTCCGGGGTTGCGGTGATCTTGTGGATGCTCAAGTCCGCGCCGTTGAACTCTTCTTCCGGATCGAGGCGTATGCCGACCAGTTTCTTGATCGCGCCATACACCGCGTAGCCGCCGACGAAAGCGATCACGATACCCAACAAGGTGCCAATCAATTGCGACATGAAGCTGACGCCGCCCAAGCCGCCCAGCGACTGCATGCCGAAGATGCCGGCGGCGATGCCGCCCCATGCGCCACACAGGCCGTGCAGCGGCCACACGCCGAGCACGTCGTCGATCTTCCAGCGGTTCTGGGTCAGCGTGAACATCACGACGAACAGGCCGCCGGCGACGCCGCCGACGACCAGCGCACCGAGCGGGTGCATCAGGTCGGAACCGGCGCACACGGCGACCAGTCCGGCCAGCGGGCCGTTATGCACGAAGCCGGGGTCGTTCTTGCCGACCCACAGCGCGACCAGCGTGCCGCCGACCATCGCCATCAGCGAATTCACCGCGACCAGGCCGCTGATGCCGCCGATGGTCTGCGCGCTCATCACGTTGAAGCCGAACCAGCCGACGGTGAGTATCCATGCACCCAAGGCGAGGAACGGGATGCTGGACGGCGGGTGCGCGGAGACGCGGCCTTCCTTGGTGTAGCGTCCGCGCCGCGCGCCGAGCAGCAGCACCGCCGCGAGGCCGATCCAGCCGCCGACCGCATGCACCACCACGGAGCCGGCGAAGTCATGGAAGCCCGCGCCGAAAGTCGTTTTCAGCCAGTCCTGTATGCCGTAGGCGCCGTTCCACGCGATGCCCTCGAAGAACGGGTAGACGAAGCCGACCAGCATGAAGGTCGCCGCCAGTTGCGGGTTGAATCTGGAGCGTTCGGCGATACCGCCGGAGACGATGGCCGGAATCGCCGCGGCGAAAGTCATCAGGAAGAAGAACTTCACCAGGCCGTAGCCGTTCTGCTGTGCCAGCTGCTCCGCGCCGACGAAGAAATGCACGCCGTAGGCGATGCCGTAGCCGATGAAGAAATACGCCAGCGTCGAGATCGCCAGATCGCTGAGGATTTTCACCAGCGCGTTGACCTGGTTCTTCTTGCGCACGGTGCCCAGTTCCAGAAACGCGAAACCGGCATGCATCGCCAGCACCATGATCGCGCCCAGCAACACGAACAGCACGTCACTCGCAGTCTTCAGCTCTTCCATCATTCCTCCTATTGGTGCAAATCGCGATAACTAAGCAGGAAACATGCCAGCTCGCCAAGTACCTGAAGTTAAAAGATACAGAAAGTCTGCGGCGGATGCGCCGGCCGGAAAAGAATCCAAATTGGTGCAGTATTTTCAGGATCGTGCAGCCTCGCGCACCAGCGAGGTGCGCGAGGCTGCACGATCAGGCGGAACGTTGCTCCAGCTCTTCCCAGCGCGCCATCGCGGCCAGCACCTGCGCCTCAATCTCCTCGCTGCGCGCCTGCAACTGCTTGGCGCGCTTGGGATCGTTGCGGAAGATGCTGCCGTCGGCGAAATGCGCGGTGATCTCGATCTGCTCCTGCTCCAGCGCCTCGATGCGCTTCGGCAGTTCTTCCAGCTCGCGCGCATCCTTGTAACTGAGTTTGCTGGCGGCCTTGGGTTTCTCCGCCGGCGCGGCAGGACGCGGCGGCGTAGCTACCGCGGGCTTCTCGGCGGCGACCGAGGCCTGATATTTCTGCACCCGCACCCAGTCTTCGTAACCGCCGACGTATTCCATCAGCTTGCCGTCGCCTTCGAACGCGATCACCTGCGTCACGACGTTGTCGAGGAAGGCGCGGTCGTGGCTGACCAGGAACAGCGTGCCGTCGTAGTTCGCCAGCAGTTCTTCCAGCAACTCCAGCGTCTCGATGTCGAGGTCGTTGGTCGGCTCGTCCAGCACCAGCACGTTGGCCGGACGCGTGAACAGCCGCGCCAAGAGCAGGCGATTGCGCTCGCCGCCGGAACAGCTCTTCACCGGCGAACGCGCGCGCTCCGGCGCGAACAGGAAGTCGCCAAGATAGCTGATGACATGCTTCTTCTGCCCGCCGATCTCGACGAAGTCCGAGCCCTGACTGATGGTGTCGGCCAGCGTCGCCTCGTCGTCCAGCTGCTCGCGCAACTGGTCGAAATAGGCCACCGAAATCTTGGTGCCGAGCTTCACTTCGCCGGAATCCGGCGGCAGATCGCCGAGTATCATCTTCAGCAACGTGCTCTTGCCCGCGCCGTTAGGTCCCAGCAAGCCGATCTTGTCGCCACGCTGAATGCGGCAGGAGAAGTTGTCGACGATCTTCTTCGCGCCGAACGACTTGCTGACATCGACCAGTTCCGCGACCAGCTTGCCGGAACGCTCGCCGCTCTCGACGCTCATCTCGACCTTGCCTACCTTCTCACGCCGCGCCGCACGCTCGCGGCGCAGTTGCTCCAGCCGCAGCACGCGGCCCTCGTTACGGGTGCGGCGAGCCTTGACGCCCTGACGTATCCACACCTCTTCCTGTGCCAGCACCTTGTCGAACTTGGCATTCACCACCGCCTCGTCCGCCAGCATGCGTTCCTTGATCGCCTGATAGGCGGAGAAGTTGCCCGGAAAACTCGCCAGCTTGCCGCGGTCCAGTTCGACGATGCGGGTGGTGACGTTGTCGAGGAAGCGCCGGTCGTGGGTGACGAACAGCACCGCGCCGCGGAACTCGTTGAGCAGGCTTTCGAGCCATTCGATGGACGCGAAGTCCAGATGGTTGGTCGGCTCGTCGAGGATCAGTACATCGGGTGCCGCCACCAGCGCCTGCGCCAGCGCCACGCGCTTGCGCTGCCCGCCGGACAGGCTGCCTACGCGATCGTCCGGATTCAGGTCGAGCTTGGCGATGGCGGTTTCGATGCGCGTCTGCACCGACCAGCCGTCCTGCGCTTCGAGCTGGGTCTGCAAATGCTGCATTTCTTCCAGCAGCTTGTCGTAGTCTGCATCCGGCTCGGAGAGTTGGTGGGATACGAGGTGGTAGTCGTGCAGCAGCTGCTGCAGCTTGCCCAGTCCCTTGGCCACCGCGTCGAACACCGAGTCGTCGGCATCCAGCACCGGCTCCTGGCTGACGAAACAGATGCGCGCGGTCGGCGCGCGCCACACCAAGCCGTCGTCGAGATTCCCCTGCCCGGCCAGCACGCGCATCATGCTCGACTTGCCGCCGCCGTTGCGTCCGATCAGGCCGACGCGCTCGCCCTCGTCGAGCTGGAAATCGGCGTGATCCAGCAGCGCGACATGTCCGAAGGCGAGAGAGGCTTTATCCAGCGTGACGAGCGGCATTTACTTGGCTTCCTGCGGCATCGAGGATTGATAGAGGAACGAGAAACCCACCGCCCAGCAAGCCATCACCCAGTAGCCGAACGCAGTGGTGAACTGGTTCAGCACCAGATGGGTGTTGTAATCGCTGATCGAAGGCGCGAAAAACTGGAACACGAACAGCGACGCCGCCAGCACGTTGCCCAGCAACACAGCGCGATGGCCGAAACGATAACCGTTGCCTTCCGGCTTGCCCTCCGGCGGCAGCGAACCGCGGAAGTGCAGCACCAGATACACCACCATCAGCAACAGCAGCGCGCCGACGATGCGGCCCGGAATGTCGCCCTCAAACGTGGACACGCCCAGCGCCTCCAGCAGCATGCGCCCGACTGCCGCCACCCAGCCCATCGCCAGTGTCTGCGGGATGAAGAACCACGCCAAAAAAATGTTGATGCGAGCCTGCATGAGATTTCCTCTTTGCGATAATTTTCGAATGGCGCGCATGATACCAGCCAACACGGGTTCTGATTGCGGTGCATTTCCGCTAGAATGCGCGCCTGTGTCAAAAAGTCCTCGTAGTTAAATGGATATAACCGGCCCCTCCTAAGGGTCAATTAGTGGTTCGATTCCACTCGAGGACACCACATTCAAAGATTCACGCCACAAAAGCATCATTTGCACTTTGCATCAGTCGTCAGAGCGATTCTCCTGACGATTTTACGAGCCCCGCCATTTCGTAATGGCCTTGGTTAATCAGCCCATTTGCGACCGATGACCTATCCTGGGCCGAACGATTCTGGCTCACCTTCCACTTTCCCTTGAGATCGGTGATGACGATCTCGATCCCGATAATGGCCTGCAGCAAGTTACTCGTAAATTCTTGCGGCGCATCTGAAACCGCCCACGGGTGATCGAATCCAGATTCGTTGTGTGCCGTGAGTGATTCCAGTTGTGCGCGTATCCAGTTGGCGTCGTGAATGACACGCAACTTGCCTTTGGCTTGCACGCTTACATAATTCCAGGTCGGCACGACCTTTCCAGATTCGGCCTTGGAGGCATACCAAGATGGCGTGATGTAATTTTCTGCTCCATGAAAAATCACCAGCACATCGGTATCCGCAGGATGTTCCTGCCAGAGCGGGTTTGACCTAGCAATGTGCCCGCTCAACACGCCATATGGCGCAGGCTCAGTCGATAACGCCAACGGGATGTGGTTTGCCTCTAAGCCATTGGCATTAAGCGTGACGAGTGTCGCCAAAGGCTGGGCGCGAATCAGCTCGTGCATGACCCCAATGTTTGGTTCTTCAAATTGCCGGGGGATGTACATAGTCTTCTTCTCCTTTACACATGCCTCTGTTGTCCCAACTGACAGCGGCGATCATTTCCGTCTCATCAACATCAGGGAGATTCTCATATACCTGCTCCCCTGTCGCGTTTTGAGTCAATGCCGAAATCACCGGAGGCAGCGGATTAGCCCATATTCCCGGAAAATCCTTTTCCAGCACGGACGCAACCGGAAAAGCCAGTTTTTCAACCGGAGGGATGAACTCGGCGGCCACACCCGGCTTATTGCCTCGCGCATCGATCCTGTACCAGCCATATTGCGCGAGGTGCACCGCGTTCAGTCCGTGCAAACAAAATGGCGGCCCCTCCACGCCGACTGACAATCGCTGATAACACAGACCGGCTGGAATGCCATTTGCTCTTAACAGTGCGGCCAGCAAATGGCTTTTCGCATAGCAATAACCTGTGCCGTGCAGCAAAACCTCCGAAGCTCTACTGGCAACCGGGTTCATCCGATAGTCCCAACTGTGCTTGATGGAGTCGCGGACAAACTCGAAACAGCGCTTGGCAATCTCTTCATCGCCCGATGCACCAGCTGCGAGTTCGGAGGCTTTCGCCATAACCAGCGGATGCCGCCAGTCGATATGCTCGCTATCCGCCAAGTAAGATTCCATGTTCAGTTGCGCAGAATCAGAAGTTGTCATTGCAGCTCCTTCAATATCTGCCGCAGCAAGATCAGTCCCTCATCCACCTCTGCCAGCGAACTGTTCAGCGCGGGCATGAAACGCAAGCAGTGTAGCCGAGGCGCATTCAACAGCAATCCCCGCTCTCTGGCAGCAGCAACTATTTCCGGCCCGGCATTACTGCCGAGTTCCAATGCAAGCAACGCACCTTTCCCGCGCACCTCGCCCAGATTGAACTCTTTCGATATCGCCACCAATCCTGCCGCCAATTGCGCACCGACATGACGGCTCCCTTCTAAAAATCCATCGGATAACAGAGTCCGTATCACCGCCACGCCCGCAGAAGTAGCCAGCGGGTTGCCGGAAAATGTTCCGCCCTGATCGCCGTACTCGAAGCAGGAGCATGACTGTTTGGACAGCAATGCCGAAATTGGCACGCCTCCACCCAGCCCCTTGCCCAGCGTCATGATGTCCGGCTCGATGCCATGTTGTTCATAGGCGAAGAGCGTACCTGTACGACCGCAGCCCGTTTGCACTTCATCGACGATCAGCAACAACTCGTGGTCGTCGCAAATCTGCCTCAATGCATTAAGGAATTCCGGGTTGGCGGGTATGACACCCGCCTCCCCCTGTATCGGCTCCAGCATGATTGCCACAGTTTGATTGTTAATGAGCGCTCTGACCGATTCGATGTCGTTCAGCGTTGCTTTGGGGAAACCGCTGACCTGCGGAGCAAAAATCGTATCCCATCCGGCCTTCCCGCTCGCCGACATGGTCGCCAGGGTGCGCCCGTGAAAACTGTTCGTGAACGTGATGATCTCGAAGGCACCGCTCTTGTATTTCCGCCCCCATTTTCTTGCCAGCTTGATGGCCCCCTCATTGGCTTCTGCGCCAGAGCTGCCGAAAAAAACCCGATCAAAGCAGCTGTTCGAAGTCAAAAGGCTGGCGAGTTCAATCGCAGGCTCGTTGTAAAAGGCCGGCCCAACGTTAATCAATTTCGAGGCTTGGGCACACAGTGCTTGCACGACCACACCGGGCGAATGGCCCAGGCAATTCACCGCCCACCCCTGCACCCAGTCAAGATAACGGCGATTATTTTGATCGAGCAAATACGATCCTTCACCGCACACGAACGCAATGTCCGGACGCGTAGTAGTCTCCATCAAACAATCTTTGGTGTACGCAAGTTCAGTCTTCATCGGATCTCTTTCGTAAAGCAAACGTGAAGCAAAAAAACAAAAAGGCCACGGGGATTAGCCGTGGCCTTTTTGGGAAAACTTTCTATGTTCAGTCTGGCAGATTCATCAGACTTTCGATTGAAATATCGCAAACGCAGCACGGCATGCCCAATTCATGTCGGGCATTGGTGGTACGTCGCATATTTCTGTAGGAATTTTTCATGGCGGAGAATGATGATTGCCATGACATGGTTTGTCAACGGCATCGTTAACCGCCAGTCCTCAGCCCCTTCCGGTTGAGCACAACCACAAACATCATCCGCTTGCCCCATCGCACAATAGCCATGCTAGTATCGCGTCCATAAAAAATCCTAAGAGTTTTCAGGGGGCGGCATGCGTAATATCGTCTTGTACAGCGATGAAAATCACAAGTTCGTACTATTGAACGAGAGCGAACCTGGCGAGGAGGATGGCGTCAGGTCCAACCAGTATCTGGTGAGCCACGGCGATTGCGGCGTGTTGCTCGATCCGGGCGGCTTCGGCGTGATGCCGCGCGTGCTGGCCGAAATGCTGCGCTACATCGCCCCGGACAAGCTGAAAGGCATCGTCCTGTCGCATCAGGATCCGGACATCGTCGGCGGCATCTCGACCTGGCTGGAGATCACCGACGCGGAAGTTTATGTCTCGCGCATCTGGACGCGCTTCCTGCCGCACTACGGCATCAGCGAGATGCATCGCTTCATCGGCGTGCCTGACGAAGGCATGCCCTACCCGGTCTGCCCCGGTTTCGACTTGCAACTGCTGCCCGCGCACTTTCTGCATTCCGAGGGACAGATCAACGTCTACGACCCGGTCTCGAAAATCCTGTTCACCGGCGACATCGGCGCGGCGATGCTGCCTATGGACAAGGATTTCGCCTATGTCGACGACTTCGCCGCACACCTGCCGTACATCGAGGAGTTCCACCGCCGCTACATGTGCTCCAACAAAGCGGCGCGAATGTGGGTCGAGGCCGTCTCCGAACTGGACATCCAGATGATCGCCCCGCAACACGGCCCGGTGTATCGAGGCCAGGCGGTGCGCGACTTCCTTGCATGGTTCAGGGAGCTGCGTTGCGGCGTAGACCTGATGGTCAGCAGCGGACACTTCGAGCAAGGCGCCTGAAGCATGACGCTGCCAACCGCAGTTCTCCCCGCCGGGCTGGAAGATTTCCGCTATCAGGGGCTGGTGCGCTTCGCCGCCCTGCTGGAAAGTCAGACGCGCTCGCGTCTGTTCGCCAAAAACATCGGCGATCTGGTGCGCAGCATCAATACCGAGATCGGAGAGAATCTCGAGGATGGCATCCGCAAACTGCAACAAACCAGCCTTTCCGCCGATGAAAAATCCAGCTTGATCGAATTGCTGCGCAACAGCGTCACCCGCTCCTCACGCCTGAATCTGACGATGGAACTGCTGCTGAAGGAGCGCAATCGCCAGTGGCAGCAGAGCGAGCGCAACCTGAAGCAGATCATGCTCGACTTCCGCGGCATGGTCGACGACCTGTCGCACACCCTGATCGAAAAGGATTTGTTCGAACGGCAGAGCCATGTACTCGAAAGCATCATTCTGTCGCATGAGAAGGTCGCGCAATGGAAACTGTTCGTGCAGGAAATCCTGCACGGTTTCCATGCAATCTTCCCGTTCAACTTCTTCTTCATCGCCTTTGCCGAAGAGCACGGCTTGTCGTTGTTCGTGTATTTCCTCGGCGACTACAGCGAAAAGGTCAAGGCCCAGGTGCGCGAGCAGCTGGCGCAGGACATGCTGGCCAAACTCAAGTTGCCGCCCGACGCGCCGCTGGACATCGAGGAATTCCAGATCCCCGCGGAAGGCAAATACGACTCCATCGACGACGTGAAGATGATTACCGTTCCGGTGCCGGAGCTGGAGATGCTCAACCTTGCCGGCCTGCTCGGCGTGGCCTACGGATCACTGCACAAACTGAGCTCGCAGGAAGCCAGCGTGATCCGCTCCATCCTCGCGGTGATGGTGATGGTGGTCGGCTCCAGCAAGGCGCTGAACCGCACGTTGTCCGAGCTGGAATATTATTCGACCCACGATCCGCTGACCGGCTTGTACAACCGGCGCTACTTCAACGAAATGCTCGACTACGAGATGGGACGTTCGGAACGACATAACCACGAATTCTCCATCCTGATGCTCGATCTCGACGACTTCAAGGACATCAACGACACCTACGGCCATCCCTGCGGCGATGCGGCATTGATCGGCGTCGCCGACTCGCTGCGCGAGGTAGTGCGCAAGGGCGACCTGGCCACGCGCATCGGCGGCGACGAGTTCGCGATCATCCTGACCGAGACCAACAAGGCCGGCGGCATGGTCGTCGCCGAGAAGCTGCGCGCGCAATTGCGCGAAGCGACGTTCTCCGCCCCTAACGGCAAGACCTTCCATATCACCACCTCGATCGGTCTGGTCTCCTATCCAGAGGATGCCCAGAACATTTCCGACCTGATGACCGGCGTCGATATCGGACTGTACCGCGCGAAGAAGCTGGGCAAGGACACGGTCTGCTCCGTCGATAAAATCGAAACGCAGATCCAGGAAAACCGCGTCATCCGCGACCACGCCGAATCCTTGCGCAACTCATTGCGCGAAGATCGCATCGTGCCGTTCTTCCAGCCCATCATCGACTGCAGGACCGGCAAGGTGTTCGCCTACGAGACGCTGGCGCGCCTGTGCGAGCCGGATGGCAGAACCGTCTCAGCCGGGATGTTCATCGAGACCATCGAAAAATATGGCTTGGGCCGCGAACTGGATCGCATCATCATCAGCAAGGCCTTGCAGGCGATGAAGGAAAAAATCGAGCGCGGCGATCCCGACATCAAGCTGTTCATCAACCTGTCGGCGCAGGAAATACAGGGGCGCGGCATCCTAGGTTACGCGGAACAGATGTGTCTGGAAGTCGGCATCCCGCCGAAGAACATCGTGTTCGAACTGCTGGAGCGCGACGCGGTCGGCGACATGACGCACATGCGCAAGTTCCTCACCGATCTGCGCAAGAAGGGATTCTCGTTCGCGCTGGACGACTTCGGCAGCGGCTACAACTCCTTCCACTATCTGCGCGAACTGCACTTCGATTTCGTCAAACTCGACGGCGACTTCGTCCGCAACATCCTGAACTCCAAGGTCGATCTTGCGCTGGTCGGCAATCTGAGCCGTTTATGTCAGGACCTGGGTATCCTGATGGTCGCCGAATACATCGAATCGAAAGAAATCATGGAAGCGATCCAGGCAATGGGCGTGGACTACGCACAAGGCTATTACCTCGGCCTGCCGGCATCGAGCATGCCCTGAGCCTATCACACAGATATTCCCCTCAGCTCTTCTCCGACGCCGGATAGAGCCTGCCGGACAACAGGCTGGCCGAGACGATCAGCGCCGCTCCCATCCACTCGCGCGACTGCATCGCCTCGCCGGCGAGGAAGTAGGAGACGATCGCGGCGACCACCAGTTCGGACAGGAACAGGACGATCGCACGATTGGCCGGCACCCGCGCGATGCCGTACTGGACGGCGAAGGCGCTGGAACACAGCACGATGCCCAGCAGTACCAGGATCATCCAGGAATAGCCGTCGATCGCGACTACTCTTGCCGCGAGTCCTCCCTGGTATAGCAGGAACAGTCCGCCCAACAACGAGGTGCCGCCCCAGACAGCGAAAGATTTGGCCTCCACGCTCAGGTGCGATGCGCGGCGCGCCACGACGTTGGACAGCGCGAATGCCATGCCTGACGACAGACCTATCCATTCGGCGGAATTGTCAGGCAACGGCATGCCCAGGTGCGGCTCCCACAACATCACCATCGCGCCGGAGAAAGACAGCAAGATGATCGCGTAGCCGTAGCGATTCAGGCGTTCGCCCAGCAGCCAGTACGAGAACAATATGGTCCACACCGGCGCGAGATAGAACAGCAGCAGCACGCGCATCACCTCACCGTCCAATATCGCCAGCACATAGCCGAAGTTGGTCCAGCCCGCGCTCAGCACCAGCAACACGCCCCACCAGCCGACATTGGGCAATTCGCGCCACACCCGCGGCAGCAGGAACGCGCCGCTCAGCAGCGCCAGCAGATAAGTCAGCAGCGTGGACAACGCGCCGTCCACGCCCGCGGCATCCAGCTCCCGGAACGGATACCAGATCATGCCCCATACCAGCGCGCCGCTCAGCAGGCCGGCGACCGGCATCACATTTTGTTTTGATGGCACTGCCCCGCCCCTTATAATCGCCGCCTGGCAAATTCCGCCATTCCACCGGGGTGGAATGACATAAAAATGAATCCCGACCTGCAAAAACTTCAACCCTACCCGTTCCAGAAACTCGCTGCGCTGTTCGGCGAGGTGAAACCGAATCCAGATTACCGACCCATCAGCCTGTCCATAGGCGAGCCCAAACACGCCACACCGCAGTTCATCAAGGACGCGCTGACCACGGGGCTGGACGGGCTGGCGAATTATCCCACAACCGCAGGCAGCGACGCGCTGCGCGGTGCGGTTGCAAACTGGCTCGGTACGCGCTACGGCATCCCCGCACCCGATGCGAAGACTCAGGTCCTGCCGGTGAACGGCAGCCGCGAGGCGCTGTTCGCGTTCGCGCAGGCGGTGGTCGACCGCAGCAAACCCGATCCGGTAGTCGTCAGCCCCAATCCGTTCTACCAGATCTACGAGGGTGCTGCGCTGCTGGCGGGTGCTGTGCCGCATTTCCTGAACACGCTGCCGGAAGACGGTTTTGCGATGGACTACGCACAGCTGCCGGAAGAAATATGGCAACGCACGCAGTTGATCTACGTGTGCTCGCCGGGCAACCCGAACGGGCATGTGATGTCGCAGCAGGAATGGAACACGCTGTTCGAGATGAGCGACCGCTACGGCTTCGTGATCGCCTCGGACGAGTGCTATTCGGAGATCTACTTCGGTGAAGACAAGCCGCTGGGTGCGCTGCAAGCCGCGCGCCAACTGGGCCGCAACGACTATAAGAACCTCGTGGTGTTCTCCAGCCTGTCGAAGCGCTCCAATGTGCCGGGCATGCGCTCCGGTTTCGTCGCCGGCGACGCCGCCATCATCGGCAAGTTCACGCTGTACCGCACCTACCACGGCTGCGCGATGAACCCGGCAATCCAGGCCGCCAGCATCGCCGCATGGAACGACGAGGCGCATGTTGCCGAGAACCGCCGCCTGTATGCGGAGAAATTCGAACAAGTCGTCGGAATACTCAAACCTGTACTGCCGGTGGCCCTGCCCGATGCCGGTTTCTACCTCTGGGTGCGCACGCCGATCAGCGACACCGCCTTCGCGCAGGCGCTGTATCGCGACTATAATGTGACCGTTCTGCCGGGCAGTTATCTGGCGCGCGAGGCGCGCGGCGTCAACCCCGGCGCGAATTTCGTGCGCCTCGCGCTGGTCGCAAACACCGAAGAGACCGTGGAAGCCGCACAGCGCATCGCCCGTTTCGTTTCATCGCTTTAACTCAAACTCAAACTGGAAATCATCATGGATCAATTGCAGCAAATCATCGAACAAGCATTTGAACGCCGCGCCGAGATCACGCCGCGCAACGCCGAATCCCAGCTCAAGGAAGCGGTCGACAACGTCATTACCCAGCTCGACCAAGGCAAGCTGCGCGTCGCCGAGAAGATCGACGGCCAGTGGGTCACGCACCAGTGGCTGAAGAAGGCCGTGCTGCTGTCGTTCCGTCTGGAAGACAACGCCTTCATCAAGGGCGGCTTCACCAACTACTACGACAAGGTGCCGTCCAAGTTCGCCGACTACAACAGCCGCGACTTCCGCGAAGGCGGCTTCCGCGTGGTGCCGCCGGCCGCGGCGCGCAAGGGCGCGTATATCGCGAAAAACGTAGTGCTGATGCCCTCCTACGTGAACATCGGCGCGTATGTCGACGAAGGCACGATGGTGGACACCTGGGCGACGGTCGGTTCCTGCGCGCAGATCGGCAAGAACGTGCACCTGTCCGGGGGCGTCGGCATCGGCGGCGTGCTGGAGCCTGTGCAGGCCAACCCGACCATCATCGGCGACAACTGCTTCATCGGCGCCCGCTCGGAAGTGGTCGAAGGCGTGATCGTCGAAGACAACGTGGTGATCTCGATGGGCGTGTTCATCGGCCAGAGCACCAAGATCTACGACCGCGAGACCGGCGAAGTGCATTACGGCCGCGTGCCTGCCGGCTCCGTCGTCGTCAGCGGCAGCCTGCCGTCCGCCGACGGCAAATACAGCCTGTACTGCGCGGTGATCGTCAAGAAAGTCGATGCCAAGACCCTGAGCAAGGTCGGCATCAACGAGTTGTTGCGCGGCATTTAACCCTGTAGGGGCGTGATTTAACCAGCCACTTAGCCAATGGGTTAGTGGAATGGCTAATGCAAAGCCATCACGCCCTATTCATTGCGAGCGAACTCTAGGGCGCAATGAATTTCGCCCCTACATTCCATCGATTTCCCGGAGAACACGATGATCATTACTCCGCTTTTGCAGCTGGCTACCGAGAAGAAGGCCTCCGACCTGTTCTTCTCGGTCGGCGCGCCGGTCAACATCAAGATCGACGGCATCGCGATGCCGGTGAATTCGCAGCTGCTCGATGCGGAGATGGTCAAGCGCATCGCTTACGAGATGATGACGCCGAAACAGATCGCCGAATTCGAGGCGAAGATGGAGATGAACTTCTCCTTCCGTCTCGACGGTACTGGCAACTTCCGCGTCAACATCTTCCGCCAGCGCAACGACATTGCGATCGTCGTGCGCCACGTCAGGGGCAAGATCGAGAACGTCGAGGCGCTGAAGCTGCCGTCCGTACTCAAGGAACTGATCCTCGAGAAGCGCGGTCTGGTGCTGGTGGTCGGCGCGACCGGTTCCGGCAAGTCCACTACGCTCGCCGCGATGCTGGAACATCGCAACAGCGTCAAGAGCGGCCATATCCTGACCATCGAGGACCCCGTCGAATATATCTTCAAGCACAACAAATCCATCGTGAACCAGCGCGAGATCGGCACCGACACGCTAAACTACGAGAACGCGCTGGCCAGCGGCATGCGCGAAGCGCCGGACGTGCTGATGATAGGTGAGGTGCGCGACCGCGATACGCTCAAGCATGCGCTGATCTTCGCCCAGACCGGACACCTTTGCCTGACCACGCTGCACGCAAACAACAGCTATCACGCGCTAAACCGCATCGTGAATTTCTTCCCGTATGATTCGCGTCAAAGTGTGTTGTCCGACCTGTCGATGTGTCTGCGCGCGGTGATTTCGCAGCGCTTGGTGCGCAATACGCAGGGCAAGCAGGTGCCTGCTGTCGAGGTGCTGCTGAACACCGCATTGATCGCCGACCTGATCAAGAACGACGAGATCGACAAGATCCGCGAGGCCATCGAAAAGAGCGTCTCGCCCGGATCACAAACCTTCGAGCAGGCGCTGTACAAGCTGCTCAAAAAAGGAGAAATCACCAAGGAAGAAGCGATGCGCAACGCCGACTCGGCCAGCAACTTGGCCAGTCTGGTCGATTTCTCGGAACGCACCAGCACGATGCAAATCCCGGCATACAAACCCGAACAGGATGCGCAACCGGCCGCCGACTTCGGCGGCATCAAGCTGAATCTGGACGACCAGAAATAGCATGCTTCCGTCGCCGATGCATATGCGCTCGACAGCCCTCTCCTCGACTCCTCGCTTCGCTCTCCCCCCGCAAGCGGGGGAGGCAGCAAACGTGAAAGGCAATCTCCTTTGATGAAACTGTACGGCATCCCGAACTGCGGCACTGTGAAGAAGGCGCGCGCCGCACTCGAAGCGCGCAACATCGATTACGAATTCCACGACTTCAAGAAACACGGCGTGAGCGAAGCGATGATCTCCGGCTGGCTCAAGCAGGTCGGCTGGCAAAAGCTGCTGAAAAAGACCGGCCCGACCTGGGGCAAACTGCCCGACGAAGTAAAGACCGCAATCAAGGATGACGTTTCGGCGCTGGCGCTAATGCTGGAGCAGCCAAACGTCATCAGGCGCCCGGTGCTGGAGCACGAGGGCCGCGTGCTGACGACCGGATTCAACGAAACCGATTACGAGAATCTGAATCTGAATCTCTGAACAATACAAAATGAGCGATACATTTGAACTGGCAAAACAACTGATCTCTCGCCGTTCGCTGACGCCGAACGACGACGGCTGCATCGACATCATTGGCGCGCGCCTCGCACCGCTGACATTCAATGTGGAGAAAATGCGCTGCGGCGAAGTGGACAACCTGTGGGCGCGGCGCGGTAACGACGGCCCGCTGCTCTGCTTCGCCGGCCACACCGACGTAGTGCCGTCCGGTCCTGTCAACAAGTGGGACAGCGATCCGTTCACGCCGACCGTGCGCGACGGCATGCTGTACGGGCGCGGCGCATCCGACATGAAAGGCTCGCTCGCCGCCTTCGTCACCGCGATCGAGAAGTTCGTCGCCGCCCATCCGCAGCATCGCGGCTCCATCGCGCTGCTGCTGACCTCGGACGAGGAAGGCATCGCGGTGGACGGCACGGTGCGCGTCGTCGAAGCATTGCGCGAACGCGGCGAGCCGATCGACTACTGCATCGTCGGCGAGCCAACCTCAGTCGCCAAGACCGGCGACACCATCAAGAACGGCCGGCGCGGCTCCTTGTCCGGTACATTGACCGTCAAGGGCGTGCAAGGCCACATCGCCTATCCGCATCTGGTGAAGAACCCCATCCACATGGCCGCGCCCGCCATCGCCGAACTGGCCGCGACGGTATGGGATGAAGGCAATGAATACTTTCCGCCGACCTCCTGGCAGATATCCAACATCCACGGCGGCACAGGTGCGACCAACGTCGTGCCGGGCACGGTCGAAATCCAGTTCAACTTCCGCCATTCCACTGCCAGCACCGTCGACAGCCTGAAGCAGAGGGTTCATGCGATCCTCGACAAACATAAGCTGGAATATGACCTGATCTGGGAGATGTCCGGCAAACCCTACCTGACGCCGCGCGGCGACTTGGTCGATGCGGTCGCCGCAGCGATCAAACAGGTACAGGGACTGGACACCGAACTGTCCACCAGCGGAGGCACTTCCGACGGCCGCTTCATTGCCGACATCTGCCCGCAGGTGCTCGAAGTCGGCCCGCTGAATGCAACCATACACAAGATCAACGAATGCGTCGCGGTCGCCGACCTCGACGCACTTTCCGAGATTTATTACCTGACACTGCGTAAGCTACTGGCCGAATGAAATATCTTGTACTGATCCTGCTAGTCACGCTGCTGCTGTGGCTGGTATTTGTCGCCCGATCGAACCGGCAGAAATCGCCATATGACCGCGGCGGCGATGGCGGCAGTTCCAGCGATTCGGGCAGTTCGTCGCATTGCGATAGCGATGGGAGCTGCGGTGGCGGCGATGGCGGTGGTGGAGGCGACTGATGGAGATACAAATGAGCGATTATTTTTCCGGCACGGCACATAACCTGGAGACGGTGCGCGACTGGCTGCGCTTCTCGGTAAGCCGCTTCAACCAGGCCAAGCTGTTCTTCGGCCACGGCAGCGAGAACGCTTACGACGAGGCCGCCTACCTGATCCTGCACACGCTGCACCTGCCGATCGACAGGCTGGAACCCTTCCTCGATGCGCGCCTGACCGACAGCGAACGTTCCGAGGTGCTGAACATCATCCAGCGCCGCGTCGAACAACGCGTACCCGCCGCCTACCTGACCCACGAAGCCTTCCTCGGCGACTTCAGCTTCTACGTCGACGAACGCGTCATCGTGCCGCGCTCCTTCATCGCCGAACTGCTGCGCGAGCAACTCAGTCCATGGATCGCCGAACCGGAGGAGATCAGCAGCGTGCTCGACCTGTGCACCGGCAGCGGCTGCCTCGCGATCCTCGCCGCCTACGCCTTCCCCAACGCGCTCGTGGATGCGGTCGACCTGTCGCCGGACGCGCTGGCGGTGGCCGAACGCAACGTCACCGACTATGTGCTGCAGGACCGCATCGAGCTGATCGAATCGAACCTGTTCGCCAAGCTCGGCGGCCGCAAATACGACATCATCATCAGCAACCCGCCCTATGTCGACGCCGAATCGGTCGCGCTGCTGCCACAGGAATACCTGCACGAACCCGAACTGTCGCTGGGCAGCGGCGACGACGGGCTGGATGCGACCCGCGTGATCCTGGAGCAAGCCGCCGACCACCTCACCGACAACGGCATCCTGATCGTCGAAATCGGCCACAACCGCGAAGTGCTGGAAGCCGCCTACCCCGACCTGCCGTTCACCTGGCTGGATGTCAGCGCGGGCGACCAGTTCGTGTTCATGCTGCACAGGAACGATCTGCTCTGATGCCGTCGGTCGAGCATTACGAAAACTTCCCCGTCGCCTCCGTGCTGATGCCCAAGCGGCTGCGCAAGCCGGTGGCGGCGATCTACCATTTCGCGCGCGCCGCGGACGACATCGCCGACGAGGGCGATCTGACGAACGACGAGCGCCTGCTCCGGCTGGCCGAGTTCCGCGTCGAACTGAAGCGCATCGAAACGAACGACGTTCCGCTGACGCCGCTGTTCCGGAATCTCGCGGCCGAGATCGAGAAACACTCGCTGCCGATGCGCCCGCTGTACGACTTGCTCGATGCGTTCTCGCAGGATGTGGAGAAAAAGCGCTACGCGAACTTCGACGAACTGCAGGACTATTGCCGCCGCTCGGCCAATCCGGTGGGCAACCTGCTGCTGCATCTGTACGGCGAGGCGACGCCGGTCAACCTCGCCTATTCCGATGCGATCTGCACCTCGTTGCAGCTGATCAACTTCTGGCAGGACGTCGCGAAGGACTGGGCCATATCCCGCGTCTACCTGCCGCAGGACGACCTGGCGAAATACAACGTCAGCGAGGCGCAGATCGCCGCGGGCCAGCCGGACGACAACTGGCGCGCGCTGATGAAGTTCGAGGCGGACCGCGCAAGAGAGATGATGCTGTACGGAAAACCGCTCGGCGCTATCCTCTCCGGCCGCATCGGCTTGGAGATGCGCATGATCATCCAGGGCGGCCTGCGCATCCTCGACAAGCTGGAAGCCGCCGACTACGACATGTTCAACAAGCGCCCGGTATTGCAGCCATACGACTGGGTTATCATGCTCGCAAAAAGCGCGCCCTTTTGATAATTTGGGTGGGTTTCTTGCGCTAATACGATCAGGAGAACGCGATGGACGTCGAACGCTTTAACGAGCGCAAACAGGATTTGATGACCGCCGTGCAACGGCTGGATGAGGCCTGCGCACAGCCCTTCTCCAGCTTCATCCGCGATTCGGTGATCCAGCGTTTCGAATTTTGCTGGGAGTTGGCGTGGAAGACCTTGCGCCTGAAGCTGGAGGCGGAAGGCATCATCGCCAACACGCCGCGCGAAGTGTGGCAGCAGGCACTGCAAACCGCGCTGATCAGCGATGGCAACGCGTGGTCCGAAGCACAGCGGAAACGCAACCTCACCAGCCACACTTACGATGAAAAGCTGGCGGACGAAGTGTACCGCTATGTACTGCAAGATGCTTTACCCTTATTCCGCAAGCTGGCACAGGAGGCCGGTAAATGGCAGCTTTAGAACTCGAATTCGGCCTATCTGCCCGCGTGCTGAATGACTTGCGCGGTACGTTTGCCGCCTACCCGGAAATTGAGCAAGTGCTCATTTTCGGCTCGCGCGCCAAAGACACCTTCAAGGATGGCTCCGACATCGACCTAGCCGTTTTTGCGCCCGCCATGAGCGCAGCGCGATTCGCCGAATTGTGGGATCGGCTGGACGCCTTGCCGCTGGTGTTCAAACTGGACGTATTGCATTGGCATACTCTGGGGAACGAACGCCTTAAAGAAAAAATCACTGTCGAGGGGAAGGTTTTTTATTCCGTCGAGCAAATGGCCAAAGCATGACTCCAGACCAGTATTGCCAGGACAAGGCCGCCGCGAGCGGCTCCAGCTTCACCAGCAGCTTCCGATTCCTGCCTGCCGACAAGCGCCGCGCGATGACCGCGCTGTATGCCTATTGCCGCGAGGTGGACGACGTGGTGGACGAATGTTCGGACGCCGATGTCGCACGCACCACACTGAACTGGTGGCGCGACGAGGTAATCGCGATCTACTCTTCTGACCGTCCGCAGCACCCGGTTGCCCAAGCGCTGGTTCCCATCGTCAAGCAGTTCAACCTGCCACAGGAACATCTGCTGGAGATCATCGACGGCATGGAGATGGATCTCGAGCAGGCGCGCTATCCGGACTTCAAGTCACTGCAACTGTATTGCTACCGCGTCGCCTCGGTGGTCGGCCTGCTGTCGGCGGAAATATTCGGCTACACCGACCGCCAGACGCTGAAATACGCGCACGACCTCGGCATCGCGTTCCAGCTCACCAACATCATCCGCGACGTCGGCGAGGATGCGCGGCGCAACCGCATCTACCTGCCGATGGACGAGATGCAGCAATTCGGCGTGACCGCGGCCGACATCCTCAACGCGAACGAGACCGAAGCCTTCCGTAAACTGATGGCGTTCCAGATCGAACGCGCCCGCCGTTACTACAAACAAGCATTCGACCACCTACCCGCCTCCGACCGCAAGACTCAACGCACGGGGCTCATCATGGCGGAGATATATCAAGCTGTGCTGGACGAGGTCGAACGCAGCGGCTGCCATGTACTGAAGGAACGTGTCTCGCTCACGCCGACATACAAGCTGTGGCTGGCGTTGAAGGCATGGTTCAAAAACTAACCCACCCCAGCCCTCCCTTGTCAGGGAGGGAGCGGACGCCGCTCCTGACAGGCCGAGACTCACCGAGGCCGCACACAACGCAGGATCAGACGCAGCCCTTGGCAAGGGAGACTGGGCAGTCGCCGGTTCGAATATGAAATACGGAGAAGAGCAGACACATCCTCCGACAAGGGCGGGGTTAAAGACCTGCATCATCGGTGGCGGCTACGCCGGCATGGCTGCTGCCGTCGAGCTTGCCACCCGGGGCATCCCTGTCACGGTGTTCGAAAGCGCGAAGCAGCTCGGCGGCCGCGCGCGCGGCGTGGAATACAACGGCACCCAAACACCCTCTCTCCAACGCTCTGGTGGAACTACTAGCCATTCGACTAGGCTGACAAACGACACCAGCCAAGTCGCTGGTTACCCCAAGGGGGGAGAGGGCAACCGTCCCCTGCGGGGAAATCGTGTGATGCTGGACAACGGCCAGCATCTGCTGCTCGGCTGCTACCGCGAGACCTTGCGCCTGATCGAACTGGTCGGCGGCGACATCGAGAAAGACTTCCTGCGCCTGCCGCTGCAACTCGACCTGCACGGCCATTTCTCGCTGCAAGCACCGTATCTGCCCGCCCCCCTCCATCTGCTGGCCGCCCTGCTGAAGGCCGATGGTCTGAGTTGGAGCGAGCGCATCAAGGCAGCGCGCTTCATGCTCGCCTTGCGCAACATGAACTTCCGCCTGCCGCAGGACATGACCGTCGCCGAGTTGCTCGTCAAACACGGACAAGACGCCGACCTTACTCTCAAGCTGTGGGAGCCGCTCACCATCGCTGCGCTGAACACGCCTGTCCGCAAGGCTTCCGCACAGGTATTGCTGAACGTGCTGCGCGATGCGCTGAACCGCACCCGCGCCGATTCCGACATGTTGCTGCCGCGCCTCGACTTCACCGAACTCTTCCCGCAACGCGCCGCGGCCTATGTCGAACGCCACGGCGGCGAGGTGCTGACCTCATGCGGCGTGGAAGCGATCGTTCCAACAGACGACGGCATCGAACTCGTCACCGCCGCCGGGACTCGACGTTTCAGCCATATCGTCTGCGCCGCTTCGCCGACAGTCGCCGCCAGACTGTTACGTCCCATCCCCGAACTCGAAAGCGCCGTGCGGCAGATCGAAGCGCTGGAACACCAGCCCATCTACACCGTGTACCTGCAATATCCCGCCCACGTCGCCCTGCCCCACCCCATGCTCGGCCTGCATCGACGAACCAGCCAGTGGCTGTTCGACAAGGGCCGCATTGCCGGACAACACGGGTTGCTCGCCAGCGTCATCAGCGCTGAAGGCATCCACCAAGGAATGAGCCAAGAAGCACTCGCGCAGAAGGTCGTCGCCGAACTGCGCGAGGAATTCGGCATCGCCGACACTCCTTTATGGTTCAAGATCATCGCCGAGAAGCGCGCCACTTTTTGCTGCGCGCCGAACCTGCAGCGTCCCGCACAGCAAACCGGGCTGTCCCGGCTATGGCTGGCGGGCGATTACACTTCGGGCGATTACCCTGCCACGCTGGAAGGCGCGGTACAAAGCGGTCTGCGCTGTGCCGCATCCATCGCGTCCCGTTAGCCGAACCCCGCAAAGCCTTATCGCAACCTAGGAATCCGCCTATATCCAGCAAGGTGCGAATCCGGTCTAATTCGGGCCTACACACCCACAAATGCAGTAAAGGAGTATCGATGATTCGTTTGATGGTGGTCGATGACCATGAGTTGGTTCGTGCAGGCCTGATCCAGTATCTTGGACTCTGTCCGGATGTCAGCGTGGTTGCCGAAGCTGGCGACGGCGCAACGCTGTTGGAGAAATTACGCACCACGCCGGTCGACCTGGTGTTGCTCGACCTGAACATGCCCGGCCTGTGTGATGCCGACCTGATCGCCAGATTGCACAGCGCCTATCCCGCTCTGGCTATCCTGGTGCTCAGCATGCACAACGAGACGCAAACCGTGATGCGCGCGATGAAAGCCGGCGCTTCCGGCTACATCAGCAAAAACTGCATGCCCTCGGCCCTGCTGGATGCGATACGCAAGGTCATGGCGACCGGAAAATACCTCCCCCCGAATGTCGCCGAACAACTGGCTTTCGCCTCGGCCTGCACACGTTCCGGCGATCCACTGGAAACCCTATCCGAACGGGAACAGCAGATTTACCGCTTGCTGGTGCAGGGCGAAAGCATCGGCGACATCGCCCGACAGCTATGCATCAGCGACAAGACCGTCAGCACCCATAAAAGCAACATGCTCAACAAGCTCGGCCTGAGAAATGTCGCCGAACTGGTGCGTCATTCATTGACCCGCAAACAACCCGCATGATTCCTCCCCTGCCATGAGCCAGGAACCGACATCGGCAACGCACCTCAGAGCGCAGTTGCACCCGGAACTGCCGGCCTCCTTGCTGGTGTTCGCCATCGGACTGCTGGCGACTTTTCTGTTATGGCAAAACGCACAGCAACAACATATCCATGATCTGCAGGAAGAATTCAATTTCGGGATACGCGAAGCCGAACTGAAAATCGAACGACGCCTATCGAATAGCCAAAATGTGCTGCGTGGCCTGCAGGCACTGTATGCTGCCTCAGATCGGGTCGAGCACAACGATTTCGCCGCTTATACAACAGCCTTGCGTCTCGATCAAAATTACCCCGACATCCAGAGCCTCGGCTTCTCTCCTATCGTACCCGCCGAACAGATGGAACGACATCTGGCCGGCATCCGCAGGCAGGGATTCCCCGATTACAACATCAAGCCGGCGGGAAAGCGCAAACTCTACGCTCCGGTCATCCATATCGCGCCGTTTCAGGGACGCAACCTGCGCGTCTTCGGCATGGACAACTATGCTACGCCCGAACGCCGCGCCGCACTCGAACAGGCCCGCGATTCCGGGCAAGCCAGCCTCTCCGGCAAGTTAACGCTGGTGCAGGACGACAACTCGTCCCAACCCGGCATCCTGATGTTCCTGCCGGTCTACCGCAACGGCATGGCCCACGACACGCCGGCTACACGCCAAGCCAACATCGTCGGCTGGGTGGCGGCGGCATTCCGCATAAACAGCCTGATATCCAGCCTGCTCGATTCCCACACCCGGTATTTCGACATCGAAATCTACGATGGCATCGGCACGAATGCCAATGCACTGTTATACGATAGCGGCCCCGTGCACGATGCCGAACAATCCACCGCGGCATTCCGGCATATCCAGCAAATCGAGGTTGCCGATAGATCATGGACCCTATCGTTCACTTCGACTCCCTCTTTCGATGCCAGACTGACCGCCACTCAGGTCGGGATCGTCACCGTGATCGGCACCGTCTTCAGCCTGATACTGGCGCTATGTACCTGGCTGCTGCTGCGTAGCCGGAAACGTGCCTTGCATGGCGCACATCTGCTGCAAGAGGCGATGCAACAGACCGAAATGGCAAGCCGTGCGAAAAACGATTTCCTCGCCAATATCGGCCACGAACTGCGCACGCCGATGAATGCAATTCTCGGCATGACCCATCTGGCGCTCGCGGATGAAACCGAATCGCACAAACGCAGCCGGCTCGAAAACATCCAGTTTTCCGGCGAACACCTGCTGAACACCATCGACAATATCCTCGATTACTCCGGCATGGAATATGAAACGCCACAGCCCCACCCGGTGGACTTCACGCTGCACAAGCTGTTGAACGAGATCGAAGATTTCGCAATCCGCAAGGCCGTAGGCAAGGATGTGGAACTGTCTATCGACATCGCCCCCGGACTCGCTCGCCGCAGACTGCATGGCGATGCCAGAGGGCTGGAGCAAGTACTGCTCAATTATCTCGACAATGCCGTCAAGTTCACACCGAAGGGACACATCGTCCTCAGGATATTGCAACAAGAAGAAAACGACGCTTCGTTCAAACTGCGTTTCGAAGTACAGGATAGCGGCATCGGTATCGACAAGGAAAAACAGCCCCTGCTGTATTCCCCATTCTGGCAGGCCGACAGCTCCTCGACCCGCAAACACGAAGGGATAGGGTTAGGCTTGGCCATCTGCAAAAAACTGATCGAAAAAATGAAGGAGGGCGAATTCGGTGTGGACAGCGCGCCGGGAAGCGGCAGCACCTTCTGGTTCTGTGCGCGACTGGACAAGGCGCGCACGCGTCGCAGCGGACAGGAGGCCGCCGCGACGACGGGAAACTATACCCATATCAAGGGCGCACGCATTCTGGTGGCGGAAGACAACGTGCTCAGCCAGACAATCATCGGCGGATTGCTGGAAAGTGCCGGTGCCGTAGTGCAACGCGCCCGCAATGGCAAAGAAGCGCTCGAACTGTTGCGCCAAAAAACTTTCGACTGCGTGCTGATGGATGTGCAAATGCCGGAAATGGATGGCATGGCAGCCACCCGTGCGATCCGCGCCAACCCCGCACTGGCAGACCTGCCTGTGATCGCAGTGACGGCCCACGCATCGAAAGAAAACCGCCGCCGCTGCCTCGATGCCGGCATGAACGATTTCATCGGCAAGCCCTTCACCCCGGCTTCGCTCTACGCCAGACTGGCGTACTGGCTACCCCCGCGTCATACGCCAGACGCTGCCCGTCCCGTGCAGCTATCTATCGAAGCAATACCGCAGGATGACCAGGCTCACCGCTCCAGCGACGGCGAAATCATCGACCTATCGACACTATCCGAATTGATCGGCGACGACCGCGCAAAGATGCGCGAATTCGCCAACAAATTCGTCGAACTGGCACGAGGCGACATGGCGCAGATCGAAGCCGCGCTGGCACATAACGACCACGAAACCTTGAGCCGGCTAGCACATCACCACAAGGCCCCGGCAAAAATGGTCGGCGCGCAAGGCTTCGCCGACCTGTGCCAAGAACTGTCCGACCTCAGCAAACAAGCCGCAGCCCCGGCACAAATCAGCAAAGCCGTCGCCAAAATGCGCCCGCTGCTAGATCGCATCGAACAGCGGGTGCGGCAGGAATTGGTTTATTGATCCGAGAATCTGGAGCGGATGCTCCCATTGCCTGCTCGTCGCAATCGGCAAGATTCACATCACGAACGAACACCTGCTATCCTTCAAATCATTTCACGGTGCCCATTGGCTCTAAGACAAACAGGTCTATATTCTTATTTCAGGAATTGAGAATCCAGACTGAGTGCCATCATGGTATATGCAGCAAAGTAGGTCGGGTTAGCGCAGCGTAACCCGACACACCCGCCTCATTCATCCCCGGTCCCCTCGAAATCCATCTGCCCCAGCCCCCAGCCCGCCTCATATATCCCGGCCTCGACATAGCGCCGAAAACTGGAATGTGGCCACGCCATCGGAGAGGTCACATATCCGTGCTTCACCGGATTGTAATGAACGTACTCCACATGCCTCTCGAAATCCCTTTCGTCCCGCAGCATGTGCTCCCAGTAACGATGCTGCCACAGCGTCTGCTCCCGCCGCCTCGTCTGGCTGGCGCTTGGCATGGAACGCAGCGTGGGATCGCAATGCTTGGTGAACCACGTCTTGACCAGCCGCCAGCGAGTGGCGAAATCCGCATCGCCCGGCGGCAGCGTCCAGATACAATGCAGGTGATCCGGCAAGACCACCATCGCATCCAGCCCAAACGGACGGGTGGCGCGCACGGAACGAAACGCGGACCGCAACACCTCCACCGCCTCCGACGACGCGAATATCGGCCGCCGGTTCTCCGCCACCACCGTGAAGAAAAAC
>Ga0172379_10001541_pt1 | contig 45398 bp, 50 predicted proteins | sample GrowelOW334metaG_FD_119756 | JGI IMG/M metagenome (GOLD analysis project Ga0172379, IMG submission 119756) | Groundwater microbial communities from an aquifer near a municipal landfill in Southern Ontario, Canada - Groundwater well OW334 metaG | ecosystem: Environmental > Aquatic > Deep...
GGGCGGCACCACCGCACTGACCAGCCTGACGACCGATGCCGGCGGCAGCACCGCGATCAACGGCGGTGCGGTGACCACGACGGCGGCGCAAACCTACAACGACGCGGTGACCCTGGGCGCGGCGACGACGATCACGGGAGTGGGTAATACGTTTGCCAGCACGGTCAATGGCGCGCAGGCCTTGTCGATCATCGACAGCGGCACGACGACTCTGGGTGGCGCGGTATCGGTGACCAGCCTGACGACCGATGCCGGCGGCAGCACCGCGATCAACGGCGGTGCGGTGACCACGACGGCGGCGCAAACCTACAACGACGCGGTGACCCTGGGCGCGGCGACGACGATCACAGGAGTGGGTAATACGTTTGCCAGCACGGTGAACGGTGCGCAGACCTTGTCGATCATCGATAGCGGCACCACCACCTTCGGCGGCATCGTGGGCGGCGCCACCCCGCTGACGAGTCTTACCACGGACGCCGCCGGCACGACGGTAATCAGCACCACCAGAATTGCGACGACGGGTTCACAGACCTACAACGACGCGGTAACAGGTAACGGATTGACACTTGCGACGAGCGGTGGAGCAGTTGTTGCAGCCAACGCCGCGAACGACTTCGGGACGCTGGCGGTGTCCGGGACCGGAATCCAGATTAGCGACGCGAACGCGCTTTCCATTGCACTGACCGATGCAGGCAACAGCGTAATCCGGGCCGTGGGAGCTTTGGCGATCTCCGGCAACGTGACCGGGAACCTCACGTCCACTGCCGGAGGCGCTACGACATTGGGTGCCACAACGGTCGGCGGCTACCTTGATGCCACGGCGGCAGGTGCCATCACCCAGAGCGGCCTTCTGAACGTAACCGGCAACCTGTGGGCGATGACGACATCCGGAAACATCCTTCTCAACAATTTCACCAACGTCCTCGGCGGCACTGTCTCGCTCATCGCGCCACTATCTCACGGCGCCCTCGGTGCCGGCAGTGATGTTTGGCTCACGGCGAATGCGATCAAGGTAGGTACGGTACGACCGTCCAATGCTGCGGACACGAATGTCGGCATCACGGCCGCAAGAGTGACTATCGAGGCGCCGAATGGAGGCTCGACGATTCAGGCGGACGGCAAGCAAGGGCTGATCACCGCGGATGCGTCGTTCAGCATAACGCCGTCACTGAAAATCCTTGCCAATGGCGTTATCGGCGATCTGGCTACTGCGAATCCGACCAGCGTGGGTTTGGGGGTACAGACCAGCGGCCTGGTTATGGTGGTGGGAGATGCAGCGGCCGACGGCACGATAATGTTGTTCGGGGATGACAAGATTCAGCCGAAGTACGAGTTTTCCGGTGATCCGAAGCATCGGTCGGTCAAATACAACGGTGTTGAAGCAACCAACGCCCAATTGACAGGCGCCTTGGACGCAGCCTACCTGGACATCCGCAACCAGACGACTGAAATCCGTGAGTCCGGTTTCGCCAAGGAGAATGCAAACAAGGTCTTGCGCCGCGGGGTGGTGACGTCTGCGGGCCCGGGGCAACCGGCAGTGGATGACAGTACCGGCATGGCGAGCGCGGGCATGTGCGACGGTAAATTCAACAACGGCAGGCTGACTTGCCAATGAGCCCGCTGTGTACTACAAAAATAGTGTTGGGTGCGGTTGAACTTTGCTGTGAACTGTGACATTTGTCGTTGACGCCACAGGGCCTGCGGGGTATGGTTTCCTGTCGTAGGATGTGGAAGTCGATGATTAATGGGGGTTAGCCATGATGAAGCGGGTAATTGTTGCAGCAGTGATGGCGTCTTCGGCCTGTGGCGCGGTGTTCGCCGCCGATAACGACGAGGCACGGCAGACCGTTTCCATCAACTCGCCCAATCCAAAGGTGGAAGAAGTCGACGCTGCGTTGTTCCCCAAGGGAATCGCGGAATTGAAGACTGAATGCGCGCAGATGGAAAAGATTGGACTTCGCTGTCAGAGCGTCATCCCGAAGTCATCGTTGGATACGATCCAGGTTACTTTTGCTCGCGGTTCGGCGCTGCTGACCGAAGACGGAAAGGCGTTTCTCCGCTCGGTGGGAGCCGCTTTGAAGCTCAAGACCGGAATCTGGAAGTCCTTGGCGATCGAGGGCCACACCGATGCGACGGGAACTGAAGCGGTTAACCGTCGTTTGTCGAAGAGCCGCGCGGACTCGGTGAAGAGTTTTCTACAGGCCGAGTTTGGCCTGAGCAATATTGAAACAGTGGGGCGCTCGAGTGACAACCTGCGCGATTCTAACGATCCGACCGGTGGCTTGAATCGCCGTGTCGAATTCATTCCGAATTGGTGAAAGTCATGAAATCCTCTAAATTCAGTTTTACCGCCTTTGTCCTTACCGCCGTCCTGGCGACTCAGGCCTGGGCACAGGAAGCCGCCGGAGACGTCGGTCTGGTGAATGCTTTGCAGGGTGATGTCAGTTATCAGGGCAAGGAAGGCCCGTTGCGCAAGGCGCAGCCGTACATGAGATTGCGCCACGGTGACAAGGTGACGTTGGCGTCCGGCGCCAGCATCCGCATCAGCTATACCACTGTCAGCCGCCAGGAGTCGTGGTTGGGGCCAAGCACTTTTGTGGCGACCTCGACCGGCGGTGAAGTGTTGAAGGGCAACAAGCCCGATGTGGCCCAGTTGCCGGCCGCCGTGCCACAGAAGCTGGCGCGGATTTCCGAGTTGATGAACACTTCACGGGTGGGCGGCCTTGTCGTGCGGGCGGCGAAAGTACAAACAGCCGCAACCCGGGAGCAAATCGCGGAAGCCATGGCTGCTTACGAGTCGATGCGGGCAAAGGCGGTACCCAGCGACGTGACGCCGGAGTTGTACCTGTACTCGGTATTTGAAGAGAACGGAATGACCGAGGATTTGAAGATAATTGCCCGCGAGATGCTCGCGCGTCAGCCCGATAATCCCGAGATCCAGCAACTGGCCAACGCCGCGCTCAACGCCAAGTAGGTACGACGGCAGACAGATGCCGGAAGGGGTAGCAGGCATTTGATCGGTGTCGCCGGCGGGCGTTGTTCATGAATTCTTCACTTTTTGCGGTGGGAACCGGGAGGGGTCTGCCGCAATCGAATCGTCAATCAGGGGTGGTCGCATGCGTCGCCATACAGGCACGGCGCATGCGGTTGCCATGTGTGAAATAGTGACTTATTGGAGGTAGCCATGAGCAAGCATCTATTAGTTGCAGCGATGGTGGCGTCTTTCGCATGCGGTACAGCTTTTGCTGCTGATAAGGATCTTCGGCAGACGGTATCGATCGACAAGGCCAATCCGAGCGTGGAAGAGGTCGATGCTGCATTGTTCCCGAAGAAAATCGCAGAGCTGAAGGCTGAGTGCGCGCAGCTGGAGAAGGCCGGCATGCGTTGCCAGAGCGTCATTCCGAAGTCCTCGCTGGATACGATTCAGATCACTTTCGCTCGCGGTTCGGCGCTGCTGAACGAGGAGGCGAAGGAGTTCTTGCGCACGGTGGGCGCCGCTTTGAAACTAAAGAGCGGGGTCTGGAATTCCTTGGCGATCGAGGGCCACACTGATGCGACGGGGACTGACGCGGTTAACCGTCGTTTGTCGAAGAGCCGGGCGGATTCGGCGAAAGAATTCCTGCAGGCCGAGTTCGGCCTGAGCAATATTGAAACGCTGGGGCGCTCCAGCGACAACCTGCGTGATGCTGACAATCCGACCAGCGGCTTGAATCGCCGTGTCGAGTTTGTGCCCAATTGGTGAAATGTATGAAATTCCCCGCCCGTTCCAGTTTTACCGCCTTTGTCCTCGCCGCCGTGATGGCGGGGACGACTTGGGCCCAGGAGGTGGCGGGGGATGTCGGCCTGGTGAACGCCTTGCAAGGTGATGTGAGCTATCAGGGCAAGGAAGGCCAGACGCGCAAGGCGCAGCCCTACATGAGGTTGCGTCACGGCGACAAGATTACCTTGGCGTCCGGCGCCAGCATCCGCATCAGTTATACGACTGTCAGCCGCCAGGAGTCATGGTTGGGGCCAGGCGTTTTTGTGGCAACCTCGGCCGGCGGTGAATTGTTGAAGGGCAGCAAACCTGATGTGGTGCAGTTGCCGGCTACCGTGCCGCCGAAGCTGGCGCGAATTTCCGAGATGATGCACCTTTCAAGCGTGGGCGGTGTGGTCGTGCGCTCGGGGAAGGCACAAACATTGGCGAGCAAGGACGAAGTCGCTGACGCCATGGCTACCTATGAATCGATGCGGGCAACCACCACGCCCAGCGACGTCACGCCGGAACTGTTCCTGTACGCGGTGTTTGAAGAACATGGAATGGTGGACGATTTGAAGGTGGTGGCGCGCAGCATGCTGGCCCGCCAGCCCGATAATCCCGAAATCCAGCGGCTGGCCAAGGCCGCACTCAGCGCTCCCTAGATAGACCGCATATCGGGCAAGCTGAAATAGCCGAGTTGCGTCATCTATCGGTTCTTGGGCCAACAGTGGAACAGGGCCTGACTTGGGCAGCTTTTTGGGCCTTGGGCGCCACGTTGGCCGGCCATAATTTGCCAGTGTCCGTCATTCCGGTCCGGGTTGAGCCGCGGATCGGCCCGTTGCCATGAGTGCTATCAGCGTGTCCGAATCCGTTTCGACTCCTCTGCCCGAAAAAATCGCCTTGCTGGTGCATGAGGCGCGCTGGTTGCTGGTGGGCCTCGTCGGGCTATATCTGGGCCTTGTGCTCTGGGGCTTCGACCGCGCCGATCCGGGCTGGTCGCATGCGGCCGCGGTGGAGCGCATCGCCAATCCGGGAGGACGCTTCGGCGCCTGGCTGAGTGATTTGCTGCTGTATCTGTTCGGGCTCTCCGCCTGGTGGTGGGTGGCTTTGCCGCTCTTCCTGCTGGTATGGGGCTACCACCGGCTGAGCCACTTGCTGGGCGGTGACCGCCGTTCCTTGCTGATCGCGCTGTCTGGCTTCGTTCTGCTCCTGGTGGCCAGTTGCGGCCTCGAGGCAATGCGCTTCTGGAGCCTGAAGCTGGCTTTGCCACTGGCCCCGGGCGGCATGCTCGGCGTCGAAGTCGGTCGTCATATCACGCAGTTTCTCGGCTACACCGGCGGCACCCTGATCCTGCTGGTGTTGGCCATGATCGGCTTCAGTTTGTTCACCGGTGCCTCGTGGATCGCCATTGCCGAGAAGGCCGGCATCCTGCTCGAAGGCGTCTATGTCGGCCTGCGCAGTTTGTGGGACGGCTGGCAGGATCGTCGCTATGGCCGCGTCGTCGCCGAACAGCGCGAGGTGGTGGTGGAAACGGAACGGCGCAAGGTCGAAGACAACCCGCCGCTGATCCGGATCGAGCCGGTTGACGTGGTGGTTCCGGTCGCGCCCAAGGCCATCGCCCGGGCCGAGAAAGAGCGCCAGGCGCCGCTGTTCTTCGATGCCCCGGGAGGCGCCCTGCCGCCGCTGCATCTGTTGGCCGAGCCCTCGCACAATCCGGCCGATCTGCCTGCGCCCGAGACACTCGAATTCACCTCGCGCCTGATCGAGCGCAAGCTGGCCGACTTCAACGTCGAGGCCAAGGTCCTGACCGCTCACCCCGGACCGGTGGTGACGCGCTACGAGATCGAGCCGGCGATCGGCGTCAAGGGCAGCCAGATCGTCGGCCTGGCCAAGGATCTGGCCCGCGCCCTGTCGCTGGTATCGATCCGCGTGGTGGAGACGGTGCCCGGCAAGTCCTGCATGGCTCTGGAACTGCCCAATCCGAAGCGGCAGATCGTGCGGCTGTCGGAAATCATCGGCTCGCAGGCCTACCACGGCATGCATTCGCCGCTGTCCGTGGCGCTGGGCAAGGACATCGGCGGGCAGCCGGTGGTGGTCGATCTGGCCAAGATGCCGCACCTGCTGGTGGCCGGCACCACCGGCTCGGGCAAATCGGTCGGGGTCAATGCCATGATCCTCTCGCTGATCTACAAGGCCGAGCCGAAGGACGTGCGCATGATCATGGTCGACCCGAAGATGCTCGAACTGTCGATCTACGAAGGCATTCCGCATCTGCTGGCGCCGGTGGTGACCGACATGACCAAGGCGGCCAATGCGCTGAACTGGTGTGTCGGCGAGATGGAGCGCCGCTACAAGCTGATGTCGGCGCTCGGCGTGCGCAATCTCTCGGGCTTCAACAGCAAGATCAACGAGGCGCGCAAGCTTGGCGAGCACATTCCCAATCCCTTCTCGCTGACCGCGAACACGGAGATCGGCCCCGAGCCGCTGGAAACGCTGCCCTACATCGTCGTGGTGATCGACGAACTGGCCGACCTCATGATGGTGGTCGGCAAGAAGATCGAAGAACTCATCGCACGGCTGGCGCAGAAGGCGCGCGCTTCCGGCATACACCTGATCCTGGCCACGCAGCGGCCCAGCGTCGACGTGATCACCGGCCTGATCAAGGCCAACATCCCCACCCGCATCGCCTTCCAGGTGTCATCCAAGATCGATTCGCGAACCATCCTCGACCAGATGGGCGCCGAAGCGCTGCTCGGCCAGGGCGACATGCTGTTCCTCGCGCCGGGCACCGGCCTGCCGATCCGCGTGCACGGCGCCTTCGTCGCCGACGAGGAAGTGCACCATGTCGTCGATCACCTGAAGAAGGTCGGGCCGCCGAATTATGTCGATGGCCTGCTCGACGGACCGGCGACCGACGATACAGAAGTCGGCGCTGGCGACACGGCGGGCGATGCGGAAAGCGATCCGATGTATGACCAGGCCGTCGAAGTGGTGCTGAAGACGCGGCGGCCCTCGATCTCGCTGGTGCAGCGCAATCTGCGCATCGGCTACAACCGCGCGGCGCGACTGATCGAAGCCATGGAAAAAGCCGGGCTGGTCTCGCCCATGAACGGAGCCGGCGGGCGCGAAGTGCTTGCGCCGAACCGGACGGAATAGGCTCCGCACTTTGCCGCGTTCAATGCCAATGATCGCTTCCGTAGATACATCCTCGATCCCCGTGACGTCTGAACTGGTCGCCCGGCGAATCCTGATGATTCGCGGTCAGAAAGCTATGCTCGACCGTGACCTGGCTGATCTGTACGGGGTGCCGACCAAGCGGTTCAACGAACAAGTGAAGCGCAATCTGGCGCGTTTTCCCGCCGACTTCATGTTTCAACTGTCCGACGAGGAGTTCACGGTTTTGAGGTCGCATTTTGCGACCTCAAACGAAACGGCGACCAAGAGGGGCGGCCGGCGCTATTTGCCTTACGCTTTTACCGAGCACGGTGCGATCATGGCGGCGACTATTCTGAACAGCCCGCGCGCCACCGAGATGTCCGTCTATGTGGTGCGCGCCTTCGTGCAGTTGCGCGAGATGCTTGCCAGCCACAAGGAGTTGGCGGCCAAGTTGGAGGTGCTGGAACAGAAGACTGAGGCGTTGGCGCTCAAGCATGACACGCTGGCCCACAATACTCGTGCCCAACTCAAGCAGGTATTCGATGCGATTCGAGAATTGATGGTCCCGCCGGAGCCCGAAAAAAAGCGGCCCATCGGATTCGTGACGACGGACAAGAAATAGATCTGTTGCCGGCAGGCTGAAGGAGCGCATGGCCGAGCACTGCAGGTGCGGGCCGCAGAAGACGCCGACCAAAATGCCGATCCCTTACCGTCTAATTTCTATTCGCCTTGCTCTGCACTACCTTCGGGTCGCCGCTAGCGCCGACTTTTGTGTCACCACTCCGAACGTGCGGAACGCTTGGCATTTCCTCCTTGTGCTTATACTGAAACCGGAATAATCTGGGCCCATGCTCAAGCCTCCGCAAAAGCTGCTGATCTGGCTCGGCAACAGTCTCGATGCTGTCAAATCATTCTCGCCTGATGCGAAGCGTGAAGCCGGCCACCAGTTGGGTTTCGTGCAGGATGGCAGAGAACCGGCCGACTGGAAGCCGATGGAAACGGTAGGCGCCGGGGTGAAGAAGACCCGGCGCACGCCGAAGGCCGACATTGATTTGGCGAACAAGCGTTACCGCGACCTATTGACGGAAAGGAAGAAGAAATGAGCGATCTAACCATGACCCGAGGCAGCGGCAATGTCTTCGCCGATTTGGGCTTCGATGCCGAGGAAGCGCAGAACCTGCAAATGCGCTCGCAAGCCATGATGGCGGTGGAGAACTGGTACAAGGCTAGCGGCCTGACGCAGGCAAAGGCGGCCCAGGCGCTCGGCATCACGCAGCCGCGCCTTAACCAGTTGCTCAAGGGAAAGATTGGCGAATTCAGCCTGGATGCGCTGGTGAATATGGCGACGCGTGCCGGCATGCGCGTTGGCTTGACCATCAAACTTGTTCCAGGTAGGCAGGTCGCACGGGCAACGGCGGCAAAAAAGTCTGTTGTCCAGCACAAGAGCGGTCAGGTGAGACGGGTGGCCTGACCCATCTCGGTCTGGACAGACAGGATTGACCACGGGGAGCGCGAGGCTGCGAACTTTCCTCCAGAAAACCGGGTGCGCCGTCATGTCGAATCCGGCCTCTGTGGTTCCGCCAGCGAAGTGATTAGCGAAGCCCTGCGTTTGTTCGAGGCTTATCAAAATGTTCGAGTGGTGAATCTGGCTGCGCGTGGCGCCGCGGCCTGATGGCTGTCCTCAGCGTAAGGCGGCCAAGAGTCAGGGCGGTCTGCATACTGCGGCAAACTTCGAGAGCAAAAACGGGTCGGTGCTATACTTGTATAGCGATTATTTCCACGAGGAGAACCGGCATGCTTGCCATACGTTTGCCCGATTCAATTGAAGAACGCCTGAACACATTGGCTAGCGAAACGGGGCGTACCAAAACCGCGTTGGCACGAGAAGCTATCGTCGAATACATTGACGATCTAGAGGATTACTACCTCGCTGAGGCAAGAGCCAGGCTGAATCGAAAGACCATTCCCCTAGCTGAGGTGGAGCGCAAGCTTGGCCTTTGAGATCGAATTCGATCCGGAGGCGGTGAAGGATCTGAGAAAACTGGACCGTCCCGTTCAGCAGCGCCTGGTCGGATTCCTGAAGCTGCGCGTGGCCACACTGGACAATCCCCGCGATATTGGGGAAGCGCTAGCTGGTGCTAAGTTAGGCGGATATTGGAAATACCGCGTCGGCGACTGGCGGATCATCTGCGACATTCAGGATCGTCGCATCGTCGTCCGTGTCCTGCGCATCGGCAATCGGCGCGAGGTTTATCGATAGTCGGCGCCGACCATATTCCGGAAGGTATTCCCGATCCCGACGACGCGCCGCTGGCCGGTGCCGCCGCATGTTTCGTCACCGGCGACAAAGCCTTGCTCGGGCTGGAGCAGGTGGCCGGCATGGCGATCCTTTCTCCCCGGCAGTTCTGGGAAAGCACAAGGATCGGGAGATAGAGGCGGATCGGATTGACCACGGGGGGCGCGGGGCTGCGATAATCCCCGAATGAAGACTTTTCTCAGCGTTCTATTCGCCCTCTGTGGCTACGGGTTATTGACTCCGGTCCAGGCCGCCGGCCTCGACCAGCTCAAGAGCTTTCTCGAAACGAACCGCAGCGCCCGCGGCGTGTTCACCCAAACCGTGGTTGCCAAATCCGGGCGCAAGCCGCAGCAGTCGGCGGGCATCTTCGCCCTGCAGCGTCCTGGCAAGTTTCGCTGGTCCTACGAAAAGCCCTACAAGCAGTTGCTGGTCAGCGACGGCAACAAGCTGTGGAGTTACGACCCCGAACTCAATCAGGTCGCGGTGAAGAAGCTCGGCTCGGCCTTCGGATCAAGTCCTGCAGCCCTGCTGGCGGGGCAGGACTTGGAGAAGCACTTTACGCTCAAGGAAGGCAATGCCGCCGACGGCCTCGAGTTTGTCGAGGCCACGCCGAAGGGTGGCGACGCCAGCTTCGAAAGCATGAAGATCGGCTTCGCCGCCAACCGGCCGGTGAGCATGGAAATCCACGACAGCTTCGGTCAGGTGACGGTGCTGCGCTTCACGCAGTTCGAGGCCAATCCGGCGCTGCCGGCCGCGCTCTTCCGTTTCGTCGCACCCGCCGGGGCCGATGTTGTCGGCGACTGATCTTTTCGAGACGACCAATCCGCATGCTCCGCTGGCCGAGCAGATGCGGCCGCGCATACTCGATGAAGTAATCGGCCAGCGCCACCTGCTGGGCGAGGGCAAGCCGCTGCGCCTGGCGTTTTCTTCCGGCACGCCGCATTCGATGATTCTCTGGGGCCCGCCTGGTGTCGGCAAGACCACGCTGGCGCGTCTGATGGCGGACAGTTTCGATGCCGAGTTCGTCGCGCTGTCGGCGGTGTTCTCCGGCGTCAAGGATATCCGCGAGGCGATGCAGCAGGCCGAAGTCATGGCCCAGCAGGGGCGCCGCACCATCCTGTTCGTCGACGAAGTGCATCGCTTCAACAAGGCGCAGCAGGACGCCTTCCTGCCCTACGTCGAAAAGGGCACGGTGACCTTCATCGGCGCCACCACCGAGAACCCGTCCTTCGAGGTGAATTCCGCGCTGCTGTCGCGGGCCTCCGTCTATGTGCTGAAAAGCCTCGATGAAGCGGAGTTGGGCGAGCTGTTCGATCGCGCCCAGTCACGGGCCCTGGCGGATCTGGACTTCTCGCCGGAAGCGCGCGAGCGTCTGATCGGTTACGCCGATGGCGACGCGCGGCGCCTGCTCAACGTGCTGGAACAAGTGCGCACCGCCGTCGCCACCACCGGTCACCGTCTGGTCAGCGCCGACTTTCTGGAGCAGACGCTGGCGGCCGATCTGCGGCGCTTCGACAAGGGCGGCGACGCCTTCTACGACCAGATCTCGGCCCTGCACAAGTCCGTGCGCGGCTCCGATCCCGATGCGGCGCTGTACTGGCTGGTGCGCATGCTCGACGGCGGCGCCGATCCGCTCTACATGGGCCGGCGCATCGTGCGCATGGCGATCGAAGATGTCGGCCTGGCCGACCCCCGGGCCTGGGACATCGCGCTCAACGCCTGCGCCACCTACGAGCGCCTGGGCAGCCCGGAAGGCGAGCTGGCGCTGGCCAATGCCGTGCTCTACATGGCCGTCGCGCCCAAGTCGAACGCCGCCTACGTCGCCTATAATGCGGCCCGCGCGTTTGTGGCCAAAGACAAGAGCCGCGGCGTGCCCGAACACCTGCGCAACGCGCCGACCAAGCTGATGAAGGATCTCGGCTACGGCGCCGATTACCGCTACGCCCACGACGAAGCCGAGGGCTACGCCGCAGGCGAGACTTATCTGCCCGAAGGCATGCCCGCCGTGCATTGGTATCAACCCGTGGCCCGCGGCCTGGAACAAAAGATCGCCGAAAAACTTGCCCATCTGCGTGAGCTGGACCGCAAGGCTAAAACCAGTTAGCCACAGAGATCACAGAGGACACAGAGAAGAGCATGGCGGATGAATTGACCGAGAAGACGATTGGGGCAGCCATCGAGGTGCATCGCGTGTTGGGTAGCGGGTTGCTGGAATCAGTTTATGAGTCGGCTCTTTGTCACGAATTGTTTTTGCGGGGGATCGCCTTCAAGCGGCAGGTCGAAGTCTCGGTTTCCTACAAGGAGGTCAACGTCGGTAACCAACGTGTCGACTTGCTGGTTGCGGACGAGGTGGTGGTTGAACTCAAATCGCAGCGGGCTATGCCGGAAGCCGCAAGCGCACAGGTCTTGTCCTACCTCAAGGCAACAGGGCTCAAACGCGGCCTGCTACTGAACTTTGGCGAAGCAAGACTCGCTGATGGCATCAAACGCTTCTCTCTGTGAACTCTGTTACCTGCCCGCGAAGCGGAATCCCAGGTACGCAACGCGCCTCTGTGGCTAAATAGGTTTTCCAAAATGCTCGACATTCAACTCCTTCGTACCAATCTTCCCTTCGTCGCCGAGCGCCTGGCTTTGCGCGGCGTGACGCTCGACACTGCCGCCTTCGAGGCGCTCGAAGCGGAGCGCAAGCGTCTGCAAGTACATACCCAGGATCTGCAGGCCAGGCGCAATACGCTGTCGAAGCAAATCGGCATGCTGAAGGGCAAGGGCGAGGACGCTTCGGCCGTGATGGCTGAAGTCGCCGGGCTGGGCGACGATCTGAAGGCCGGCGAGACGGCGCTGGCGGACCTGATGCCGCGCTTCGATGCCTTTGTCTCGGTGATTCCCAACCTGCCGCACGAAAGCGTGCCGGTCGGCAATGACGAGACCGGCAATGTCGAAGTGCTGCGCTGGGGCACGCCGCGCGCAATCGCCGCGCCGCGCGATCACGTCGATCTCGGCACCGCCCTGGGCGGCCTGGATTTCGAAGCCGGGGTAAAGATCTCCGGCAGCCGCTTCACGGTGATGAAGGGCCCGATTGCCCGGCTACATCGCGCGCTGGCGCAGTTCATGCTCGATCTGCATACGACCGAGCACGGCTACACCGAGATCTACACGCCCTACCTGGTCAATCCCGAAAGCATGTTTGGCACCGGCCAGCTGCCCAAGTTCGAGGAAGACCTGTTCATGGTGCCGCGCAGTGACGGCAGCAAGCTCTACCTGATCCCCACCGCCGAAGTTCCGGTGACCAACATGGTGCGCGGCGAGATTCTTGCCGGCGATGCCCTGCCGCTCAAGTTCGTCGCCCACACGCCCTGCTTTCGCTCGGAGGCGGGCAGCTACGGCAAGGACACCCGCGGCATGATCCGCCAGCACCAGTTCGACAAGGTGGAACTGGTGCAGATGGTGCATCCGTCGCAGTCGTGGGCCGCGCTGGAAGAACTCACCGGCCACGCCGAGGCCGTGCTGCAGCGGCTCGAACTGCCCTACCGCAAGGTCGCTTTGTGCACCGGCGACATGGGCTTCTCGGCGGCCAAGACCTACGACCTCGAAGTCTGGCTGCCGGCGCAGAACACCTATCGCGAGATTTCGTCCTGCTCCAATTTCGAGTCCTTCCAGGCGCGCCGCATGCAGGCCCGCTTCCGCAACGAAAAGAACAAGCCCGAACTGCTGCACACCCTGAACGGCTCCGGCCTGGCGGTAGGCCGCACCCTGGTCGCCGTGCTGGAGAATTACCAGAACGAGGACGGCAGCATCTCGGTGCCTTCCGCATTGCGCTCCTCGATGGGCGGCATGGAAAAGATCAGCGCCGACTGGGCAGCGTAGGGCGAGGCATAGGCCGGCTCGAAGCGGCTGAGGATGTCGTAGTAGCTGCGAATGTTCTCCACCATGATCACCGCTTCGCCGCCGCGCGCGGCGCCGCTCTTCAGCCGCGCATAGATCTCCGGCCGCGCCAGTTGCGGCAGCACCTGCTTCATGTCGTACCAGTCATCCGGATTCCGCTTCATGCGTTTGGCGACCGAGCGCGCGCCGCGAAAGTGGCCCATGCCCAGGTTGTAGGCCGACAGCGCCAGCCACAGGCGGTCCGGATGCTTGGCGCTGGCGGGAATCTGCTCCACCAGCTGCGCCAGATAGCGGGCGCCGGCGCGGATGCTCTCCGGCGCATCGAGGCGGTTCTTGACGCGTAGGATATCGGCCGTGTCCTCGGTCAGCATCATCATGCCGCGCACGCCGGTGGGCGAGGTGGCCAGCGGGTCCCAATGCGACTCCTGATAGGCCAGCGAGGCCAGCAATCGCCAGTCGATGCCGGTCAGATCCTGTGCCGACTTGAAGTGGCGGCGCCAGGCGGGGAGCTTGCTTCTGGCGTCGTCGAGGAACTTCGCGATGCCGGCGGCATTGATGCGCTTGATGTGGCCGAAGTAGCGGTCGTGGATGCGCGCCAGCGTGCCATCGGCGCGGGCACCGGCGATGAAGGCATCGGCCTTGGCGCGCAGCGCGGCGGCGCCTTCGCCGCCGAAGGCCCAGCCAAGCTCGAGCTTGCCCGGCAGTTGCAGCAGGGGCCGCAACTCCGGGTAGTAGTTGACGCCCAGATCGAGATGGATTTCATGCACCGCGGCGAACTCGGCCTTTTGCCCGGCGACGCGCGCCAGCAGGTCCATTTCGTTGACGCCGGGCATCTCGACCACCAGCGGGCGCGACTTCTCGTCCAGCCCGCGCAGCGTATCCGCCAGGGGCGAACCGGCCATCACCTCGACGGTTTTTCCGGCCAGGTCGGACAGCTTTTCCGGCCCCAGGATATCGCTGTGACCGACAATCCACTGCGTAACGGTGCGGATCGGCGTCGAGAACTGCAAAGACCCGTTGCCCAGCGGCATCGACGCGGCCAGATGCACCCGCCCGGCAAGGGCCAGATCGTTGAGCTCGTAAGCGTCGGCGGCCTGGATGAAGTTCACCTTGAGGCCGAGGCTGTCGGCAAAGGCCGTCACCAGGTCGTGCTCGAAACCGCTTGCCGTGGCGCCCTCGCGCTGGAAGAAGGCGGGCGTCTCGCTGATCGCCACCACCAGCCTGCCGTCTGTTTGCGGCGGCTCGATGCGGGTGCAGCCGGCCAGGCAGAGCGGCGCCAGACAGCAGATCAGGCGAAGCAGTTTCGACAACGCTTTCCCCTCCTTGAAGGCCGTGATCGACGCACGCTTCGCGGGTATAATCCGCGCCCACGGAGAGGTGGCAGAGTGGTCGAATGTACCTGACTCGAAATCAGGCGATGTCGCAAGGCATCCGTGGGTTCGAATCCCACCCTCTCCGCCAATCACCAGGAATAAGGCGCCTTTCGGGGCGTTTTGCTTTTATGGCCACCGATAAGCCCGCCAATTCGCAGGGTGCTTGCCGTTCCGTTGGCGCCGATTATTGCCTATTGCGGCGGACATCTGCAAATTCATTGCCGGAGCGGGCCGCCGTCCCGTCGGCGCCGACTTCCACGCGACCTGTGCTTTGCAGCTGACGCTGAACTTTGCCCAAAAACCAGCCGCATAACCTAAACTTCGATTCCAACCAGACTCGCCGCTCGTACTCCCATCGCCGTGACCGCAGCCATTCAGTTCCCTGTCCAGCCCGTCATCCTCTGCGGCGGCTCCGGCACCCGGCTGTGGCCGCGTTCGCGCGCGGGGTTCCCGAAGCGCGAATTTCTCTATGTCGACGACATTGCCGACGCCTGCGTCTTTCTCATGGAGCAAGGCATCGGCGAAGGCATCGCGCTGGCCTATGCAAGCTTCCTGATATCTGGTTGGATCACAACGAATGACGCAGCCTGAAGCCATCGGCCCGAATCGTAGGCCAATATTTAGCATGTTCATGCTATTATCTGGCTATGTCAATCGCTACAGCCCTTTTCTCAGACAGCCAGTCCCGAGTTTTTCGCTGGCTGTTTGGTCAGCCCGACCGCCAATTTCACCTGAGCGAATTGCGTCGTCTCACCGGCTTAGGCAGCGCTTCCCTGCAACGGGAACTGAACCGTCTGGCCGAGGCGGGACTGGTGCGTTCGGAGCGGATCGGGAATCTGCGTCGTTTCCAGGCGAACCCGCAAAGCCCGGTCTACAGCGAGCTGATCGCCCTGACGCGCAAGACACTCGGCGTGGAGCCGTTGTTGCGCGAAGCATTGTTGCCTCTGGCGCCCTCGTTGAAAGCCGCATGGATTTATGGCTCCGTGGCCAAGCAGACCGACACGGCGCAAAGCGACATCGACGTAATGCTGATCGGCGAGAACCTGCTGCTGGGCGATATTCTGGAACGTCTGGTGCCACTGGAAGCGCAATTGGGTCGAAAAATCAATCCGACCTGCTATTCGCCTGCAGATTTCGAGCGCCGCCGCTCAGAACCGGACTCGTTCGTCAATCGCGTCATGACCCAGCCTGTTCTGTCGTTGATCGGAGATGCCCATGAGTCTGCCCGCGCTTGATAATCTGGTGCGCATCGGGCAGCTCAAGGCCGAACCTCGAAACGTAGCCGAGGCTAGGCGCATGCTGGCCATGGCACGTACCAGCCTTGCCGATGCCCGGCTGGCTGCCCTGTCCCCGCAAGGCCGTTTCACCAGCGCTTACAACGCCGCGCATGCAGCCGCCTTGGCCGCCCTTCGCTGGCATGGTTATCGCAGCGAAAACAGATATACCGTTTTCCAGTGCCTCGCGCATACCCTGAATTGGCCCGCACCCCGTTGGCGAGTCCTGGACGCAGCCCATCAAAAACGGAATTTGGCCGAGTACGAGGGTTTCCTCGAGGTCGAGGAAGCAGCCATCGCCGAGCTGTGTGCTTTGGTGGCCGACCTGATTGCCGACGTAGCCAAACTTTTAGAATAACGAGCTCGCATGACTCCACCCAGTCCTCAGCCCTCGGCCCTCAGTCCTCAGCGCGTAGCGTTGATCACCGGCATTACCGGACAGGACGGTGCCTGTCTTGCCGCTCAGTTCCTTGCCGTGGTGAGCTTCGAAGAGTCCGAGTACACCGCCAACTCCAATACCCCGGCTGCCCGGACCACAGAAACCTGCCCGAAGGCTTCGAGGAGAACCGCGAAATCGCACAACAAGGCTTGCGCAGTGTAACCATTTCAGTTACAGTCGATCATGATTCGTTCATTCGATCACAAGGGCTTGGAGTTGTTCTACCGCAAGGAGGTTGTATGGGCAGAATGCACAATCCGCCTCATCCGGGCGAAGTGTTACAGGGGCTTTGGCTAGAGCCTGTGGGCGTTAGTATCACGGCGGCAGCGCTGGCGCTGGGATGCAGTCGTAAGCATATTTCCAGCATCATCAACGGCAGGGCCGCCATTACCGCGGACATGGCGCTGCGTCTGGCGGCGTGGTTGAAGACTGAGCCGGAATCATGGCTGGCGATGCAGGCGGCGTGGGACTTGTGGCAGGCGTCGCAGGGGGCAAGGCCGAAGATCAAGGCACTGAAGCTGGCGGCGTAGAAAAGGCAACATGCGCAGAGGCTTGATATTCGTTACTCCCGGGTAAAGAAGAAGCCGATCGACGTTTGTGAAATGGCATAATTGCGATTATGGCAACCGGCCTCTTCGCCCCGTCCAACACCTGCAAGTCGATGGGCTACCATAAGTAAGCCAGCGATGCCTATTCTCTCGGTTTTCTTCGGCATCATTGTGCGCATGTGGCACGACGATCATCCGCCGCCCCATTCATGTCGAGTATCAGGGCTTCGAAGCGTTTGTCGAAATTCGCACGGGAGAAGTCACCGAGGGACGATTGCCAAAGAAAGCAACTGCCATCGTCAAAGAATGGTGTTTCAAGCACCAAGAGGAATTATTGGCTAACTGGGAACATGCACAAAGGCTTGAACCCATGGAGCGCATTCCAGGAGCAGATCAAGATGATTAAGCTGATTGAAGCACATCACCTCGGGGATTTCAGAATCACCCTGAGGTTTTCTGATGGTACCGAGGGCATATTCGATGGTAATGAATTCCTGAAACGGAATGGCCCATTGCTTGATGCGCTGCGCAACGAATCGTATTTTCAGCAGGCGTTTATCGATGCCGGCGCATTATGCTGGCCGAACGGCCTGGAGCTTTCGCCCACTCGATTGCACCAAACGTGTAAAGCCCTGGACCCTGCATGACCCTTGCGGCAGCCAATCGGGGTTCTTCGGCTTGTCGCCGTTCCTGTCACCCCGGCGGGGGCCGGACAGCACCGATTTTTTACCCCTGCCGCTCCTTCCCCACGGACCGCAAAGCCGCCCTCACCGTCGACCACAACGTGTCCTTGTACAATACCCAAGCTACGAGCCCTTTGATGAAGCCAACCACTCAATGCTCGTAAGTGCCGCAACGGAGCCATGCGTCTAACTGAAGCTCAGCGCCAGTCGATCAAGTCCGCCGTAACGAGTGTTATCGGGGAGGAAAGCCGTGTATGGCTTTTTGGATCCCGCGTCGACGACGCCAAACGTGGCGGTGACATTGACCTTCTGATTGAAACTGACAGAGTTGTTCCCAGCCGGACAAACGCGCTTTGCCAGATCGAGGGTGCGCTTGCCAAGCGCCTCGGTGACCGCAAGATCGACGTCCTGCTCAAGGATGCACAAACCGTCGAAGCCCCCATATTCCATGCCGCGCGAAAGACGGGAGTATTGCTATGAGCATGCCCTACCTGGCCGAACAAGCCGATCCTGCACGTATCGCACTCGAGCTTGCAGAACGGGAATCAGCCCATCTGCGCTACACCTACCGCACACTGTATGCCGAGCCCATTGATCTTGCGTGGGTCGAGGCGCTGGTAAAGCGAGAAGATCTGGCGGAAAAGATCGATGCGTTTGTTGGCCGCTTCGGACGCCTCCAGGATCATCTCGGCGAGAAACTATTGCCGGCCTTTGCAAGGCTTCTCGGTGAACAACCCAAGTCGCTACTCGATGTCATGGCGTATTCCGAACGCATGGGATGGGTGGATGATGCGGAGGAATTTATTGGGGCACGAAAACTTCGTAACCTGCTGGTGCACGAATACATGACCGAGCCCAGGCTTTTTCATGAAGCATTGATTACGGCGAAGTCAGCCACTGAATTGCTGTTCCGCGTTGTGGCTGCGATCAAAGCAGAAGCAACGTCTCGTGGCCTGCTGTCTTCGGACTAGCCTCGTCGGATTCAAAGGTAAAATTGTCTTCGACAGCAGCAAACCCGACGGCACGCCGAGAAAGCTGCTCGATGTCTCGCGCATGAAACAACTCGGCTGGCAGGCGAAGACGCCGCTGCGGGACGGGATTGCGCAAGCCTATGCAAGCTTTCTTGCCATGCTTAGCTAAGGTTTTCCTGACCGAGATACCCAGGATATGGAAGGAGGTTGTATGGGCAGAATGCACAATCCGCCTCATCCGGGCGAAGTGTTACAGGGGCTTTGGCTAGAGCCTGTGGGCGTTAGTATCACGGCGGCAGCGCTGGCGCTGGGATGCAGTCGCAAGCATATTTCCAGCATCATCAACGGTAGGGCCGCCATTACCGCGGACATGGCGCTGCGTCTGGCTGCGTGGTTGAAGACTGAGCCGGAATCATGGCTGGCGATGCAGGCGGCGTGGGACTTGTGGCAGGCGTCGCAGGGGGCAAGGCCGAAGATCAAGGCACTAAAGCTGGCGGCGTAGAGAAGGCAACACGCGCAGAGAAATCAAAGCAAAATCCGGCAAACCGCCTATCACCGTCAAGAACGCGAACCAACTCAAATGACCCTACTCAGTCCTCAGTCTTCCCCACAAAGTCCGCAACGCGTAGCGTTGATCACCGGCGTCACCGGCCAGGACGGCGCCTACCTCGCCGAATTCCTGCTCGACAAGGGCTACATCGTTCACGGCATCAAGCGCCGCACCAGCCTGATCAACACCGACCGCATCGACCATCTCTACAAAGACCGTCACGAAAAGGACGTCCGCTTCTTCCTCCACCACGGCGACATGACCGACAGTTCCAGCCTGGTGCGCATCATTCAGCAGGTGCAACCCGACGAGATCTACAACCTCGCCGCCCAGTCCCATGTCGCGGTGAGCTTCGAAGAACCCGAATACACCGCCAACTCCGATGCCCTGGGTGCCCTGCGTGTCCTCGAAGCCATCCGCATCCTCGGCCTCGAAAAGAAGACCCGCTTCTACCAGGCCTCTACCAGTGAACTCTACGGCCTGGTGCAGGAAACCCCGCAGAAGGAAACCACCCCCTTTTATCCACGCAGTCCCTATGCCGTCGCCAAGCTCTACGCCTACTGGATCACCGTCAACTACCGCGAGGCCTACGGCATCTATGCCTGCAACGGCATTCTCTTCAACCACGAAAGCCCGATTCGTGGCGAAACCTTCGTTACCCGCAAGATCACCCGCGCGCTGGCAAGAATCAAGCTCGGCCTGCAAGAGTGCCTCTACCTGGGCAACCTGAATTCGCTACGCGACTGGGGTCACGCCCGCGACTACGTCGAAGTCCAATGGTTGATGCTGCAGCAGGAAAAGCCCGAAGACTTCGTTATCGCCACCGGCGTGCAATACAGCGTGCGTGACTTCGTCAATGCCGCCGCCAAGGAACTCGGCATGGCAATCCGCTGGGAAGGCGAAGGCGCGGATGAAAAGGGCCATGACGCCCATGGCAAGTGCATCGTCGCCGTCGATCCCCGTTACTTTCGCCCGACCGAAGTCGAAACCCTGCTTGGCGACGCCACCAAGGCCAGAGAGAAACTCGGCTGGACGCCAAAGATCACCTTCGATGAACTCGTCGCCGAAATGGTCCGCGAAGATCTTAGGTCGGCCGAGTGCGACGAACTGGTCAAGCACCATGGTTACAAGACGATGGCCTATCACGAATAGGCGCTGACTTTCTCATTCACCACGCCCAAGTCTATAGGCGGTTAAATGCCATGCTTATGTTGTCGTTACTAGTGTCAATTGATGGGGAAAGCCGATGATCCGATTTGCGTTATTAGGTTGCGGGCGCATCGCCAAACGCCATGCTGATCTGTTGACTAGCGGTCAGCTACCAGGCGCAACGCTGGTCGCTGTCTGCGATATCGAGTCGGCGCGACTAGAAAGCTTCAGCACTCGATACGGTGTGCGTGGCTATAGCTCACTCGAATCGCTCTTGCAGGATAGCAATATTGATGCGGTTGCTGTGCTTACACCCAGCGGGATGCATGCTGCCCACGTAATTTCTGTTGCCGCTGCAGGTAAGCACGTTGTCGTTGAAAAACCCATGGCGCTCCGCTTGTCTGACGCAGATGAAATGATTCGCGCATGTGACCGTGCTGCGGTCAAGCTATTTGTCGTCAAACAGAATCGATTCAATGTTCCGGTCGTAAAGGCCAGAGAAGCACTTGATGCCGGTCGATTCGGCAAACTGGTTCTCGGTACTGTTAGAGTCAGATGGTGTCGCGACCAAACCTACTATGATCAGGATGCGTGGCGGGGTACGTGGGAGTTCGATGGGGGCGTCCTCACCAACCAGGCAAGTCATCACGTGGATATGCTGGAATGGTTCATGGGTGACGTAGAAAGCGTTCATGCCAGGTCGACGACGGCTCTAGTGAATATTCAGACTGAAGATACGGCCGTCGCTACGCTCAAATTTAGCAGCGGGGCCCTTGGCGTCATAGAAGCAACGACGGCAGCGCGACCAAAGGATATGGAAGGATCTCTCTCCATATTGGGTGAGTTGGGCGCCGTCGAAATTGCCGGGTTTGCGGTAAATAAGATTCGCACATGGCAGTTTTGTGACGAATTGCCATCCGACAAGGACGTCATGGAGAATTTCTCCGTCAATCCACCGAACGTCTATGGCTTTGGGCATCACGCCTACTACAAACACGTCATCGATTGCTTGGCTGGCGGCTCGCCGGCTTTGGTTGACGGCCTTGAAGGGCGACGGAGCCTTGAACTGATTTCAGCCCTTTACGAGTCCATCGAAACAGGCAAGGAGGTCTCCTTGCATTTCAGGCCACAGCGCTGCCGACTTGGCGGGTAGTGATGAACGAACCACACATCGAGCCGACTCTCGTGAAGGGCGGTATCAGGGACATTCATTGTGGCGCTAACGTAAAGATCGTTCAGCCCTGCAATCTGTATGAATGTTTCCTCGGGGAAGGATGTTTTGTCGGTCCGTTCGTCGAAATTCAGAAGGGTGTCCGTGTTGGCGCTCGTACACGAATTCAGTCACACAGTTTTCTTTGCGAAATGCTTACTGTCGGCGAAGACTGTTTCATCGGTCATGGGGTCATGTTTATCAATGACCCGTTCTCCGCAGGTGGGCCGGCTCGCGGCAGGAAGGAACTCTGGCGAAGCATCGCGCTTGGTAACAGGGTATCAATAGGGTCGAATGCGTCGATCATGCCCGTTACGATTTGTGACGACGTCGTAATTGGCGCGGGTGCTGTTGTAGTGAAAGACATTGCGCACCCAGGAATATATGCCGGCAACCCTGCAAGACTGATTCGGAAGCTCTAAGAGTTTCCTGCTTCGCTACCTATAATTCCTAACGACCATGACAATTCAAGTACCCTTCGCCGATCTCTACGCCCAATATCGCTCGATAAAGCCGGAAATTGATGCCGCAATTGAGAGCGTGATCCGAAATTCCGCGTTTATACGGGGGCCATATGTTGAGAAGTTCGAACAGGAATTTGCTGAAGCAGTAGGTGTCCGGCATTGCGTTTCTTGCGCCAACGGGACGGATGCACTCTATATCGCGATGCATGCTCTTGGCGTCAAATCAGGCGACGAAGTAATCACTACTGCGCATTCCTGGATATCTACTAGCGAAACCATCACGCAGGCAGGTGGATCCGTTGTGTTTTGCGATACCGATGCCACAACATATACGATTGACCCGGCCGAGATCGAAGCAAAAATATCACCCCGCACGGTTGGAATAATCCCGGTACATCTATACGGACAACCGGCCGACATGGATCTGATCATGGCGATAGCAAGGAAGAACAAGTTGTGGGTACTTGAGGATTGTGCGCAGGCACATCTGGCGCGCTATAAGGGGCGTATGGTCGGCACAATCGGCAACGCTGCCTCGTTTTCTTTTTATCCAGGCAAGAACCTTGGTGCGATGGGCGATGCCGGAGCGGTGGTGACGAACGATGCGTCACTCGCTAGAAAGATGGCAATGTTCGCCCGACACGGTGGGCTGATCAAAGGGCAGCACGATATTGAGGGGACCAATAGTCGACTTGACGGATTGCAGGCCGCGATTCTCTCCGTCAAGTTGCGTCATCTACCGGCGTGGACAGTTCGACGTCGTCTAATCGCCGAGCAATACGGCGCACTACTACATGGAACACGCAGAATAACTCTCCCGCTTGTAGGAAACAAGAGAGAGCATGTCTATCACCTTTACGTTGTTCTGCACGAACAGCGCGACGCACTTGCGAGGCACATGGCTTCAAGAGGCGTGCAGACGGTGATAAATTATCCACGTGCATTGCCGTTCCTTCCGGCGTACCAGTATCTCAATCATCGGGTAGAAGAATTTCCGAATGCGTATTTTCATCAATCGCGCATTCTTTCGATCCCGATATTCCCCGAGATGACAGAAGAACAAATCGACTTTGTAGCGGATTGCATTCGAGAATTTGACCAAGGCGCGACAATCTGAACATGGAAACAGGCAAGCCACCTCATATCGGCTACCCTGCTGTCGGAAGATTCGGCCTAGCGCATAGCATGCTCGCGTGGGCGCGCTGTCACGTCTGGTGCGCCCGCAACGGGTTTGAGATGCTTGCGCCGAATTGGCGGCATTTACGGATCGGGCCGTATCTTCGTCGGGAGATCGACAAGCGAGCCTATCATCGGCTTTTCACTTTCCCCGATTACATCACAGGTATTCGACGGGAATTTCTCCTGGCAACGCTACCGAAGGTATATGCAGGAAGCGCGGATCTTGATTCCGTATGCGAAGGCAACGGACGCAAGTTGATAGTGTTCCAAAATTTGGTTTCCGGAAATGAAGAACGATATTTTGGCGAGATCGTTGGCCTAGAAAAGCAGGTAAGGGGTGCACTGGTCCGAATGACCAAGCCTCGATATCTGCCCTGTGTGGGTTCCGAAGCGCACATTGCAATCCATATACGGATGGGGGACTTTTCCGAACGGGCAACAGCTGACGCCCTCCGGCAAGGAGCAAAGAACTCGCGAATCGCCGTTAAGTGGTATGCCGATATTTTGAAAGAGTTGCGACGTCGACTCGGTGTGATGGTCCCGGCTAGGCTCTATTCGGACGGTCCGGATCATGAGCTTTCTCCCATCCTGGAGCTAGATTGGGTTAGGCAAGCACCGTTGGCACCTGCAGTCACAGATTTGCTGTCGATTTCAGCTGCGAAATTGTTGATTTCATCCGGGTCGGGATTCAGCTTTTGGGGGGCGTATTTGGGCCACGTTCCAAGGATCAATTTTCCCGGCCAACGCATGTACAGAGTCTTGGGCGGCCAAGGTGATCTCGATCTCGAACCCGAGTGCGAGTCGGTGGCCGAACTTAGCGATGCGTTTCTGCAACATTTGCATTCACTGTTTTCCACGCCAAGGAACAAATGACGTCGTTCGCCACGAACATAACAAGAGTGTTGCGCGGAACCGTGGCTGCTCAATTGTTGCTCCTAGTGGCGATGCCAGTGATTACGCGATTGTTTTCTCCGGCAAACTTCGGCGCCGTACAGGCACTGCAGTCAGTACTGACTTTTCTGTTGGTGTGCTCGGCGTTGCGCCTGGAAGTCGCGATCTTGTCGGAGACGGAGGAAGAAATTGATGCCTTGGTTGCCACGTGTTTCTGGATATGTTGCGCGACCAGCGGAATTGTCGCGCTATCGATAGCTGTTTGGGAACTGGTCGCTGGGGCTGGCGATACGAGCCTGGGGGGGCTCGTATATCTGGTACCGTTCAGTATGCTGTTCGCGGGATTGGGGCTCATTGTTTCCTATCTCGTTTTGCGCTCGCACCTCTTCGATGTCGGCGCCGGAGCAAAGATCGCACAAGCGGCATCGTATTCTGGCGCCGCGATTCTCTTTGGATTAATCTCGCCAGCAGCGATCGGACTTGGATTCGCCGATTTATTCGGCAAGGCCATATATTGGTTTGTATGTTTCCGAAATTTAGCGATAGGCAAAGGGCTCAAGTTGTCTTCCCTCGACTGGAGCAGAGCCAAGGCGGTGATTGGTAGACATAGACAATTGGTTTGTGTTTCGCTTCCCGGCGCACTGATCAATGTACTTGGGTCGTCTTACACACCGATGATGCTGTTGCTTCTTTTCAGCGCGAGCGAGGCAGGCCATTACGCACTGATAGAAAGAATGATCGGAGGCCCCGTGGGGATGGTTTCGGGTGCGGCTTCACAGGTTTTCATGGCGGATTTTTCGGCCATGGGTCGAAATAATCCCGGGGCCCAGAAAACTCAATTCCGAAGCCTCGTCCTCAACCAATTGAAACTAGCTGTGCTTCCTGCCGTGGGATTCTTTTTTGCGGCACCAGCCGTGATTCCTTGGATCTTTGGCTCTGAGTGGGAACTGGCCGGGCGCTACGCGCAGATTATGACGCCGTTGTTCGTTGCGTCATTTGTCGTCGGCCCGGTCAATATGGCGCTAACGATTGCTGGCTTCCAATCAATTCAATTCGTGTGGGATGCCGGCCGCCTGATTGCAATCGCGGCGGTATGGTGGTTCGTCTTCGACACGAAAATGAATTCAACCAGCGCGCTATCAATTTACTGCGCCGCGGCGGTTGTCTGCTTTGCTGTTTATCTTTTCGTCACGGACCGGGCACTAGCCAAGAGGGCGTTTATGGAGGAAAGTTTGTGATTACGATTGTTGACTACGGCGTAGGCAACATTGGTGCGCTGGAAAACATGTTCGATTTCCTGGGCGTAGACTGTACGGTATCGAATCGTCCGGAAGACGTTGGCAATGCCGATAAGCTGCTTTTGCCAGGGGTTGGTGCGTTCGACACGGCCGTAAATGCTTTGAACAGACAAAATTTGATTCCCGCTCTGAACTATGCAGTGTGCCGCAGAAAGAGACCGATCCTCGGTGTCTGCCTTGGCATGCAACTGCTTTGCCGGGGAAGTCAGGAAGGCGATCTGCCCGGCCTCGGCTGGATCGACGCAGATGTTCGCCGACTCGAAGTGCCGTCCGGCTCCAAGCTGAAGGTGCCGCATATCGGTTGGGCAGACGTCAGGCCTATCCGCGAGACGAACCTCTTCCCTAAAATTCATTCGATGGAGCGGTTTTATTTCGTCCATAGCTATCACGTTTGTTGTGATCGGCCGAACGACGTTGCCGCAGTCGTCGATTTTGGTAGAGAAATCTGCTGTTCGGTGTCGGCCGGGAACATTTACGGTGTTCAGTTTCATCCTGAAAAGAGCCATCGGTTCGGGATGAGGCTCCTCAAGGCCTTCGGAGACCTTTAACAAATGCGGCCGCGTTTGATTCCCGTACTCTTGTTGGATTCCTCACGCCGACTCGTAAAGACTGTGCGTTTTGGAAAGCGAACATATGTTGGCGATCCCTTGAACGTCATTCGCCTGTTCAACGAAAAAGAAGTCGATGAGATATTCGTTTTGGACATCGATGCGACGTCCGATCGTCGGACTCCCGACCTTGGCTTTCTCCGAGAGTTGGCCAGTGAATGCTTCATGCCTCTCGCGTATGGCGGCGGTATTACGAGCCTTGAACAATGCGAGCAGATCAGTCGCGCCGGAATCGAAAAGATCGTTCTTGGCACATCCAGCGAGAACAAAGGTTTCGTTAGCGACGTAAGCAAGAATATGGGGAGTCAGTCAGTTGTGGCTTGTGTCGACGTATTCGGATCTGGAGTCTCAGCAAGATGCTTTACTCGTTCGGGCAAGTCGCCGATCAATATCGACTTGATCAGGCATTGCGTTGAATTGCAGGAAGCGGGGGCGGGCGAAATCGTGCTTCAGTCGATTGACCGCGATGGGACACGAAGCGGCTACAACGTTGAATTGATAAGAATGCTGGCGAGCCAACTGGCTGTGCCCTTGGTGGCGCTCGGCGGGGCTGGCGAAGCAACGCATCTTGTCGAGGCGTTGAAAGTCGGCGCATCGGCTGCCGCATCCGGTAGCGCGTTTATATTTGTTGGCCGATTGCGAGCCGTCCTGATCAATTCCCCGGATCCGGCAGCGATCGAGATGCTTATAAGGGGCGGATCGTGAGCGTGTACCAATATCCGACACGCGTTTGTACATATTGCGTTATGGACGACAGCAACAGGGCGATTCAGTTCGACGAACATGGTCAATGTAGCTGCTGCCGCGATGCACTGATCCGTTTACCCAATGAGTGGTGGCCCAATGCGGAGGGCGAACGAAGGCTTGAACAGCTTGTCAAGAGGCTTCGTGCCGGTGGTCGCGGCAGGCCCTACGACGCAATAATCGGTCTCAGTGGTGGCGTCGACAGTGCGTATCTAGCCCACGTGCTGAAACACAAGTATGATCTGCGTCTTCTTGCAGTCCACGTCGACGGCGGCTGGAACTCCGATCAGGCAGTAAGGAACATAGAGACGATCGTCAGGACGCTCAACCTTGACCTCTTTACATACGTCGTGGAATGGCAGCAGATGCGCGAAGTGCAAGTCGCATTTCTGAAGGCGTCGGTTCTCAACCAAGACATTCCTCAAGATCACGCGTTCTTTTCCGTGCTGTACCAAACGGCAGGAAAGTTTGGTGTGAAATACTTTCTCAGCGGTGTGAATTTCGCCACCGAGTCGATCATCCCGCCGGAGAGCGGACACCCCTATATGGATGTAAGACATATCCGTGGCGTGCACCGCCAATTCGGGAAGGGCATCTTAGAGAGTTTTCCCTTGATGGATCTTTCATATTTCGTCTGGCTGTCGCGGGTGCGAAAGCAACTTCTTGTGTTTCGCCCGTTAAATTATCTGCCCTACAACAAAGAGATAGCAGCGGAGGAGTTGAAGAAGCACTATGACTGGCGCGACTATGGCACAAAACACCACGAGTCGCGTTTCACCAAGTTTTATCAGCAAATATATCTTCCGAGAAAGGTCTTTTTTGACAAGCGGCGGTTGCATCTATCCAGTCTGATTGTCTCCCAGGCGATGACGCGCGAACAAGCGCTACAAGAGCTTGCAAAACCAATCATCGATGAGAAGGAGGCGGCACGGGACGTCAAGTTCGTTGCAAAGAAACTGGGATGCGCACATGAGGATCTGAATGTGTGGATCAACCGTCGGGTGATTCCGCATAGAGACTATCCGAACCGATATTGGCTGCACGCTACGCTTACATGGATGAGAGATCAGATCAGGCGGTTTGAATGAACAACAATCCTGACCCCCCCTCCGGGAACTCCGATCCCTGTCAGTGACAATTAAACTAAAAACGAGGTTTTTTGATGCTAAGCAAAATCCGATCCGTCATTAATGGCTACCGCCGAAACCTCGGGGGCCTGCGTTCCGCCAGAACGATACAAGAACTTCGGAAGTGGTTTGCAAGTGACGTGGGGACACCATCCGGGTTTGGCTTCAATGGCGACGTGATTCGTACGCGAATCGTTGCTGATCTCTTCAACTCAGTTGGATGCACGGCATTCATCGAAACCGGTACCTATCGCGCTGCGACGACCGTGCTTGCAAAGCGCTTGCTGAATTGCAAGGTTTTCAGCTGCGAATTGAGCCTGAAAAGCTGGCTGTTCTCGACGATCCGCTGTCTTCCATACTCAGAGTTGTTCATATTTCGCGCGGATAGCCGATCATTTCTCCGAAGGATGGGGAAACACCTCGGGCCTGAAGAGATTCCGTTTATCTATCTCGACGCACACTGGTATAGCGATCTTCCTTTGCAGGAGGAACTCGACTACGTGGCGACGACATGGGCAAAGTGTGTCGTACTAGTCGATGACTACAAGGTGCCAGATAGGCCCGGTTTCAAGTTCGATCGGTATGGTGACGACGAGCTTTGCATTGAGCGATTTTTTATCGATCCGAAAAACGCAATCAGTGGAGCCGTGACTTTTTTCCCGAATTACGATCCCGAATTAGAAACTGGCGCTCGTTGCGGCTATGTCATCTTTATCTGTGGGACGCAACATCGACTGCATTCCGACGCCCGAAGGTTTCCCCTAAATCTGTTGCGTCGCTTTGACTAGTAGAACAGACTCTTCTTGACTAATTGTTAGTGTTAGCAGCGATTGTTCGCTATCTCCCGATCAGAAAATCGGCGAAAGACTGATCGTGCGATCTCATAATAGTGCGTCAATCACGTTATTCCCAAGCACTTTCCAAAGTAGACGCAACTGCTAACTAAAAATATGACTGCTAATTCTTTCGCCTTCTATTATGGCGCTGTAATCTGGATGCTGCTTTATTTGTTTAGTATGCGGCGAAAACCTATGGGGGCTACGTTTTTCTTCATCGTATTTGTCCTCTTTTTTCACGCGTTTGCGTATCCCTACTACATTTACATTTGGACAGAACAGTTGGGTTTCGGCCTGCTCCAGGATTTCGTTATCTCATTTCCAGACTTGGTTCCAAAAGTCACGTTGGCAATGGCTTTATGTTATTCCTTCATCTTGCTTGGATGTCATGCGGGGGATATCGCGTTCGGTGCGATTAGCACCCAAAGGCTAGGAATAGATACCATTAAGCCGAGCATAATAGCTGCGGCAAACATGAAAACAATGCTGACGCTAGTCTCTGTATGTGAGTTACTGCTGTTATCTCTGCTCATTCTGCAATACGCCTTCGTTGCAAGCCCAACCGCATTGTTTGATTACTATTTGTCTGATCTAGGATCATCGGAGCGGGTCGCGATTAGAAGAACAGAAACTCTGAGTTTCTATATCCCCGCCATATTGCACTTGACCGTTATGCCCATGCTACTGTTCATAGTGTTTATTGAAGCATTAAAGTCAAAATCGACCTACCTGAAACATCGTGCTTTTCGTTTTGGTGCGCTTCTCGTACTCTTGAAGCTTTCAACATTTAGTAAGGCCGCACCGGCATTGATACTTATTCAGTTGCTTTTTTGCAAATATCTCTACTCTCGTCAGACGTTGGCATTCAGTCTTAGATACGTCCGATTTGGCTTGATCGCTTTGGGCATTGCGTTTGGGTTTGTCTTCATTGTTCGGGGCGAGTCAGTCGATATGGAAACGGCATTCGATGACTATTTCTATCGCCTATTAATGATTCCCAATGAAGGGATCTTCGAGTACTTCAACGCAATTCCAGACTATTTCCCATTTGGATACGGATCAGGATTAGGTGTTATTACTGAGTTATTTGGAGACGCAAGAGGCACCGGCCAAAACTTGCCGACCTATAATTTGGTAGCCTCCGTGTATCGACACGATTATGACACGGTAGTGAATAGCTTCTTCATAGCGGAAGCTTGGGCACAGTTTTCATGGGGAGGGGTGGTAGTTCTGTCATTCATGGCGGGTCTTCTTGTTAAGTGGTATGACTCCGAAACAGCCAAGCTAAAAAACTCCTCAATTAGAGTCGGCATGGTCGTTTTTTCAGTTTACGGAACGTATGCGCTCTCAACGTCGGCGATAACAACAGCGTTAATTACTGGCGGATTATTCATCATCCCAATTTTCGCGCGTTTCCTGGATAGTAAGCTGTGATAGATGTGAATGTTTTCGAGAGAAGAACTTGATTGATAGCTTTTACACATCTATATGCGGTGTGTGCGGCGAGAACTTTAGTTACGCGACTTTGTTTTTCGACAACATTATTCCAATGGCGTGTTACTCCTGTCATTCGAGTGTTCAATAATTAGCATAACCGTACATCCCGCAACTATTTTCAGATGAGACTCTTTCAAAATATTTTTTCGTTCCCTTCGTACCGCACACGACTAGCCTCGCTAGCGCTACGTCAAGTCAATTTCAAGAAATGGATTGAAGCGCTGGTCGCCGACGGCTACAATGGTGTTCATTTGCTTGATCCTGTAGTATGTCGTAACCCTGATGCTTTTTTAACTGCGGGGTGCGACCCGCAACTCCAGAAGATATGGGCAAGTGAGCACGGAATGAACACGGCGTGCGCGCTACCGGACATTTTGCTGGCGCAGGTAGAGGAACACCGGACGGAAGTGTTTTATACCCAAGAACCAGCAACTTATGGGCCGGATTTCTTGAAGAGACTTCCGGGATGCGTCAAGAGGAAGATTTGTTGGCAATCTCCTCCGGCTCCTTTGGGTGATCTGACCTCGTACGATCTGGTCTTGAATAATTTTCCTGAGAGCCTTGCTGAATACGGCAGGCAAGGTGTGCTCACTGCTTATTTCACCCCGTCCTTCGACCCAGTGATGGCGGATTACGCCTCGAATGAGAATCGTCCAATTGATGTCGTTTTTATCGGTGGTTACTCGCGGCATCACCAAAATCGGGCGGTAATCCTCGAGGCGGTCGCACGCCTACGGAAGAGATTCAACATTGTCTTTGCGCTTGACCGCGGTCGGCTTACGCGACTGGCCGAAAGTCCGATCGGACGCTATCTTCCCTTGGGTCGGCATCGCCGACCAGCGGACGTTCAGGTCGTGTCAACTCGACCGGTATTTGGTCGAGCTATGTATCAGCTCTTATCAAACGCAAAAATCGTATTGAATGGGGCCGTCGATTCTGCTGGCGGCGACCGCGGCAACATGCGCTGCTTTGAAGCCTTAGGCTGCGGAAGCCTCCTCTTGTCGGATCCAGGCCGCTACCCGGCTGGAATGGAGCAGGGCGTCACGATGGAAACCTATGCGAACGAGGTCGAAGCTGTGTCCCTGATTGCCGAATTGCTTTCTGACTCGACAAGACTGGCGACAATCGCTGCAAACGGGGTTAGGCTTATGCAAGACCGTTACAGTAAAGGACAGCAGTGGGCGCGGTTTCAGGAACTCGCATCTTGATGAACTACCTGCGCTCCACGCAGATAGCGGGGCAAACCGGGTGAGGCAACGGTTGCGAATCGTACACTTTATTCTCGACCATAGAGTCGGAGGGCCGCACATTTACTACAAATCCCTTAAGGCTGCGATGGGAGAAAATGTGAAATGCATTCTCGTTACTGCCGGCCAAGGGGCAGCAACGGATGTCTCTCTCGTAAACCTTCGCCGATGGTGGAGGCCGCTATATGCGGTGGAGGTGTTCATTAACGCGTTGGCAATTGCCTGGATGTTTAGATCAAGCAATTCGTCCCGCGGTAATTGGGATATCTTTCATGTGCACGGCGCAGCAAATCTTGCCCCACTTCTCGCTGCCGTCATTACAAAGCATCCTATAATTTGGCATATGCATGAAGCGCTTCCTGAGTTGAGCCCGTTGGCCAAGATTGGTGCATGGCTCGTCAAGAGTTCGCGCCATACCAAACTCTCTGTCAGCGAAAAAAGCGCGCAAGAACTTGGTTTGCCTTCCATGCCCATAATTCCATGTCCTGTGGACACGGAGTTTTGGCAACCGGCGCCCGGCAGTGATTGCTTCAAGGACAAAGAGCGAGGCGCTGCGATTGAGATTCTTGCCATTGGCAATCTGAATCCAATAAAGGGAATGGACCTCCTTCTCCGATCAATGCTGAGTGTGCCACATCCAATGCATCTACGAATTGTAGGTGCGTTATTAGACACTCATTCGGCCTACTTTCTTCAGTTGAAGTCACTCGCGGGCGAATTGGCAGTTCGCAGATCGGACGTCTTGGTAGAGTTTCTAGGCTGGTGCGATTCCGAGTCCATTAGGGGCCTGCTGGATGCGTCGGATTTGTTTGTATTGCCGTCTTTGAACGAAACGGGACCGATTGTGTTGTTTGAAGCGATGGCAATGGCTAAGGTCTGTGTTGCGGCCGATGTAGGGGCAGTTTCAAGGACTCTTGGAAATATGCAGCAAAGTTTGATTTTTCGGCCCAATGATTGCGTTCAGCTTTCTTCCGCGTTGAAAAGGGCCATGTCGCTCTCGTCGGTAGAACGCAGAAAAATGGGATTCGCGAATCGCGAACAGATACGATTGCTTCATTCGCCAGAAAAGATAGGCTCCCAAATGCTCCAAGCCTACGCTAACGTACTCCACGAGAGGACGTTTTCAACGCAGGTGGCTCGTTGAGTTATTGAATATGTGGCCCAAGACATGACATTCGATCCACACATAAGCTTTGTTGGCCGATATCCGCCATTAGATGGAACCGTAGAGTTCTATGGCCGTATTGGCTCGCTAATCGATAGGGACTCAACTGTGCTCAATCTTGGGGCAGGACGAGCAGCTTGGTATTACGTCGAGAAGAGCAAACATCGGCGTCAAGTGTTGGATCTCAAGTCCATGACAAAACGTTATATTGGTGCTGACATCGATGCAGCAGTTTTATCGAATCCAACAACTCACGAAAATATTTTGGTCAAAAATCAACAGATTCCACTTAACGATTCGGTTTGTGATTTGATTCTGTCGGATTTTGTCCTTGAGCACGTCGAGGATGTGTGTAGCTTCGAGGCAGAGGTGTTCAGGTTATTGAAACCAGGTGGTTGGTTTTGCGCACGAACGCCTCACTACTTCAACTATGTCAGCGTTGCCGCTCGCTTGGTTTCGAACCTCAAGCACCACCGAATTCTCCGTTACGCTCAGCCAGACCGCTTGGCGGAGGATGTGTTTCCCACTTGTTACCGCTGCAATTCGCTCGGTGCCCTAAGGCATGCCTTTCCTGCGCCACGTTGGAATAACTTTTCTTATTTGTATACCGCTGAGCCCTCCTATTATTTTGGCCGGCCATCAATTTATAAAATCATGTCTGTCATACATAATCATGCACCCAAGATTTTTACCGGGAATCTGTTTGTTTTCCTGGAAAAAACGGGATTGAATCAATGCTGACTAGCCGGATTGCATGGTGGATAGATCACAATTTCTCGCAGCCGCCAGGATGATTAACTGCTCAATGCCAAAAGGCAATATTTACTCGCGTCCACTTGGCTTTTCGACCTCAGATCCAGTTATTGAAACTGTACTTCGGGTAAAGCCTGCGGATAGGCAATGCTGGGAGTGCGCTACGATTGACCACAATAATGGCGTAGGGCATGTCTGCCAAACTCGAATACGCTGCGCTACCATTGAGGGCGGGGATTGAAACGCTCTGCGATTGATCCGGATAGAGACTCGCCGACCCTGCCCGATATTCGCCGCGCGCGATTGTTCCTCGCGGCCCTCGTCTGTGGGACTGTAACGTCGCTTACGCTACTGTTGATGTTTTTTGGTGGGGTAAAGACGAATTTCGAAGAAGCGGCTACGTTTGGAGCACAGACGACTTCCATTTTTGCGAAAGAAGGAGGACATCCGATCCACTGCATGGATAGTCGCGATGCGAATGGCTGCATTGAGGGTGCGCGAAGTCGAAGTGCGAGGAATTCAGTCCTATGGTTGGGCAATTCGCAATTGCATGCGATCAATCAAATGCGACTGGGCGAAATGAACGCACCACCGATACTGTTTGAATCGCTCTACCCCCGTGGACTCGACCTTCTGACATTTAGCCAACCCAACGCCAACTTGCAGGAGCATTACGTCTTATTCGAGTATTTACGCAAACAACTGCCACTGCGCCTACTGATTCTGTCGATTGTTTTTGACGACCTTCGTGAAGATGGGCTACGCGACGAAGTTGCAGCTCTGACACGCGATGAACAGACTTCAATGGCTTTGTCCGCCACGGACATCGGACGGCGGTTGCTTGTCATCTCACGCTTTGTGGCCAAAGATCAAGATACCGCCGGAATTGCTCAAACTATTCAGGAGCGCGCCGAACTTACTCTGAATGGGTGGCTTGAGGAACAGAACTCCCTTTGGAAGGTCAGGCCGATGGTTCGGGGCAAGGTCTTTTACGGTCTGTACGTGGCCCGTAATGCCTTATTTGGGATCAAAGCCACCAGCAAACGCAAAATTATCCAAGGGCGATACAACGACAATCTAGCGGCTTTGGCTGCCATTCTGAATGCTGCGAGGCGAGAAGGGATCGAGGTCGTTTTGTATATTGCCCCATTGCGGGGTGGGATGGAGATTCCCTATGACTCCGGCGAGTACGCGAGATTCAAGTCGGATATACAGAGGCTCGCCAGGCTACACAATGCCAGGTACGCCAACCTCGAAGCCTTGGTGCCTAATGAACTATGGGATTCCGGCACCGAAAGTGGCGCGAATGAAGTGCCTGATGCGGATTTTATGCATTTTCAGGCAGGCGGCCACAAGGTCTTGGCTGCAAAATTGGAACAATTGGTTACCGACTCGTTGGCCAATCTGGACATCAGACCGTGATTTTCAACTCGGTCACCTACATAATTTTTCTAGTTTTAACAGTTTGCCTTTTTTGGCTGCTGCCGAAACGACCACGCCTCTGGATGATCTTCTTGTCCAGTCTGACGTTTTATGGTTTCTGGCGCCCAGAATTTCTTGCGGTGATGTTGCTCTCAGCAGCGACCGACTATTTTGTTGCCATGCGCATCGAGGCAACTGAAGTATTGGCGCGGCGCAGAATTTGGCTAGTCGTGAGTCTCTTCGTAAATCTCGGCCTGCTGTTCTATTTCAAGTATTTGCTGTTCGTCGTCGACAACGCTGTCGTAGTGATGCGTTTCTTCGGTGTCGAGGTGCAGTCGCCTGTTCTGAACATTGTGCTTCCGCTTGGCATCAGTTTCTATACCTTTCAAACCATCAGCTATACGGTTGATGTCTATCGGAAGTTCATTCGAGCGGAACAGGATTTCGTTCTATACGGTTGTTTCGTCACTTATTTCCCGCAACTCGTTGCCGGACCGATCTTACGCGCGGGTGAGCTTCTATACCAACTCGACGCGAAGCCGAGCTTTCGGTTGGATACCTTTGTCAGCGGGTTAAGACGCATCCTGTTCGGGTTGTTTCTCAAGGTGGTTCTGGCCGACAACATTTCGCCCCTGGTCGACGCTGGCTTCGGTCAGCCGATTTCGGCGATGAGCGCTATTGATGTTGTAACGCTCGCCTTTCTATTTGGCTTTCAGATCTACTTCGACTTCGCGGGATATTCGCACATAGCGATTGGTTCAGCGCGCCTAATGGGCATTTCGTTTCCTGAGAATTTTAACTTTCCTTACATGGCAAGTTCGCCAAGAGAGTTTTGGCGACGCTGGCATATTTCCCTGTCGAGTTGGATTCGCGATTACCTGTATTTGCCGCTCCTGGGGGTTAAGGTTCAGGATCGATCGGTTGGAGGGTTGGCCACGGCTTCACAAGAGCATGGCGCCAGGGAGAGGCACCCCACCTTGGTGCTGTTTGCTACCTGGGGAATCATGGGCTTCTGGCACGGTGCCAACTGGACCTTTGTTTTTTGGGGGCTGTACCACGCAACCTTCATTGCGGCGTATCGGGCGATAAGTCTACAGTGCGCCAGATTTCCGAACTTTATCCAAAGCTGGGGGGGCTGGTTAATCACATTACCGATAGTGATGCTGGCGTGGGTGCCTTTTCGCGCGAAGTCGGTAAGTGACGCACTGGGCATGTATGGAAAGCTGTTCGCTCCGCGAGACTATTTCTGGTTGGGAATGCGAGAGAACACCTACCTTGTCGCCGCGGTACTTCTTGTCGGGTTTCTAGGCACTTACTTCTTTCATGAGAAGGGCGCTCGGTGGCTGTATAAGACCCCTGCGCTAATGTTTGTTGTCGAAACGCTGCTGATGGGAATCGTCGCGGGATTGGTATTTGTATTCCTGCGACCGATCAGCCAGTTCATCTATTTCCAATTCTGAGCCACCTTTACTCGAGAAAACTGTCTTGTCGATCATTCTGGGTATCAATGCTTATCATGGCGATTCTTCGGCCTGTCTGGTCAAGGATGGGGCTCTGGTTGCGGCTGCGGAAGAAGAGCGCTTCCGCCGGATCAAGCATTGGGCGGGGTTTCCGTCCGAGGCGATTCGTTATTGCCTTGCTGAGGCGGGTATCGGTTTGGTGGATGTGAGGCACGTGGCGATCAATCAGGATGGCAAGGCCAATCTGTGGAAGAAGATTGGTTTTACGCTGGCGAAGAGGCCCGATCTCGGCCTGGTGATGGATCGCATCAAAAACAAGCGCGAGAGGACCAATGTGAGGGATGAACTGGCGCGAACTTCGGTCGCGCCGTTTGCGGGCGAAGTGCATGAGGTCGAACACCATCTGGCGCATCTCTCCTCGGCGTTTCATGTGTCGCCCTTCGATGAGGCGGTGGTGGTGTCGGTGGATGGCTTCGGTGATTTTGCCAGTGCTGCTTGGGGTATCGGCCGGGGGGCGGAGATTGCCATCGACGACAAGGTTTATTTTCCGCATTCATTGGGCATCTTCTATCAGGCGCTGACTCAATGGCTGGGTTTCCCGCACTATGGCGACGAGTACAAGGTGATGGGGCTGGCGCCTTACGGGCAGCCGAAATTTATGACCGAGATGCGACGCATCGTGCAGTTGCAGGGCGATGGCAGTTTCAAACTGAGTCTGGGCTATTTCCGTCACCACAAGGAAAAGGTGGAGTACGAGTGGGAAAATGGCGAACCCAAGGTGGGCGAACTGTTCTCCGATGCCTTGGTGGAATTATTGGGGCCGATGCGCCGGACGAACGAGGAACTGACCCAGCGTCACAAGGATGTCGCCCGTTCAGTGCAGGCGATGTATGAGGAGGCTTTTTTCCATCTGCTGAATGTGCTGCATGTGCGCCACGGCAATGACAAACTCTGCCTGGCCGGCGGCTGTGCGATGAACTCGGTGGCCAACGGCAAGGTATACCAAAACACGCCATTTAAGAAGGCATACATTCAGGCTGCTGCAGGGGATGCGGGCGGAGCAATCGGCGCTGCCTACGCTGTTTGGCACAAGCTGGGTGGTTCACGAAAGTTCGTGATGGACCACGCCTATTGGGGCCCGCATTTTTCCGATGCTGAGTTATTGGCGTTGCTGGATACGAATGCCACGAATTTGCTCGAGCAGCGATGCTCAGTAACCCGCATCGAAGACGAGTCTGTTTTGTGTGCGCGCACAGCAACGGCGATATCCGAGGGCAAGGTGGTCGGCTGGTTTCAGGATCGCATGGAGTGGGGTCCTCGGGCCTTGGGAAACCGCTCCATTCTGGGGGACCCCCGCCGGGCCGATATGAAAGATATTCTGAATCTGAAGATCAAGCGGCGCGAGTCGTTCCGTCCATTCGCACCATCGATCTTGCGCGAGGCAGTGTCGGAATGGTTCGAGCAGGACGACGATGTACCCTTCATGATGCAGGTATATCCGATCCGTGAAGAGAAGCGCGCGTTAATTCCTGCGGTGACCCATGTGGACGGCTCAGGGCGCCTGCAGACTGTCACAGCAGACACCAACCCGCGGTACCACCGATTGATCAGTTCCTTTTCCCGCAAGACCGGGGTGCCGATCGTGCTGAACACGTCGTTCAATGAAAACGAACCGGTCGTCTGCAAGCCGGAAGAGGCGCTGGATTGTTTCCTGCGGACCAAGATGGATGTGCTGGTGATGGGCGACTGGTTCATCGAACGCAAGGGATGAGCTTGCGGCCTTGAAAATTTCCGTGATCACCGCAAGTTTCAACCGCGTCGATACCATTGCCCAGGCGCTCGCCAGCGTGCAGGGGCAGACGTGGAAACAAGTGGAGCACATCGTGATCGATGGAGCGTCCACCGACGGCACGCTTGCGGTGATCGAGGCACAGCGGGATCGCTTGGCGGCGTTGCTGAGCGAGCCGGACAACGGAATCTATGATGCCCTGAACAAGGGCTTTGCGCTGTCCTCAGGCGACGTGGTCGGCCTGATGCATTCCGATGACTTTTACGCGGACGAGCGGGTGCTCGAGCGGGTGGCGCTGGCCTTTGCCGATCCGGCTGTGGATGGCGTGTATGGCGATCTGGACTACGTGGCCAAGGCCGATCCGCCGCGCATTATTCGCCGTTGGCGCTCGGGGACTTACCAGCGATCGCGCCTAGCCTACGGCTGGATGCCGCCACATCCGACCTTGTTCCTTCGGCGCGCGGTGATCGAGCGATGGGGCGGTTTCGATACCAGCTTCCGCATCGCGGCCGACTACGATGCGATGCTGCGCTATCTGGCGCGGGGGAACATTCGCTTAGCCTACATCCCAGAAGTGTTGGTGAAGATGCGCGTCGGCGGCGAGAGCAACCGGTCGCTGTCGCGCATCCTGCGCAAGAGCCGGGAGGACTACGCGGCACTGCGCCGCAACGAGGTGGGTGGACTGGGGACGCTGGTCTGGAAAAACCTGAGCAAACTGGGGCAGTTTTTCGGCTAAGGCGTCGTGAGCCAGCACCGACATTTGGTGTATTGGAGCGGCGAAAGGTCGCAAACCGAAGGTAGCGAAACCAGGAAAGGCAGCAAGAGGCACCAAGGCCAAGGCGACGAAGCCGCGCAAGCCGGTGGCGGCGAAGTATCGCAATGCCGCGACTGGCAAGACCTGGTCCGGCCGCGGCCGGGCGCCGAAGTGGCTGGTTGCCTTGGAAGGCGGTGGGCACAAGCGGGACGAGTATTCGGTTAAGTGATTGGGAGGAAGTGGCGGTGCCTGCGTTCTCCCGAATACCGACCCCCGGACTTTTAGTCCGATGATCCCCCAAAAATGCAAAAAGCCCAACCGCAATGGCCGGGCTAAGCGCAAGAAACACAACAAGAATTCGGTGGCTCCTCGACCTGGGCTCGAACCAGGGACCTACGGATTAACAGTCCGTGAGCTTCTCTCTAGAGTAGAAAGTTTCGAGAGTTCTATCCACACGGCTGTTGCGTACAAGACCGGCCCGCGCGCGTGTGCCGGCGACATTGCCCGGTGCTGGGCTGATCCCGGTCTGGCCCACGAACTGCTGGGCTGGAAATCCAGGAGAGGGTGAAACAGACGCGCACCGATGTGTGGCGCTGGCAACAATGGGTGTATGAAGCTCAACACAAAGTAGCTGGAGGTCGAGCCGAACGCTTGCGGTGCTTCCTGAACTCCTTTGCGCCACTTCCTCCCGGAAGAGCGGCCGCCACCCAGGCCAGAGCAAGCATAACGCTCATGGTCAGCGCATTGGCCGGTATCTGCATATTGAAATCCACCGTGCTGTGAATCGCCAGCCAGCAAATAGCCAGCGCGACACCAAAGGCCGTGCCGCGCATCAAGGGGTCGTTGCGGCGGCGCAGAGCCAACAGGGCCTGGACCGCGGCCATGAGAACAATCAGGACGCAAAGCGCAAGACCGATGACGCCGGTTTCTGTCAAGAGCTGCAGATAGTCATTGTGCGCATGATCAAGGAAACCGGTGATGCCGCGGTTGCTGTAGGTCGGAAATGTCACGTAGAAGCTGCCACCCCCTGAGCCGGTCAGCAAATAATCCTTCGCATAGTCCAGGGCCAGTTGGTCGACTTCGACCCGGTCTTCGGCCGGTAGGGGATTACCGACATTGGTCGTCACCTGCGTTTCCTGGATGCGCTTGGCGACCTGATCGACACCGAACCATGTACCGACGATCAGGATATCGAGCGCGATCAGGCTCGCCAGAAAAAGCATCGTCGAGCGCGGCGCATTGCGCATCAGCAGCAGACCGATGGCGCCGACAATCAAGGTGCCGGCGAAGAATGCGGTGTTGCCCATGCGCGAACGCGTCAACACCAGCCCGATGACCATTGCGATCAGGTAAATGCGTAGCCGCGTTTTCTCGCCGAGCAGCAAGCGGGCAATGGATCGAATCCGCTGCCGCCAGGTGTGAATGGCCTCGCCGCCGAGTTTGGCGATCATGAGGCCGATGCCCGCCGCGAGGCACAGGTTCAGATAGCCGGCCAGGTGGTTGCGATTGATGAAGGTTCCGGTGGCGTTGCCCTGGCCAACGTATTTCTTGATGAAGAAGCCGTACTCGAGGCCGGACAGCAACATCACGCTGGCATAGACCGCCTGCACGGTGCCGGAAATCACCAGTGTCTTGAGCAGCAATTCGAGGCGCTGACGCGAATCCACCACCAGCAGGGTCAGCGAAAACATGCAGCCATAGGCCAGGGTCTTGAACCAGAAATCGCGCGTGGTGTGAGGGTCGATGCTGAGCGTGAGGGTGGCGGCAAGCGGATGCCCCAAGACGCCTGCAGCAACGGCGTGGGCGTCATAGGCGTGAGGGGACAGGAATTGGACCCATTCCGCGGGCAGCGCGACCGACTGAAGCCCGACATAGAGCGTCCACAGGGCGCCGGCACCCAATGCCCAACGTGCGCGCCGAAATGCATCGGTAACTGCAAAGTGTCCCAGTAGATACCCGACCAGCCACGCTATCGCCAGCAGGCACGATCCGACCACCAATATCGACCAGGCCCAGGTACGGTTGCTGCCCAGAGGCAAGGGCGCCCATGCCAGCAGTCCGAGCAGGCCGTAGAAAATTGGATTCATGGAACGCGAGGAATTCGATCCGGGCAGAGATGGATCGCGATTATCTCTTATCACGTGGGTGAGATGATTAACGAATGTTTCGGGCGGGTTGCGATGACTGAGACGACAACTACCGTGATACGCGCCGGCTTCCGGGTTGAATTCGGTGCGGTCTTTGGTGTAGGATTAAATCCTATTCATTTGCATGGAGGCTGATATGCGCACAACCAAGCAATTCAGCATCACGCTGCCAAACGAGATGGCGGGCTTGGTCAAATCGATGGTTGCCACCGGGGCTTATGCCACCGAAAGTGAAGTATTTCGTGACGGGCTACGTGCGCTTATGGCGCGCGAACGGGCCACGGAGCGCTGGCTTCAGGAACAGGTCGGGCCTGCTTACGACGCATTGAAAGCCGATCCAACCCGTGGTGTCAGCGCGGATATGGTTCGGGCACGAATAGCAGCCGAGCGCAAGGCGCTGACTGGCAAGGAAAAATGAAATACCGTGTGATCTTCTCGCCGGAAGCGGAAGAGCAACTCGCCGAACTATTCCACTATATAGCGGAAGCAGCATCGCCCAGCATCGCGGAACGCTACATCAATGCCATCATTACCTACTGTGAGGGCCTGGATACATTTCCTCTCCGTGGAGCCAAGCGCGATGACATTCGCCCGGGTTTGCGCGTCACGAACTACAAAGGGCGGACGGTGATCGCGTTTGATGTGGATACCCAACAGGTTTCCATCATCGGCGTGTTCTACGGTGGTCAAGATTACGAAACAGCCCTTCAAGATGACCTGGACGAGGAGGCGTGAACTGCCAATGCCATTGAGTCCGAGTACGGGATCACCGCATTGGCTGGCGGATGAGATTGCGAAGGGAAAGAAGCGGGAGGATCGACAAGGTCGGTGAGTTGACGGTTTTCGATATCGGCGGCAACAAGTACCGGCTCATCGCTTACCTCCGGTTCGAGAAGCAGATCGTCTACATCAAAGCGGTGCTAACTCACCGGGACTACGACAAAGGAGGATGGAAATAATGAATGCACGCATCCAGGTCAAACACCTGCTGCCGGCGTGGGAGACGTTTCGCAACGCCACCAATATCGCCCCGATTCTCGATGCAGAGCACTATCAGCGGATGGTGTCCATGCTCGAGGCGCTGCTTGATGAGGCAGGCAGCAACGAAAGCCATCCCGCGATGGGGCTGGTCGATATCGTGGGCGATCTGATCGAAGACTACGAAACCGAACATCACTCGCTGCCCGAGGTCACCGGGGTCCAGGCGTTGAGGTTTCTGATGGAGCAACACGGTCTCAAGCAAACCGATCTGTGCGAGATTGGCAGCCAGGGCGTGGTGTCTGAGATACTTACTGGTAAGCGAGATCTGAATGTTCGCCAAATCCGGGCGCTCAGCGAACGCTTCGGGGTTTCCCCCGCCATATTCGTGTGAGGCGAAAAATGCGGCAACCGGAAGCTCAGTCGCCTGAAATCTCGCGGGCAGCTTTCAATACCACAGGTAGACTTTCAAGCAGACTTGGAAGGGCAGTGGAAACCGTATCCCACACGACGTCGAGGTTTATATCAAAATAGCCATGCGCAAGTCGGTTTCGCATTCCCAGAATGACGGCTTGCTGGGTGCGCCTGTCGGCAAGGAAATTTTTTTTTGGACTGACCTTCGACAAAAGAGCAAGCATCCGTTACCGCTTGCCGGATATGTTCGAGATAGTCCGACAACCGGCTCTCATTCATACCGGGCGCGCCTCGGCAAGTACGTAATCACGAATCTTGACCGGTAGATCGCCGGGAGTCACCAGATCGACCGGCACGCCAAGCAACTGTTCCAGTGCAACTTGCAGGGCTCCCAAATCAAACAAGGTCGCACCAGGCAGTGCATCTACCAATAGATCCAGATCGCTTCCCTCTTTATCCGTGCCGTGAAGTACCGACCCGAAAACGCGCGGATTAACGGTGCGATAACGGCTGGCCGCATTACGTACGGCGTCATGTCGTTCGGCAAGAACAATCGAAGGTTTCATATCAGAAAGTCGGCGCTGATGAGACGGCGTGGATAGAGTAGATGATCTGCGTGAAGGACAGGATCAGTGTGCGCCGATGTTCATAGGCGTCCATCCGACTCTGCCTTGCCTAACAAGGATTTTACATCGTAAAGGACATGCCCCGGCTTGCCGAAGGCATGAATGCCGGCGGGAGCAGAAAGTCGGCGCTTGCCGGCCCCGAAGGGGCGTCCCCGGCAGACAGAGTCCGGGACGGCGGTCAGCCAATCGCATCGAATGCAGAGAATAAATACCGCGCCGGGAGCAGAAGCGTGTATCGTGGCGCGGCCTTGAAAAAAAATTGCCCGGTCAAGGGCGAGGAGGAGAGGCGCCAAGTTTCCAGTTAGGGATACCAGGCCGGTAGGGGCAGTTGCACGTCGAGTTTGAATCTGCCGGTATTTTTGCGTTCTACAAGTTCAAAAACAAGGACACACCGATGCGGTTCAATCTCCGTCACACCCTTCCCGTGGTGGTCATGGCTGGCGCGCTCGTCGTACTGGTCAGCCCGGCTCAGGCCGAGACCACCTTGAATGCGGGCGCCCGGCTGTCGTATGACAGCAATGTCAATGGCTCGCCCGATACGCCGTCCAAGGCGAATCAGCTCAGCGACAACTTTCTTTCGCTGAGTGCTTCCGCCGTGTATTTCACGCCGCTGAACGATGCGCAAACCAACTATTTCATCGGCCAGGTCGGCGCCAGCACTTCCGCCTACAACAAGTTCAACAACCTCAACAGTTCGATGTTGATGGCGAGCGCAGGGATCTACAGGCAGCTTTCCGCTACCTGGTCCGGCCAGATCATGGGTCGCGCTTTCACGCGCGAGACCCGGCAAGACGAACGCGATTCGAACGGCGTCGGCGCAACCCTTGAAATCAAGAAGCAATTGAGCCAGACGGTATGGGTCAAGGGGGTTGTCGACTACGAGGACAACAAGGCCAATCTGAGTGCCTTCAGCTCTACGGGCAAGACCTACGGCGTGAATCTGGGCTACCTGCCGCTCACGGATACCTTCGTCAACCTGGGCTACAGCCAGGCCAAGCGTGATTTCAAGAGCAGCCTGCCTTTCGATGCCACCACGGAAACCCTGTTCGCCGAGGTGACGCAGCGGCTGGCGAAAAACTGGTACTTGAACGGCGGCTACGCCTATATGAGGAATGATTCCAACTTTCCCGGAACGGCTTACACCAACCAGGTTCTGTCGCTTGGCCTCAGCTTCAGTTATTGACCCGACTGCATAACCCGATCCATGCCTGCCCCGTCTCAAGGTTGCAGAGGGCGATGCCTCCTGCAATCGAGGGTTAACTCCAGTCAAAGGAGATTCAAATGAAAATCAAATCTGCGGCGTTGCTAATGGCATGCGCCTTCATCTCCATGGGCACCGCCGCGGCGGCGGATCAGCCTGAACCCACGCAGGCAGCGGCTGCCCCGCCGGCGGCGAATCCGGCCGTACCCGCTCCGGCCATGGGTTTCGGCAGCGGCTCCGGCATTGGCTCCGGCGGCGGCGCGGGCAGCGCCAGCAGCATAGGCGCCGGCTTCGGTGCGCCGACCAGCGTTGCCGGCAGCCAGACCTTCGGCGCCGGTTTCAATCAGCAAACTCCTGGCTCAGGGCCGTTCGCAACCAATCCTGCGCTCAATCCCACGCTCACCCCTGCACCCAGCCCTGTGCTCAGCCCTGTGCTCAGTCCCGCGCTCAGCCCCGCGCCAAGAGGAGCGATGGGGCCGTAATAGCCATTACTGGTGCTTGCCGCGAACGCTGTTCACCGCCAAATCGGTCGGGATCACAAGATCTGAGCTTCCTGCAAAACACCTGCTGCGCGCCTGATGGTTTTCGCAGCGGGATGACAAACTGATAAGAAGTTTTGCGGGATTGAATGATCCGGCAACCGACCAAGCGAGGCGCCTCGAAATGGACTATCAAGCCGGCCATACCTTAGACGCTCGAGGACGAAAAGGAAGACGATCACGCACTGTACTGGCGCTCATCACGGGCCTGGCCTTGGCGTGGTCCTGGTCGGCGGCGATAGCGGGCAGCGAACCGCTTCCCAACATTCGTGTGGTCGTGAAGAAACACAGCGGCGGCACCGCCCTCACGGGGGTGACCAACAAGGACGGGATTTACAAATTTACCGGCCTGGCACCAGGCAAGTACGATCTGATTATTGTCGGCCGGCAGGATCAGTCGATCACGGTGGGCGAGAATCGAACCATCGCCGGCATGCTGAGGCGCAACGACGACGGCACGATAAGCTATACCAACGACATCGTCCCCGGCAATACCGGCGGCAATGCGGATAGCCCTTCTGGCACGGGTGGTCCCGGCGGTCCGCGGCCACCCCTTGTTACGGGTGATCCGCGCAAGCCGCCTGCCGTGACGGATGACCCGCGCAAGCCGCCGCCACCGCCGCCTCCGACGCCTCCGGAAGGTCCACGCAAGCCGCCTGTTGTCACGGATGACCCGCGCAAGCCGCCGCCACCGCCACCTCCGTCGCCTCCGGAAGATCCGCGCAAGCCGCCGGTTGTCACGGATGATCCGCGTAAGCCGCCGCCGCCACCGCCACCGCCGCCGGGTGGCTGCACCGACGGTCCCGTGAGTTGCGCGGGTGGTCCTAACGATCCGCCGCCGCCGCCTCCACCGCCTCCGCCACCACCACCGCCGCCACCACCGCCGCCACCGCCGCCGGGTGGTCCTGGCGATCCGCCGCCGCCGCCGCCGGGTGGCTGCACCGACGGTCCCGTGAGTTGCGCGGGTGGTCCTAACGACCCACCGCCAC
>Ga0172379_10001542_pt1 | contig 45394 bp, 45 predicted proteins | sample GrowelOW334metaG_FD_119756 | JGI IMG/M metagenome (GOLD analysis project Ga0172379, IMG submission 119756) | Groundwater microbial communities from an aquifer near a municipal landfill in Southern Ontario, Canada - Groundwater well OW334 metaG | ecosystem: Environmental > Aquatic > Deep...
AAAAAAATTTGCAATATCTAAAGCTAGCTCGATTGAAGGTAAGAATTTACCTGTTTCAACAGCAATAACGGATTGACGAGAAACACCAAGATTTTCAGCTAATTCTTGCTGGGTAAGTTCTTTTGCTTTTCTTAAATCTTTTAAGTTGATAATAATTTTCTTCATATAAAGAATGTGTTAAATTATAATATATTAATATTAGGATGCTAATTATAATGTAAACAAAACTTTACATTCTGTCAATAGAATATTTATTTTGTAGAATATATTATTATTATGTATATTTATTTTAATCAATTTTGTAAGGGACAGAGGGCTCCTTTTCGATGGCCTCCCTCTATCCCTTACCAACCCAACTCCTGCCACGACTTTTTCAGAAGCACAAAAAATCAGTTTCTTCCTAAAAGACACTCTGATGTCCTGACCTGTTTCACGGTCAGTCACAGCTTCTTTTGGAGCGAAACTGATTTTTTACTTTCTGAAAAAGATACTTAAAAATTAAAATAAATCAAACCAACTTCTTCATCAAACTATCTTTACTAGCTCCACCGGTTTGCTGGTCAATTATTTTCCCGTTTTCAAAAATCAAAATTGTTGGAATACTCATCACATTATATTTACTGGCCAGCTCTGCCTGCTCATCGATATTTACTTTATATACAAAAGATTTGTCTTTAATCTCCTCACTGATTTCATCAATAACCGAACCCATCATTTGACAAGGACCGCACCATGGCGCAAAAAAATCCACTAAAACTTTCTTAGGGCTTTTTAAAACCTTCTCATCAAAATTCTCCCCTGTGATTTCTTCTGCTTTAGACACTGATGCTCCTTTCGGTTAAATGACTTTTATATTCTATATTACTTTGCGTTATTTTCAAAATCAGTAATTGCCAGTCTCAATGCTTGATCGCCCAAAACAGAGCAGTGAACCTTATTTGCCGGCAACCCGCCTAGATAATCAATAATATCCTTAGCTGTAATTTTCTTTGCTTTTTCGATTGTTGTTCCTTCAATCATTTCTGATAGTGCAGAGGTTGAAGAAATTGCAGAAGCGCAACCAAATGTTTTCCAACCGGACTTCTCAATTTTTAATGTTTCAGGGCTTACATAAATCCAAAATTTCATCACATCGCCGCAAGCAGGGGAGCCAACCTCGCCAAGACCGTTGAATTTAAATTCTGGCTCTGGCGTTTGCACCATATTTCTTGGTTTCAAAAAATGATCTTTTACTTTTTCTGAATAAACCCACTCTTGTTTGTTGTATTTTATATCCGACATTTTATTCTCCTTATTAATTAATGTGAATTGGTGATATTTTTCTTAAATTGTCAACAACTATAGCAAGTTCAGAAATTACATAATCAATTTCCTCTTTACTATTGTATTTTCCAAATGAAAAACGAAGCGTGCCATGAATAATTTCATCTTTTAGCCCGATTGCTTTAAGCGCGTGGGAAGGTTTTAGTGATTTTGCAGTACATGCTGATCCAGTTGAGCAGTATATACCTTTTTGATCCAGAAGAAGAAGGGCTGATTCGCCTTCTATATCTAAAAAAGAAATACTTAAAATACTTGGCAAGCAGTTTTCAAAATCACTGTTTAAAATAATTCTATCAATCCTTTTTTTAACGCAATCAATAAAATATTTTTTAAGTTCATATATTTGATCGAAATATTTTTTTGAATTTTCTTGAGCAATTTCAAATGCTTTTGCCAGTCCCACTATTCCGGCAACATTTTCAGTGCCTGACCTTATACCGTTTTCTTGTTTTCCGCCATAAATAATTGGTTCTATCGGTGTATTGTTTCTAATATACAAGAATCCTATACCTTTTGGGCCATAGATTTTACTGCCATTTATTGTCATTGCATCTATTTTAAGTTTATTAACATTTAATTTAATAAAACCGGCAGCCTGACATGCATCAGTGTGGAAATAAATTCGGCCCATATTATTTTTCATTCTTTCTTTGTTGATTTCTTCAAGTTTTTGACCAATCTGTTCAATTGGTTCAATCGTACCAATTTCGTTATTTCCAAACATGATAGAGACTAAAATTGTAGAATCTTTAATTTCTCGAGCTAAATCTTCCGGATTTACAAATCCGCTGCTATCAACCTTTAAATAACTTATTTCAAAACCTTCTGTTTCTAGTTTTTTCAAACATTCAAGCACTGCAGGATGCTCGATCGGGCTTGATATAATATGATTGCCAATATTTTTACTTGCTCTTGCAATACCAAAAATAGCCAAATTATCGCTTTCTGTCCCGCTTCCTGTAAAAATAATTTCTTCGGAATTTGATCCGATAATTGCTGCGATTTTTTGACGGCTATTTCGAATTGCAGCTTTAGCATTTAAACCAAGTTCGTATATACTTGACGGGTTTCCGTATTCAATTTCAAAATAAGGTTTCATATTTTTGTAAACCTCTGAATCTACTTTAGTTGTGGCTGCATTATCTAAATATATTGCTTTCATATGTTTCCTTTGTCATTCCAGACTCGAAGCAAAGCGCTCGAGCCTGCCCGCCCCTGCCTGCCGGCAGGCAGGTTGGGAGGGATCTGGAATCCAGATAAGTAAGTTATTATTTCATAAGGAAATCACTTAATTTATATCTTGATAACTTTGTTAATGTTTCAGCCTGTGCATTATCCCAAGCAAATTTTATTGCACAAAAACAATTAAGAGTGCAATTTTTATGATCTTTACAGATATATGGAGTTTTTTCTTCTTGAATCGCTTTAATTACTTGGTCAAGTGTAGTTTTGCTAGGTTTATTTTTTAATTTATATCCGCCGTTAATTCCTTCCATGCTATCAATCAAGTCGTGTTTTTTAAGGTTTAAGGCAACTTGTTTTAGAAAAGCAAAAGAAATATTGTGTTCGCGCGCAATATCATTGAGTGAAATGTATTTTAAACTATAATTTTTAGCTAAATAAGCAATCAGCAGCAAGCTGTATTGAGCAAATTTTGACATAAAATAAAATTAAACTGATACTAATTTACTATCAGTTTAACATTTGTAATCCAAATAGTCAATAGAACTGATGGCGCAGTTCTTATGCCCTATCCCACGCATAAGATAGCCGCCTGATCCTTGGGAGGGGGTGACCTTCTGCGCCATCAAAGTTTGCTATCAGAAGATAGCAAATATAGTATATAGACAAAAATATCTTCATGTAATGTAATAATATACAAAATTATAGCAATGCAGTTACATATTCCGTATTACAAAAACAAGCCAATCGTAAAGATTGACTTATTTTTGGTGGTGTGTTCTCGCTCAAGCTCGAACTATTTTTGAACAAAACGCTCAATAACTTTCAAGCTCCGCTCACGCGGGTGCAAGAAAGGGGTGTGGAAAGGAAAAGCGGTCGCACTCGCTAAAAATGTTGAATTGTTGTACTGATAAAAAGGAAAGGGTGTGGGGAGGGATTTTTTGCCCGTTTTGCTTTTGATGGCAATTTTTTTTGGTGGAATTATTTGCCAGCCTTTTCAGCGGCATCTTCAATCCAATTTCCCATATTACTATACCCGCTGTTATTTACCCAATCATATGTTGGATAAATACTTGAAAGTAATACCTTTTGTCCATTTCTCGTTGTGGTCCAATCATCAAATGGATTTTTTCCTTTACCGCATGTAATACCTTTACTATTCTTTTGATTATGAATGTAAATCCCCAAAAGACCATTTCCTCTATTGTGACTACTCGTTATTTCGTAGTTTATCCATTTTCTACCAGCGGTACTTGACCCGATTAAAACAACTGTTACTGTTGTCCCAGCTAATTGGTTATCAATCCACTTTTCTATTTCGGAATCTTGTTTATTCTTTACTTCTTCCCACTCGACAGAATTAAAAAATCCAGCTGATTTCCTGTCCTGCGTGACCCAGCTATTTTTTATTTGGGAAGCTCTCCAGCAGTCGGGAGCATAATGAAAACTAAAAAATGTTTTTCTTGCCATATAATTTTACTTACTACTTTCTACCCATGTTGCAAAGTTATTATACCCATTCTCACTCACCCAATCATAGCACGGAACCCAGTTCGATAGCTTAAAACCATTACCCCAGTATTGTCTATTTAAATTTGTCACTTTGGGCGGTAAATCTTGATAAATTTTCCAATTTGTTCCATCGTGCTCGTAATATGTAAGTTTTCTTCCATCCTTGCTGATCACAAATCCCAGAAAATCAAACGGGTTTCGCCCCCGAGGAAAAGTCTGTCTATTTTTATCGGACACGTTGTTAATATGAACACCTAATAATGTACTTCCTCGATCATAACTTTTTAATATTTCATACCTAACCCAACGCCTACTCCAAGTTTCCGTGCCAATAAGTGCACAGGTTACAGTCGTGCCAATAAGATTTGAGTTGATAAGTCTTTTTACAGAATCAGCACCATGTCTTTTTGAATCCTCCCAGATTGAGGCATCAAAAAACCCCGCTTCTTGACCATTTTCTTTTGTAAAGCCATGATTCCTTACAACATTTGCACGGAATGTTTTTACATCATCATAATGAAAACTAAAAAATACTTGTTTTGCCATAACTATTTAATTAAATACACGATAAATAATGCAGCACCAATCAAAGGCAAATAAAATACTAAAAGAGTAGGCGAAAACATTGAGTATATCAGAGTATTTTTCTTTAATTTTTGATACTCGCATGTATTCATAGAAAAATCAATTTCTTCTTCCTTTAATTTTCTAACATGATTATATAAATCTCTGAATAAACGTTCTTGAGAAAGGAAATAACCGTCTAAAATCCAGAACACGAAAGTAAGAACTATAAGGAAATAAATGATAAAATTGGAATTATTGCCTTTAGAAAACAATGCAAGCAATGCACCAATTAAGGTTATTGTCCAACCTCTTAGAAAAAACAAATTGCCAGCCATTCGACTGATGATGTTTTGTATAAACTCAAGATGTTTTCGTTTGTTTTCCATAATTATTTTAGATCATCCATTATCTTTTTCGCTAAGTGAAAAGCAAAATTTACAGCAACTGCATTGCCGATCATTTTATACCCGTCAGCAATATCTTGATATTTGAAAATAAAATCATCAGGAAATGTTTGGATTCTTGCACATTCTCTTACGGACAAACGGCGATATAAATTTTCTTTTCCAGGAACAAAAATTCTTTCATTTTGACTTATAAACTTCATTTTGGGTGCTTGTGGATGAATGGGAGCATGACGACCGCCAGCCTGAATAGTGAAAGAAGGTTCGTTCCACGAACGCACCCGGTTTCTTGACATATAGATTGATGAAAAACCACCATTCATATATTCATGATTTGGAATTTTTAATTCATCACCGTTTGTTTTGTTTTTATCTAAAGCTGGTTTTGCGAGGCGAAGATCGTAGATAGCATCTTTTAATACAGGTTTATATTTTTGCGGTTCTGGAAATTGAAATTTCTTTTTCAATCTTTTGTGATAGCCGACAATAATCACACGAAGCCTATCTTCTGGAACATCATAATCATTCGCGTTTAGCATTTTACATGATATCTCATATCCAGCATTTTCAAATTCTCTAATTATATTTGAAAATGCCTCTTTATGTTTAGGATGTAAAATTCCAGATACATTTTCTGCAAGAAAAAATTTGGGCTGTCTTTCTTTCAATAAACGAATATAGTCATAAAATAATTGACCTCTTTTGTCGTTTATTCCACGACCAGTTCCCGCTTCGCTCCAACTCTGGCAAGGTGGTCCACCGATTATTCCGTCAACATCTGGAATTTCAGACGCTGGAACATCTACTATACTTCTTTTGTCTAATTTTGTTTTAGGAAAATTATGCTCAAATGTCTCCCAAATTGTAGAATCGTATTCATTTGCCCAAACAATGTCAAAACCGGCTCTTTCAAAGCCTAAATCTAATCCTCCTGCACCTGTAAATAAAGAAGCGATCTTCATAGTTAATTATGACTAATATTAAGAGTATTTTTAAATAGTTTTTTCGGTGATTTCAAAAGGTTGATATCAAATTTCAATGAAGATTCTACTCTTGAACTGGCGTTATGAATTCGAAATGAAAGAGTCCAATCATTATTCATTGTTACTATTGCAGTTGTGTCGCTGTCTAATTTAAAATCAATATCAACAATCTCTGTTGGTAGTGGCACCCTAGGAGTTTTATATTTCGGAAGAATTTCTTTAAATGGTAAATTTAGTGTGCCATTTATGTTAAATGCTTGTATCTCTACGCAATTTTTGTCCTTAATCACTTTATAGAAATCCTTATTTCCAACGAGATATGCAACAAGATTAGAAGCTACTTTTGAAGGATCTTTTTTATAGAGATTTTTCAATTCTTTTATAAATGCCTTTAGAATAGGAGTATAGATTGACGAATGATAATCCCCGAGATCGCTCCATTTTTTCTTTGCACTACTTTCTTTTCTAATCTTCTCTAAATTATTAAAAATGGGCGTTACTGTATCAAAATACTCTTTGGAAGTTTTTGCTCCAAGCCATTTTTCACCGAAATCAATATTTGCAGATAAACGGGAATGCTTCACGGCATGATGATTATTTTTGGCTGATACGCCAATTTCCCATTTTTGTAATAATCGTATTGCTAAAACATCTCTTACATCACCAGATTTTCCATAATTATCTGATAGTATTTCAAGTTGTAAAACATCATCTTTGCCAATATCATTTGAAAGCCTTGGTTCTATATCCATTAAAAAATTGACCGCAAAACTAGCAGAGAGTAAATATTCACTCTGTTCTGTTTTGCTAACATTTCCAAAACAACCTTCTGCAATTTCAAATGCCGAGTTTTTTATAACTTCAATATTTGTTTTATCCTTTAATTTTTCTTCAAATTGAATGAGAAGAGCATACTCAAAGGATTTACCTGTCGTCATTTGTTTTGATTCTACAGTAGACATATTTTTATTTTATCATCTCCTCAAGCGGCACAATTAATGCCTTGGCGATTTTTTTAAGTGTATCAACAGTGGGGTTTTATTGTTTACTCATTTCCAAATAGATTATAATATTGTTGTATAATTTGTATGTTTGTTCTTTGTAACAATAATATAATTGTACTAAAGTATTTTGAAATAGTAAATATAAAATGGGAATTCCTTTGTCTTTTCCGCGTTGGAGAGTGGGACAAGGAAAAGAATGTCAACCCCATCAAATAAATTGCTTTAAAAGCGAAAGCGGGCAAAAAATTCCCTCCCCAAGCCCCTCCAAGCGGTCGTATGAGCGAAGTCAGAATTATGATTTTCTAGACGTTTTTTTAATATCATTGATTGTGCCGATATATAATCTCCTGTCTTTTTGGCTGGTTAGAACATAAATATATTACATAGTTTTACTATAACAAAAACGATTCTAAAGAGTCATTTTTGTTGCTTAATGTGTGATTTGGTGCGGCGCTAAGCGCCGCTTTCACCACGCTAAGCGTGGTGGAACAGGGGGGATTTGAATCGGGGCCCCCGACCCGGTTTTCCAATCCTTTTATCTATTTGGGATTATGTCATCAGATGGCGTAATATTTAGTGCCTTCAGATTCCCAGCAGGGGGTTCTGCATCCCCATCTACAAAAACAAGCCAATCGTAAAGATTGACTTATTTTTGGTGGAACAGGGGGGATTTGAACCCCCGTCCGAAAATGCGACATAATAACCTACTACATGCTTAGAATATTCTTTGTTCTTAAGCTAATACTAATGAACATTCAAGAGCATACTAACCGCAATTCCTGATCTTAATTGGTAAACCGGAATGTTTTTACCAAGGCATCTCGACTGTATGACGCCTGCATTCTTAACATCGAGATGATTAAGAAGAGACGGCGATGGCAATTAAGCCAAAGCTGGCGCAAAACTCATAGATGCAAATGCACCACGAATTTTGCTAGCAAGTGTTTCTTTTGCACTTACAATTTTTTCATCTTTAACGACGATGCGTCGACATGCGGTTATTACTACGACATTCCCGTCGAATCCATACTGTCCCGTAATCAATATAATAGCATAATAATCAAAATAAATCAAGAGTAGATAGTATATATTTATATGCTTATTTATCTAGATTTTCTCAAGAGGGTTTATTCCCAATATTTTAAAATAATCATTCAGTACAATAGTAAAAGATTTAACTAAAGATAGGCGATAGTTTTTTAAATTCTCATTATCAAGCTTGATTATTGGTTTTGCGTTGTCTTGTTCATAAAATTCGGAAAATGCCGAGCACAGTTCAAATGTAAATCGACAAATTTTTGAAATATCCAGATCATCAATACAATTCAGTATATATTTATCAGATTCCGATAATAATTTTATTAAATTTTTCTCTGCAGATGTTATTTCAGCAATTTCATATTCTTTTAAATCGGTGAATTCCGCTTTTTTTAAAATATTTGTTGCTCGCGCGTAGCAATAAGAAAGGTATATACCACTCTCGCCGGTTGCTCTTAAAGCATCTTCAAAATCAAAATTAATGTTTTGATTTAATGTATGTTTTGTCATGTAAAATCTGATTGCTGAATTTGCAAGCTCTGAAGCTATATCCTTTACTTTTGATTTTTCAGATATTTTTTTAATTGTAAGATCGATTAAATCATCTGCTTTAATGCCAATTCCTTTTCTGCCGCTCATTGAAACTGATTTTTCGGTTTGATCGATTCCGATTTCATGCGCAGCATTTTCAGTTAAGTTTACAACCCCATACGATAAATGATAGTAATCATTTTTATCTTTGATAAATCCTAGTTTCAGGAGTATTTCTTTAATAATTTCTTGAGGATAACTTTGTCGATAATCAATTACGCAAATTATTTTATCTGCGTGTCCGATTTCATTATTTGATTCACCATTAGATGTCGTGGTTATAATATTGGTATCATTCCACTTTTTATAATCAAAATTATTTTTAAGTTTTCCCAGTTTCCATATTTGAAAGGCAAGATCTTTAGCTGTGTAAGTCAAACTTCCATCGCTTTTAATTAGAATCTTGTCTTTACTAAATTGCTCGTCATCTTTTTTTTCTACTCCGCCAGCTTTAACAACCCAACAACCAGCATTTGCTCCTTCTTCTTCCTTAACTATAGTTCCGGTTTCTTTAAGCAATTCAAATGTTTCATCCCAAAGCTTTTTTGCTAAGATATCCGATTCCCAGATCAATAAATCAAAATTAATGTTTAATTTACTGCAGGTATTTATATGAGCTTCGATGATTTTTGTGCTTACTTCTTTTGCAAATTTTGCAATTTCACTTGTTCCTTTTTCAATATTAGTAAATACTTTTTTCCTAAGTTCAAGATATTTTTCATCATGCTCCATCATTTGATGAAATCTTGCATATAGATCCCAGCAGAAATAATCAAAAGGTATAGTTTTGTCCCATTTGTCCCAAATATCGTTAAAATTATCGTTTTCCCCATAAATTGGTTCGTCCAAATATAAAAGTGCCGTAACAATATCTGCAACTTGGATGCCGGTATCGTCGATGTAATTTAATGTTTCTGTTGTGTATCCATTGTTTTTATAAAGTCTTGTGATAATGTCGCCAATAATTGAATTACGAAGATGACCAATGTGCATGGCTTTATTTGGATTAACACCGGTATGTTCAATTGAGATTTTTTCCCCTTTAGACGAATTAGTTAAAATGGTTTTTTGATCAATAATATTATTAATTATTGTTTTTCCAAAGTTGGGATAATCGATAAAAAAGTTTAAATATCCAGGTTCTGAAATAGTAATTTTTGAAATATTATTAATTTTTCCTTCAAGTTCGCTGGTGAGTTCTTCGGCAATTTCCATTGGATTTTTGCCCATTTTTTTCGCAAGCGAGAATGGCGCTGCTGTACTAAAATCACCCATCTCTTCATTTGGAGGTGTATTAAATTGGGCTGTAACGTCTTTTGAGTCGAATATTTTTTGTATTTGATCTTTTATTTTTTGCATATATTTATTTTAACTTAAAAAATGATTTATCTCAAGGAATATTTTGTTTCCCAATATTTAATTAAAACGCTATAATATAAACAATGAACAAATATGGACATTTTTCTAAATCCGGCGATGAATTTATTATCACGCGTCCAGATACGCCAAAACCATGGATAAATTACCTCACCAATGGAAAATATTGTGCGTTGATTTCTCAAACCGGCGGCGGGTATGCTTTTATTGGCGACTCCGGCTATAATCGCATTTTATCAAGCAGTCCGGACGATATGATTATAACCGATCGCCCCGGCCGCTACATTTTTATTCGAGATGATGAAACCGGTGAATATTGGAGCTTAGGTTGGCAGCCGGTTAGAAAAAAAATGGATTTTTTTGAAACTCGACATGGTCAAGGTTATACAAAAATTACTTCCGAGCTAAAAGAAATCAGAGGCGAGTCTACTTTTTTTGTTCCGCTTGAGGATACGCTAGAGATTTGGATGTGTAAAATTAAAAATATGTCCAACAAAAGACGCCGAATATCAATTGTTGTTTATGTTGAATGGTCTTTGGCAAATCACGGCGCCAATATTGCCGAAACAAATTTTAATAATCTGTTTAATGATGTCGAATTTGAAGACAATACTATCTTTGCTACTAAAAATCGTTGGGAAAGACCTGATTTTGAAAATGTGCCTTGGGATAAATATGCTTTTTTAACGATGGATCGTCGAGTTGATGGATATGAAATGGATAAAGAAGAATTTTTAGGTATGTATAATCACTTGAGCGAACCGGCAAAATTAAAACAGTTCACATGGAAAAACAAACCGAAATCACACGATGACGGAAAACCATCTATCGGAGCATTGTATAAACAATTTATTCTCCAACCAAATGTCGAAGTGAAATTTAATGTACTTCTTGGCACAGCCTTAAAATCAAAACAAGAAATAAAGTATGGTTTATATGGTACGGAAAATGTTAAAAAATTAGTGAAAAAATATATAAATCCATCAACAGTAAAAGAAGAATTTGAAAAGCTAAATGAATATTGGAAAAACTATAATTCCCATGTTGAGGTTGAAACTCCGGATGAAAATTTTAACATTTCTGTAAATTATTGGAACAGATATCAAGCATGGATTACTTCTCGCTGGTCTCTGATGAATTCTTACTATACTGGCGGTTCATCAACTTTTGGTTTCCGCGATATGAGCCAGCATTTAATTGGCGTGCTTCCGCATGAACCGGAATATGCAAAAAATAGATTAAAAGAACTTTTGTCTTATCAGCTTAAATCAGGAAAAACTGTCCATAACTGGAATGCATTTACCAGACGCGGAGTTGTTACAGACCATTCGGATGATGCCCAGTGGTTAGTATTATCTGTAATATATTATTTAAATGAAACAGAAGATTTCAAGTTTTTACATGAAATAGTAGATTATTACGACCAAGATCACGGAACTGTTTTTGAACATGTTTTAAAGGCAATGGAATATACTATTGGGATATGTTCTGAAAGAGGAATTCCTCATCGCATGACAGCTGATTGGAACGATGCTATGAATTCCGGAAAGCAAGGAAAAGGCGAATCAACCATGGTTGCGGATCAGCTTTGTTTTAATATTATTATGATTAAAGATATTTTAACTAAGATTGGTGAGGACAAGTTAAATGAAAAATACTTATATATTTACAATAAAATTAAAAAAATCTTAAATAGAGAATTTTGGGATGGGGCGTGGTATATACGAGCAACTGGTGATGACGGAAAGCCGATTGGCAGTAAAAAAAATAAATATAATAAAATTGATATTAATGCCCAGTCGTGGTCAGTAATGTCCGGAGTGGCTGCATATAAAGACAGAGGAAACGAGTGCCTTGACTCTGTTAGCTCCAAACTTGATACGCGTTATGGCCCGGCAATGTTTTTACCGTCATATAAAATTCCATCAAGCGAAATCGGAGTGATTAGCGAATTTGTCCCCGGAACAAAAGAAAATGGTTCAATTTTTAATCATCCGATTAGCTGGGCAGTATTAGCTGAATGTATGCTTGGACGAGGAGAAGATGCCTATGAATTGTGGCGAAAAACCTCTTTTATGACAAGAGGTCAACATCCTGATCTTTATCAATGCGAACCTTATGTTTATTCGGAATTTGTCTATGGACCGGAACACCCGGATTTTGGGCATGGTTCGTTTAGTTGGGCAACCGGCAGTGCTTCTTGGTTTTATCGCGTTTGTATAGATTATATTTGCGGAGTTCGAGCTACAATAAATGGTCTTGAGATTGATCCTTGCATTCCTGATAAATGGAAAGAGTTATCTGTGAAACGAGATTTTAGAGGCATAACTTATGACATTAAAATTCACAATCACAAAAGAGTAAATACCGGAGTTGAAAGAATTTTAGTGAATGGAGAAGAATATAATAGTTGCACCTTACCACTGAATATTACAGGCACATGCGAGGTTGAAGTTTTCATGGGAAAAAGTATATTAAATAAAGGAATAAATTTTTATCGTTAGAAAGGAGAATTATGGCTATTCGCTTAGCAATTAATGGATTTGGAAGAATTGGTAGATCTTCATTTAGGGTTGCATTTGAGAAAGAAGATATTGAAATTGTGGCAATAAATGATTTAACAGAAAATAATATGCTGGCTCATCTTCTAAAATACGATACAGCATTTGGAAAATTTGATCATGAAGTAAACGCCGATTCAGAAAATTTATACATTGACGGTAAAGCAATTCCATCAATGTCTATAAAAGATCCTCGAACGCTTCCGTGGAAAGATCTGAATGTTGATGTGGTTTTAGAATGCACCGGAATTTTTACCAAAGAAGAAGATGCCAAAATGCATTTGGAGGCCGGTGCCAAAAAAGTTTTGATTTCAGCGCCAGCTAAAGGAAATGTTGATTTAATTGTTTTGGGCACAAATGATGATAAAATTGCCGACCAACAAATTCTTTCAAACGCCAGTTGTACAACTAATTGCATTACGCCTGTTGTATCTGTTATTGACGAAGCGATTGGTATTGAAAAAGCTATGATGACAACAATTCATTCATATACTGCCGATCAAAATTTGCAAGACGGTCCTCATGAGGACGATTTGAGAAGAGCTCGCGCAGCCGCTCAAAATATTGTTCCAACAACAACAGGCGCTGCAAAGGCAACGACAAAAATTATGCCAAATCTTGCTGGTAAATTTGACGGCCTTGCAATTCGCGTACCTGCAATTGATGTTTCATTATCTGATATCACCATGCTTGTTAAAAAAGATACGACAATTGAAGAAGTAAATAAAATTCTGCAAGATGCAGCCAAAAGCGACAGATACAAAGGAATTTTAGATTTTACAGAGGAAGAATTAGTTTCATCTGATTTTATAAAAAATACCTATTCTTCTATTGTTGATGGCAAACTTACCCAAGTGGTTGATGGAAATTTGGTTAAAATAATTGCTTGGTATGACAATGAGTGGGGCTATTCAAATAGATTGGTTGAATTAGCTGAAAGAGTAGGGAGTTAAATATGACAAATCAGTATGATAAAATTGCAAATCAGTATCACGCCGAAACTTCCAAAGATTTCTTAAACAAAGATGATAAGGGGCGAGAAAAATTTAAAGTTGAAATGATCGATAGACCTCGTATAAAAAGAGCTGACGGTTGGCATGTTTTAGATTTAGGATGTGGAAGTGGAATTCATGTTGAATATTTTGTTGAGACTCATCCAGAAATTAATGCAATAATTGGTATTGATTCATCGGTTGAAATGATTAAAATTGCAAAAAACAATAATAAAACTAAGAAGGTAAAATTTATTATTGCTGATATGGACGATATTCCTTTTAAAAATAATACTTTTGACTATATATTCAGTAGAAATAGTATCCATTATTCAGCAGATTTACAAAAAACATTTGCTGAAATTTCAAGAGTATTAAAACCAGGAGGAAAATTATATTTTCAGGTTAGTGATCCGATTTATAACTTATTTACGAAAAAAAATAAAGATTATATCAAAAAAGAAAATGTGGGATTTGCAATTCAGGGAGGTAATGCAATTGTAGTTCATCCAACATATACTTTTGAGGAGTATATCAACTCTATTGTTCGAAATAATTTAAATATTCTTGAAATGCATGAATATTGTGGCAGAAAATCGAATATTGAAGGATTTAATGTGCCAGTTGTACTGTCATTCTTAATAACAAAAGGGAAGGAAAAATTATGATTGGAAAATTATCTGAAATATTAAAAGATGCAAAAGATAATAATTTCGCCATTGGAGCATTTAACACCTTTGATCTTGAATCAACTGAAGCAATTATTCAAGCGGCAGAAAATGAAAAATCCCCAGTAATTATTCAAATAAGTGAAAAAACAATTGAATATGCGGGTCTTGAAGAAATATATACTATTATCAAGGAATTATCTGAAAAATCATCCATTTCAGTTGTAATTAATCTCGATCATGGAAAAGATGAGGAAGTTGTTAGAAAATGCATTGATCTTGGTTTTGCTTCGGTAATGTTTGATGGTTCAAGATTAACATATGAAGAAAATGTGAAACTAACAAAAGAGCTTGCAGATTATGCTCACTCAAAAAATGTTGAAATAGAAGCAGAACTTGGCTCTGTTGGAGCGCATGGTGAAGATCTTGAAACAGTGAAAGCAAGTTACACAGATCCAGATCAGGCTTTGGATTTTGTTCAAAAAACTGGAATTGACGCGCTGGCAATAGGTTGCGGTACAGCTCACGGCTTGCCTCTTGAAAATGAAAAAATAAATTTTGATGTGATAAAAAACGTTGCCGACAAAGTTTCGGTTCCACTTGTGCTTCATGGTTCTTCAAATATTCCAGATGAAGATATCAAGCTGGCAATTTCAGCAGGAATTTCAAAAATTAATATTGACACAGAGCTTCGACAATCATTTACAGATGGAATTAAGGAAAGTTTAAAAGAAAATTCAAACCAAATTGATCCAAGGGCTTATCTTGGTGAAGCCAAACAGGAACTAAAAGAAAAGGTTCAAGAAAAAATTAGACTTTTTAGTAATGAGTAATCTATCTGGTTTTAGATTTAAGTTCAACTTTAATTTCACGCTCAATATCGCTCTTTTTTTGTGATTCTCGTTTATCGTGAGTTTTTTTACCTCGTCCAACCCCAATTTCTATTTTGGCATATCCATGTTTAATAAACAGATTTAAAGGCACAAGCGTGAGCCCTTTTTCTGCAGTTTTACCGACAAATCTATTAATTTCAGTCCGATGAAGCAGTACTTTGCGCGATCTGGTTGGATTTTTTGCAACTGTTAAATTTAAATTAATAAGCCAAGCTTCGTTTCCCAATATTTTTACATAAGATCCGGTTAGATTTGCTCGTCCGGCACGAATTGATTTTATTTCGTCTCCAGTTAAAACCAAACCACCCTCGGTAGTTTCGAGTATTTCATAATCAAATCGAGCTTTTTTATTTTGAGCAACTATTTTAGACATATGCTAATTATACCATATAATAATCTAAAAAATATGTTTTATAGTCAATAAATAAATCAAAGAATAATTGTTTATGCTTTGAGCCCTACCCCTTATACTACAACTTATCCACAGTCTTTTTTTGACGGAGTAAGTAATATTGTAGTAGTTTTAAAAATGAGGGAGATCCCTCTATTTTGTTGGTGAGGTGAACGGTTGTGGCAATAGAACGGAATTATGACGGAATAACGAAGATTGTGGCGAAAGCCAGATCTATGGGTGAGCCGTGGCCGTTTGCAGTTGCGGCAATGGTTCAAGCACTTGTTGTTCGAGCGATGTCTCCTTGCCCAAGGCAATACGCCAAAGGGGCAATCGGATACAACAGAGAAGGTAAAGGACTTGCAATTGGCTTTTCCGGCCCTCCAAGAGGCGCACCAATATGCTCGGCCGAAAATTGTAGGTTGGAGCAGGGTCATTTGCTTTGTCCCGGTGTAACTGCCTGTCAATCTTTGACTCTGAACACCTTAGCACATTCAGCTCTTACCGGCGGTGTGGCTTACATCACTAGCTTTCCCACAAGGAGGGAGTCAAAAAACTTGTGGGCAGGCAGAATCAGTGAAGTTGTGTATCTGTCAAGCGATGGAATCACAAATGATGCCAGATGGTACAGTGAAAGACGTGGCAATCCCATACACTACTACAAGTTCGAAAACTCTCCAGGAGTTATATCGGCCAAAAGGCAAAGTGTATACAAACCAGCAGATTGGTGCCAACTTGTGGACGAAATAGCCAAGCTTGTTGAAGCACTGCACTTTCCCTTGACGCTTGAGGAAACCGGTATTCTGTTGGTTTCAATCAACGCTTGCCGGTCAAAATGCCTGAAGCAGTGGGCAGGTGCAGTTGCATTTGACGAACTGTGGAGACTCCTTGGACTTGCCTACAATGGTTCAATGCCCGGAGATGACAACTGTTGCGACGCGGGCTGTCCAAAAGACAGGGGAGCTCCTTGTGTTGGCGGTCATGCCGAACAAACGCTTTCAACTCAGGTGTTGAATGTTGCCCATCTTCAAGGCAGCAAAGTGTTTGTTACTCTTCAGCCATGCTTGGAATGTACCTCGCTGCTAACGCATGCAGGCATCAGAGAAATATATCACCTGGAGTCTTACAATCGTGAGCCCAGCGTGAATGACAGCTCTACAAGCGAGGCTGAACAAGTGGTTGAGCTGGCAAGGGCTGCAGGTGTGCAGATCTACCGGTATACAGAAAACGGGTGGATTGGCGCATATTGAATGCAAAGAACTAGAAAGAGCATAAACTGTTTTATGCTTAAGGCTAAGTGGGGGATCGATGATGATCCTCCACTTCTGCAATTGTAAATGAATTAATGTTCAGATATAATCAAATTATGAAAGACGAAAAATTACAAATATTAAGACATTCAGCCTCGCATGTGCTTGCCGCAGCAGTTATGAAGCTATATCCGGATACAAAACTTGCTATCGGCCCTTCGATTGAAAATGGTTTTTATTATGATTTTGAATTTACCAAGCCTCTTTTAGAAAAAGATTTAGAAAAAATTGAAAAAGAAAGTTTTAAAATTGTTAAAGAAAATAATCTTTTTGTAAGAAAAAATATATCTCAAGCAGAAGCCAGAAAATTATTTGCCGACCAACCATATAAAATAGAATTAATTGAAGAATTAAAAGGTAAAGAGTTAAGTGTATACTCTTTAGGAGAGTTTACTGATCTTTGCGCTGGACCACATGTGGAAAAAGCCGGTGATATAAAAACATTTAAACTTGTAAATCTTGCCGGTGCATATTGGAGAGGCAGTGAAAAAAATAAAATGCTTACTCGAATTTATGGTCTTGCATTTGAAACTGATGAAGAATTAAAAAAATATGAAGAGATGATGGTAGAAGCTGAAAAGCGCGATCATAAAAAAATTGGAAAAGAACTGGATTTATTTTCTTTTCATCCGGAAGCTCCGGGATGTCCATTTTGGCATGAAAAAGGAATGATCATTTGGAATGTTTTAGAGACACTGGGAAAAAATTTACGCAAAAAATATGGTTATGTTGAGATTAAAACTCCGATTCTAGCTAAAAATTCTCTTTGGATTACCTCCGGTCATTGGGATCATTATCGTGAAGGAATGTTTACTTTTGAAGTAGATAAAGAAATTTACGGTATGAAACCAATGGACTGTCCTTTTAATATAAAAATTTATCAAACAAAACATAGATCATACAAAGAGCTTCCAATTAGATATACAGAAATTGGACGAGTTTATAGGAAAGAAAAATCAGGAGAGTTAAATGGACTTTTGCGCGTTCAGGAAATTACTCAAGATGATTCTCATCTTTTTGTCAGGGAAGAACAAGTTAAAGAAGAAATTATTAGTTTGTTAAATATGGTTCAAGAATATTATAAAAAATTAAATCTTACGCCGGAATATTTTCTCTCTACCAGACCCGAAGATTATATTGGAGAAATTTCAACTTGGGATAAAGCCGAGTCTGATCTAAAAGATGCATTAGCTGCAGAAAAGATTAAATATGATTTAAAAGAAAAAGACGGTGCTTTTTATGGCCCAAAAATAGATGTAAATATTGAAGATGCTCTTGGAAGAAGTTGGCAGGTTGCTACAATTCAACTTGATTTTCAACTTCCAGGAAGATTTAAATGTGAGTATACAGATGAAAATGGCAATATAAAAACACCTGTTATGATTCATGCCGCTGTTTTCGGCTCATTTGAGAGAATGATTGGAATTTTATTAGAACATTTTGGCGGTGCTCTCCCGCTTTGGTTATCTCCTGTTCAGGTTAAAATTCTACCTATTTCAGATAAATTTATTAATTATGCTCAAGCAATTTTAAATAAACTGCAAGAAAAACATATCAGAGTAGAACTAGATCAACGCTCCGAGACTCTAGGGGCTAAGATAAGAGGCGCGGAGTTGACAAAGACTCCTTTTGTTGTTATACTTGGCGCGAAAGAAGAAGAAAGCAGTACTGTATCTGTTAGGTCGCGTGAAAAGGGCGACCAAGGATCAATGCAGCTGGATGATTTTTTTAAGTTGCTAAAGGGCGAAGAAAACGCTCTTTGACATATTTCTCCCGACAGAAAGGAGGTATAAGCGAGATGATGCAAATAAGCTGTGAATCAGCAACTGCGGTTAGCAGGCTTATCGATGACATGGGCAATCTTGGCAATAGCGAAATTGATGAGCGCTTAGCTCGACTTGCGGGTGAACTGAAGACCAGCAATCGAGATCTGGCTGATCGCATCTCTCAGGCAGGGTATGTATTTCAAGAGAAGAGCGATTACAACAGACGAACTCTCCGAGTTCTTCTGGAGTCAATAGAGAAAGAGCTTGAGGGTTAGGGAGGATTTGCATGATGCAGAGGTTTGCAAAGATGAGGGTTTGCGCAATCAGTCGGGAGAAGGACTAGGGCGCTGCGAGTTGAAAAACAAGCGGCGCCCCTTCCATTTAAATATTAATAAAATATGAAATATCATTTATTTATACTAGGTTGTCAACAAAATTATGCTGATGCGGAAAAAATTTCTGTAATTTTGCATAGTTTGGGATATCAGAAATCATCGGAAAAAGAAGCAAATTTGGTCATAGTCGTTGCTTGCAGCGTAAGACAAAGAGCTGTTGACAGGGTTTGGAATATAATAAAAAGTCCGCCAGCAGGCAGAAAACAAGTTAAAAAATTTATAATTTGCGGTTGTGTACTCCCGGATGACAAGAGACGAATGGCGTCAAAAGTTGATTTATTTTTTGATAGTTCAAAGATAAATAATTTGGTGCATTATCTTAAAAGTATCAATCTTCCGATAAAAGAAATTTACAAGGCCAATCGAAAACCGTTTGGTAAAATCGGATATGCTTCAATTGGGATAGGTTGTAATAATTTTTGTTCGTATTGCGCAGTTCCATACACTCGCGGAAGAGAACAATATTTTAAACCGCAAACAATTCTTAAAGAAGCAAAGGAGTTGATATCTTTGGGTTGCAATGAAATCATGTTGTTGGCTCAAAATGTTAATTCATATAACAATATTGATGAAGCAGGTAAAAAAACAAATTTCATAAATTTGCTTAAAGAAGTAAATAAACTTGAAGGCGATTTTAAAATTACATTTATGTCGCCACATCCAAAAGACACTTCAGATGAATTAATTACGGCTTTAAGAAATCTTAATAAATTAAAAAAAGAAATTCATCTGCCGCTTCAATCCGGCGATAATGAAATTCTTAAAAAAATGAATCGGCATTATACAGTTAAGCATTTCTTGAATTTAATTAAAAAAATTAGAAAAAATATTCCGGATATGTATATTTCAACAGATATTATCGTTGGTTTTCCAACGGAAACAGATGAGCAATTTAAAAGTACTTATAAAGTTTGCAAGCAAGCTAAATTTGATAAAGCTTTTATTTCTCAATATTCTCCAAGAAAAGGTACAGCAGCGGAGAAAACATTACCAGATGATGTTTCACGAGAAGTAAAAAAGCAAAGATGGGAAATATTAAATAATTTAATTAATAAAAAAATTAAATAAAAAAAACCGCCTTGAAAAATAAGACGGTTTTTTTATATTTTGCTTTATTCTTGAGTTTTCTCTTCAGTTTTTTCTTTTGATTCACCTTCTTCAGCGGTTTCTTCTCCACCAACTTGAGCTTCAAGTTCGGCAATAGCTTCTTCTTCAGATGCTGGCGCAAGTTCAGCTTCCAGCTCTTCTTCGCTTCTTGGAGCAGTAACTTGAATCAATATCTCTTCTGGGTCTTCAAGAACTTCAATTCCACTTGGAATATTTAGATCTGTAACTTTGATGTTATCATCAAATGTTTTAAGTACAGAGATATCAACATCAATGTGAGGAATAAGATCATCTGGCAAACATTCAACTTCAATAGAGTCTTTTGAAGTGATCAAATTGCCTTCAAGATCAGCTACAGCAGGGGATTCGCCAATAAGTTCAAGTCTAATGTCTGTGTGAATTTTTTCTTTCATATTAACTTTTATCAAATCAGCATGAATAATCTCACGAGTAACAGGGTTATGTTGTGTTTTACCGATAAGAATTTTAATTGGTTTTTCTTCATCAATACTTAAGCTAACAAGTGTGCTTGAGCCGGCTTGTTTTACTACTTTCGTAAATCCATAAAAATCCAAAACTAAATTTTTGTTTTTATATCCTTTGCCGTACAAAACAGCAGGAATTTTTTTATCTCGTCGGAGTTGTTTTACTTTTTTTCCGATAAGTTGTCTAGCTGACGATGTGAGTTTTATATTTTCCATATTATTTTTTCCTAAATAATTTCTCGAAATTTCCGTCAAAGCCGTTTATTTCTTGCTTTAGATCGGCAATATCTTTATTTGATAATGGTTGCATGTTGTTTTGATCCATGAAAATTACGCATTCTGCAACAGTAGCGGTATGATTTTTATCGCAAAAAGCTTTGAAGATATAGGTATTATTTAAAAATCCTTTTAGCTGCAAATCTTTCTTATCGTAAGATTTTCCACATTTAGGGCAATGAAATGCTCTTTGAACTTGTTTGAAAGCTTCTTCTAATGAATCCAATTTGTCCTCCTTGGTTCATTTTAAAAGAAAATTATCAAAGTGTCAAGGTTAAATTGATAATATTTAATATTTACTTAAATTCACTACATAATACAAAAATTATCCACAATTGGGTAACAAATTTACTGGTTAAATGCGAACAAAAACCGAACTTATCCACATTATCTTGTTGATAATTCTTATTCAAAATCAATGGCCGCACTGGAATCTCCAGTACGGCCTTGGTCGCTGCCAATTAAGTCAGCTATCTGCTAGGGCTATTCGGTGGTTCACCACCGAATCCAGATGTGTTTGCCGATCTGGAACGTCTGCGCATCGGCAAAAGGTATCGGAGGAAGAATATCTTCCTCTGCCTTTACTGTGACGAGTTGGTTGTATTCCCATGCCAAAGTCCCTTTCTTGAACTTAGGCTCATCACAGTAAGAGAACGAGCAAAGGATGCGGGGTTTCTTGCTGCTCAATTCCCATGCAAAGAAGAACATAAGCCCGTCTTTCTCAATGGTTGCAGATGCAACCAGCCATTTCCCGTTTCTTAGGAAGTGGGGAGTAAAGATAGCATCGTATTTCTTGTTTGTCCCATGATACTTGGGAACATCAAGCCGAATTGCCTTTTTTGTTCCGATTTTGCAGATGTAGGCATAGGGGGTTGTGCCCGACTTGGTATTGCCCGCTATGTTGTCGGCTGTCCAAGTTTCAGCACCGACTATGCCATAGATGCCATTGCCGTTGGAAGTGTACTCATATTCCACTTCCGGATCGAGCCATTCCCAGACGTCTGTCTGCGGCGATTTTGTTGCCGCGATGCTGTATGAGGTAGCAAGGAAAAGAGTCACAAGGATTGCAGATATTGTCCTCAACCTTTTATTCCCACCCTTCCGGCGTTCTGCGCCAGATTATTTTATATCAAAAAACAGAGCTCTTGTCAATCAATCCAAGCTGTTTTTTACTTTTTTCAAGGAAGCTGAAGAAATATTACGCTATTAAAATATTACTAATTCTTCAAATATTTCTTATACAAATCAGATCTTTTTTCTTTAGTTTTTAAAATAGATTGCTCAAGTCTCCACTTGGCAATTTTTTTGTGATCGCCAGCTGTCAAAATTTCTGGCACTTTTTTCCCCTTGTATTCAAACGGTCTTGTGTATTGCGGGTATTCTAAGAGATTGTTTTCAAATGTTTCCTGCTCAATTGACTCTTCTTTGCCGACAACTCCCGGAATAAGTCTGGCAGTTGCATCAATCAAAGCCATCGCTGGAATTTCACCACCTGTTAAAACATAATCTCCCACTGAAATTTCTTCATCTACAAGTGATCTGATTCTTTCGTCGTATCCTTCAAAATGTCCACAAATGATAATTAAATGATCGAGTTTTGAAAATTCTCGAGCTTTTTTTTGTGTAAATGGTTGACCTTGAGGTGTCATTAATATAATTCGCCTTTTATTATTATTTAACTTACCAGTTGGCAGATTAAATTTGGATAAAGCGTTATCTGCGATATCAACTTTCATAACCATTCCAGGGCCACCCCCATAAGGAGTGTCATCAACAGTGTTGTGAGTATCGGTAGCAAAGTCGCGAATATTTATAAAATTCAACTCAAAAAGCTGCTTAGCTTGTGCTCTTTTCATGACCGATTCGGAAAATGGTCCGGAAAACATATTTGGAAATAAAGTTAATACATCAATTTTCATATTTATTACATTTTAACAAAAAAACCACAGAAAGTTGTGGTTTTTTTATTTTTTTTGCGAACTTATTATAGAATTTCTGTTGCTTTTTCTTCTTCTGTTTCTTCTGCTTTTTCTTCTTCTGCGTTATCGGCTACTTCTTCAACTAATTCTTCAGTTTTTTCTTCAACATTATTACTGTTATCATCAGTTACTCTGATTTCTTTTCCATCCGGTTCCATGATTTTTAAATTAATTCTAGCGTTTGATTTTGCGCCAAGAACTCGCAGTAAGGTGCGGATAGCTTTAGCTGTTTTTCCTTCTTTTCCAATCACTTTACCCATATCTGCTTGATTGATTGAAAGTTCAACTAAAACGCCCATTTCATCGATTGTTCTTTTAGTTTTAACATCACTTGGATTATCGACGATTTGCTTAACAACATATTCTACAAATGCTTGATCTTCTTCTAACTCTTTTGCCATCTTGCCTCCTCATTATATAGCGCGTTTTCGACCGTGCGCTAGATTTTTAATAATACTTTTTATTAACAATATAATTTATTTGTCTGCAACTTCGTTATCTGGTTTAACGTCTTCTTCAGCAGCAGTATCTGCGGATTCAGCTTCAGTCGTTTCAGCTTCAGCTTCAGTTTCAGCAACTTCTTGAGCATGTTCTTCAGCAATTTCAGCTGATTTTTCTTCCCATTCAGCCTTGGCAGCTTCTTTTTCAGCTGCAAGCTTTTCTTTTTCAGCTTCATCAGCAGCTTTTTGAGCAGCTAATTCTTTTTTTGATATTTTTGGTGCTTTTTTAAATACAATTAATTTATGTTTCAGGCCTGCTTCTAAAAGCAGTTTTGAAACAGTGTTTGATGGAATTGCACCCATATTTAACCAATTTAAAATACTGTCCTTATCAATAGACAGTTTTTTTGTCATAGGATCAAAATTTCCTACAATAGAAGTAAATTTTCCTTTCACAGCGTTCTGTTGTGGTGTAACAACTATTCGGTAAAAAGGTCTTTTCTTTTTCCCGATTCTTGTAAGTCTGATTCTTTGCATTAGTGAATATTTTCCTTTCTTCAAATATAATTTTAATTCATTATTACTTATTTGTCAACTTAATATATTACTAAATCAAAGGAGAATTACCCAATATATAAGATTTGTAATCCATTTCGTTCTTGCCTTCAGGTTTAACTTTGTCAATAATTATTTTGCCATTTTCAATATGAGCTGCTGTAATTTTAAGAACAGTAGTCTCCTTTACTGCGCCAGCTTTCGATTTAATCAAAGTATATACTCCGGGCCAAGGATTATAGGCTCTAATTTTTCTTTCAATAATTATTGGGTCATCTTTTGCTAAATCAACAAAGCCATCTTCTTTTTTAATCATTGAACATAAAATTGCGTTACCTTTTTGAGAAATAGGTTTAATCAGGTTTAAAATATATTTTATAACCGAGAATAAAGCTGTTTCAGCTCCAATAATCGCTAATTCTCGTGATAATTCCTTAAGAGTTATATTTGATGGTATTTCTACTTCAACTTGAGAGATAATTGGACCTGTGTCCATACCCTCATCCATTTTGATGATTGTTATGCCACTGTTTTTATCACCATTTAAAATTGTCGATTGAAGAGGTGTTGCTCCTCGGTATTTCGGAAGAAGTGAAGGGTGAATATTGACAAATCCATATTTTGGAATTTTTAAGAGACCTGAAGGAATGATTTTTCCATATGATGCAACTAAACAAATATCAAGATCTAAAGCATTAAGATCATTCGCAAATTCAGCTGATTCATTTTTTCCTGTGCCGTCTTTTCTTTCTCGGATAAACATGGGTTGTAGGATTGGAATTTTGTTTTCTAATGCATATTTTTTAACTGGAGAAATAGCGACTTGCTGACCGCGGCCAGCAGGCTTGTCGGTTTCAGTAATAACGGTTTTTATTTCAAAAAAGGGATTATTATAGAAAAAATATAATGCAGGCAAAGAAAAATCAGATGAACCAAAAAAGGCTAATTTAATTTTTTTGTCTTTATAAGGAAAATCAATTTTTGTTTTTTCAACAAATATTTCTCCATTCAAGTGGTCGATTTCATGCTGAATAACTCGAGCTAAAAGTCCGGTAGCTCTAAGTTTTACTCTGTTTCCGTCAGTGTCTTGAGCCAGAACAGTAATTTTTTTTGGTCTTTCTACTGGTAGTTCAACTCCCGGCAAGGACAAACACCCCTCTTCAATTATTTGTTTTTCAATAGAAAAATTAGTAATTTTAGGATTTACTAAAATCGTCAGCGGGACAGTTTCTTCATCGCTATTTTCCGGTAAATATTCAACAGCAATAATTTTTTTTAAAATACCGATCTGAACAGCAGAAATGCCAATACCCATTTTTTGGCGCATAGTATCAAGCATATCTTGAATAGTATTTTTTAATTCTTGATCGAATTTATTTACATTATTAGATTTTTGTTTCAGAATTGGATCTGATATATACTTTATCGGTTTGATTGGCATACATACTCCTTACTAATACATTGTGGTACAGCTTCTCCATTTTTGTAGCGCAATTTTCACTTGAATATTTTTTTGCTGTTTTTAATGCATTACTTGACATCTTTTTTAGTACAGATGGATTTTTTAAAAGATAACCTATTTTACCAGAAAAATCCTCCAGAGTCAAATCTGTTAATAGTCCATCTTTGCCCGGACTAATTATGTTTGCCGGTCCCATTTTTGCTACTGCAACCGGTGGTGTACCGGCTGCCATTGCTTCGGTTATCACAATCCCTTGAGTGTCGGTAATTGACGGAAATACAAACATATCTGCAATCCCAAACATTTGTTCGGTTTCTTCTTTTTTAAGATAACCGGTAAATAGCACATATTCATTGATTTTCAGGTCATAGCAAAGTTTTTTATACTCATTTTCCTGTGGTCCTCCTCCAACAATTATGAGTCTTGTTTGGTGTTTTTCCCTGACTTTTTTAAACGCTTTAAATAAAAACTTTAAATTTTTTTCTTCAGCAAGTCGCCCGACATATAAAAGCAATTTTTCGTTTTCAGAGATATTATGTTTTGCTTTAAAGAGGTGGGAGTTTATTTTTTTAAAATTTTCAGTCTTAATTCCGGTTGGAATGACTTCAATTGGTTTTCTTACGCCATATTTATATAAAACCAATTTCATCGCTTCTGAAGGAGTAATTATTTGATCGCATTCATTACAAAAATTCTTACTGCGAGAGATAATAAAATTTTTAATTACTTTATCAAAAAATGGAAAATAATTATTATATTCAGCGATTAAGGTATGATAAGTATATACTACGGGAATATGTTGCTTGCGGCCAATCTTAAGGCCAAGAGAGCCCATACTGAAGAGATGCTGGCAGTGAATTATATCTAAATTTAAATTTTTAACAGTTTCGTCAACCCATGGAGCAAAAGGCGTTAATGCAATTGGATAATAGTTCTGCTTTGGCAGTGCGATTGATGGAAGTCTAAATATATTTTTTTCCTTATCAATGTATTTTTTAGTTCTTGGCGCAAAAATAAAATACTGATGGCCTCTTTTTTCCATTTCTTCTTTAAAAGTGTCAATCGAAACAACCACTCCGTTCATAGTTGGTAAGTAGCATTCCGAAAAAATTCCAATCCTCATTTCCCTCCTAAGTGTCTTGTCTATATTCTACTAGAAAACTGCTGAAAATAAAATCATTCTTGTATTTGGAAATAAAATGTTTTTGGTAAATCGTGTATTATCATCTGTTTTTGAGATTCATTTACAAATTTAATCTGGATTTGAAAATATTTTAAATAATTTTTTCTGAAGTAATCATTTTGAAAAGGGCCAGATATGGAAATTTCAGGAATTTTCGAAAGTTTATCAATATAATTATTCATATCGGAAAATGCTTTATCTTTATCGTTATCACCACAGGTAATTATTGCAATTTTTCCAAAAGGAGGTAAATGATATTTTTTGCGAGAATCAAGCAGTTTGTCTAAAAACTCTCGAATTTTTTTTCTTGCAAAATCTTGAATAATTGGATTATCAGATTCGTTAATCTGCATAATTATTTTATTATTTGTTTTAGTTGAAAGCTTCATTAGAAAAACAAATAGTTTTTCTTCTTGATTAAAAGAGATTTTGTTTATTATTGATTCAAAATCTAGCGCAATAATGGCGTCATAAGTATTTTCAAGATTATCAAGTTCGTCAAAACTTCCAATTGATATATACTTTGACCAATTAATGTCAATTAATTCAAGTTCTTGATGCAATGAATCTTTCCCCCAGCCTATTTTTTTAAAATCAGATCCTTTACATTTTTTGCACTTCTTCATTGTTTTTGATTTAAATAAACAATATCTGCATTCAAGTCTATCGGCTTCAAGGTATATGTTTTTTCCACACTTTTCGCATTTTACAATCTCGTTACAATCTTTGCACATAATAATTACAGAGCCATTATTTTTAGGGTAAAAAATAAATACTTTTTTCAAATCTTTAATATTTTGTAAAATCTCGTTTCGCGAGGTTTGATTAAGAACCGAGACCCACTCATTTTTTGTGCTTACGATTTCAATATTTTTAAAAGTTTTTTTAATAAATTCATCTGAAATTAAAATCAATTGTTTTTTTCTATGCAAATTCCAATAATAAGCGTCGGGAATTATATTGCCGACTATTAGTTTGAGATTTAGTTGCAGGCTCAATCTTTGTGCAATTTTTATAGTTGATAAGTAAGGTTTTTGATCGGAAAACTGCGAAATTGCATCAGGATCATCAACAATTATTGTTTCAAGATCGGCTAAAGGTAGAAAAACTGCACTTCTAACTCCGAAAATAAGATTTAATTCACCGGATTTTGCTTTTTGATATATACTAAATTTTTCAGATTTACTTAATTTACTATGATAAATTGCAGTTTTTTTACTGTTAAAAAAATTACTAATTGTTGTAGCTTCTTCGATTGAAGCAAGGCAAACGATCGTTTTTTTACCGCAAGAAATATTTTTTTTAATAATTTCTTCATAATATTTAAAACGCGTTGTTTTAAGTCCGGCAATAAATATATTTTGAGGTTTGTTATTTGTAGCTGTTGTATTATTGTTTTTTTGTTTTAAATCAATTTTTCGCAAAGGAGCTTCCGGAACAATCGCCCGAAATGATTCAGATAGACTGCAAAAATAATATTCACTGATCCATTTGATTAAATCCAAATATATATTATTCAATGGATTATAATCAATTATTTTAATAATTGGTTTGCATTTAAAATGATCGACATTTTTTTTAAATGAAATTACAAGTCCCATGCATTTTTTGCCGTTAAAATTAACCAAAACTAATTGGCCTATTTTAACTTCATTTGCAAGTTCCGACGGCACTAAATAAGTAAAGGCGCCGAGCGGAATTTTTGCGTGAATAATTATTTCTGCAAACATATACTAATAATATGATGAATAGTGGTATTAGGCAAAATATCGCTTAAATTATTGAAATAACAATAAATGTATGTTAGAATATCTTGAAATGAGTATTATTTATGAATAATGTTTTTGCTATTATTGGAAGACCAAACGCAGGTAAATCCACATTTTTTAATCGATTAATTGGTTCAAGAGAAGCTATCATTGCCAATGAACCAGGAACAACAAGAGATTTTAAATTTGGATATTGCCAGTGGGAAGGTAAAGAAATTGAGGTTATTGATACCGGCGGTTTTGAATTTAAAACAACTGATGATATTTTTGGTAAACATATTTTTAAACAGATCAATTCAGCACTTGTTGTTGCTGATAATATCTTTTTTTTGGTTGATTTAAAAGATGGCATCAAAAATGAAGATCTTGAAATTGCAAAAATTTTAAGAGCAACCGATAAAAATGTTATACTTGTTGGTAATAAAATTGATTCATCTAAAATCAAAGATTTAGAAACATTAAAAAAACTCGGGTTTAATCAAATATTTGCCATTTCCGCTCAAAAAGGTAGAGGCATGAGTGAGCTTTTGGATTATGTAGTAAAAAATATAAGTGATGCCTCTGAAAGAGAAATAAATATTAAAGTTGCTCTGATCGGAAGGCCAAATGTTGGAAAATCAAGCCTTTTGAATGCGCTGGTTGATTCTGATCGAGTGATTGTTTCCGATAAACCGGGAACCACAAGAGATATGATTGATGTGCCATTTGTTTACAAAGATAAAAAATTTTTATTTATTGATACTGCTGGAATTAGAAAAAGAGGAAGGATTGTGCCCGGCGTTGAAAAATTTAGCGTTGAGCGATCAATTAGAGCTATTGATAGAGCTAGATTGGTTATTTTGGTGGTTGATGCAGCTGAAGGAATTACTCGAGGAGATGCTCATTTAGCGCAATATTGTATAAACAAAAATAAGCCGATACTTGTGGCTTACAATAAAATGGATTTAGTTGAAAATGAAGTAGACGCTAGATTTCAATTTTTGAGCAAGCTAGAGTCGGTTTTTATTTCAGCGAGTAAGAAATTGAATCTTGAAGAAATTTTAGAGTGGTTGAGCCAGAAGTCTTAAGATCTCCGCGTCCTTGCCAGTGAAAGTCATTAAAAGGATAAATTATCAAAAATACTCTACCGATAATATTTTCTTGCGGTAATATGCCCCATTCTCTTGAATCAGAAGAATTTTCCCGATTATCGCCAAGGACAAATAATTCATTGGCATTCAAGGTAATATTTAAAGTTTTATCAATGCTATCGTTTATATAAGTTTTTTCATCTCTCGTTAAAAATGGCTCACCTAATTCTTGTTTGTTGACATAAATTTTACTGTCTTTAATCTCAACAGTTTCACCAGGAAGCCCAATTACTCTTTTGATATAATTAACTTCCATATTGGTAGGAGCTTTGAAAATAACTACATCGCCTCTTTTTGGTTCAGAAAGTCTATAAGAAACTTGGTCGACTAATAAATACTCATTATTATGAAAATTAGGTTCCATGCTAGAACCTTCAACTATAAATGGCTGTACAATTACTTTGCGTAGTAAAAAAGCAACCAAAAGCACTATTGCGAATGTTTTAACAACTTCTAAAACTGTTAGGAATACATTTTTCATTATCTATATTATCAATTTAATTAATTAACTTAAAAATATCATTTCTTACAATTTATTCTAACAAAATATAAATAAAATTACAAAGATTATCAAAAATATTAATCTGTACTTCGATCAAATCATTGCATTCGACTGCTTGTGTCCTTATTTGTCGAAGATCGTAAGTTTGTTGAAAGGTCAGTGACTATGAGCGAACGAATCTTGTCGAATGGCCTGCCATGAGCGAACGAAGTGAGTCGAATGGTGGGCGGTAGGGGATTTGAACCTCTGGCCTTCGGAATGTGAATCCGATGCTCTAACCAACTGAGCTAACCGCCCTGATAAGATAAATTATATTCTAATAAAATAATTCTGTCGACATATCTAGACTAGCAGCTTGGCTAAATACTAACTTTTTGTTATATTAAATATAGATTAATTAATAATGCCAGAGGGGTCAGGCATAGCTTTTGTTTTTACAAAACAAAGGAGGAAAATGGACAGTAAATCGCAGGAAGTATTTAAAAATAAATTACTCAAAGAACAGAAAAAATTAGAAGTTGATCTTAAGAAAATGAACAAAATAAATGATTATGGTTCATCTGAAGAAGCTAATGTGTATCAATTTGAGGAAAGAGAAGAAAGACTGGGATTTGGAAATAAAATTAAAAATTCACTTTTGGAAATAGAACACTCACTTAAAAAGATTGAAGATGATAAATATGGTTTATGTGAAAACTGTGGTGAAAAAATTGAACTTGGAAGATTGAAAATTTTCCCAACAGCAACTTATTGTGCAACTTGTGCAACAAAGAAAAATAGTCATTAAATATTATCTCTTATTTATTGGGACGGTTTTTTTAGATCAAATCTCAAAATTGATCATAGTTAAATATTATCCAAATTTATTGGTTATAAATCAAGGAACTGCATTTGGTTTTAATTTAGGAATATTTTTTATTCCTCTTTATTTGTTATGTATATTTTTAATTTATTTGATGTTCAAGAAGCATGTTTTTGAATTATCTCTAATACTTGGAGCCGCATTATCAAATTTTATAGATCGATTGATAAGAGGTGGCGTAGTTGATTTTATTCAAATAAAATATTGGCCAAGTTTTAACTTGGCCGATATTTTTATAGTCTGTGCTTTATTTTTGATTATTTATAAAGAATATTCAAAAGAATAATTATTTTAGTGCGGCTTTAGCTTTTTCAGTGATTTTAACGAATTCTTCTTTATGGTTTTGGGCTAATTCAGATAATACTTTACGATTAAGCTCAATCTTTGCTAGCTTCAAACCATTTATGAATTCAGAATAAGTAATTCCTTCTTCACGAACAGCAGCGTTAATTTTAATTGTCCAAAGATTTCTAAATTCTCTTTTTTTGTTTCTTCTATCTCTGTAAGAGTATTGGCTAGCTTTTAAAATAGCTTCTTTAGCGCGTCTAAAAAGACTCTTTCTTCCGTGTCTGAAACCTTTAGTAAGAGCAAGTAGCTTTTTATGTCTTTTTTTAACGATTGTTCCTCTTTTTACTCGTGGCATATTGTTCCTTTAAATCCCCTAAATCATTTTTATAATTTTTTTTGCTTGAGCTTTAGTGGCAGTTGTTTTTTTGCCCGCTTTTTGTAAAGACTGATTTGATTTACCTTGTGTTAGATGTTGATCGCTTTGGTTATAACGCATTAATTTACCATTTTTGGTAACTTCAAATCTTTTTGCATATGATTTATTGGTTTTGTGCTTGGGCATTTTCTTTCCTTTTGGTAATTATACAGTTTAATTGATTTCCTAATTTTTTTGGCGGGTCAACAAATTCTCCACCACTTAATTCTTTAAAATTTTCCATTAATGCAATTGCATTATTAACAAACATTCCTTCTCGTCCTTTAAGGCGTAAATTTAATTTTACGCTGTCGCCGTCTTGAATAAATTCAGCAGCTCTTTTAGCTTTAATTTTTAAATCATTTAAGCCGATTTTTAAGCTAATTCTGATTTCCTTAAGGCTGGAATGATGACTTTTGCTCTGTTTTTTCTGTTGTTTTTGGGTTTCGTAAAGATATTTACCCCAATCCATAACCTTGCATACTGGAGGATTAGCATTTGGTCCGACTTCTACTAAATCTAAGCCTTTTTCTTCAGCAACTCTAATTCCCTCGCTTACTGAAACGGCACCAAAAGACTTACCATCTTCATCAATTAATAAGATGGAATTGGCATATATCTGCTGATTAATTCTAAATTGTTTTTCTATTCTTAATTCCTCAAGTTAGCAATTTAATTAAATTGTATCATGATTCGTAATAATTTTCAATACCTGTTTTTTACAAGTAAGTGTAATTGGTGTTTGAGCGATAATTTCCTTTTCCGAAATTACCGGCAGAGGCTTGAGTGTTGTTATTATTACTCGATTTTTAGCTGTAAAAGTACTTTTCATTAGTTTTGGAGAAGATTTGGAGAAAGAATGCTTAATTTTGTCTAAAAAACTATGCTCAACTACATTTTCAAGTTCTAGTTTTAAATCGCTTGTAAAGTTCAATTCGGTTATGATGGCAGCGCCTTTATAGTCATTGTCTATTTGAAAATTAATATTTATTGGTCTCGGAGTATAAATATAAGCTTTATTAAGAAAATATCTACTTGGCTCGATGTGTGCTAAATTAATATATTGAATATTGTGTGATTTAAGTATTCTAATAGCAGAATCAATATCTTTTGATCCAATCATCTGATGGAGTTGGCTTGTCGAATCTGTTGGAACAATTCCCATGGTAATTTCGTGATTGTCTTGCAAAATTGATGCAACGCGGTTGATAAGTTTGCCTGAACCAATCGTAACAATAGTAGAATAGCCCTTATCTATACCCATAAGAGCTAGTTCTTCGGCTGTTCTTGCAGCAGTTGGAACAACGGTTTCTCCTGAAATACCCAAATCGCTTAAAGAATTTTTTATCTTATCAAGAAACTTAATTCCGCCGGTTTCTTTGGAAAGTTCGACAATGTAATAGTACATTTTAGTTCAAAATAAATAATTATTCTGACTCGGGTTCTTTGTCTTGCTTTTCGATTGATTTAACCTCTTCGTCTAATCCGCTTGAAGGCATTGAGCTTTTACCAACAAAAATTGCACCGGAATTAATAATAAGATCTTTTGTGCTGACAGAACCAACAATTTTGCCGGTAGGTAATATTTCCAGTCTTTCTTTAGCAGTAACTGAACCTTGAATATTGCCAGCGACTTTAACGATTTGACCTGTAACAGGCCCTTTGATTTTTGCCCCAACAGCAATGTCGATCGCTTTTTCTGAATTTACCTCACCTTCAACTGATCCGTGAATACTAATGTTGTTTTTATCTTGAATGGTTCCAACAAGTTTTACATTAGCACCAACAACAGTTCCTGGCCCAGCAACTTCGTTTTGATTCGATGGCATTATTGACATGTTTTGCCTCCCTCCGCTACGTCGTCCGTCAATTGACGGAGGCGAATGGCGGATTAGTTAATTTCTTTGTATTAAGTATATACCATAAATTATTTAAAAATCAAAAAATATAATTAAAACAAAATAATTTAAAAAAAATATTAATCAAAATTCAGAACAAAGTTATTATTTAATATTATTTTAAATTTTAAACTATAGTTTTAAGATTTAATTTTTAAGATTTAAGATAAGTTTAAACTCTTGCATCTATTGACATTCCATGTTATAATCACTATTAGTTTTTATTTAAATATCAATTTAATTATAAATGTCATGATTCAAGATAACAATACAAACAATGAACGCGATAAAATCATTATTAGAGGCGCACGAGAACACAATTTAAAAAATATTGATGTTGAGATACCAAAGAATAAATTTGTTGTAATTACCGGATTGTCAGGTTCAGGTAAATCATCGCTTGCTTTTGATACTATATTTGCAGAAGGACAAAGACGATATGTTGAGTCCTTGTCTTCGTATGCAAAACAATTTTTAGGAAACTTAGAAAAGCCTGATGTTGATATAATCAAAGGTTTATCACCGGCAATTTCAATTGATCAAAGATCAGCTAGCAACAACCCAAGATCAACCGTTGGTACTGTAACGGAAATTTATGATTATTTAAGAATACTGTTTGCTCGAGTTGGACGACCTCATTGTCCTAATTGTGGCAATGAAATTACCAAGCAGACTCCAAATCAAATTGTTGAACAGATTATGTCGAAATATTCCGAACCGACAAAAATTGAAATTTATGCGCCTATTATTAGACAAAAAAAAGGCGAGCATCGTTATGCATTGGTTGGTGCAAAAAAAGCAAAATATGTAAAAGTCAGAATTGATAATGTCATAATGGATATTGAGGAAGCGCTAGACCTTAAAATTGATAAAAAATCATCTCATAATATCGATGTTTTTGTCGGTGAGATAGTTTGCCACGGTTCAATGACTACAAATGAAACCAATGAACTTTATAAATTAATACAAAAAGGATTGGAACTCTCTGGCGGATTTATTTCAATTGCAGACGCTAAGGGCAATGATCATGTTTATTCAAAACTTTATACCTGTCCTGATTGTGGACTTTCAATTCCAGAAGTTACCCCAAGTTCTTTTTCTTTCAATAATCCGGCAGGAGCCTGCGAAGTTTGCGGCGGACTTGGAATTGTTGAAGAGGTTGATCCAAATGCCGTTTTTCCAAATACAAAACTCACATTAGCTGAAGGTGCAGTAAGACCATGGACGAGAATTACCAGCCAACATGGAGCGCAAACCAAAAGCTTGGTCAGAATTGCCGAAAAATATAATTTTGATTTAGATACACCGGTTGAAGAATTAACAGATGATAAACTTAAAATAGTTCTTTATGGCGAACCTGAAAGCGAAAAACTGGAAGAAGGTTATTTTGAGGGCGTTATTCCTGATCTTGAAAAGGGATATCGTGAAACGGATTCTGATTATATTAGAAATGAAATTGCAAAATATTTAGTTAAAAAAACCTGCCCGTCATGTAAAGGACAAAGATTAAGACGAGAAGTGCTGGCAATTACCATTGCGGGAAAAAACATTGTCGATATTGCAAAATTATCGATTGAAAAATGTTTAGAATTTTTTAAAGAATTACCAAAAAGTCTTACAAAAGCTGAAAGCCAAATAGCATCTCAGATTTTGATTGAAATTAATTTAAGACTAAAATTTTTGTGCGAAGTAGGTGTTGCTTATCTAACCTTGGATCGTAATGCGGCAACTCTTGCAGGAGGTGAAGCCCAAAGAATAAGGCTCGCAACTCAACTTGGATCTCAATTAACCGGTATAGTATATATTTTGGATGAGCCATCAATCGGGCTTCATCAAAGAGATAATGATAAGTTGCTTGAAACATTAAAAGATTTGCGTGATCTTGGAAACACTGTGATTGTTGTTGAACATGATGAAGAAACCATGAGAGCAGCTGATTATATTTTTGACATCGGTCCGGGTGCAGGTGATTACGGCGGAGAGGTTGTTGCTCAAGGAACTGTTGAAGAAATTATCAATAATCCAAATTCAGTTACTGGTAAATACTTATCAGGTAAAAGTTTGATTGCACTTCCAAAACAAAGAAGAAAAGGTTTAGGTAAATACTTAACAGTTACAGGTGCAAAAGAATTTAACTTAAAAAATGTTACAGCAAAAATTCCTCTTAATTCATTTGTAGCTATAAGCGGAGTTTCCGGTTCTGGTAAGTCAACATTAATTTTTGATATTATTGCAAGAGCCTTATCGCAAAAGCTTCATCGCACAAAAGCAGTTCCGGGAGAACATAAGCAAATTACTGGGATAGAACATATAGATAAAGTTATTAATATTGATCAATCGCCAATTGGAAGAACTCCAAGATCGAATCCAGCAACATTTGTCGGGTTTTTTACTTTGATTCGAGAATTATTTGCAGATACTCCGGAATCAAGAATTCACAATTATGATTCAGGACAATTTAGTTTTAATGTTAGAGGCGGCAGATGTGAAAATTGTCATGGAGATGGCTCGATTAAGATCGAAATGAATTTTTTGCCTGATGTTTATGTTGTCTGCGAAGAGTGTAAAGGTAAAAGATATAATGATGAAACTCTAGCTATAAAATTCAAGGGCAAATCAATTGCTGAAGTTCTTGAAATGACAGTTGATCAGGCGCGAGTATTTTTCTCTGATCAACCTCAAATTAAACAAAAATTAGATATTTTAGATGCAGTTGGTTTAGGCTATATTCATCTTGGACAGCCGGCAACTACTCTGTCCGGCGGAGAAGCTCAAAGAATCAAACTTGCAACTGAACTTTCCAGGCCTTCAACAGGTAAGACATTATATATTTTAGATGAACCAACTACCGGTCTTCATTTTGAAGACATTAAAAGACTTTTAGCAGTCTTAAATCAGCTTGTTGATAAAGGAAATTCAGTATTGGTTATTGAGCATAATCTAGATGTAATTAAATCAGCTGATTATGTTATCGATATGGGTCCAGAAGGTGGAGATCAGGGTGGCGAAATTGTCGCTGAAGGTACACCTGAAGAAGTAGCAAAGTCGGAAAAATCTCATACAGCAAAATATCTAAAGAAAATTTTAAAATAATGTAAATATTGGCCAATGTGGCTAATTATTACTCAAAATTGTGAAATTGTTGATTTAAAACAAATGTTTTTTGTTTTTTTGTATATTATTACCAATGATATCTAAGTAAATAAAAGTTATGTTATCTCTTGAAAGGAAATCGTCCACATTACATACGTGAGGTGAAATGCAATGCGAGCATCGGTGTTAGCCGCCCTGTTTGTGGTTCTAGCGGTTTTGTCCGCTAATGTAACAGCAAGTGCGCAAGGAGCATATACCTGTCCGCACAACCCGCCATGCCGTACATCTTGTCCTTCTCCTGTTTGCCCACACAACCCCCCTTGTGTTACGGAGTGTCCAGCTCCGGTCTGTATGCACAAAGTTCCATGCCCGCCAATATGCTGTCTCAATAGGCAGTATGCGCCGGCAGCTCCAGCGTGCGGACCCTATATTTGTCCGCAATGCAGCAGAAGGTATGAGCAGCAATCTACTTGCAGCGTTTGCAAAGAGCGAAAAGTAGAGCCATGCGCAGCGCCTTGTTCTGACAGGGGAGCTAAGTTCGGTTTCATGTTTGACCCGGAGATTAGGATCAGCTGGCTTGGATCGCTTCCAGATGCAAGGTTTGATCCGGAGTATTGCGAGCCTCGCGATGTCGATATTCCGATCACAGTAAGTCTTCTAACCCCAGGTGTTGGTGTGCGTTTTGGAACAGAGCAAGAGGGAATGTTCAGGTTTGGAGTGCGGCCAGAGCTTGTACTTTCGCCGCATCTGGACAACAACTCAACATTCTACAACAACTTCGATGATATCAATCTGGGAGTTGAGCAGTGGGTTGTACCGGAGTTCTTGCTTGAATATCGAAAATGCGACTGGACAGTCGGGGTCGCGTACAAGTGGTACAATATTCAAGCAAACGACCCGATGTATGGTCCATTCACTCTTGCGAAGCTCAACACCATCAGCCTATACGGTAAGTATAAGGGGTTCGTGCTTGGATACAACTTCTTTTCCGAGTCGAACGAATTTGACAAAGGAAACTATAGCTGGAATGATAACCAGACACTTTTCAAGCATGATAACTCCTTCATCGCGGGCTACGCTTATCCGTTCTAGGTATGTTGGAAACCTCCTCTCAAGGGGGCTGGAAACAGCCCTCTTCTCTTTTATTAATAATTAGGCGATAGAATACAAATAACATATAATAAATATACAAATGAAGAACAGCAAAACAAATTTCGAATATGAAAGTATATACCAAAATAAAGGATATAAATTTATTATTGGGGTTGATGAGGTTGGTAGAGGCGCGTGGGCAGGTCCAGTATATACTGCTGCTGTTGCACTTAAGAATCCAATTGATGATGTAACTGATTCAAAACTTTTAAGTCCCAAAAAAAGAGAAGAATTATCCGAAATAATTAAAAAAGTAGCCATTTCTTGGGCAATAACTTTTGCAACTGTTAAAGAAATAAATAATCTCGGCATACATTTAGCAACTTTTATAGCTTTCAAAAGAGCAATTGCCGAGATTTCAAAAGCGGATTTGGTATTAGTTGATGGTTTTGAGATTCCAGAATTACGAATAAATCAGGTAAAAATTATTGGAGGTGATCGTATTTCGAATTCAATTGCTGCTGCTTCGATTATTGCAAAAGTTGAAAGAGACAAAGTAATGTCGGATTTAGCGAAAAATTATCCTGAATTTTCTTTTGAAAAACATAAAGGTTATGGAACGAAAATTCACCAAGAATCATTAATTAAACATGGTCCATGTGAAATTCACCGAATGAATTATAAACCTATAAAAAATATACTTTTAGCAAAAAGATCTTGAAAAAATTGAAATTTGTGCTACAATATAACAGCTTCAAGTAGTTGAAACAATCGCCCCGTCTTTGACGGGGAGGAAAGTCCGAGCACCAAAGAGCAGAACAGTCGCTAACGGCGACCGTCCGCGAGGATAGGGAAAGTGCAACAGAAATTACACAGCGAAAGGCGTAAGCCCCGCAATGTTGAAATCGCGAGGTAAGAGCTCACGCATCGATATGGTGACATATTGGTGAGGTAAACCCTGTTCGGTGCAAGTTGGGTGGGTCCGACCATCATTATGGTTGCTCGTCAGATGACCACGGATCCCGACGCATCCGTAAGGAACTCCATTATCGCAAGATCATGGGGTAGATAGATGATTGTTTAAACAAAACTCGGCTTACCGACTGCTTGAAGCTTTTTAGTTCCTGCTTTATACTCAATTCAAGTTATGTAAATTACTTAGTTTGAAGTTTTATATATCGAAATAACTAATTTTTGTATGAAGTTGTTGCAAAAAAAATATAAACAAAATATATCTTTGATTTTAATTTTATTGTTAGTTATTTTCGGTTTTTTTCATTTAATAGTATCAGTTTTACCCATTGATCCATCTTCGCAGTTTATTTTATTAGCACAATCTTTTTTACACAAAAGATTATATTTTAGTGGCAATGTATATGATTCAGCCTTATACAACGGCCATTATTATTATCCGCTAGGTCCTCTGCCAGCTTTAATATTAACGCCTTTTATGTATATAAGTGCACGATTTACGCAGGGTTACTTATCTATTTTACTGTCTATTACTAATTTTTATTTATTGTTTTTAATTGCAAAAGTAATTATTAAAAATTATGTTAATTCTTTATGGCTTGCTTTTGCGTATATTTTTGCATCTGCAAATATTTTTATTTCTTTTACTGCATGGTCATGCTCTTTGTCTCAAGTTTTAGCCACAACCTTATTATTGTTAGCACTATATGAATTAATAACAAAGAAAAGATATGTATTAGTTGGTATATATATTGCATTTGCAATTAGCACAAGGATAAATCTAATACTATCTTCACTATTTTTTATATTAGTCATTATTAAATCTAGCCCTACGAAAAAGAAGATTAATGCCATAGCCATGTTTTTATTACCAATATGTATTATGACAATTATATTAATGCTATATAATTATTTACGTTTTAATTCATTTTTCGAAACAGGATATCATTACCAGCAACTTTCTTATGAACTAGCTGAAAATTTTAAATTTGGAATGTGGAATATCATTCATTTCCCTGCTAATATATACTATTTTATTTTCAAAGGACCTGAAGCAGTTTTTGTGCCGGGAACAAAAGTTTTAACTTATCCGTACCTTAAGTTGGATACGTGGGGGATGAGTATAGTTTATACTTCGCCTATTTTTCTTTATATTCTATTCAAAAGAAAAGCAATAGATATAGTAAATTATGCTTTATTAATCTCTAGCATATTACTATTTTTCTGCCTTGGATATTATGGCATTGGAGTTCGTCAATTTGGATATCGCTATGCATTGGATTTTTATCCTTTTTTGTACATCGCGTTGGCATATAGTTTCCAGAATGGGATGTCGAATTCTGCAAAAATACTAATTGTATTTTCATTTATTTTTAATTATTATTTAGTTCAAATGGTTTAGCTCTATTTTTTAAAAACATAAATTGAATCTCCGATAATTTTTATCAACTGTGCGTCTTTCATCATGTCGGGCCATGAGCCTGATTTTGGATAATAATATTGACTACAAATATAATTATGTCTTTTTACAATGTAGTAACCTTCTTCGGTAGCATCAGATGAATCAATCGATTTGACTCGAGAGCTAATAAAATAAGTATTATGTTTAAAGATGGCTGCGTCAGCATAAATCGGGTCAATATAATTATTTTGTAATAAGTAATTTTCTAATCTATATACATCTTGTTCCATGTCTAGGTTAGAATCGATTAAATATTTATCTTTGTTTTGAGAAGAAATAAATTCATTGAAATAGCTCAAGTATGAAGGGAATGTACTTAAGTTATTGAAAATTGAATAAATAGAAATTATTGCAATCAAAACAACCTTAGTTTTATAAGAAAAAAATTTTGATTTAATTAAATAAAATAAAAATATACAAATAGATAGGATAATAAAAGGAAAGGTTGGAAGCATGTATCTTATTCCGATGTCTAAATTTGATTTCATTCCAACAAAAAAAAGTATAAAAATAAAAATGTTTATATATAATAATATTTGTATAATTTTTTCCCGATTCTTTTTGTAAAGAAATTCGTAGATCATAATAAACAAAGAGCAGAAGTATAGTAAAGAATATAAAATAGAGGTTTTTAAAATAAAAGCAATTGGATAATAATACCACCAGCCTGAAAATGAAAATTTTCCTAAAAGATACTGCGGTTGATTATAGTTTTCAAAAACCCATCGCTGGATTTGTTTAATTGATTTTAAATATTCATATATCGGACTGCCCAACCAATTTAGTAAATTATTAGAACCATGTTCGTATGTAATATATTTGTTTGTTAATTCTAGAAGGTAAAAAAAACAAATTGTAAAAGCGGTGATTATTAGTATTTTACTAAAATCAAAAAATATTTTTTTAACAAATACAGTGTCTTTTTTGTTTATCAGACAGAAAAAAAGAATGATAATAAAAAAATATGGAATTATTATTAATGCAGAAATTTTTGTAAGTAGTGATAATCCTGCAAGTATCCCAATCGTATAAACTAAAAATTTTTTTGGATAAAATAAATATTTTATAAATAAGATAATTGTAATGAAAGTAAATAAAGTTGCACCTAGATCAGCTGTTGCTAGTCGAGCATGGGCCATTAGATTTGGTTCCATTCCAATTAAAATTAATCCAACAAAAGAAATAAGAAATGATTTAGTAATTTTTAAGGTTGCAAAAAAGAAGAAGCAACACAAAATAACAAACAGAATAATTATTGGTAGTCTTGCAAGAAGTAATATTGTTTTTGCATTATTTCCGGAATTGTATAAAAAATCTCTACCATAACCCCAATGATTTTGCGGAGTAAAATAGTTATTTTTAATTTTGTAGCCCGCCAATAATACGGGAACTGCGGATAAAGAATTAATTAATGGTGGCTGCTCAATAAAAAAATTAAAATCGCCGTATTGAAGTTTTATCATTCCAGCAGCAATGTGTGCTGGTTCATCAACAGTAGCACTATCTCCTTTTGCACTAAAAAAAGCTAGGAAAAAAATAAAAACTAAACACAAAATAACAGAGACAATGCGTAGCGTTTTTGTATCAAATTTGATTTTCATTTTTTATATTTATCACTAAATTGATAAGAAAGTGCAATAAACAATGTGTTTAAACCATATTTTAAACTTCTTTTTAAATTAATACTTGAGGCTTCTTTAAAATATCTAACAGGTACGGGTATTTCACCAATTTTATATCCTTTTCCTACAATATACATTAACATTTGACTGTCAAAAACAAAGTCTTCTGATAATTCTTGGTATTTAATACTTTTTAAAACTTCTTTTCGATAAGCTCTCATGCCTGTGTGCCATTCAGATAGGTTTTGACCAGTTAGTAAATTTTCTAAAAATGTTAAAAATCGGTTGGAATAATATTTATATTTCGGCATTCCATTTTCTAAAGCTTCTTTTCTGGTTCTGATTCGAGAACCAAGTATTACATCAAAATAACCATCAGCAATAAATTCAGCAAAATAATTTATTAATTTTGGATCATACTGATAATCCGGATGAAGCATGATTATAATATCAGCTCCATTTGACAGAGCTAAATCATAACAAGTTTTTTGATTAGCTCCGTAACCGCGATTTTCAGGATGTTTCTTAACTGTTAAGCCAAGTTTTTGAGCAATTTTGTTTGTGCCATCTTGGCTGCAATCATCAACCAAAATTATTTCATCAATAAGATTTTTAGGCATATCAAAAATGGTTTTCTCTAGAGTTTTCGCAGCATTGTAAGCCGGCATAACAACAATAATTTTTTGATTTTTATACATTACAACACTCTGAATAAATAATAAGTTCCATCATCAAATTCTTTTTTGAAAAGCTCAGGCTTTGTCTCAAGATTTCTTCTAAATTGCTGATGATCGAAGAAAACCAAAACCCATTTCGCTTTAAAATCATTTTTAATTCGTTCCAAATTACGATTATCGCTGCCGGAGGAAATATCGGCAAATTCTTTATATAAAGAAGTATTAAATTGATTCATAAATTCCGGATCAAGTCCGACAATATAATAATTTTTACGATTATAATAAAAGTAATATGGGAACATATCCCAGTCGTCGGTAAATACTATATCTCCTTCAGATGAATTTTTAATTAAATAATCATTGACTGATTTTGTTGAAATAGTATTAATTCCGGTTGAAGTGTCGTTTTGTGCTCGACCAATTTGTTCATACGATTTAGTATATACCACAAAAATAATTAATATGCCGACAATAATATATAGTAAAAATACAAGACCGTTTTTTTTCACTAATTTTTGCATTGCAGACTCAATGTTTTGTCCGATTAAAAGAAAAGCGCTAATGCTTGCCCAAAATGGCCAATATTCGACAAATCTTTTAGATTTCCACTGTAAAATTAAAAGAAAAAAAGTATATATTAATATCGCTAATGTTTTACCATTAATCTTAATGTTTTTTGAAATAGTATATACTAAACTCGTAAGAAAAAGCATTATGCTTATGGCTGAAATTTGTACCCAATACCATGTGTCATAAGGTCGCCACTCACCTCCTGAATAAGGTTTGGCACCAAGACCGGTCATAAATAATTGATTATAAAAATACGATATATTTTTTGGAAAATAGGGATTAATAATAATACCCAATGTAAATCCGCCCAAGCCATAAAGTATTATTTTCCAATTGATTTTTTCATTTGCTAAAAGTTGTCCGATAAACAGTGATCCGATTATTGCCAGTAAAAAAACTGATCCCGAATATAACCAAACAAAAAGAAAAGACAATATGCCGATATGCAATGGTTTATTTTTTTGAATAAAATAAAAAGTTAAAACCATAAATAGAATTGCTACCGCTTGAACGCGGATGAAGCTCATTCTGAAATAAAAATCTGATGGCATCGTAAAAAGAATTATAATTGCATAAATAAAACCATATTTTAATTTATTTTCTCGAAATAATAAAAATAAAAAGCCAAAAGCCAGTGAAAGAGAGGTCATAACCATTAATTTCGGTCCCACATTGTCGCCAAAGATCTTTATAAAAGGAATTATTAATAAGTGAAACAATAGTTGATGATCGACGAAATTTGTATTTTGAATGGTGTAATATAGCCATGGGAATGATTTTACAATTCCTTTTTCGAGAATAAATTTTGCCATTCCAACATGATAAAAACTGTCCTCGCCGGAGTACAGAGGCATTTTTCCATTAAATTGAAAAGTATAGAAGAAAATATATACAACAGTAAATATTGCTAAAAATGAAATCCACTTGCTTTTAAATATATTATTTTTCATTGAGTTCATTATCTAAAATTAAAAATTAATTTGCAAACATTATTGAAAAAAATATAAAAATAGTGTAAGATAAATTATATCTTGGGGAGTAGTGTAATGGTAACACGTCTGCCTTTGAAGCAGAAGACTTCAGGTTCGAGCCCTGGCTCCCCAGCCAAAAAAATAAAAATAAAATTCAAACCCTTAAAATAAAGAATTTACAGGTTTAAATTGGATACTAGAAAGTGAACGCTCGAACTATTTCAGTTATGAACTTTTTTTGTAAGATGTTAAAATATACCTATGAAATATAAAGGAATTTTACTAACTCTAATTGGGATAATTGTTGCAATAATATTATCTCGTCATCCAAATTTTCATAATTTTGTTAACTCGATTTCAATATTAAGTTATTTTGGTGCAATTATAATAGGTATATTCTTTGTGTCCTCAATTACTGTCGCTACATCAGTGGTTTCTTTAGTATATTTAGCACAGGTTCAAAATCCACTTTTTGTAGCATTAGCAGCTGGATTAGGAGCTCTGATTGGGGATTCACTAATTTTTCGCTTTGTCAGGAATAGCCTTGATGAAGAATTAAAGTCGTTGTTAAATGTAGTGCCATATTTTAGACATAAACATCTCCTTAGAATATTTCAGAATAAATATCTTGCTTGGTTTTTGCCTGTTGCAGGAGCAATTATTATTGCTTCGCCTTTTCCAGACGAAGTAGGTGTTTCGCTGATGGGTCTTTCAAAAATTAAACCTTGGCGTTTTGCTTTGCTTAGTTTTATATTAAATACTGCTGGCATTTATATTTTATTGACAGCCATCAATCAGTAACATATATATTCAAGTTAAGTCTGGAATATAGATATATGTATTTTGTTCTTGAATAATAGTTCTAATATTGTTCACGACTCGGAGTTAGTAGCTAATCATCGCAAGATGGTTTTTTCAATTTCCCTTTTGTATTATATTGATAAACATTATTCCCCATATCGTCGTACGACGATATGGGGAATAATGCGACAGTAGAAGTTCCCTTGGCTCTGTTGCACTACGCTCGGGATGACAAGCGGGATAAATATATATAATAATTACAAAAAATTGAATAAATATTGATATAGTATTGATTCAATATATATAAAAAATATATAAAATATTTACAATAAAAAAATTAAGTGTTTTAATTAATATAGTAATAAAATGTACTTTTTAAGGAGGTTTATGAGTAGACGATCGAGATTAACAATAAGTATAGTATCGAGCATCTTTTTCTTTGCTTTTGCTATTATTTTGTGGGGATATCAAACTGGTCGAATCAGTTTTTTTGCTTCATCGCAAACAGAAACGCAGCATGTCAGTAGTTTTTCAAATGGACAGCCTGACTCAAATATTGATCTTGCTTTAAATCGAATTCAACTAAAAGATCAAGCTGGTGGTTATATAGATAAAGGATCATATATTAGTGAAAAAATTGGTGGAACTAATGTTGGAAACTTTTCAAATTTTACACCAACTACAGAAGTTAAAATAAATATGCTTAAAAACCCGGGTTTTGAAACAGCCGGAACTGGCGGTCGTATTTTTTCTGATTGGAAAGTTCTTGCTGATGCTAATATAAATGATGCTAATGTCGGTGATCCGGACACTATCAATTCTGAAA
>Ga0172379_10001543_pt1 | contig 45384 bp, 31 predicted proteins | sample GrowelOW334metaG_FD_119756 | JGI IMG/M metagenome (GOLD analysis project Ga0172379, IMG submission 119756) | Groundwater microbial communities from an aquifer near a municipal landfill in Southern Ontario, Canada - Groundwater well OW334 metaG | ecosystem: Environmental > Aquatic > Deep...
ATTCGGAGTCTGGTTTTGACTAAAGCAAGGTGGCAGCAGTTTTGGAATAAAATTTCCTCATGCGGGTGTCAAAAACATCATAAATCTAATTCTATCTGACATTATATTATAGGCGCACCCCTTTGTTTGCTGCGAAAAAATGAATATTAAAAGGTAAAGCCAAAGTCCGGGAGCGCCGGTCGCCTGACCGGCTTTCGGCTGTTTCCGCTTTGAGCAAATAAATTTAAAAAGCCGGTCAGACGACCGGCATCCCCGGATGGATGCCGCCAGCTAAACGTAATTGTAAACAATGTTTTCATAAAGTTAATCCAATCCTTAATTTCGGGCAATAGTTCCCATTTTTTTAATTAGAATTATTCTTTTATGTATAGTGACTTTGTCAACTTAAACGGAGAAAATATTCTCAAATAAGGCGGTGAAATGTATTTTCAAAATCATGGTTCGGGGCGGAAGAGTTACAGGGTTTAACCATAAAACACACAAACCTCACGAAAAAAAACGCAGTTGGTCAGCCGTATCCCCCTTCACAATCGCAAAGCGTCTCGCGCCGATGATTATTCATCGAGTAATTGGTGACGCGATGGCTGTCGGTATTCGTGAGCTTGAAAAAATTATTTTCATTCATTTTTGCTGAATTACGGCTTGACAATATATAGTTTAACTGTATACTCCAATTAGATCATATAATTAAATTATATAAATTACTTATAGCTAAATGGAGGACGTGCAATGCAAATTACCCGCAGAAAAGATGGAATTGAAACTCGTAACAGAATTTTAGACGTATCATGTAAGTTATTCGCTAAAAACGGATTCCGGAATACGATACACGAGGAAATATGTCGTCTGGCCAACGTCAACACCGGCTCTATAAATTATCATTTTCAAAGCAAGGAAAACCTTTATATTGAATCGTGGAGGATGGCGTTTCAACAGTCAACCAGCAAACATCCTATTGACGGCGGCATAGCGCCGGATGCCCCGGTGGAAAAACGTCTGCATGGCAGGATATTGTCATTAATGCACAGAATTTCCGATCCGGAGAATATGGAATTCGAGATTGTCTACAAGGAGATGGCCAATCCGACCGGACTGCTCGAAGAAGTTATAAGAGAAGCTATGGAGCCCATTAAAAAGGACATGCAATCGCTGGTGCGCGAACTGCTGGGAGACAAGGCCGCCGAAATGGACATACAGCTATGTGAAATGAGTATTGTAGGACAGTGCTTCAACCCCGTAGTAATGGAGAAGCACCGCGAAAAATATCATAAACCGGCTGCAATACCTCCTTTTCCTTTGGATATTGATATTGAAACAATGGCTGACCATGTGTTCAGATTCAGCATGGCGGGGATACATGAGATATGCTGCCGGATTGACGGCGGCATGAACGGACAAGCAACCTGCTCTTCAGTTTGATTGAAATAAAATCACATAATCAATTTACAGAATGGTGTGACTTATGAGAAAAATAATACCAGGATATCTACTAATTGGAATTGCAGCAGGGGGAGCTGTTCTCGCGATTTTTCTTTACTTTCATCGCTCGGCAACTCCTCCAGTGAAGGCAGTTTCCGCTGAAGCGGCGGTTCAGGTAAAGATGGCAGTCGTTGAAGAAAAGGATGTTCCTGGATATCTGCTGCTGACCGGAGAGCTCCGGGCAGAAAAGGAATCGCTGGTAGCAACCGACACCGCTGGAATAGTCATCCATGCCGCCATAGAACGCGGCATGGCGGTAGAAAAAGGCAAAACGCTTGTCAAACTGGATGACAGGGATGCAATACTGGCAGTACGCGAGGCGAAAGCAAATCTTAATTCAGCCATGTCCGATTTTGAGCATGTAAAAAAGGAGCTTGAACGCAACGAAAAGCTTGCAAATGTAAAGGTCGTCTCTGATTCGACCCTGCAGAAAGCCAGGGCCGACAACGATATCAAGGCCGCGGCGCTCTCTGTCGCGGAAGTGCGTCTTGATAAAGCTGAAAAAAATCTTGCTGACTGTGTTATTTTAGCTCCGTTTGACGGATTTGTGGTGGAGCGCAAGGTTCAAATCGGTGAATATGTGCAACCCGGAACCGTTGTCGCACAGCTCATGAAAATCGACATCCTGCGCCTTGCCCTGAATGTTCCCGAGACGGCCGTGGGCAGTATCAGTGCCGGCCAGAAGGTTTCTTTCACTGTGGGGGCATATCCGGATGTGTTTTTTTCAGGCAGGGTGAAATATATGGGAGCTGCGGTAAGAGGCAATTCCCGTGACCTGGTTATTGAGGCAGAGGTTATCAATTCAGACGGACGCTTGAAGCCGGGAATGTTCGCCTCGGCCAAACAGGAAGTGAATTTGTCCAGAAAAACGGTAGTGCCGAAAGACGCGCTCCGCGCAAACGGCAATAGCTTCCATGTATTCGCCGTTAAAAATGAACATGTCGAGGAGAAACTGGTCGAACCCGGAATTTCTGTCGGAACCTGGGTGGAAGTGCGCGGCGGTCTCAGTCCAGGCGAAAAGGTTGTTCTGGCCCCGGAAGGCAACCTTAAAGACGGCGACCGTGTCAAAAGTTAATTGAAAGGAGTTTCCAATGCAATGGCTTGCCGAAATATGTGTCAAGCGTCCGGTTTTCGCCACTGTTATCATCCTGCTGTTTGTCGTGATCGGAGTTGTCGGCTACAACAAATTGTCGGTTGACAGGTTTCCGAAGGTCGATGCGCCGACGATAACTGTGACCACCACCCTTGAAGGCGCGTCTCCCAAGGAGATGGAGACGGAAGTAACTGACATAATAGAGGAAGCGGTAAATACCATCAGCGGCATTGACGATTTGAGTTCCACCTCCAGCGAAGGCGTTTCAAGTGTGAAGATATCTTTTGTGCTGGAAAAGGACCCCGACATCGCGGCGCAGGAGGTGCGTGACCGGATCAACCGCGTTTTCGGAGATCTGCCAAACAATGTCGAGCAGCCGAAAGTGGAGAAGATGGATCCGGATTCATCCCCCATACTTTCTCTGTCGCTGGTCTCTGAACGGCCCGTACGGGAGATCACCGAATATGCTGACAAGGTGCTGCGCCGCCAGATAGAAAATGTTTCCGGCGTTGGCCAGGTGACACTGCTCGGAGGACGGAAGCGGCAGATTAATGTCTGGCTTGATCCGGTAAAGTTGCAGTCCTACGGTCTGACCGCCATTGACGTGCAACAGGCTTTCAGCAGACAAAATGTTCAGATTCCCGGAGGTTCCGTCAAGAATGCCGTCACCGAGCGCAGCCTGCGCGTGATAGGCAAAGCCCAGTCAGTCGAGGAAATTGGACGGTTGATAGTCAAGGTGCAGGATGGTGGTCTGATAAGGGTTTCGGATGTCGCCAGAATAGAGGATGGCGAGGTTGAAGCCGATTCCATTGCGCGCAAAAACGGAGTGAATACAGTCATCCTTTCCATCCGGCGGCAATCAGGAGAGAATATTATTGGCGTCGTTGACGCGGTCAAAGACCGTCTTGTTGAAGTCCGGCGACATATGCCGGAAGGATACCAAATAGAAATAGTACGGGATAGTTCATCGGTAATCAGGACCAGCACCGGCATTGTCAAGGAGCACCTGGTTCTGGGAGCGCTGCTTGCGGCGGTGGTGGTTATGGTATTCCTTGGAAACAGCCGGGCCACGATTATTTCGGCGATATCCATCCCGTGTTCGATCATCGCAACTTTCGGCGTCATGTGGATTGCCGGTCAGACCATCAACGAAATCAGCCTTGTGGCGCTCGCCCTGGTGGTGGGAATCGTGATTGACGACACCATTATCGTGGTCGAGAACATCCTCAAGCATGTGGAGGAGCATGGCGAAGAGCCGTTCAGCGCCGCCGTAAGCGGCACCAAAGAGATCGGACTTGCCGTCATGGCAACGACCATGTCGCTGCTGGCAGTATTCCTGCCTGTGGCTTTTATGGGAGGCATCGTCGGAAAATTCCTCAGGAGTTTTGGCCTGACAATGTCCTTTGCAATTGCAATTTCACTTCTTATAAGTTTTACGCTGGCGCCGGCTCTTGCGGCGCGCCTTTTCAAAAAAAACGGCGACAGTTGGCTGGACAGCAGACTGGAAAGTCTGGTAAATTTGTTCTACAGGCCGCTTGAGCGCGCCTATATATGGCTGCTCGGTCATGCGTTGAACCACAGATGGGCTGTGGCGCTGATAGCCGCATGCGCGATGGCGGCATGCCTGCCGATGCTGAACATGATCGGCAAGGATTTCATGCCTGCAAACGAGGAGGCCCAGTTCTCAATCAGCCTGCGTACGCCGGAAGGAACAAGTCTTGAAGCCACCGGCCTGATTGCCGAACGGGCGGCAAGGGAGGTCCGCCTCATGAACGATGTTGAATATACGCTGCTGACCATCGGCGATGACAGCCAGAGCGCCAAGAACCTGGCAAGCATCTATGTGCGCCTCGTCGAACCTTCGAAAAGAAAGTTGACTCAGTCGCAGATTATGGAGAAAGTGCGCAATGAACTGCTTCCCAAACTGCCTCCGGAACTCCGGGTGAGCGTTCAGGAAGTGTCCCCTTTCGGCGGAAGCGGAGGCGGTCCAGGCGGCGTCCAGTATGTTATCTCCGGGCCTTCCCTTGACCGTCTTTCAGAGGTCGCTTCGAAAGTATTGGCTGAAATGAAAAAACTCCCTGGAATAAGAGACGTCGATTCCGATTACATCCCGGGCAAGCCGGAAATAACTGTCACTGTTGACCGGAGCAAGGCGGGGCAGATGGGCATAAACATCTCCGATCTCTCAACTACTTTAAAACTTCTTGTCGGCGGCCTGCAGGTTTCAACCTATGACGAGAAGGGCGAACAGTACGATATCCGCCTTCGCGCCGAAGAAAAATACCGCAATGATCAGCAGGTGCTGGGCTTGCTTTCGATTCCATCTTCCGGTTCGGTTCCTGTCTCGCTGACGAACGTGGTCAGGCTCGGCGCGCAGGAGGGCCCGGCCCAGATAAACAGGCTCAACCGCAGACGCCAGGTCTCGCTGTCAGCCAACATCTCGTCCGGTCCCGGCATCAGTCAGCAGAGCATCCTGGACGGCATTGAGAAAATTGTAAAAAAACAGAATCTGTCTTCGGACTATTTTACCGGACCGGCGTCAATGTCCAAGGAACTGGGCAAAACGGCATCCAGTTTCATTATGGCATTTGCTTTCGCCTTTATCTTCATGTATTTAATTCTTGCGGCTCAATTTGAATCCTGGCTGCACCCGCTGACGATCCTGCTGACGCTTCCGCTGACTCTGCCGTTTGCGCTCCTTGGCCTGCTGATCCTCGGCCAGTCGCTCAATATCTTTTCAGCCCTTGGCTTGCTGGTGCTTTTTGGGGTAGTAAAGAAAAATGGTATTCTGCAGATAGACCACACCAACCAACTGCGCGCCCAGGGCATGCCGCGCCGGGACGCAATCCTTCTCGCCAACAAGGATAGGCTGCGCCCGATACTCATGACTACTGCGGCATTCGTCGCCGGAATGATTCCGATGGTAATGGCGAATGGTATTGGGAGCGCATTCCATAACGCAACTGCCGGAATCGTTGTCGGCGGCCAGACGCTGTCGCTCATTCTAACCCTGGTGGCGATTCCAGTCTTCTATTCATTTTTCGATGATTTGATCGCTTGGATACGGAATCTTTGCACACGGGCTGGGAAATAGGGGTCAAATAGGGGCCAGATTTAGCTTTGGTGTTTTCGTTGCTTGTTAATGCTTGCATATCAAGAGAAATCAGCGCTGTTATGTGGATATTAGTTTTACGGAATTTCATGATATTGATATGCAATATCCGGCGCTTTCATTACCCGGCTCACAGTGGATAACAACAGAATAAACGTCCTGTTCGGGCGCATCCGCCAGCAGCCGCAATTTAATTCACGCCGACTGCATTGTGGCGGTATCCCCTGACGGCATTCACTGGGACGAGCAGGAACATGCGCTGCGCCGGGCACTGTCCGGCAGCGACACCAATAATTGCATGTTCTACAATAAAGTGCGCGGCGTGTATCAGGTTATTCACCGGGCGGCGATGACTGACCGGCGCATCCACTCCACCACAAGCCCGGATCTGGTCCGCTGGTCGGAGCCGGAACTCATCATCCATCCGGACGCCTTCGACCCGCCATGTTCCGAGCTGTATGGCATGACCGTTTATCCCGCGCAGTGGATATTTACCGGAGTGCTCTTTGTGTATCATGCGGACATGTTTAACCGGATGCGGGGGTATCAGACAATGGAACTCGTTTACAGCTATGACGGCTCCCATTGGAACCGTACTCATCAAACACTTTTCGACCAGCGGGAATATCCATCCCCTGAAGCCGGCAATATCTACGTGACCGGCATGGATTTGAACAAGAACGGCAGTCAGTTGCTGTTAACCTGCATCTGTCAGAATAACGAGCATGGTCTGCCGGACTGGTCAACCGGAGAGCGCAGGCGCATGGGAATGGGCATGTACAGCATCCGCCCTGACGGATTCGTCGGATTGCGCAGTGTCGGTCAGGCCTTCCTGGAAACCAAGGCGATCCGCATTATGGATGCCGGATTATTTCTTAATGTCAATGCCTGCATGGGCAAAGTAGAGGTGCAACTGACGGACTGGGACGAAACGCCCATTCCGGGTTATACCTTTGAGGATAATGTTCCGTGCCGTGAAAATGCTATGAAGTATTGCGTAAAGTGGAAAGAGAAAGATATGTCCGATCTGGCTGGAAGAATTGTGCGAATTCAGATCAGGATGAACACCGCAATAATCTATGCCGTTCACGGCGCGTTTACTCCGCATCATGCGGCTGTTGCCCAGGTGAGCATCGGCAACCCCGGACCGCTCTTCGACGGACTGACGAAAAATCCCGACAAGAAGTGGTGGACAGGCACGACAGAATCCGGCCCCGATGATTTTAACAGTTCCATTCGCCGTTCATCGTTCGATATGCGAAATTTATAACGAGGCGAAATGCGGGATTCATTACCCGGCGCACGCTGGAGAACAGCGGAATCAACTTTTTTCGGGAATCAGTATTAAGCTTTAGCCTTGGTGTTTTCAATGACAAAAGTAATTATATCTATATTTTAAAACTGGGAAAATTTGATGCAATCGCTATTTTATACTCTATAAGGCTGAAAATTTAAAATAGATTGCGAAGATTTTGAGAATTGGTTCGTATTCTGAGAGGCTGCCGATACCGGGGTATCGAAGGCCTCGAAGAGTGCGAATCAGAAATCAAAAGATCGCAACCGCTTTGCGGTGAGTGTCTTGCGGCCGTATTTTTCCGTTCCTTCTTCAGGCGATATTTATATCGCCCATCAGGCGGAGCGAAAAAATCCAATCCACAATCCTACTCGTCTATGTTAAATTTTCAACCTTATAGAGTATAAATGAAAAACATTTCGATTGATACGTTCGTTGCCACGGAGATATTCATGAAAAGAACGGAATTTATAATCTGTCCGATTTTGCTGACATTCCTGCTGTTTTTAACGACTGCCGCATTGGCACAAGGAGAAGCCATGCGTTTAAAAAGGTCTGCCTCCGAGGCGGTGGAGGAGGCGCATCGCGCACTTTGGAGCAAGTTCGTTGACCGGCACGGAATTATTCTGGATTTCATCGGCGAGATCCCGACCCCCCAGGACTGCGCAACAGGCAAACCCAACGCGCTGGGCTGGTTCTGCCCGATTGAGAACGGTCCGATGTTCACCGGACTGTATCTTCCGGCCGCCTGCGAGCGGGCGCGGCGGAGCGGGGCTTCCGCGGACAAGGACAATGCGCGAAAGCTGGCACAAGGCTTGCTCAAATGCGCCTCCGTATCGGATGTGCCGGGCATGATTGTGCGAGGCATGGCGACTGACGGACAAAGCCATTACCCGCTGGGTTCGGATGACCAGACCCATCCCTGGTTTCTCGGACTCCATGCTTACTGGAAGAGCGGCATTCCGTCAGCGGCGGAAAAAGCAGAGATCGTCCGCAAGGTTAAGGAAGTCGCGGACGTCCTTGACAAAAATGGCTGGAAATGCCCGTGCGACGGCTCATTCAAGGGGCAATTCCGCGGAGGATTCAAAGGGGAGCTTTTTCGTGATGCGGCACGGTATCTGTTCATGCTGAAAGCGGTACATGAAATGACCGGTGATCCCGTCTGGCTGGAACGGTATACCAGGGCACAGACCGAACGTCCGGGCAAACGCGGGCTGACGCGTCTGGAAATATGTGCGGCTGGATACGGGCCCGACATCGAATTCCTGAAATGGAACCGGCGCGCCTGGCCGCATTGGAACTGGATATTTGTCGGCTCCCAGGCCTCGCTCAGACAGCTTGCCGGAATGGAAACAGACGCCACCATCAAGGCGCAGTTTCAGGCCGGGCTGGCGGCAGGCGCCAGGGAGGCATTGACCGGTATCGCCGAATGTGTTAAATTCGACAACAATGATACGAAGACTTTCGGCTCTGCCAACTGGAGACAGGTGTATTCCAAATGGGTTCCGCAAAAAACGCAGGCGGAAGCAATGAAACTTTCAGAGTCCGGCGACAATAAAAAGAAAGGCGAGCGAGACGGCTATGAACATCAGTTCATGAACGCTCCGCTGGCTGCCGCCGCCATCGTGGCGCTGGCCGGAGATCCGGCCCGGCGTGACGCCGTCGAAAGAGCGATATGTCATTATGATTATCAAAAAATTTACGGATCCCGCTTCTTTTTCGCCGAGTGCGCGTATTATGCCTTTCCGCAGGATTGATTTCCGGCTTAAAAACGGTATGTTATTCCGCTGTGGGAAAAATATTCAATTAACGAAAAGATAAAGCGACATGCCGATACCGTACCGACAGGAAGTATACCGTAAACTGATCCATTTGAGTTCCACCTGGATGGCGGCGGCAATGTATTTCCTGCCCGCCGGCCGGGCCGCGCTGCTCTTCCTGCTGCTGGCGGCGGCGAACGTGCTGGTGGAGTATGGATATTACAAACAATGGCCGGTCATCCACCCGCTCTATAAACTATTTTTCGGACGGATGCTGCGGAATTCGCGCGGCGAAGGGAAATTCGAACTTAGCGGCGGCCCCTATGTGCCGGCGGCGGCATTCCTGGCAATCCTTTGTTTTAAACCGCCGGTTGCCGTCTGCGCATTTACTGTGATGCTGTTCGGGGATACTGCCGCCGCGCTGATCGGGCGGAAATTCGGACGGACGAAATTTGCCAACGGGAAATCGCTGGAAGGCGTGCTGGCGTTCATTGCCGCTTCCGCTCTGGTGCTGATCGTCTGCGGCTGCATTTTTACTTATCCGCCGTCATTGTATTTGAAAGGCGGCATCGGGATCGTCCTGGCGGCGGCGGCTGAGCTCTACGAGAAAAAGCTGCATATTGATGATAACTTTTCCATCCCGCTGCTTGTCGGCGCGGCAATGTCGATTACATGGTAACATTAATGCAAGGAGTTACGAGTATGAAAACGCTTGGAATGATTCTCGCTCTGGCCGCCATGCTGCATGGGACACTGGTTTTCGGTGACGATACCGGCAATGCGTCCAAAGCCCGGCCCGTCCCGTTCCGGATTTTAAAAGACGGCGATTTTCAAAGTTTCATCAGGAACTGGGATGACAAAAAATATCCGGCGCTGTACGCCTTGATCCAGACTCCGGCACAGTGGAATGCGATATTCCACCCGGCCCCGGTAATGGGACAGAACCGGCCTTTCGGTCCGGAAGCAAAATTTTATGACAATGAACAGATTATCATTGTCGCGCATGTGATCCCCGCACCGGATGCGAGTCTGACGGTATACAATGTCAGGCATATTGTTGCCGACAATAATATCCTGATCATTTACTACAGATTTAACCAGCCTGAAAATGCCGTCTCTTACACGATAAAAAGCCAACTGGCGGTGGCGATACCGAAGAACAGTTACAAGCGGATAGTGTTCATTGAAAGCGGCAAACAGCTTGGCATCCTGGATTTAGCCCAGGGCCAATGGTCCGTTCCGGCAATGGAACCGGAGAGCAAAGAGCAGTAGATTGTGTGCCTTTGTGTTCCCGTGGTCAATTAAAATTCCCCGTGCTGGACAAATGCCGGTTTTCCGGCTATATTCTGAGCTGGTCGTTATTCCGCGGCGCGTTTGCGCTGAAAAAACAGAAAGATTTTTATGCTGGATATTTACAATAATAAGTTTACGAAAGACGAGAAGTATTTAAACCGCGGATTTATTGCGGGAATATCGCTGCTTTTTCTATTTTACATGTTCATTCCGGCGCTGCTGTCCGGGAGCCACCGGCTGCTTGCCGGACTGAACGAAATGCCGAAATCGCTGATGATCCTGATCGTGTGTTTTCCGCCGCCGCTGCTGTCGCTGGCGGCCTTGCTGATAATTTTCAAATTTACCGACCGGCGGAAATCTCTGTTCGAAAAGCTCGGCTTAAACAAGTGGCATCTCAGCAATTTCTGGATATGCGTGGCGGTTTGCGTGTTTATGCTTGGGATCTCGGCGGTCACGACAATTAATTTCAAGAAAATCCTGGATTTTTTCGAGATCACATGCCGGCCGCCGGCGTTTCTGACGCTGGCGCTGAGCTGCGACACGACGGGTTTCATCCTTCTGTCGATTGCGGCGGCAATTATCGCGCCGGTTTCAGAGGAAATATTGTTCCGTCGGGTGATTTACGGCTTTGTCGCGGCGCGGATCGGAATCGTCGGTTCAATCATTTTCACCTCGCTGCTTTTCGCCATGATCCATGATTCTTTTGCGCAGTTTCCGGCGCTGTTTCTGCTGGGGGTGGCATTCCAGTTGACCTATCTGCATTTTCACTCACTGTATCCGGCGATTGTGCTGCATTTCTTAAACAATGCGGCGGCAGTCTGCGCGATCCTGCTTGTGCGCATATTCAATATCCCGCTGCTGCAGTAGCGCTGTTAATGCACCGGATTATCTTTCGGCGCAACCGCGTTAAAAAGCAGGGCTGGTTTTTCTTTAACAGTAACAGAATAGTAATTGCTCAGGCCGTGACAGCCCCATATCCCGATTTTGGTATTGGCGCTGAATTCTTTCGGGAAAGCTATAACAAACGTATCTGAGTCGTCAACCTTTATCGCGAATGCCTTTTTAGTATACCGGCAGACAATTTTATGTTTTTGAAACATGGGCTGCCAGCGGGAGATGCGTACCAATGGAGCATACTGGGTGCTTTTCAAAACAGGATCAGCCTCGGCGCACCATGCGGCAATCGTATAATCGGCGACAAAGATGCAATAAGTTTTCAATAAAACACCATCGCCGGAAATTGCGGGCGAAATAAAGATTCCCGGATGTCCCTTGCCGGATTCGAAGACCACTTCGAATTCCGCCTCGGTTTTACCGGTGTCATATACCATCAGGCAATTATCATCGCCGCGCTTGACATCTTCGGCGGCACAGTCAAAACTGATGCATTCCGGCTTCTGGACAAATTCAAAATCCTTCAGTTTTTCCACAGCTTTTACCGGGTAGGATTTAATCGTTTTCCATTTGGACTTGTCCCAGCCGCCGCCGGCAAAATCGATCACGACATCGGCCGCCTTTACTGTTGCGGACGCAATACATATTACAACAACTGCTGCTGACATTCTCAGAAAATTCATCATTCCCTCCGGTTCTAGAATATGTGCTTTGTTTAATATACCGCCGGATTTCCTGATTTCAGCCTGCAAGACTGGAATATTTGTAAAAACGGAGTAGCGATTCTGGAAAAAAGGCCGTGACGGATATATATTCTGAACATAATTTCTATAAAACAAAAAGGATCAATAATGGCTGAATATAACAAAATCAAAGTTCCGCAGGGAGATAAAATTACGCTTGGCGCCAACGGCAAACTCAACGTTCCGGCTAATCCGGTTATCGCCTATATTGAAGGTGACGGCATCGGCGGCGACATCACCCGCGCCAGCATGATGATCTGGAACAGCGCAATCGAAAAAGCTTACGGCGGCAAACGCAAAGTGTCCTGGATGGAAATCTACGCCGGCGAAAAAGCCAACGCCGTTTACGGCAAAGATGTCTGGCTGCCGGATGAAACCGTCGCCGCGATTTCCGAATATCTGATTGCGATCAAGGGCCCGCTGACCACTCCGGTCGGCGGCGGCATCCGGTCTTTGAACGTGGCGCTGCGCCAGATGCTGGATCTTTACGTGTGCCTCCGCCCGGTGCAGTATTTCAAGGGCGTTCCGTCTCCGGTCAAGAATCCGGAAAACACCGATATGGTGATTTTCCGCGAAAATACCGAAGACATTTACGCTGGAATCGAATGGAATGCCTGCACCCCGGAAGCCAAAAAGATCATTGATTTCCTGCAGAAGGAAATGGGCGTCAAGAAAATCCGCTTCCCGGAATCCTCCAGCATCGGCATCAAGCCGATCTCGCAGGAAGGCACCGAACGCCTGGTGCGCGCGGCGATGCAGTACGCGATTGAGCATAAGCGCCGCAATGTCACGCTGGTGCACAAAGGCAACATCATGAAATTTACCGAAGGGGGATTCAAAAACTGGGGCTATGATCTGGTCCGCAGGGAATTCTCCGACAAAGCAGTATGCTGGGCGGATTGCGACGGCAAAGCGCCGGAAGGCAAAATGCTGGTCAAAGACTGCATCTGCGACGCGTTCCTCCAGCAGATACTCACGCGCCCGGAAGATTATGACGTAATCGCCACCATGAATCTCAACGGGGACTATGTGTCCGACGCGCTGGCCGCATGTGTCGGGGGCATCGGCATCGCGCCGGGGGCGAACATCAATTACGTATCAGGACACGCGCTGTTCGAAGCCACCCACGGCACCGCTCCGAAGTATGCGGGAATGGACAAGGTAAACCCATGTTCGCTGGCGCTTTCCGGCGAAATGATGTTCCGCTACCTCGGCTGGGAAGAGGCGGCGGACCTGGTCATCCGCGGCATCGAAAATGCCATCAGCAAAAAAATCGTCACTTACGACTTCGCCAGGCTGATGGATAACGCCACCGAAGTTTCATGTTCCAAATTCGCCCAGGCCGTAGTTGATAATATGAAATAAGTTTGCGGGAGCGGTTAATGACCAAATCCAGCGAGGTTGAAATTCGTATAATTACTTCCGCCATCACGGCGGAAGTCGTTTGTTTGTATAAATCCGCGGGCTGGTGGGAAGAGCATTATGTCGCGGAAACGTTTATTCCGGGCATGGTCAGGAATTCCACCTGTTTCGTCGGGGCGTTCGACAATGACCGTATGATCGGCATGGGACGCGCGGTGTCGGACAATGTCAGCGATGCCTATATTCAGGACATCGTGGTGCTGGACGAATACCGCAGACGCGGCATCGGCGGCGAAATCGTCAAAGTCCTGATTCGTGAACTGAAGGCGAAAGGCATTGACTGGATCGGCCTGATCGGCGAACCCGGAACTGAACAATTCTATGCCCGCTTTGGTTTCGAGACGCTTAAAGGTTTTGTTCCGATGAAGCTCGGAGAATAAGCTTGAAATATTATACAAGGAATATGGTCAAATGAAGAATTACTACACTTTCCCGAAGAATTTCCTATGGGGAGCCGCCACCGCATCATATCAGGTTGAAGGCTACCCCCGCGCCGACGGAGCGGGAATTTCCAACTGGGACCATTTTTCCCATCAGCCGGGACGCATTGAGAACGATCACAACGGCGATATCAGCGCCGGCCAGTACCTTAAATATAAAGAAGATGTTCAGTTGATGAAATCCCTCGGCATCAAAGCCTACCGTTTTTCCATCGCCTGGCCGCGGGTGTTTCCGAACGGCACCGGCCGCATCAACCCCAAAGGGCTGGACTATTATAATAAACTTATTGACGAACTGCTGGAAAACGGCATTCAACCCTGGGTCACGATGTTTCACTGGGACATGCCGCAGGCGCTGGAGGACAAGCATGCCGGCTGGCGCTCCCGCAAGACCGTGGATGCTTTCGCCAAATATGTCGCTCATGTTACTTCGCGGATATCCGACCGCGTAAAAAATTATTTCACGGTAAACGAGATCTACTGCTTTACCAATCTGGGATACGAGACCGGAGTGTTTCCTCCCGGACTGAAGCTGGATGCCAAAACTGTCAATCAGGCCGTTCATCACGGGTGTCTGGCGCACGGCATGGCGGTTCAGGCGATACGCGCCAATGCTAAACTCAAACCTCAAATCGGGATTGCCGAGAATCTGGTTTCGGCGGTTCCGCTGTACGAGACGGAAGAACATATTAACGCCGCCAGAAAAGCTTTCCGCTGGTATTCAGCTTCAAAAATGACCGCGATGATGGAAGGGGCTTATCCGGCGGAATGGCTGGAGCATACCGGCGCCGACGCACCTGAATTCACCGATGAAGACATGAAGATTATCAGTTCGCCGCTGGATTTCGTGGGCGTTAACATCTATGCGCCGACCTATGTCAGAGCCGCGCCTGAATCGAAGCTTGGCTTCGCCGAAATACCGATGCCGGAAGGCTACCCGAAAATGAATATGCCGTGGCTCAACATCGGCCCGAACATAACTTACTGGTCGCCGCGTTTCCTGAAAGAACTCTGGAACGTCAAAGGCATCTATGTCACCGAGAACGGCTGCGCGGCGGTTGATAAACTCGACCATACCGGCAAAGTTTACGATACCGACCGCATCATGTACCTGAGGAATCATTTCATTTCCGCCAGCCGGGCGGTCAATGAAGGAATTCCGCTGAAAGGATATTTCGTCTGGAGCCTGATGGATAATTTCGAATGGGCCTGCGGCTACAACAAGCGCTTCGGCATGGTTTATGTGAATTACCAGACCCTGGAACGCACCCCAAAAGCCAGCGCTGAATTCTACCGTGAAACCATCAGGCGTTCAGCAGTGGTATAAACTACCATTGCCTTGCCGGGCAGTTCTACCGGTAATAAGAGTTAGTAAGCCATAAACCGGTGTTATAAGGTTGATACTCATCGTTGGCCGGACGCTGATAGCTGGAATTCGGCGAAGCTTCGTTTCCCGCCGGGACGCTGCTTTGATAGTCTACACCCATATCCTGGAGGGCCGCTATTGCCGCCTTGTAATTCTGGCCAGCCGCTTTTCTAAACCAGTCTTTCGCGATACCGTCACTCTGCTGGACGCTTTGCCCTTTCAGGTACATTACACCCAGATCGTATTGCGCCGGAGCGATATTCTGGTCGGCGGCAGCCTTGAACCACTTAGCCGCCTGTTGAAAATCTTTGTCAGAAACATCCCCGTAGTAATACATGCAGGCCAGATTGTACTGGGCATAGGGATTGCCCTGGTCGGCGGCCTTTTTGTACCATGTCATAGCTTTAGGATAATCATTCTTGACCCGGTAGTACATGCAAGCCAGTCCATACTGGCCGTGGGCATTGCCTTGATCGGCGGCTTTCTGATACCACATCATCGCTTTATCAAAATTCTGGGCAACCCCTTGTCCAAGTAAATACATTCTGCCGAAACTGGCCTGGGCTTTGGCGTTACCCTGCATCGCGGCTTTCTGAAACCAGATAAAGGCTTTGGCGTAATCCACATCCTCGCCGGCAACCTCCCCGTTGAAATACATCCGTCCGATGTAGTATTGGGCGGTAGCATCCCCCTGCGCGGCGGCTTTCGAAAATAACTGGAAAGCATTATCGCAATCACCGTTGTCATAAAGCTGGATTGCCCTGGCCTCGTCATATTTGATTTCCGGAGTTTCCGCGGCAAAAAGGTTAACCGCAAAAAATACACCCAGCAAAAGCAGCATTAAGGATTTCGGGTTTCTCATAAATATAATTCTCCATCTTTACAATATTCAAAACCATTAGCTATCGCATTATGGATAATATTGTCCGCATGAGAAATAATGCAATTCATGATTAAGATTATTTGTAACGGCGTAAAGAAAAAGAGAAAAAATGGGAAAGAAAATAATTTAGCGGTTTGACTTGTTCGAAAATCAGGATATTTTAATTTTCTCTTTCCTGTTCCGTAAACCCGATCGCGGCGGGAAAGGGATGATGCAGAATATTGGATGTAGGTAATGGATTGTAGAATCGAAACAGTAAAAAAGACAATCAAGAGAACGAAAAAATGAAGACTTATCTTGCAAAAACTGGTGAAATCGAACGTGAATACATACTGTTCGATGCATCCGAGGCCCCGCTGGGCAGACTTGCGGTGAAAATCGTCAACGCGCTCAGAGGCAAGGACAAGCCGACCTATACTCCGCACATTGACACCGGTAACTTTGTTATCGTGATCAACGCGGCGAAGGCAGTCCTGACCGGGAAGAAATCAATGGAAAAGATGTATCAGACTTACAGCGGCCATCCGAGCGGCCAGAAAGATTTCACTGCCGAAACGATGCGCGACAAGCATCCGGAACGCATGGTCAAATCCGCCGTATGGGGCATGCTCCCCAAGGGCAGACTCGGCCGTTCACATCTGCGTAAACTGAAAGTTTATGCCGGCACTGATCATCCGCACGCGTCTCAGAACCCTGTTAAAGTCACACTCTAAGGAGTAATGCGATATGGTAAAAATGGCTAACAAGACTGAAGAAATTTGGGCAACCGGCCGCAGAAAATGCGCAGTCGCCCGAGTACGGATCAAACCCGGAACCGGAAAGATCGTCATCAACGGCAAAGCGCTGGACAAGTATTTCCCGACCGAATCCATCAGCGGATACATTTATCAGCCGCTGTCAGTAACTGACGCACAAGGAAAATTTGATATCACCGCCAACATCACCGGCGGCGGTCCCGCCGGCCAGGCCGGCGCACTCCGTCACGGCGTTGCCCGCGCTTTGGTAAAATATGACGAAACTCTGCGTTCCGTCCTGAAGAATTGCGGTATGCTTACCCGCGATGCCAGGGTCAAGGAACGTAAGAAATCCGGTCAGCCCGGCGCCCGTAAACGGTTCCAGTTCTCCAAGCGTTAATCAGATTTCCGGCAGGAGTTTGTCATGTCTGAAATTCGTGCTGCAGTGGTTGGAGCTTCGGGTTATTCCGGAGAAGAACTGGTTCGTCTGCTGTCAAGGCATCCCCGTTGCGAACTGGCGGTGATTACATCCCGCCAGTACGCCGGTAAACCCGTCGGCGAAATTTTTCCGCGTCATGCTGAAAATAAGCTGCTGTTTACCGCGCCGGATGTCAATATGATTGCCGAACAATGCGATGTGGCTTTTCTGGCGCTGCCCCACGGGCTGGCGACGGAATTTGCCATACCGCTGCTTGACGCAGGCGTGAAAGTTATTGACATCAGCGCCGATTTCAGACTTAAAAGCACCGCCAAATACAAAGAATACTACAAAGAAGAGCATCCGTCCCCGGAACTTCTCAGGAAAGCCGTATACGGATTGCCCGAACGCTATCGTGAAAAGATCCGCCAGGCAGACCTCATCGCCTGCCCCGGATGCTATCCCACCAGTTCCATATTGCCGACAGCACCGGTGCTGGCTTCAGGCCTCGCCTCGAAAGACGGCATTGTTGTCTCCAGCATGAGCGGGGTCTCCGGCGCCGGCCGCAAAGTTGATCTGGCCTATATTTTCCCGGAATGCAACGAAAGCCTTCGCGCCTATTCGGTTGCCGGGCATCGTCATCTTCCGGAAATCGAGCAGGAGCTTGCCGCCGCCATCGGACCTCAAAGCGAAATTGCAATCAATTTCATCCCCCACCTTGTCCCGGTCAATCGCGGGATAAACTCCACCATCCTGCTGTATGCCAATCCCGGCTGCACCGTGGAGAAAGTTGAACAGGTTCTGAACGACACATACGCGAAAGAGCGTTTTGTCCGTGTGTTGCCGAAAGGCCGCCTTTCCGACACCAAATACGTTACCATGACCAATGTTTGCGAAATCGGCTTCTGTTTTGACAATCATACCGGTAAAATTATACTGACCGGCGCAATTGACAACCTGACCAAAGGCGCATCCGGACAGGCAGTGCAGTGCATGAATATCAGATTCGGATTTGAAGAAACCGACGGGCTGCTCTGATTTTTACTGTCCAATTCAGTTTCTTGCGGAACTTTGTTGTTTGAGAAGAGTCTAAATGTTAATGTTATATTAATATTGTGTATTCTGTTCAGGTTTTTTAAATAAAAAAGTTGAATTGCTACTGGAAGTGTTTTATTGTATGTGGAAACCTGATGAATACGGGAATTTTTTGAAGTAAAAATCTATTTGAGGTTCTATGGAAACAGATAAAGTCCTGAGAGAGAATATCGATAATTCCAAACTGTTAGTTAAACTTTCCATTATCGGCGGCCTCGGCAGCGCCGTCATGGCAATCCTGGTGCTAGTCCTCAGCGGCATATCCAGTTGGGCTGGCTCCGATGTATTCGCTTTGTCCGTTCTTCCTTTGACTTTAGCGGTGATTTTTGCGATCGGCTCAATGATTTACGGTATGCTGGCGGCATCCTCGGCGCAGGAAGACGAAGATAAAAGACTGCTGGAAAAACGCAAAGAGAATATTGCGGTCATCAATGTAAATGAAGATGTCCGCTTTACCGCCGGCAGGTCTTTCGATAACTATAAAAAATATACCCCTTATTTTCTGGCGGCGTTTGCCGCGGTAATCACATTTGCCCTGCTGGGGCTGTTCTGGTATTACCATAGTGTCCGCACGGTTATCCCGGTTCCGGAAAATGCATTGAAAAGCGCATTCGTCGCGGTTATTCTAATGTGCATCTGTATTTTTTCCGGCGCTTTTTTTGTCGGGCAGTCGCGGGATAAAGATTTCCGCTGGCTGAGGCCGCTTGGCGCCTGGCTGATTCTGGCTTTTGTCGTTTCGCTGTTTGCCACTTTTTCCGCGCTTATGTTCCGGTTCGGATATCCTCAATTTGACAAATATCTCAGCCGCATAACCTTTACTCTTTATGCGCTGCTCGGATTTGAATTTATTATCAATTTCATTACTGAATTTTACCGCCCGCGGACAATTGAAGAACCCCGTCCGGTGTTTGAGAGCCGCCTGCTGGCGCTGTTCACCGAACCGGGCGGTGTAGCCAGAAATGTGGCCGATACGCTGGACTACCAATTCGGATTTAAAGTTTCGAAGACCTGGATTTCGGAGTTCACTGAAAAGTATCTTTTCCGGCTGGTGATCGTATGGCTTATCTGTCTGTGGATGTTTACCTGTATCTTCGAAGTAGGCCCGTCTCAAGTGGGAGTAAGGGAACAGTTCGGCAAGATCGTTTCCGAAGAACTGCTTACTCCGGGCATTTATTTCACCCTGCCCTATCCGTTCGGCAAGATCGCCCGTTATTCATGCACTGAAATTCACGATGTGCTGGTCGGTCCCGGAATGATTGATGAAAACGGCAGGAAGTTAAGGCCGGAAGTTGTGACCTGGACTGAAAAACATTATGTTACTGAATCCGAATTTCTGGTCGCATCTGAAAAAGTGGATAAAACTTTAAAGCCAGCGACATCTGTTTCGTTCCTGGGCATCAGCCTGCCAATCCAGTACCGGATCAGAGAAAGCGGTCTGATCAATTTTGCCTACAAGCACAAAGACGCGCCCAAAATTCTCCAGAACATCGGAGAAATGATCGCGACTAAATACTTTGCCAGTGTCTCTATCATGGAAATCATGTCCTCCGGCCGCCAGAAAGCGGCGGAAGATCTCAAAAAGCAGATACAGCGTGCGGCCGACGACCAGAATCTCGGCGTTGATATCGTGTATGTAAATCTGCACGACGTACATCCGCCGACGGAAAAAGTTGCACCGGCATTCGAAGCCGTAATCGGTTCAATCGAAGAAAAAGAGACTGAAATTCTGAAAGCAAAGAGCTACCGCGAAAGAATCATTCCGCAGGCGCAGGCGGATAAAATGCAAATTGAAGCACAGGCCAAATCCTACCGCTATCAGATTACCACGGTTGCTCAGGCGGAAGGCGAAAGATTCAACAAGCAGCTTCAGGCCTACGAGGCGATGCCGGAAATTTTCAAGCTGAGAACTTATCTGGATATGCTTGAAAAAGACTGTGCAGACACTAGAAAATACATAATGAGCTCGTCAATTCCGAATGAGGTTTATGAGTTGAATCTTGAACAAAAAGCCAGGTTTGACTTGATTGACACCGATGTCAATTCGCTCAGCGACCAGCCCAGAAAATAAGCATATTAAATAATTCAAATAGAATAAATGGAGGCGAAATAATATGACGGCAGAAGTAAATGATACAAAGATTACCAGGCATTGGCCGACGATGTTGCTCGGACTGATTGTAGGTGCAATTTTCATGGTGGCAGTCTTTTCCTTTAAAGTCAACAGTACGGAAACCGCAGTAGTTACCACGTTCGGCAAGATTGAAGAGCAGGCCGCCGGACCGGGTTTGCATTTCCGCTGGCCGTATCCGGTTCAGGAAATTTTCAAATTTGACAACCGGTACTGCTGTTTTAACGGCAATGTCGGCAAGCTTGAAGAAACCATGACCAAAGACGGTCAGAATATTATTGCCGGCATCTATATTATTTACCGCATTGAAGATGCAAAGGAGTTTTTCAGAAGCATGGTCACCATGACCAATGCCGAAGATCAGCTTAACAACTGGATGAGAAGCATTAAGGATGAAACTTTCGGCAGATACGAATTTAATCAGCTCATCAACACGAATCCGGAAAAGATGCGTCTCGGCCAAATCGAAAATGAAATCTGCGAAAAACTCAACACTAAAGCAAAACCGTACGGCATTTTAATCAAATCCGCCGGTATCAAAACGATCAATGTTCCGAAGTCAGTCAGTGAAAAAGTTTTTGAACGCATGATTCAGGAACGGAACGTTGTTGCATCAGGATTCCGCGCCGCCGGCGAAAAAGAAGCCAAGGAAATCAAGATCAATGCAGATACCGAAAGACAGGTTGTTCTGACTGACGCCGAAGCCGCCGCCAAGGAAATCCGGGCGCAGGGCGATGCGGATGCCGCCAAATATTACGCGGTATTCAAGAAAAATCCGGAACTTGCCACCTTTCTCAGAAAACTTGATTCGCTGCGCAAGATCATGAAATCCAGAACCACGCTGGTTCTGGACACTGATTCGGCGCCATTCGATTTAATGAAGATGAACGCCGACAAATTGAAGCCGTCCGCGCCGGTCAATACTGAAAAGAAATAATCACCAGAGAGAATGATTGCACATTATGGACAATACGAATAAAAAGCAGGATACGGGTTATCATGCCGACCATGAGGGGCAGTATGATTCCGGTTTAAAATCGTTGGTAAGAAGTCTCCAGATATCATTTTTCATTCTGGTGATAATTATTGTCGGAATGCTGTTGTACTTCTTTACTTTCGGCGGTTATTTCATTGTGAAACCGCAGGAAGCAGTCATTGTTTTGAGATTCGGCAAATATGTCGACACCTATACCGAAGACTGGCACTGGTTTTTCCCGCATCCGGTCAATTCACTGATCCGGATTAAAACCAATCCGCAGATTTTAACGGTCGATTTCAAAGCGTCATCAACCGCGATGGACGAACAGCAGGCGCAGATGGGCGGTCCGCTGGACCCGGGACGCGACAGTTATCTGCTGACCGGCGACGCCAACATCATTCATGCCTCATGGATACTGGAATATCAAGTCGTCAATCCCCAGAAATATTATGAAAAGTGTTTCTGTCCTGAAGATCCGCTCAATGATGACGAAGTGCTGGTGGCGGCAAAGGACGGAGTCGTTCTCGGCACACGCGGCCCCCAGACGATTCTTCGCGAAACACTTAGAAATGTAGTTTTAAGAGTGACAGCCGGCAAAGCAGTGGATGATGTTCTGTATGAAAAAAAGCAGGCTTACAAAGATCAGGTGCAGGCATTGTTTGACAAAGCCATTGCCGACCTGGATATCGGAATAAAGATTAACAGCGTAGCGCTTCAGCAGGCTTATCCTCCGCAAAAAACCAAAGCCGCATTCGGTGAAGTTACCGCAGCCAATCAGGCGAAATCAACCATGATTGACACCGCCAACGAATACCGCGTAAAGCTGGAAAACAGCGTCCTCTCGGAAAAAGCGGAAATTATGGCGGCCGCGACGACCTATAAAAAACAGATTGTTTCCGAAGTTAAAGCGGAAAACATTTATTTCGAAAAAATAAATGCGGAATATGCCGCCAGCCCGGATACCGTGCTGATGGCGCTTTACAACTACACCCTTTCCGATGTCCTGGGCAAAATCCAGGAGAAATATATCGTTACAAAGGGCTCCGGGAAACAGCAGCAGATACGCTTGAAGATCAATCCCGAACCGCTGGAAAATGTTAACAAAAGACCAGAAGCAACTGAAGGGAAATAAATATGGCAGAAGCCAGTACAGCACATAACGAACACGAGCATTGTGGTTGCGGTCACGATCATAGTCATGATCACGATCATAAGCAGGCAGCCCCGGCAAAGCATAAGCATAAACCGGGAATTGTATGTCCGACTTGCGGCGACCATAACCTGACCGACGGTACAGGCCACGACCGTACAATGGGCCGGTTGTCCATCGCTCTGATCGGCGGTTTCTTTATTATCAACTCCTTTGTTCTGGAATGGCTGGTGCCTGACCAGATGTTTTCCGCCAAATTCAGCGCCATCATCGGCGGCGTTATTTTAGCATTGCCGATTATGGTTACAGCGCTGAAAGATATCTATTACGGCAAGATTTACATGAATGAACTGGTCGCGCTGGCGATTCTCGCGGCTTTCGCCGGCGGCGATTTCCAGACTGCCGGAATCATTTCGTTTTTCCTGCTGCTGACGATCATTATCGAATCACGCACCGCCAGCGGCGCCCAGCGTTCAATCGAAGAACTTATTAAACTGACGCCCAATACCGCTAGAAAGATCGTTAACGGCAGCGAAGTTGACATTGAAGCGCTTGAACTGAAACTGGGCGACGTGATAAGAGTGCGTCCCGGCGAAAACTTCCCGGTGGACGGGCGGATCATCGTCGGCGAGAGCACCGTGAATCAGGCATCAATCACCGGGGAATCGCTGCCGGTGGACAAAGATCTGAATGATGATGTTTTTGCCGGCACCCAGAACCTTACCGGGATTGTTGATATTCAAGTAACCAGAGTGGGCGAAGACACCACGCTGGGCAAGGTCAAGGAAATGATTCTGGCTGCTGAAGGTTCCAAATCTCCGATTGTCAGGATTATTGACAACTATGCCGGGTATTATACTCCGACCGTGCTGATGATTGCCGGCGTGACCTGGTGGTTTACTCAGGATATGCAGCGCGTCATTACGCTGATGGTTATCGCCTGTCCCTGCGCTATCGTGCTTGCCACTCCGACAGCGGTAGTCGCCGCAGTCGCCGCGGCCGCCCGTTTGGGTATTCTGATCAAGAACGTCAGCCACTTGGAACTGGCCGCCAAGATCAGGGCTTTCGTATTTGATAAAACCGGCACTCTGACTGACGGCATCCTGTCGGTGGCCAGACTGAACCCGTTTGACAATATCGCCCCGGCTGAACTGCTGAAAGTCGCGGCCACCGCGGAACAGCACAGTAATCATCCGACAGCAATTGCATTGCAGAAACTGGCTGCGGAGGCAGGTGTTAAAATAATTGATATCTCCGAATTCAGCGAAGTCCATGGTAAAGGTGTTCAGGCCGTTATTGACGGTCAGAAATGTTATGTCGGCAGAGCCGCATGGATTGGCACTTTCGGGCTGGATACTTCCATCGCGGCGGAGCAGGAAGACCATGGCATGAGCGTGGTTTATGTCGCCCGCAACGGCAAAATCCTCGGCTGGATCGGCTTCAAAGACAAACTGAGAAAAGATGCGGCCAGGATTATCACCGACTTGAAAATACTCGGGGTTAAACATTGTGCAATGGTCACCGGCGACCGCCAGTCTGTGGCTGAAACCGTGGCCGCTTCACTGAATATTGACGAATATCAAAGCGAATGTCTACCCGAATCGAAAGTTGAATATGTAGAAAAAATCAAACATAACGCCAGAGTCGCGGTTGTCGGGGATGGCGTTAATGATGCGCCTGCACTCGCCGCCGGCGATCTTGGCATAGCCATGGGCGCCATCGGCAGCGACATTGCCATAAACAGCGCTTCCATTGCTTTGATGACTAACGATCTGCGCCGGATTCCGATGCTGGTGTATTTGTCCAGAAAGTTAAGGGGTGTAATTAATCAGAACCTGTTTGTCGGCATGCTGTTCGTATTCGGAGGAATGATTCTGTCGGTTTTCGGCTGGATGACTCCGATCTGGGCGGCGGTGCTGCATACCTTGAGTACGCTGTTGATTATTTTTAACAGCGCAAGACTGGTCAGAACCGGCGAGGAGCTTACACTTGAAGAATCTTCGCATCGTGAAAATTAATTTAATCCGGGCTAAAGCCTAATTTGCAGCGGAGATATTATGTCTGACAACAAAAAACCAATAATCAGCGCAGTCGGTCTGAGTAAAGTATTCAGAGATTTCTGGAGCCGTCCCAAAGCCAAAGCGGTAAATGATATTGACTTTGAAGTCTATGAAGGCGAAGTCATCGGTCTGCTGGGGCCGAACGGTTCAGGCAAATCGACCACCGTTAAAATGATCCTCGGCCTGCTTTATCCGACTGCCGGGACGCTTTCTGTATTCGGACAGTCTCCACGTGCTGTGGAAACCAAACGGCAAGTCGGCTATCTGCCGGAAGAGTCGTATCTGTATAAGTATCTTACCGCAATTGAAACTCTGGACTTCTTCGGCGCACTGTTCAATCTTTCCGCCGAAGAGCGCCGCAACCGCAGCGATCAACTGCTGGAAATGGTCGGCTTGAGCCACGCCCGCAGACGCCGTGTAGGCGAGTTTTCAAAAGGGATGGCCAGACGTATCGGGCTGGCCCAGGCAATGATTAACGACCCGTCGCTGCTGATTCTCGATGAACCGACCTCCGGCCTTGACCCGCTCGGCTGCAAAGAAGTTAAAGACTTGATTCTGATGCTTAAGAAAAGGGGCAAGACGGTTCTTATCACCAGTCATCTGCTGAGCGATGTTGAAGACATCTGCGACCGGGTCATCATTCTTTACGGCGGAAAAATCCGGGCCACCGGCACTTTGCATGAATTGCTCACCGTAACCGATGCGAATAGAATCACGACTCCGGCGCTCAATCCCGCAGTTACGGACAAATTAATCAGCATCCTGCGTGAAAATCTTTCCGGCGATGAATTCACATTTGACCATCCGAGGAAAAGTCTTGAACAGTTCTTCCTGGAAGTGATCAATCAGGCCAAATCAGAAAGCATAGAGACCGCAGGGGTGGTCGGCGGCGGAAAGATCGCGGAATATCTGACTGAAAATCAAACCTCTGAAGCAATTCTCAGTGATTTAGCCCGTAATACTGATACAATTAACGTTCCGGAACCTGCCGTCAAGCAGGAGCCGGCAGAAAATATTGACGAGGAAAACAAGGCGATTGAGAGATTAACCGCCGATGCTCCCGCTGCCGGTAAACCGGCGGAAACCCAGGAAAAACCGGTGGAAACTGTGGCAAAAGCAGAAGAAGATTTGTCAAAGGCGAATGAAAAACTTAAAGATCTGCTTTCTTAAAGTTCAATTTATTGGAATAAAAAATGACGGCATTCTGGGCAATCGTAAAACTTACTCTTAAAAACGCAGTCCGTTCCCATATTTTTCAACTGCTTCTTTTTTTGCTGCTGTTGTGCGTCGTCCTGATTCCGTATACTATTTCCGGCGACGGGACTGCCCGCGGTTACATCCAGATATCTTTACTGTACAGCCTGTCCGCAGTGGCGTTTGTGCTGTCCCTTTCCTCAATCTGGCTGGGGTGCTTCCTGATGACCAGGGATGTGGAAAGCTACCAGTTGCACATGGTCATCTCAAAACCGATTTCCCGGCTCACAATCTGGCTTGGAAAATGGATAGGCATTATCCTGATTCATCTGATCCTGCTGCTGATTGCATCCAGTACGGTTTATTCCATCGTACTCTGGAGATTTTACAACCAGCCGTTCTCTGACAAGGATAAAAGCCAGATTGAAAACGAAGTAATGGTTGGGCGGCGGGTATTTTATCCGGAAACGCCAGATATTGATGAATGGGCCCGCAAGTTGCTGCAGGCAAAAATATTGGAAGCCACCAAAGGCGGCGCCCAAGTTGATACCTCTCCCGTGGGACAGGAAAAAATGCTGAAAGATCTCAAGCGCGAAGTCCTCGGCCGCCTGGCTGAAGTTCCGCCCGGCGGCGACAGAATCTGGGTTTATAAATCGCTTCCGGTGGGATTTGACCGTCCGCTTTATTTCCGCTACCTGGTCTATGTCAGTAAAGTGTCGTCCGAACAGCAGCGGCTGACCCGCGGCTGGTGGGGAATCAGGATTGCAGAGCCGGAAACAGAGGAGAATAAACCTGCCAATGTATTTGAAAAGGCAAAGTTTGAACAGAAAAAATACAAATACTCATTTTTCGCGATGACGCCAGCTCCTGAACAGATCATGTCCGGCACTTTTCTTGAAAAAGATTTGCCGCCCAAGGTTATTGATCCGAATGGCGAAGTTGTAATCAGATTTGAAAACCATGACCCCATGGGTGCGGCGCTGTGTTTCCAGAAAGCGGACGGGCCGAAACTGCTGATCAAATATACCGGATTCACTGCGAACTACGCCCGTGCGGTACTGGTCATATTCATGCAACTGGTCATCCTTGCCGGACTGGCCTGCGCCGCCGCGTCTGTGCTGTCAATGCCGACTGCGGTCTTTGTGGTGGTGTCATATCTGATGTTCGGCAGTTTTGCGTCATTTATGGCGGGAAGCTCATTTTTCGGCGGCGCCGCGGATTATGTCGGATATTATGTCGGTAAAACAATCCTCATCGCTGTAATCCCGATGCAGGAGTTTGAAGTCACCAATCTGGTCTCCAACGGCGAATTGATTGAATGGATTTTTATCGGTAAATTATTTCTCACATACTTTGTTCTGCGAGCCCTCCCGCTCTTCCTTATCGGAATGTGGCTGTACTGGCGCAGAGAAATGGGATTGGTCATAAGAAAATGAGCAGATTCAAGACATTAATGTTTTTTACAACTCTGCTGCTGGTTTCAGCCATAATGCTGATTGTAATCAACCGGACTGAAAAGAAACTTGACGCCAGCATCCGGGCGAACAATCTTTATTATACCGGACAAATCCGCAACGCGCCGCCGATCGTGGTTTTCACTACTGTCGCGCTGGGCAGTTTCCGTGGACTGCTGGCCGACGTCTTGTGGCTGCGCGCTGCCTCGCTGCAGGAGGAAGGTAATTATTTTGAAATGGTACAGCTAGCTTCCTGGATTACCAAGTTGCAACCGCGTTTCTCCGGCGCAACCGCATATCTGGCCTGGAATATGGCATATAACATCTCTGTCACATGTTCTTTGCCCGAAGACCGCTGGCGCTGGGTTCAGGAAGGTGTAAGACTTATCCGCGATGAAGCGATAGTTTATAATCCTGCTGACCCGTCGCTCTACAAGGAACTGGGCTGGATTTTCCAGCATAAGCTGGGCAATATCATGGACGATTACAATCTTTACTATAAAAACCGCCTGGCAATGGAAATGGAACAGGTGTTCGGTTCTAAGCCGGATTGGCAGTTACTGGCTTCCGCTCCTTCCGACAACAACGCGTTGTTGAAGATAATTCCAAATTCCGCAAAGTTTGTGGAACTGTTGACTAAATCAAAGTACGAAACGCTGGATAAGCTGTTCGCAGAGTTCAAGAAACAGTCCAAACTGCCGTCTGATTTCGTCGCGCAGATTGATAACGCCAGAGTTAATGATATTCTGGACAACTACTTCCGCGCACTCTGGCTGAGAGAAACCTACAAGCTCGACCCGGCGCTGATTAACAATATTAACAATAAGTATGGCGTTCTCGACTGGCGAACCCCTGAAGCGCAAGCTCTCTATTGGGCTACCAAAGGTTTGGAAATGACTTTGGGCCATCGCGACCTTGCATGTGAACGCATGATTACACAGGCCTTGAAGGAATCTTTCATCGCCGGCAAAATTCTAATGATAGACAAAGAGAAATTCGAACGCATCATAATGATTCCGAACTTGAGTGTCGTTGACGCGGTAAAAAGAACTTTTGAAGAAACTTACGAGAATAACGAAAAGCAATCAACATTCCTGTCAGCCAAACTAAATTTCATGCAGGAGGCGATCACGCTGCTCTATAATTACGGCAAATTCGCAAAAGCCGCCGAATATTATAAGATGCTTCAAAAAGAAGAGCCCGGCAAATTCCGCGACAGCCTGGAAGGTTTTGTGATGGAACAGTGGGCCTCTGAAGTGCGCGATGCGTCCTCTAAAAAGGCCACCGACATCATCAGCGGCCTGATCTTCAGAAGCTGCTATTTCATCGCCTATGGCGATGATGATGCGGCGCTGGCCAGCGAAAGAATGGCCAGATATATTTATAATTCTTATCAGCTCAGCCATGAGGATATTCAAACCAGAACCGGATTGGCCTCATACAGAGATATTAAAAATACAGCCACCGCCACCTGCATTAAGACTTTGCCGCCGGTTCTCGCGGAAATACTGAAAGGCAGACTTCAGGAAGATGCCGCCAGGAAAACAGACGAAGAGAAAGAAGCTAAAGAAAAAGAAGCAGCGGGAAAGAACTGATCCCCTGCCCTTTCTTGTTTGAAATTAGATCTTTACAGTCACTTTCTTTCTATTGAAAATAGCCTGCGCGATGGGCAATGCGTCGATCTGCTTCAGACGGTATGCTTCCACCGCCGCCAGAAACCCCGGTCCGGTCAGGTCAATTTCAGCGCCAAGACGACTGAAAATAACCATGCCTTCAGCAAATTTGCCTAAATTCCGCGGATCGTTCAGACGCCGGACCATGCTCTTCTCGATGTAAGGCGCAGCTTCCGCAATTCTGCCGTTGATTACAATACGCTCAAGGTCCATGAAGTTAAAAATATTGACGATCGCTTCGCCGATATAACCGCCAACCTGGTCGAAAAGCGTCAGGGCTTTCGCATCGCCGGCAGCGGCTAGTTTGAGAATATCTCCAAAACTCGCATTACCGCCGAACTTCCGCTCTATCGAAGAAATTCCCGCAAGCTGTTCAAAACAGCCGCGGTTTCCGCAGTAACATTCCGGACCGCAGGTGTCAAGCGACAAATGCCCGAACTCGCCGGCCCCGTTGTGCGACCCGCGAAAAAGCTTGCCGTCAATGACAAAGCGGCTGCCGATACCCTCGTCAATAAATAAAACGCCCATATTTTTGCAGGCACAGGCATTCTCCAGATAATACTCGGCAATAGTCACTCCGGCGACATCATGGTCAACGACGGCTGGAATCTTAAACTCTCTGGCGATAAAATCTTTAACCTTGATCCCTGAAGGACCGGGGAAACCGGCCGCCTCAAGAAACACCCCTTTAACCGGATCAACTTTACCGGGGAAACTGACCGCCACTGCCTTGATTTTAGTCTTGAACCTGGCGGATGCTTCAATTACTTTGTTCAAAGACTCTTTAAGTGAGCGTAAAAGCGCTTTGTTGTCAACTTTACCGTCAAATTTAATATTAAATTCAGCTTTCTTCCTGAGGCCCATCGAAAATAACCCGCATTTAATGCTCTCTCTGGTTACGCGAATTCCGGCAACGGAGAAAGATTGAGGGTTCAGACAAAGCAGTACCGGCTTTCTGCCGCCGGTTGAATTCTCTGTTCCGGATTCGATGATCAGGCCGTCATCCAGCAACTCACGGGTCTGTTCCGTTACCGTTGCCACCCGGATATGGTGCTTTTCCGCCAGCCGTATACGCGAAATCGGCTCATTTGCGGCAATTCCTTCAAAAATTTTCTGTCTGAGATTTTTCAAAATCAAGCTCCAGGCTATATTATAATCCGTATTCAGTATATATAACTTTTTTACCAAACACTCATTATCCCGCGATTTTCAAAACTAGCTGTTCCAGAATAATTCTGGAATCGCCGCCGCCGGAAACCAACCGCCGGTTGGCGTCAAGAATGGCTTCCAGCGCTCCGGCCAGATCCCGGTCAGAGAAACTCAATGAATTTTCACACATCATATAAGCACGAAACGGGTGAACGCTCAAGAGGATATTGTCCGGATATTTTTCTTTAAGCCCCGGGTCAAGCGAATAAAAGAACGATTTACCGACCCGCTTCGGCATATTCAGTTCAGCCGCGGCAGTCTTGACTTTTACCATTTCCTGAAAGCTGCGGGTCGCGCTGCTGAGGATTGCCAGTTCCTGATTACCGCCGCCGCGCTGTGAGCGCAACTGCTCCATCAGATCGCCGACAATCGCCAGCGCTCCGGGAACGTCGCGTTCAATCAGCCGGTTGGCAAAATCCCAGCTCATAGCTTCCGGGGTGCGGCTGCAGATGGCTTTGCAGTCAGCCAGGGTTATGGAATTATTCCTGCCGACATAACAGATCAGTTTGTCCAGTTCGCTTCTCATGCGGCCGCTGTCGCTGCCGACAGTCTCGGCCAGATAATCTTTGGCCTGCTGTTCTATATTTTTCCGCGCCTTGGCGCAAATTTCGTCAATCCGCTCATACTGGCTTTTGGTATAATCTTTGGAAGAGATGTCCGCCTTCCGGAAATAGTGAATTTCAGCTCCGGAGGTCTTGCAGGCTTTAAAAAATGCTTTGCGCTGGTCAAGTTCCGGTCCGTCAATAATCAGCGTAATATCGTCCGGTATTCCCTGCTTGATAAACTCAATCAGGGCTTCGGCCATAGCCGTGATGCTGTCTTTCGCCGAAGCGGCAAAAGCCTTTTCAAAATGCATAAAATGGCGCAGCCAGATTTTTTTGTCAGGACACAGGAACGGCGGCGTTTTCAGGCAGTTCAGCAGATCAGCCATAATCTCTTCGGGCTTCATTTCATCGCTGTCGCCGGCGACGATTTCCAGGTCCGGATTACTCTCCGGTTCTTCGCCGCAAAGCGAGCAGATAATCTCCCGCGTCTTGCTTTTGATGGCGAATTCGTCATTGCCGCTGATTAGATAAAACTTGCCCATTGGATTTTTTGCCTTCCGTTCAATCAATGCCGGGAATGAATGACTCTTTGCCGGTAAACGAGGCGATGGTTTCAGTAAGCAGTTCAATCGCGCCTTCAATGTCGCGCAGATCGCAGATCTCCACCGGCGAATGCATATAGCGGTTCGGGATGCTCAGCAGCGCGGTAGCAACACCGGAACGGGTCAACTGCATCTGCGCGGTATCGGTGCCGCCGGAAGCCCGGTGTGCGGCGGTTTCCTGATATGTGATCTTGTGCTTTTTGGCGACTTCGCGCAGTTTGCGTCCCAGGACTGGATTGTTGTCGGCATTGCGGTTCAGTTCCGGACCGGAGCCGAGCTTGATTTCACCCAGTATCTTCTTTGCGATATCCGGAATATCGGTTGCAAAACCGACGTCAACGGCAAAACCGACTTTCGGATCAATGCCGAAACAACTGGTTGCCGCGCCGCGCAATCCGAGTTCCTCCTGGACGGTACCGACGCCGCAGACTTCGACTTTCAATTTGCGCGCACTCAGGCAGCGCAGCGTTTCCGCAACCACAAACGCGCCGACTTTATCGTCCATCCCTTTGGATTTGATCCGGTTCCTGCCCATCCGCTGATAATTGCTGCGCACGGCAACAGGATCGCCAATGGCAATGATTTTAGCGGCGTCTTTTTTATTTTCCGCGCCGATGTCAATCCACAAATCGTTAAGTTCCGGCGGCACTTCGCGCTCTTTCGGTGTCAGCAGATGTATCGGTTTTTTACCGATTACACCGGGGATGCGGCCTTTCGCGGTCAGGATTTCCACTTCGCAGCCGGGAACCGTCAGCTTGTCAATTCCACCGTTCGGACGGAAATAAAGCAGTCCCTCCTCGGAAATATAAACCACCTGGAAACCGATTTCATCATAATGTCCGGCGAGCATCACCCGGTAAGCGCCGCCGGGATTAACCACCCCGACCGTATTGCCCATCACATCGGTGTAAACCTTGCTGGAAAATTCCTTCAGATACTCTCTGAAAGCCCCCGCGGTTTCTTCCTCGAATCCGGACGGCCCGGAACAGTTCATCAGCTTCTCCAGGAATTTCAAACTCTTTGCCGGTAACATTTTGTATGCTCCTTAAATTTAAATTAATCATGGTGCGGGAACTGGCGCGGCCTGAAAACGGCTGCCGCAGATGATATCCGCGGCAAAGCTCCAGGTATGCTATAATTATTGCTCGGCAGTATAATTCGGGGCGTCTTTAAGCATGATCACGTCATGCGGATGCGCTTCGCGCAGTCCGGCGGAGGTGACTCTGACCAGTTTGGCTCTCTTCTGCAACTCTTCGATGGTCTTTGCGCCGCAGTAGCCGCAGGCATATTTGAGTCCGCCGACAAACTGATGAATGACATCGCTGACCGGGCCGCGGAACGGCACCAGGCCTTCAATGCCCTGCGGAACAAGCTTCTTTTCGTCTTCGACATCCGCCTGTCCGTAGCGTTCGCGGCTGGCCTTGCCGGTTTTCATGGCTTCAAGGCTGCCCATGCCGCGGTAAACGACATAGCGGCGTCCGTGATGCAGCGTTATCTCGCCGGTGCTTTCCGAGGTTCCGGCAAGCGCGGAACCCATCATCACGCATGAAGCGCCGACCGCGATAGCCTTCGGCACGTCGCCCGACTGCTTGATGCCGCCGTCCGCAATGACCGGAATGCTCTGGCCGACAGCCTTTTTAACTTCGTAAACAGCGGTGACCTGCGGGATTCCAACGCCGGCAACGACGCGAGTCGTGCAAATGGAACCGGGCCCGATACCGACTTTGATGCCGTCCGCTCCGGCCTTCGCCAGCGCGAGTCCGGCTTCGGCGGTAGCCACATTGCCGGCAACAATATCAACTTTATCGCCATAAGTGTTTTTCAGCAGTTTTACCGTCTCAATCACGTTTTTGCTGTGACCGTGAGCGGTATCAATGACCATAACATCCACGCCGGCTGCAACCAGCGCCGCGGCGCGTTCCTCGTCATAGGGACCGATTCCGGCGGCGGCACGGAGCTGATGTTTGACGTCGCGGTTGTAATCGGGTTCTTCCTTGTCAATCAGTGTCTTGACGTCCTGGAAACTGTACAATCCGGTCAGACGGCCTTCGCCATCAACAGTGGGAAGCTTGCCGACCTTCTTTTCCAGCATAAGTTTATAAGCATTCTTGATGGAAACGCCGTCTTTGGCGGTAATCAGCGTTTTGGCCATGATGTCGCCAATTTTGTGATTATAATGAGTAAGATACTTGATGTCGCGCGCGGTAATAATCCCGACCAGTTGATTCTGGCTGTCAACAATCGGAAAGCCGGAGAAGGAATACTTTTTGAGTTTCTTTTCCTTCAGCATTTCCGCCACTGTCTGATCAGGATGGAAAACGACCGGCAGTTTGATGATGCCGTTCAGATAAAGTTTTACCCGTCTGACTTCCTGGGCCTGGCGCTCAATGCTCAGGTTTTTGTGGATTACGCCAAGTCCGCCCAGCCGGGCCATGGCAATCGCCATATCGCCTTCGGTGACGGTATCCATGGCGGCGCTGACAAACGGGATGTTGAGCTTGACATTCCTTGAAAAATATGAAGATACCTCCGCCTGCTCCGGCGCGAAATCCGCATATTGGGTAATCAGTGAAATATCATCAAATGTTAAACCCTCAAACTTGAAAGCACCCATAAATTCATCAATGAATTTGTTCATTTTGCCGTTCCCGCATCCCTGTATTTAGGTAAATTCCTTTATCTCTGATAAACTTTTAATATAGACATAAAACCGCGAAAAGCAACATTATTCGCCAATAATTTTCACCAGAACGCGTTTTTTACGCCCGCCGTCAAATTCTCCGTAGAATATCTGCTCCCACGGTCCGAAATCCAATCTGCCGTTTGTCACTGCCGCCACGACTTCCCGTCCCATGATCTGCCGCTTGAGATGGGCGTCGCCATTATCTTCAAAGCCGTTGTGGGCATACTGGCTGTGCGGCTTTTCCGGCGCCAGTTTTTCCAGCCAGCGCTCAAAATCGGCGTGCAGACCGCTTTCGTCGTCGTTGATGAAGACCGATGCTGTAATATGCATCGCGTTGCAAAGCACAAACCCTTCGCTGATGCCGGATTCGCGGAGACATTCTTCCACTTGCGGAGTAATATTGATATAAGCTCTTCTCGTACTGGTTTCAAACCATAACTCTTTCCGGTAACTTTTCATTAGCGTCCTCCATTATTTCGGATCAAACATTGCGTTGAATTTGTCCTTTTTCCGCCGCCAGCTCCACATGGAAACCAGCGACGCGGCCATGGTCAGCAGCATGCAGCAATAAAGAAAGACATCGCCGTAAAGAGTATAAAAGGTCGGTTGCGGATTTACCGGAACCGGCACTTTGACGACACCGGCCGCCCGGCCGCGCTGAAGGACATCGGGAATCTGTTTACCGGTTTGCGGATCAGTCTTCTTCATCACCGCATCGGCGATAAGTCCGCTGGGCATGATCAGGCAACTGGCGCTGTTGTTGCCGCAGCGCAGCATCGGCAGACGGGTTTCAATGCTCCTGAAAACTGAATTTGCCAGATGCTGTTCAGGTTCGCAGCTCGCCGGATACCAGGCGTCATTGGTGATGACCAGCAGCAGATTCGCGCCGCGCCGGGCTTCGTTCGCCCCGACATACGGAAAGGTGTCTTCAAAGCAGATATTGATGCCGGCATTGACGCCGGGCAGGATTTTCAGCGGGGAGAAGCTTTTGCCCGGAGTCAGATCGCGATTCATATCTATGAGTCTGGTGATAAATTCCGGCAGATATTTCCTGAACGGAATGAATTCGCCGAACGGCACCCGCTGAACCTTGTCGAATTTGTCCGTGGACCGGCCGGCATTGTCGAACAGGAATGCGCTGTTAAGCATCAGCGGCGGCTGGTTGCGGTCAAAACTCTGTTCAAAGTCAAGGGTGCCGATCAGCATCGGAATCTGAGTGCGCTTGATGAAGTCAGTCAGCCGAGAGCGGTATTCCCGGCACAGGTTATTGTTGCCGCGGTACGGATAGGGAACGGCTGTTTCCGGCCAGATAATGATGTCCGGTTTCTCCGGCGCGATCAATTCCGAAAGCTGCATGTAGATGTCCAGCGCTTCAAGCGCCTGGCTGTTATCGGCGTTGCGCCGCTGGGAAATGTCGCCTTGAATCAGAGCGGCGCTGAAATTGACTTGCGCAGGCTGCTTGGCGGTCAAAATTAAGGATGCTCCGAAGATGATGATTGAAAGCATGACCGCCACGGTTATCATCAGCGGCACAGGCTGCGGCATCTTCTCCATGGCGTTCCTGCTCTTCAGACAGTTCTGAATGGCCATGACAATGGTAATGTTCAGCATCACCAGCAGGAAACTGATGCCGTATACGCCGGTATATTCGCAGATCTGGATCAGCGGCAGATTCTGCCACTGACAGGAACCGGTGTAGTTCCAGGGAAGCATTGTCGAACGTCCGCTCTCCAGCACACACCACCACCCGGCCAGCGCAGCGGCCAGAAACAGTTCGCGGGGGACTGAAACGCGTCTGTAATTCTGCTCGGCCTGACAGCCGGCCAGTTGTATTTCCGCCGGGATCAGGATTCCGCGCCGGAACAGCGGCACGGCGGCGCTCCAGCAGCCGGTGTACAGCGCGATGACCGGCCCGATCATGTACGGAATCGCCGGATTGATTTCCCGCAGCCAGTAGAATGAGGTAAAGCCCCAGGCCAGTCCCCACACCCAGCCGGCGCGCCAGGCGCGGAACGGCTTCCTGTCATGGGCGATCCAGTAAAGCGGAATAATCGCGATCCAGGAGGTGAAACTCCAGTTCAGCGGCGGCAGCGAAGCGGTCATCAGCATTCCCGACAGCAGCAGCACTCCGACCTCAATCAGTCTGGTGGAGAATCTTATTTTGCCGGCCTCGTTGCCGGGGCGGTTTTTCTTCTGCTCCAACTCACTTGGCAATGCAGCGGTTTTAGGCGCATTTTCCGTCACGTCATTCGTATTTGAAACCATACTTTGTAAATCTTTCCGGTATCTTGCCTGGAGTTTTACGGCAATGTTCATTGATTTTATGCATTCAGTAGTGTAATTTAATCCACATTTTAAATATTTAAATATAGAAGTGCCGTATTTTTAAAGATACGGCTTTAATTATTATGGAAACTAGCGAATATCTGGAATTTGATCATATCGTAATCGGCAGCGGGCTTGCCGGGCTTTCCGCCGCGCTCTACATGGCTGACACCGGACGTTCCGTGGCGATCATCACCAAACGCAAAATTGACGACTGCAATACCAAATACGCTCAAGGCGGCATTGCCTGCGTCATGGATGCCATGGATTCCTTTGACGAACACGTCAAAGACACCCTGAACGCCGGGGCGAAGCTGTGCAATGAAGAGGTCGTCAGGGATATTGTCGAAGCCGGCCCGGCGATTATCCGGGAACTGATCAGCCGCGGCGCACATTTTACAACCCGCGGCGAACTCGGCCATGATTCCCGCAGAAATGACTTCGATCTCGGCCGGGAAGGCGGCCATACCAAGCGCCGGGTGCTGCATGCCGGCGACATCACCGGCGAAGAAGTCGAACGCATCCTGGTAAACTCATGCCTGGCACACAAAAATATCACGGTCTTTGAGAATCATATCGCGATTGACCTGATCACCACCCAGCGCATGGGGCTGAGGGGAGAAAACCGCTGCCTCGGCGTATATGTGCTGGATTACATCAAGAACTCGGTAAAGACTTTTGTCGGGCTTTCAACGACGGTGGCTACCGGCGGCACCGGCAAGGTCTACCTTTATACCAGCAATGCCGACATTGCCTGCGGCTGCGGCGTGGCCATGTGCTACCGCGCCAATGCCAAGATCGCGAACATGGAGTTCATCCAGTTTCACCCGACCATTCTTTACAGTTCAAAAGTCAAATCGTTCCTTATCAGCGAAGCGGTCCGCGGCGAAGGGGCGATCCTCAAGAGCAAAAACAGCAGAGGCGAACTGGTCGAGTTCATGGATAAATACCATGAGATGAAAAGCCTGGCCCCCCGCGACGTCGTGGCCCGGGCGATTGACAACGAACTGAAGCGCAGCGGCGAACGCTGCGTATATCTTGATATCCGCCATGTCGACGAGGCCACTTTAAGGCTCCGTTTCCCGAATATCTTCGAGAAATGCCTGGAGGCCGGAATCAATATGGCCAAAGACCCGATCCCGGTAGTTCCCGCCGAGCATTATTCATGCGGCGGCGTCCGCACCGACGTCAACGGCTTTACCGGCATTGTCGGTTTGTACGCTGTCGGCGAAGCCGGCTGTACCGGACTGCACGGAGCCAACCGCCTGGCCAGCAACAGCCTGCTTGAAGCTCTGGTCGTGGCCAAATTCTCCTTGAAGCATATCCATGAACACATGACCGAACTCCGCAACAGCCGACTCCCCGAACGGGTTCCGAACTGGAGCTGCGGCGACGCGACCGACTCCGACGAAATGGTTGTCATCTCCCACAACTGGAATGAAATAAGAACTTTCATGTGGGACTATGTCGGTATCTTCAGGACAAATAAACGGCTGGAGCGGGCCAATGCCAGGATTAAGCTCATCAACAAGGAAATCGAGAAATACTACTGGGACTTCCTGATCACTCCAGACCTGATCGAAGTGCGTAATATCGCGTCCGTCGCGGAAATTATCATCAATTCCGCATTGAGCCGTAAAGAGAGCCGGGGCCTGCATTTTAACGCCGATTACCCGTTCCAGAACCCGGCGCTGGACCATTCAGACACAATCATACAAAAGAATCCGGACTGTTATGACTAAAAAAACGCTGCAAGTCGCTCCGTACATCACCGACATTATCGCCCGGCTGCAGGAAGCCGGCTATGAAACTTATGTGGTCGGCGGCGCAATCCGCGACCTGATGCTCGGACGGGAACCGAAGGACTACGACATCTCCACTTCCGCCACGCCGGAACAGGTGAAGGACGTCTTCGGACGCCGCCGCGCCAGGATCATCGGACGGCGCTTCAAGCTGGTCCACCTCTATCAGGGCATGGAGATCATCGAAATAAGCACTTTCCGCCGCATGCCTGAAAAAACTGCCAAAGTTCCGGCTAAGCTCAAAGACCAGCCCGTTCCGGAAAATATGATCTTCCACGACAATGAATTCGGCACTTCCGAAGAAGATGCCTGGCGGCGGGACTTCACCGTCAACGCCCTGTTCTACGACCCGGTTTCGCATAAGCTGATCGACCACACCAAATCCGGGATTGACGACATTAACAACGGCATCGTGCGGGCTATCGGCGACGCCAGCCTGCGGTTCGAAGAAGACCCGGTCAGGATGCTGCGGGCCCTGAAACTCGTCGGCCAGTACGGATTCAAGCTTTGCCCGGAAACCGAAACCTCCCTCCGCGAATGCCTGCCGCTGATTACCCATGCCGCGGAATCCAGACTGACCCTGGAACTCGAAAAGATCCTTCAAAACATTCATTGCGCCAAAATCTTCAGCTCATTTCACCAATACGGTTTCCTGAGTTACTTCCTGCCGTTTCTGCATGACAACTGGAATACTCCGGCCCGCGAATATGTCATGGAACTGCTGGAGGAAAGAAACAACCGCATCACCCAGGGCCGTTACCGCGTCAGTGTCTCCCTGGCGGTCGCGGCAATAACGCTGCCGTTCGCCGAAATGCTCGTCGGCTTCGGCGAAAAAGGCAAACTCTGGGAATACAGCACCGAAACCAATGACCAGTTATGCAATCTGGTCTCTGAAGTTTTCAAACCGCACAATCTGGTCAAGCGCCTGGTGTTTTCCGCCCAGCGCATCCTGATCATGCAGACCGCCTTTTTGCATTTCCAGAAAACAACCAAAGTCATCAGCATGCAGGGCTATGCTCACGCCCGGGAACTGCTGATGATCCAGAACGCCGTCACCTGGCATTCGAAAGAACTGCCGGTGAAATGGCCTCACGAAATTCACCATTCCACCACTCATGGCGACAAACGCCGCTGACCTGTATTTTGGACAGTCGCATCCTCACTTTGGACAGCCACTCCGACACTTTGGACTCCGGTTGAGCACAGTGATTTCGGTGTTGCTCCCAATTCCCAGTCCGGCACGGACGGCACTACACCAAAAACATTTTGGACAGCCGACTCCGACACTTTGGATACCGGCTGAGCTCAACACGGTTCTCGTAATCCGGGAGTTCTGAGAAGACTGGGAGCTCCGGGATATTGCCGTCCAAGACGAACGGCGCTGCAATAGAAACTCATTTTGGACAATCATCTCCCTCTTTTGGACATCGCTCCGCATAGGTCCCATATGACCCATAGGCCCCATAAGTCCCATTAGACCCATATTTTCCGACCGATGCTCCGTCCTGAACGGACGGCAATCCCCATTCCGGAGACTTTAGATAGTCATTGAGCACAACAGCTTTAAAATTTTCAAACAACTCCGACACTTTGGATACCGGCTGAGCTCAACACGGTTCTCGTAATCCGGGTCTTATGGGTCTTATGGGTCTTATGGGTCATTTTGGACAGCCACTCCGATACTTTGGACTCCGGCTGAGCACAATGAATTCCGGTGTAATGCTCTCGCTCTGCGAGAGAGGGTTTTGATCCTCCGTCCGACACGGACGGCACTACACTAAAACCATTTTGGACAGTCTTCTTACACATTTTGGACACTAGACTTGGAGGGTTGCCCTCTGTGGCAACCGTTTTTCGATCCCGGTTATGACGGAGCGTAACCCTCCCGTTTGGGACAGCCCCGTCCGGGACGGACGGCACTGCAACAAAACCATTTTGGACACCGTACCTGCACATTTTGGACAGTCAACTCCGATATTTTGGAGTCACGTTGAACATAATGTCTTCAAAACTTTTCTCGCTTTTCTTGCTTTCCACTTTTCACTCCCGCATTCGCGGGCTCCCCCCCACTCCGCTGTTCGTTCGTAAATTTTAACACATCCGTCATAAATCCAAATCCTTTTTATCCACAAAAAAACAAAATGGTAACATTTAAAAATTTTAACAATCAATTATCTATATATAGTGAAATTGTCAACCGGAACAGCGAAGATAAGTTCAAATAACACGATTAAATGCGTTCTTAAATCGTATCCCAATATTTAGCAAACTTTGATTAAAATGTTGTTCTACGCGCTGAGTCTGACTTTTTTTGGAGAAAAGTTCAATTTTATCTAAAATCTTTTTGAAATTAAACTTTTAGCCAATATTATAATATAGTGTTTTTGGGGGCGACAGAAGCGATAGCTGAACTTGATACATGCATACATAAAGCAGGTATCCGCCAGGGCTGTAATTTTTTGGAGTCGGGATTATGGCAAGCTGTGTTTTTAGAAACAACGTGATTTATCTCTTCCGATCAGATCGTCAATACCCTCAAGCACATTCCGGCGTTCCGGACTACGTCAATTATCAGAAATTAATAAGTTAATATAGTTAAGAGGAGAGAAAAAGTGGCGTTTACCCCGATCGTATCATCCCAGACGGTGACCAGCGAAACGGTCAGTTCAGGAACTCAAAACATCGTCAATGGCGGCATCGCCAACAGTACCACTATCGACACTGGCGGTTACTCAGGCGGTACGGCGGACATTACTCCGCCGACAGCACCGGCGGGACTTTCAGTTGAATTTGACGAAAACCTGGACATTATTTTCAAATGGACTCAATCCACCGATAATGTGGCGGTAGATCATTATGTGCTAACTTTGTCCGATAATGAAGGGAATGTAATCAGCGAATGGTCATCGGACAGCGCAACATCTTTTCGTTATACGCCGAAGCCGGGGAATTTTACCTGGCATGTCAGGGCGGTGGACGCGGCGGGGAATGAATCAGCATGGAGCCAGAATTCCAGCTTTACGGTGGACGTCAATAATTATTTGCCAATACCTAAAAATGTGGTTCAAAACCTGACAGGAAATCAGGTTGCGTTCGACTGGAGCGACGTAACTCATGCGACCAAATACGAAATACAAGTTGATGCGGATGCGGACTTTGGCAATACGCTTGACTTGGACAGCTTGCCGGACTCCAGCGAGTTAAGCGCCACATTGCCTGACGGCACTTACAACTACCGCGTCCGGGCCAGTAATGAATACGGCACTAGCGCCTGGAGCGAGGTTAAAAGCTTTACGGTCAACGGAGACATTACAAGAACAGTGATTTATGCCTCTGATGCCGCGGCAAGCGACCATTTTGGTCATAATGCCGCAATTTACGGCGACATAATCGCGACTGCCGGAATTGAACCATTCCATTCCTATATTTATCGTTGGGATGGGACTAAATGGAATGAGATGAAATTCACTCCTGATGCGGGGGAAGGAAAAACTGCCGGAGTTGCAGTTTCCAATAATACTGTGGTCATTGGAGAAGAAATTTCTCGTTATAATGACGATTCAAGCTGGGATGGGAAATCCGGTAACGCATTTGTTTACCGTTGGGACGGCGCAACGTGGAATGAATTTAAAATCAGCTCTCCTACGATTTCCGGAGAAGACTGGTTTGCCCAATCGGTTGCGATTACCGGCGATACGGTTGCAATCAGTGCTGACAGTGACAGCAACTGTACGGGAGCCGCGTATATTTATCAATGGAACGGCGTCACATGGAGCAACAGTTTCAAGCTTACCGCCGCGGATAAAGCCGAAGGCGATGATTTCGGTTATTCCATTGCCGCCTACGGCAACACGATGATAGTCGGCGCACCCGGCGATGATGATAAAGGGGAAGATTCCGGCAGCGTATATCTTTATCAGCAAAACGGAACTTCATGGAATTTTGTTCAAAAACTTACAGCTTCTGATGAAGCGGCTTCTGACCGTTTCGGAAAAGAAGTTGCTATTTCCAGTGACCTGATTGTTATTGGAACAGATACTGATGACGCTACTAAAGGCGTTTACGTTTATCGCAAGAATGGAGTCGGCTGGGATGAAACCAAATTTAATCCTGCCGCCGAGACTCCGGAAGACGATTGCGTTAGAAAGATTGCCGCTTCCGGCAATACTTTCGTTGTTGGTTTATACGATTATAATGCTGGAGCCTTTGGCAGCGCACTGGTTTATCACTGGAATGGGACGGCATGGGATGAAACCAAACTTGCCGGTTATTATAATGCAAATAACTATAGCGGTTATGGACAATCTGTTTCCATTTCCGGCAATACCGTGGTGATTGGAGAAACCGGCAATGATACTTTAGGAGAGAATGCTGGTTGTGCTTACATTTATAACTTGGATTTTGGTGATACGCCATTAACAGTTCCCGAGTCTCTGAAGCAAACAGTTACCGGTAATACTGTGTTATTTGACTGGAGCGACGTAACTCATGCGACCAAGTACGAAATACAAGTCGATGCGCATGGTGACTTTGGCAATACGCTTGACTTGGACAGTATTACGGACACCAGCGAGGCAAGCGTCACGCTACCTGACGGTACTTATAATTATCGCGTCCGGGCCAGTAATGAATATGGCAATAACACATGGAGCGAGGTTAAAAGCTTTACGGTAGATGGCAATTTTTCCAGAACGGTGCTTTATGCCTCTGATGCCGCTGCAGGAAGCTATTTCGGTCAACATGCCGATGTTTCAGGAGACATAATTGCAACTGCCGGCAACTATCCTTTCCGTTCCTATATTTATCGCTGGGATGGAAATCAATGGAATGAAACTGAATTCACTACCGACGCCGAAAATGTAAACATTGCCACCGTTGCGGCTTCCGGTAATACTGTGGTCATCGGGGAAGATACTATTATAGATAATTTTGAATATTCCGGTAATGCGTTTATTTACCGCTGGGACGGCTCGAAGTGGAACGATTTTAAAATCAGTTCACCAACTGGTTCAGGTGATGACTGGTTTGCGCAATCTGTTGCGATTACAGGCGATACGGTTGCAATCAGCGCTGACGGCGACAGCAACTCAACTGGCGCGGCGTACATTTATCAATGGAACGGTTCCACATGGAGCAAAGGGGCTAAACTTGTTGCCGCAGATAAAGCCGAAGGCGATGATTTCGGTTATTCCATTGCCGCCGATGGCAACACCATGATAGTCGGCGCACCCGGCGATGATGATAAAGGGGAAGATTCAGGCAGCGTATATGTCTATCAGCAAAACGGAACTTCATGGAATTTTGTTAAAAAGCTTACAGCTTCTGATGAGACTGCTTATGACCGTTTCGGAACAGAGGTGGCTATTTCCAATAACCTGATTGTCAGCTGGTCGGACAATGATAATGGTAAAGGGGTTTACGTTTACCGCAAGAATGGAACCGGCTGGAATGAAACTAAAATTACGATAGAAGGCTATGAGGTTGGCAAAATATCGCTTGCAGCAGCAGACAATACTTTTGCAGTTGGCGGACTGAGTGATTCAGACGGACTCAATAATAGTGTGCTGGTTTATCATTGGAATGGAACGGCATGGGACAAAACCACTCTTTCCGGCTACTATGACGGAAACGGTTTTAGCGGATTCGGGAAAAGCGTTTCCATTTCCGGCGATACCGTCGTGATTGGAGAAGGCGGGAATGATGCTTCAGGCGAAAGTTCCGGTTGCGTTTATGAGTATAAATTGGACTTTGGAGATACCACATTAACCGCGCCCGGGTCGCTGAAGCAGACGAGATCCGGCAAGAATGTTCTGTTCGACTGGGCGGATGTATCCGGCGCCACCAAGTATGATATTATGGTTGATAACAATGCGGATTTCAGCAGTCCTGAATTCGAAGATTTGCCGGGTACCAGCAAGGCATCGACCTTGCTTGCCGACGGCACCTACTACTGGAAGGTGCAGGCTTGCAATGCATCAGGCCGCAGCGACTGGGCCGATGGCGGCAGCTTTAAGATTAGCTCGGATGTCACTCCGCCAACCGTTCCGACCGGTTTGAAGGTGACGCTCGACGGAAGAACGCTTGTGCTTGACTGGGCGGACAGCACCGACAAAAGCGGTGTCAAGCAGTATGAAGTCAGAGCGGACGAACAACCCGACTTCAGCAGTTTGTTTGTGCGTGATATAGCTGTTTCCGAAAGTAAATTCACCAAAACCGACATGGAAGTTGGAACAGGCTATGCAAAGGTGCGCGCTCAGGACAATGCGGGCAACTGGAGCGCCTGGAGCAAATCCGCTTCAGTAACTGTTATCGGCACGTTGGCGGTCAATGATTCCGTCAGCGCCTGGGTGGGTTCCACAGATGTTTACAAAATGACGCTGGACACTGCCGGAACGCTGAGCCTGAACTTGACCGGCCTTGCTGGTGATGCCAACCTGGCGCTGTTCGACGGCAAAGGCAAGCAGTTGAAAATATCTTCCGCCAAAGGGGCTAATCCTGAAAACATTTCCAACATGGCTTTGCTGCAAGGCGATTATTACGTCAAGGTCGTCCCTGCCGGCAAAGCTGCCGATACCGACTACACGCTGACCAGTACTTTTGCCTCCTGTCCGGACGATAACGCCGGAGATACTCCATCAGGGGCAAATGTCATTGGCGAACTCGAAGACGGGGTTGCTGTCGAGCGCAATGACTGGACGGGCTTCGGCGATCCGGCGGACTACTATCGACTGACGCTGACCAATGCCGGAACTTTGAGCCTGAATCTGAACCTGACCGACTTGACCGGGGATGCCAACCTGACGCTGCTGGATAACAAAGGCAAGGTATTGAAGGCTTCTTCCACAAAGGGGCATATCGATGAAGCAATCGCCATGCCTTTGCTGGCCGGAGATTATTTTGTCAAGGTTGCGCCCGCCGACGGCGGCAAAGGCACCATCAATAACACCCATTACATGCTTAGCAATATGGTTGATTATTTCCCGGAAGATAAAATCGACAATGTTCCATCCGGGGCGAGTTACATTGGCGGACTCGCCGACGGAGTTGCTGTCGAGTGCAATGACTGGGTCGGTTTCGGCGACCCGGCGGACTACTATCAACTGACGCTGGCCAGTGCCGGAGCGCTGACTCTGAACCTGACCGGTTTGAGCGGCGACGCCAACCTGACGCTGCTGGATAGCAAAGGCAAAGTGCTGAAGACATCCGCTAACAAAAAAATTGCCGATGAAGCAATCGCCACGGCTTTGGCTGCCGGTGATTATTTCGTAAAAGTCGCGCCCGCCGACGGCGGCAAGGGCATCGTCAACAATACATACTATAACCTGAGCAATTATTTTCAGGCAGAAACCGCCGGCAATTCCTTTGCCACCGCCGTCGAACTCACTTCCGATGGAACGGTTCACGGCTGGGTGGGGACAGGCAACAAGGATGATTATTACACGTTTGAACTGCAAGCCTCGACGGCGGTGACGCTCGACCTGACCGGCATTAACTCCAACGTCAACTTGTATCTGTACGACAGCAAAAACAAGCAGCAGGCGGCATCCGCGAAGA
>Ga0172379_10001544_pt1 | contig 45373 bp, 44 predicted proteins | sample GrowelOW334metaG_FD_119756 | JGI IMG/M metagenome (GOLD analysis project Ga0172379, IMG submission 119756) | Groundwater microbial communities from an aquifer near a municipal landfill in Southern Ontario, Canada - Groundwater well OW334 metaG | ecosystem: Environmental > Aquatic > Deep...
TCTTCTAACTCGCTGACTGCTTTCATAACGTACTCCTTTCTTTTTAGTAGATTAAAGTTTTACGTTATACTTCAGCGAGTTATCTTTTTCAATCTAAACTTTGTCGTGTACAAAGGTTTTTTAGCCTTATCACCGATAATTTTTTATTTCGCTCCTTCAGAGCTATAAAATTATTTACATTTTTACCCAGGGTTCCCGGCGCGACTTCGTCGTTAGGTCGTCACGCCCTGGCGTGACTATAGTTATCGTCACCACGTTGTGGTTTTTGATCGAGTACCATATGGTAACGCGAACGAAGCCCGGATTAGCTCATTTTTTGCAATTTTTCTTCGGAACTTTCCGCTTCGTAAATTGGATAAACTCAACTGGAGCATCGTTTATTAGCACAAATGCAACAATACAGCAGTATCCTTTCCCTGGAACGTTTGGCTCAATTATTACTTCGTGCCCTTTAATAGCTTCATAAACATCATCAACTTCAAATGCAACATGAGGCAATTTTTTTACAATCTCAGGAGTCTTGCTTTTTTTACCATATCGCATCCACTCGATATTAAATTCATTTTCCTGATAGCCAGATACATACATGTCATGCTCAGGCAAATATTCCTCATTTTTTAACTTTTTCTTTGTAGGTATTCCAATGTGGTTATATCTATATTTTTTATGATTCATAGCCAAATTCCTGCAAGATTTTCTGATCGTCGCTCCAATTTTCTTTTACTTTAACCCAAAGCTCTAGAAACACTTTTTTGCCCAAAGATTTCTCCAGCTCTTTACGCGCCGCTGTGCCAATTTCTTTAAGCTTAGCTCCGCCCTTACCAATAACAATAGCTTTCTGACTAGTTTTTTCAACTAAAATTAAGGCGCTGATGCGAACTATTTTTTCTTCGTCTTTAAAATTTTCAATGTGAACATCGATAGCATAAGGCAATTCATCACCCAAAAAGCGCATTAACTTCTCTCGTACGATTTCGGAGGCAAAAAATCTATCACTCCGGTCTGTTATTTGATCTTCAGGAAAGAAAAAGGGATTTTCTGGCAAGAGCTTAGCAACTTCACCCGATAAAGATTCAACACCCACGCCCTTTTCTGCCGAAATGGGAACAATAGCTACAAAATCCATCTTTTCTTTAAGTTTAGTAAGATAAGGCAAAAGCTCTTCTTTATCTTTCACCAAATCTACTTTGCTAACCACCAAAATAACCGGTGTTGTGGAACGGGCATGGATTGTGGAACGGGCATGCCCGTTCCCTACGTTGATTTTTTGCAATATCCATTCATCATCCTCGCGCCAAACCAAAGCTTCAGCGACAAAGATAATTAAATCTACATCGCTCAAAGCACCAAGAGCAGTTTTCTGCATAGCACGGTTCAATGCGCATTTTTCCGCACGCTTTCTGGCTTGATAAAGGCCTGGCGTGTCGACATAAATCATCTGCGCATTGCCTTCAGTTTTGATACCCAAAATTCGGTGGCGCGTCGTCTGGGGCTTACGCGAAATTATACTAACTTTTTGCCCTAAAATAGCATTAAGCAAAGTTGATTTGCCAACATTGGGTCGCCCTAAAATTGCTATATAACCACATTTTGTATTTTGCATAACTTATTCTACCGTAACTGATTTTGCGAGATTACGCGGCTGATCCACATCTGTACCTTTCAAAACCGCGACGTGATAGGCTAAAAGCTGTAATGGCACAGTATACACGATGGGAGCTATTTCCCTGGGAACTTTGGGCATTTTTATTAAAATCAAATTGGGCATTTTTTCAAAAGCTTCAGTATTGCTAGTAAAAACCACTAACTGCCCATCGCGCGCCTCTACTTCTTTGATATTACTTTGCAACTTTGCAATCAAATCGTCAGGTGGCGCCAAAACTACAACTGGCATATCTTGATCAACTAAAGCGAGAGGACCGTGTTTCAATTCACCAGCAGCGTAGGCCTCGGCATGAATATAGGAAATTTCTTTCATCTTCAGGGCACCTTCCAAAGCTATCGGATAGCATAATCCTCGCCCTAAAAAAAGTGCGTTTTTCTTCTGTACTAAGCTTTGCGCCAATTTTTTAACAACATCATTCAAAGCTAAAGTTTCTTCTATAGCGATCGGTAAATGCTTTAACTGCTGAATCAGATGCACTTGTGCTGACTTATCTAAGCCATGATGCTTACCCAATGCCAAAGCTAAAAGCAAAAAAGCCACTAACTGCGTAGTAAAAGTCTTACTAGCCGCAACACCAATCTCTATGCCAGCATGTGTCAAAAAAGACAGATCCGCTTCGCGCATCAAAGCACTGGAAGCCACATTAGTTATTGCTAAACAAGCTAAATAGCCCATTTCCTTGCTTCGCCTTACAACAGCTAAAGTATCAGCTGTTTCGCCCGATTGTGAAACTGCAATCAAAAGGGTTCCTGGCAAAACCGGAGTTTTTTTATAACGAAATTCGCTCGCTATATCCACTTGACAAGGAGTCTTCGCTATTTCTTCCAGCCAATAGCGCGCGAGCAAACCAGCATGATAACTAGTTCCGCAAGCGATGATCTGAATCTGCCGAATTTTAGGGAAAATTCCTATAGCTTTAGTTGTAAAAACATCATCTAAAATCTCTGCTGCCTCTAAACGACCTTCTAAGGTATCAGCAATAGCTTCCGGTTGAGAAAAAATTTCCTTCTGCATAAAGTGTTTATAACTGCCGCGATCGATAGCGCTGACATAGTGTGGCATCTTTTGCCAAGTTCTTTCTACTTTGTGCAAATCTTGGTCATAAATAACTATTCCGCTTTTAGTAATGTCCGCCAAATCCCCTTCCTCTAAATAAACAAAGTCTTCCACCACATTAGCTAAAGCAATAGTATCAGATGCAAGAAAATTGCCATTTTTACCTAAACCCGCAACCAAAGAACTGCCAGAACGAACTGCTATCAGACGTTCAGGCTCAGCGCTGTTTAAAATAGCCAAAGCATACATGCCCTCTAGCTCTGAGGCTGTTTTATGTACAGCAATTAAAAAATCTTTAGTTTGTTGAAAATACTTATGTATTAGATGCGCAATAACTTCAGTATCAGTTTCTGAGTAAAATTTATAGCCCTCAGATATTAAAGAATCACGCAGCTCTGCATAATTCTCAATAATGCCATTATGCACAATCGCTATAGTATTATTAGAAGAAAAATGTGGATGTGCATTGGTTTCCGAAGGGGCGCCGTGCGTGGCCCAACGCGTATGCGCTATACCAGTACCGCCTTGCAAAGGTTCTTTCTCTAAATTTTTTTCTAAACCAGCAATTTTACCAACTGCGCGCCGACGTTGAAGCTCTCCTTGTGGCATTAAAACAGCCAAACCAGCTGAATCGTAGCCACGATATTCCAGTTTTTTTAAGCATTCCAACAAGGTTGGAACTACATTATTTTTAGCAACTGCGGCGACAATTCCACACATAATTTACACCTTAAAAAATTTTTTAAATGCCGCGACGGCATACAAAGATCCAGTTACACACAAAACTTTATCACTGGAATGTAGCACTAACGGCAATTTTGCTAGATCTTCTATGACACAAATATTCTTCCCTGGCAAGTATTTAAGCCAGACTTCCCTTATTTTATCTAAAGACGAAAGACGCTCCACATTGGCATTAAAAAGAATCACTTTATGCGCTAAACGGCTTAGATAATAGCAAATTTTCCTGTAGTCTTTGCCTTGCGAAATACTCATAACAAATACTATTTTTTCTTTAACATAAGGAGATTTTTTTAAAGTTTCTGCTAAAACTTTCGCCCCAGGCGCATTATGTGCTCCATCCAAGATGATAGTGAGCTTTATATTTGCTATTTTGTGCTGCAAAATCTCTAAACGCCCTGGCCATTTTACTTTACTTAATCCAATATAAATTGCTTTGAGTGACACTGAATACTGCATCTGCACTATTTCAATAGCTGCTAGAGCTAAAGCAGCATTACGAATTTGATGTTTTCCCAATAGCGGTATTTTTAAATTTTTATACTTAGGATCGTCATCCCGCGACTTGATCGCGGGATACAGCAATACATCACCAAAATAGGAAAAAATTTGCATCGACTTTTGCCAATCTATTGCTTCGCTTCTAACACAAAAATCACGATTTAAGAAAAAAACTGGCGCGTTGTTTTCTTTGCATTTCGCAGAGATAACTAGATCCGTAGAGCATCGCCCTGTATATGCCACAACCGGCGTACTATCAGTAATTATACCGGCTTTCTCTTTAGCGATTTCTTCCAACGTCTCCCCAAGAATATCTTTATGATCCAAACCTATCGAAGTGATCACATTGACGATTTTGTTTTTAGCAACATTGGTGGCATCTAATCTACCGCCCAAACCAGTCTCAGCTACAAGAAAATCGACTTTGTTCTCAGCAAAATACTGGAAAGCTGCGGCTGTAATTATCGAAAAATAAGGCAATTTATCTACTTCAGGCAAAGCAAAAACTTTTTGTAGAACAGAGTTAAAATCTTTATCTGTTATTTCTTTGCCATTTATTTTAATACGCTCGTTTATGCGAACTAAATGCGGCGAAGTATAAAGTCCAACGCGGTAGCCCGCTTCACACAATATTTGCGCGATCATGCTAGCCGTAGAGCCTTTGCCATTGGTTCCAGCAAGATGAATCACTGGATATTTATCTTGTGGATTTTTAAGCACACGCAAAATTCGACTAAGCGCCGCTAAATCTGGCTTCACAATACAGTGAGCGCGCTCTAATAGTTTAGATATATAATCGTGAGACATAAAAAACGCCAAAACCCAACTTTATTTTTCAACTCATTGATTTTAAACGATTTCTTGTGGACATGTTTTTTGCCAATTATAATAGCCAATCACAGCCATAACCAAGTATATCCCTTGCAACAAAGCATGCACGGGAATTCCCTTATACAAATAAATCCCAACATATATACTGTCTACCAAAAACCATAATATCCAGTTTTGCATAATTTTTTTGCAAGTAAGCCACTGAGCAATCACACATAAAACAGCCGTGCTCGCATCCCAAAAGGGAATACGCGAATCGGTGTAATTACTCAACAAAAAATAAATTATAACAATACCCAAAAGCGCCATCGCAGACAAGCGCAACATAGTTGTATAAGACAAGCTAGTTATGGCCAATTGGCTACGCAAAGCCGAACCACGTAACCACTGATACCAACCATAAAAAGTGGAAAGAAAAAAGAAGATTTCGAGAGCAGTATCAGCGTAAATACCAACACGAAAATACAGAACTAAATTTATACTGCAAGCTAAAAGACTAAGCGGCCAAGCTGCAACGCTGGCTCTTATGAAAGCAATCGTGGCTAAAAAGCTTAAACTTGCTCCACTATAGTCGAGAAGCGTTTTCCAAAGCATATTTTCCTCCGCTGGCATTACCCAGGTCAGGTTCAACGGGTTTAATCTCAGCCAAAACACTTAAGTTTCAGCACCCCTAGATGACAAAAAAGTTACAGTCCAAAACGATAGGTCAAACCAATACCGTACAAATCCATTTTTGGCAAATTGCCGTTATTGAAAATTCTTGTAGCACTTAAATCCGCGGTTAAGCTTTTTGTAAAATCATAAGTTGCACCTAAACCTAGCAATAAAGCCAATTTACTACTAGATGCTTTAGCTTTAAAATAAGTACTGTCTGGAACAGAGCTACGGAAAACCCAAGTAGTACCACCTTTTAAATAGAATCCAAAATTGTGCGCAAAGTGCAAAGAAACTAATCCGCTTAGATCAACTCCTTGCTGTGTAAAAGATTGTTTTAAGCCAGACGATGAAGTAAATTCAGGTTTGCCATAATAAGCATAACCCAATTGCAGGCCTAAATTTTCGGTAAAATCATAACCGCCATAAATACGCCCGAAAGCTTTGTTAGATTTTACAGAACCACTGCCAGACTTGACGACGTCCGTAGTATAATATCCTAAAGAAGACATTCCACCTTGTATACCAATGTTATAGCCAGCATAGCTCGGCATAAAAGCAGCACAGCCAAAAACTAAAGATATTGCAGACACAATGATTTTATTTCTCATATAATCCTCAAATAATAGAATTTTTCTATATCCAACTTCTTCGAATATTATACCAATTTCTTTCCCGCTGTCGCCAACTTTAAAGCAATAAAAAAGGCGGGACTAGCCCGCCTTTTTTTAACTCAACTTTTCGTTGATAGTTCTTAGAAAGTAAATTTATAAGAAATACCAAGAGCGAAGAAGTTTACGTTAGGTTGGAAATTCGCACTACTGATGTTCGCATTACCATTGTAGTGCATCCAAGAAAGATCAGTTGTCCAATTGGATGTGATTTTGTACTCAACACCTGCGCCGTATGCAGCATTGAAATTATGGGAATTATCAATGGTGTAACCGCTAGTGTTGCTATTGAAGTTAGACATCAAGTAGGCTAAGCCAACTTTGGTGTAAATACCCCAACAATCAACCAATGGCACCTTGACTTTGAGTAACAAGTCAATCGCTTGAGTGGTAATTTTAGCGACATCTGCAGAATCAGCTGCATTTCTCAGCTTCGCATCTGCAAATGTTCTGAAATAGCCCAATTCAAGAGCGAAATTTTTGTGGAAATCATATCCAGCAAAAATACGACCAGCAAAATTGTTAGCACTATTAACATTTAAGAAAGGGGTACCAGCTAAATCTAGATTTTTCCAACCGGTTAAAGCATAACCAAGTTGCAAACCTAGATTAATACCAGGAGCAAATTCACAAGGCGCAGCGGCGACATTTTCATCCGCCCCATTAGCAAAAGCTGCAGAGCTTAAGCCTAGTGCTACTGCACCAACTAATAAAATTTTCTTTAGCATAGATTAAATCCTCATTGATTAAAAAAATTTGGATGAAAACCAAACCAAACATTATTAAGTTTAGTACAAACCAAACCTAATATACTAGCTTTATAACACTATTTTTACCTTTTGCAAAGTAAATTATTAAAAAATTTAAGCGTTATAAAACGCGCATACTTTTACATATATTTCATAAAGATGCAACTTTTTTTTGTTTTGAGAATTTTTTGATTTAAATTTTTTTCTCTAGCACAATTTAACCAAGATAATATTACTTTACAAAATTAGCATTCACCTAAGTTTTTACAATTACTTAAAAGTAAAATAAATATTTTTATATAAGAAAATACTAATTCAAAATTCTTAGTAAGAACAAAAAACTTTTATTTCCTTCCTAAACTTTCCTTATCCAAACAGATAAATTTACAAAAGAATTTAGCCTATGGAAAAACTCAATATAAGCTTAGCGCTATAAATTAAAATGGGAATGGAAAGACGTGGTACTAGGCTACAAAAACAGCTTTGCCCCATATTCGGGGCAAAGCTGTGTGAGAAACTGGTATTTTCACGAAATCATCTTGCGGGTTACGCAAGAATTTCTTAGAAATTAAATTTATAAGAAATACCTAGAGCAAAGAAATTTAAACTAGGTTGAAGATTTTTACTGTTAACGTTCGTGTTGCCAGTGTAGTGCATCCAAGAAAGATCGGTAGTCCAGTTAGATGTGATATCATAATTCACACCAGCACCATAAGCTACGTTAAAGTTCTTGGCACTCTTAAGGGCATAGCCTGCAGTAACATCTCTAACCTTAGATGTTAAGTAACCCAAACCAACCTTAGTGTAGATACCCCAAGAATCAGCCAACGGAATCTTAACCTTGAGTAACAAATCAGCAGCCTGAGTTAAGATATTAGCAGCATCGGCAGAATCGGCTAAATTTCTGGCTTTAGCCTTGGAGAAAGCTAGAAAATAACCGGCTTCCAAAGCGAAGTTCTTGTGAAAATCATAGCCAGCATAAACGCGGCCAGCGAAGCTGTTGGCCTTGTTAACATTTACCATATCGCCAGCATTCCACATGGTTTTCCAACCGGTCAAAGCATAACCGAGTTGCACACCAGCATAGATACCTGGATTGAATTGAGGTACAGCGGCGACATTTTCATCCGCCGTCCCATTAGCAAAAGCTGCTGCGCTTAAGCCTAGTGCTACTGCACCAACTAATAAAACTTTCTTTAGCATAGATCAAATCCTCATTGATTAAAAAAAAATTGGATGAAAATCAAACAAAAATCACCAACACTTTATAATACTAAATTTTTGAGCATTATAAAACATTTACATGTTTACATATCTTTCATCAAGATGCAAATATTTTCTCATTATAAAAAAATATTCACTAACTCTCTTACCCTTGCGCACAGGACTTGCCAAGATGGCATTGCTCTGCGAAGATAGTAATCATCTAAGCTTTTATAATTATTTAAAATGAAATTTTTTATATGCAAGAAAATTATCAACCAGAAATATTAGAAACTAATATTCAAAAAAATTGGCAAGAAGAAAAAAAATTTGTTGTTAGTGAAAATTCAACAAAAGAAAATTTTTATTGCCTATCCATGCTGCCCTATCCAAGTGGACACATTCACATGGGACATGTACGAAATTACACCATTGGAGATGTTATAACGCGCTACCAATACATGCTCGGCAAAAATGTTTTACAACCCATGGGCTGGGATGCTTTCGGATTACCAGCTGAAAACGCAGCGCTTGAGCACAAACTCTCCCCTGCAACCTGGACTTACAAAAATATTGCAGAAATGCGAAAAACTCTTAAGCGCCTAGGATTTGCTATTGATTGGTCACGAGAAATTACAACTTGCAAACCAGAATATTATCGCTGGGAGCAATGGTTATTTTTACGTATGTATGAAAAAGGTTTAGTATACAAAAAAAAATCCGCCGTAAATTGGGATCCAGTAGACCAAACTGTTTTAGCTAATGAACAAGTTATCAATGGCAGAGGTTGGCGCTCTGACGCGCTAGTTGAAAGAAGAGAAATAAATCAGTGGTTTTTAAAAATCACCAATTATGCCGATGAACTCTTAGAATATTTGGATAAACTTCCCGGCTGGCCAGAAGAAGTACGCGCCATGCAACGCAACTGGATTGGTCGATCCACTGGTGCCAGCATTGATTTTCCCCTACAAAATAGTCAAGAGAAAATCAATATTTTCACAACGCGTCCTGACACTTTATTTGGCGTAACTTACTTAGCTATTTCCCCAGCCCACCCACTAGCGCGTACTGCAGCCGAAAAAAATAATAATCTAAAAGATTTCATTCAAAAACACCAAAATATTAAAAGCGCTGAAGCCGATATTGCTACCTTAGAAAAAGTTGGCATGCCAACTGGCCTTAACGCTATCCACCCATTAACCAAAGAAGTAATCCCAATTTGGGTAGCAAATTTTGTTTTAATGGAATATGGCAGCGGCGCCGTCATGTCAGTTCCAGCTCACGACCAAAGAGATTTTGAATTTGCTAAGAAATATTCTCTACCAATTAAAGGAGTTATTAAATTAAAAGACAATAAGGAATGGGATTTTTCCGCCTCTGCTCTCACAGAATATGGCGTTTTATATAACTCAAACATGTTTAGCGGCCTTAGTTCTGAAGAAGCAATTCCTAAAATTATATCTCAATTAGAAGAGCTAAAATTAGGCCAAAAGCAAATCCATTATCGTCTGCGCGATTGGGGCGTATCGCGCCAGCGTTATTGGGGAACACCTATTCCTATGCTTAATTGTCCAAAATGCGGGACCGTTCCGGTAGCAGAAAAAGATTTACCAGTTCTGCTTCCTGAAAATGTAGTATTAAACGATCCTCGCTCACCGCTTTTATCTATGCCAAGTTTTCTAGAAACAACTTGCCCAAAATGCGGCGAAAAAGCTACACGCGAAACCGACACATTCGATACTTTCATGGAATCTTCTTGGTATTATGCAAGATACTGCTGCCCAGATCAAAATAGCGCTATGCTTGACGAACGCGCCAATTATTGGCTGCCAGTAGACCAATACATAGGCGGCATTGAACATGCTATTCTACACCTCTTATATGCGCGCTTTTTCTTTAAAGTAATGCGCGATTTTGGCCTAGTAAAAGCTGATGAACCATTTACCAATCTTTTAACCCAGGGGATGGTCTTAAAAGATGGCTCTAAAATGTCTAAATCTAAAGGCAACACAGTAAGTCCAGAAGATATGATCGCCAAATACGGCGCTGACACAGCACGTTTATTCATAATCTTCGCAGCTCCCCCGGAACATTCATTGGAATGGTCAGATAGTGGTGTAGAAGGTGCTCATCGCTTCCTAAAGCGACTTTGGAGTTTTGCTTATACGCAAAAAAGTCTATTACTCGAACAAAACGAAAAGCAAATATCGCTTAGCGAAATTAATGCGGAGCAAAAAAATATACGACGCGAAATGCATAAAATCTTAAAGCAAATCAACGCTGACATGGAAAGAAAGCAGTTTAATACCGTCGCTTCCGCTGCCATGAAATTACTTAATATTCTGCAAGAATTAACAAAAGATTCGAAAAATAATGCTTATCCAATTCAAGAAGGATTCAGCATTCTACTTCGTATTTTATCGCCAATTACGCCGCATATTACACAGTATTTATGGAGCGAACTTAAATTTGGTCCCGACATTACAATTACAAGCTGGCCAAAAGTAGATGAACAAGCTCTCGAAACAACTGCAATAGAACTTATGGTACAAATAAACGGCAAGTTACGCGGGAAGATAACAGCTCCAAAAAATGTTACTCAAGAAACCGCTTTGGAATTAGCCCTGCGAGAAGAAAATATCACAAAATACGTGACGAAAGAAACGGTTAAGAAAATTATTTTGGTACCGGGAAGGTTAATTAATATTATTGCGCCTCTACGTAACTAAAATTATAACGAATTACCATACCCAGCCCGACGCTCTCACTCGTTCCTCGTGATCGCTTGGACTGGGCTATTCTAGATCCGCCACGTTGTGGCTTTATTGAAATTAAATACGCCCTGAAGTGTGCCGCCATGGGGAAAATATAAGCATCTCATGAATTTGATCGCAGAAAACATGTCTACGTAAATTCTTTCAAAATCAAATGGTTGTATCTTAAAGTGCGGGTTCCCTCCCCCACCCATAAGTATTATGGGAACAAATTTTGAATTTCGTCAATACCATATTTTTTACTGTATTGCGTAAAGCAAAAAGGGTTGTTAAACTGGACTTGGGTGGGGCAAGGGTTCCCTATAAAATACAAAATTTAGGTCCAAATATGAAAAAAATATTACTTCTATTCGTAACTTTTTTTTGCATTTTACTTTTAACCAGTTGCGGATTTCATTTACGCCAAGGCCAGACCTTACCTCCAATCTTACGCAACATGTATGTGCAAAGCATAGATCCGTATAGTGCGTTCACTTTAAGCCTAGAAGATGCGCTACGTGCTAACAACATAAACTTAGTGTCTTCACAGAAAAATTCCACTTCCACATTAGAAATCAGGTCCATCGCCTTTACTCACAGCGGAGCAACTGCCTATAGCAGCGCCCAAGCCAATGTTTACACATTTACTTTGTCTGTAGGTTTTGCTGTTAATACCCAAAGCGGTAAGGCGCTCTTACCACAGCAGGCTGTTTCAGCAACTCGCTCTCTGACTTTTAGCCCTAATGAAGTTTTAGAATCTAGTAACCAAGTTAGCGCAGCTAGACAAGAAATGGAACAAGAAGTGATAATGAAAATTTTAAATATTTTAAACGCCAAAGAAATTGCTAAGGCAGCAGAAGCAAACCACAATGAAAATTTATCATCAACAACTCGCATCAAACCTAGCAAAGGGATTAGCAAACACTTATATCATCAGTGGTAATGAAACCCTGCTAGTAGAAGAAGCTGCGGAATTAATTCGCAAAGCTGCAGCAAAACAAGATTTTAGCGAACGCAGTAGCTTTGCCATAGAAAAAAACTTTCCTTGGCAAAACTTATTAAGCTCGGCAAAAAACCTATCACTCTTTGCCGAAAAAAAATTGCTAGAACTACATTTATCAAGCGTAAAACTTGAAACCACCGGTAGTAAATTTTTAGCAGAATATTTAAAAAAGCCTGCAGCAGACACAATATTACTTATAATTGCTCCTAAGCTAGAAGCTGGCTGGCAAAAAATTACTTGGATAAAAACCATCGAAGAAACTGGCGTTTTCTTGCAAATTTGGCCTATTGAAAATTCTGAACTTCCCGCCTGGATTAACCAAAGACTTCGCAGTAGAGAAATACAAGCTAGCCCTAATTCCTGCAAACTAATTGCTGAACGCGTTGAGGGAAATCTACTCGCTGCCGCACAAGAAATCGAAAAATTATTACTCCTTTATGGCCCAGGAAAACTAGAAGAAGAACATGTTATTGCTGCCGTTGGCGCTAGCACGCGTTACAATATTTTTACTTTGGTAGATGCATCTTTAGCAGGAGATGCTCGCAAAGTGGTAACTATTTTGCACGGACTTAAATCCGAAGGGACTGAACCAATTTTAATTCTTTGGGCACTCGGTCGAGAACTACGCACTTTACTGAAAATAGCTGACGCAAAAAAAAGGGGGCAAAGCGTAGATGAAGCCTGTAAAAACGAGCAAGTTTTTGCTAAACGCTTACCTATAGTTAAATTGGCTCTAGGGCGCTTAAGAGCTGAAACTCTAGCTAAATTACTAAAGAAAACAGCACGCCTAGATCAAGTATTGAAAGGAGTAATTCCCGGAAATATTTGGCAAGAGCTACAGCAAATAACATTGGCTTTAGCAGGACTAAAATATGAATAAAATTAAACAGGGAATTGGAATTTTGGGTGGCACTTTTGATCCAGTGCATCTAGGCCACTTACACTTAGCTAAAAATGTATTAGAAAAACTAAATCTTTCTGAAATACGCTTTATTCCTTGTTTTAAATCCGCTTACAATAAAAAAATAATTGCATCCCCAGAACAGCGACTTGCTATGCTAAAATTAGCCACAGCAACAGAAAAATGCTTCCTGGTCGACGATTGCGAAATTAAGCGGGGTGGAATTTCCTACACTTTCGATACTTTAACCAAATTGCGTACCGAATTTCCCAACACCCCTCTATACCTAACAATCGGCATGGATACGTTTCAACAACTTCCAACTTGGTATCGCTGGAAAGATATTTTATCACTCTCCCACCTCGTTATTGCTGATCGTCCAAACACACAAGAAATTCAAAATCCAGATTTAAAATCTCTTTTAATAAAACACAGCTTACAAAATCTAGCTAAACTACAAAGCTCACCCGCCTCAGGAATTCTACAACTTGCAATAAATCCGCTACCCATCTCTTCTACAGATATTCGTCAAGCTCTAGCAAAAAAAGAAAACGTCGCCAATCTATTGCCACCCGCGGTTTACCACTACATAATAGAGCAAAATTTATACAAAAAATTATGCGTATAGAACCTGAACAATTACAATTCATCAAAAAATCGGTAAAAAAATTTCTACCAAATGCGAAAGTTTATTTATTTGGCTCGCGCATTGATGATAAAAAACGTGGCGGTGACATAGATATATTGGTATTGGGATCCAAAACTTTAACTCTTCAAGAAAAAACGGAAATCCGGGTAGAATTTTGGAAAAATTTTGGTGAGCAAAAACTAGATATCGTCGATTTTACTTTCGATGATCCTTCTCCCTTTAAAGAATTAGTTCTTATGGAAGCGGTGGAAATTTTATGAGCGCAATGAAAAACAAACAAAGCAGTTTAATACGGCTGTTAGACAGCCATTTAGCTGCCTTAAACAAGGCTAAAGCAAGCTTATTGCTATCTATACACAAGTGTGAAAAGTTTATGCATAAATCGGATAAATTAACCGAGGCAGAAGAAGAAAGCTGTGAAGCGTTAACCGCAAGGTTTGCCCGCGCTGCAGATATTTTTACGCAAAAAGTACTGGCTGGAATTATTCTCTTGCTTGGTGAAAACCCAACAACTTTCATTGACAAAGCCCAACTGGCTGAAAAAATCGGTGTGGTAAAAAGCGCCAATGAACTGTTCGAAATCCGCTCTATTCGCAATGAAATTGCGCATGAATATCGCGAAGTTGATCTTTTAACACTTTTCCATTCGACTTGTGATTATTCTAAGAAACTTTGCAACTTGATTGATGATGCTAATAAATACGCCGAAAAAATAAAAAAACAGCTTCAAACTAAATAAATTTTCATGCCTCAAAAAATTCAACTAAAAATCCTAGATAAGCGCATTGGCAAAGAATTTCCCCTACCGAGCTATGCCACAGCTGGTTCGGCTGGTCTAGATTTATGCGCCTGTGTGGAAAAAGAAACAGTAATAGCCCCCCAGCAAACCATATTAATTCCCACTGGCATTTCTATTCACATTGAAGATCCATCTTTGGCGGCTATTATTTTGCCGCGCTCAGGATTAGGCCATAAACACGGTATTGTACTCGGCAATTTGGTTGGCCTAATCGATTCTGATTATCAGGGACCAATAATGGTTTCTTGTTGGAATAGAGTCGATAAACCTTTTACTATTTTACCTGGCGAGCGCATTGCACAACTGGTTCTAATTCCAGTCGCTCATGCGAACTTTACTATCGTTGATGAATTTGCCGAAAGCCAGCGCGGCGAAGGCGGCTTTGGGCATACAGGGAGAACTTCTTTGCGATCATTATTAAAAGACATCAAACCCGATAATATCCATGCAGCGATAGACTGCGGACAAGCTAGGGGTAATGAAGAATAAACTTAGCGCATTCAATCATAAACAAGTAAGCAGAAGGAGAAACTCCATGAGCTTATCTCTAAAAAACAAAATCGTCTTAGTAACTGGCGCCTCAAGCGGCATTGGCGAAGCCTGTGCAAAAATTTTCGCTCAAAATGGCGCGAAATTAATACTCTGCGCCAGACGCGAAGAAAGAATCAAGAAATTAGCGGCCGAATTTAAAAAACAATATAACACAATGTGCCATTTGTTGGTTCTAGATGTAAGCAAGCGTGATGCAGTTGCACAAAAAATTTCAACCCTACCAAATGATTGGCAAAACATAGATATTTTGGTAAACAATGCTGGGCTAGCCGCCGGTCTAGATAAAATTCAAGATGGAAACATTGATGATTGGGAAAGCATGATCGATACTAACTTAAAAGGACTACTTTATGTAACTCGCGCCGTAATGCCCAATATGATAAAGCATAATGCAGGCCACATTATTAATATCGGCTCTATAGCTGGACAAGAAATTTATCCCAAAGGAAATGTTTACCTGGCAACCAAACACGCTGTGCGCGCCCTCACTAAAGCCTTCAAGGTAGACTTACTTGGAACCAATATAAGAGTAAGCACAGTTGATCCTGGTATGGTAGAAACCGAATTTAGTATTGTGCGTTGGAAAGGCGATGTAGAACGAGCTAAGAATTTTTACGCCGACCTACAACCATTAGTTGCTGAAGATATTGCTGATGCCGTTTATTATTGCGCTTCGCGACCACCGCATGTAAATATTTTAGAACTAGTTGTGATGCCAACCGCCCAGTCCTCGGCTACTCAAGTACACAGAAAAGGCGGAGCTTCATCCGATGTTTTTTCCAAATAATCTAAAAGCAATGTATAACAAAGTTACTTGAGTTTATAAGGGTTATACGTAAAACTTATAACATTGATAAACCAAGATAAGATAGCTATAAATAAAACACTAAAATACAGGGATTCACTATGAAAAAAGAATATCAAATCAACTCTAAACTACCACAAACAATTTTTCGCACTTATGACATCCGCGGCGTTGTAGGCGTGGATCTTACAGAAGATTCCGTCTATACAATTGGCATAGGCATTGGCTCGGAAGCTATAGCTCGCGGAGCTAAAAAAATTATTATTGGGCGAGATGGACGACTCTCAGGCCCGAGTTTACTAGCCGCTTTAAACGCCGGAATTTTAGCTACGGGCTGCGACACATTAAACATTGGCGAAGTTACAACCCCAGTCTTATATTTTGCTACTAACACACTTGGAATTGACTCGGGAGTTATGCTCACCGGTAGCCATAATCCAGCCGAATATAATGGCATCAAAATGGTCCTAGCTGGAAAAACTATATATGGCCAAGATATTCAGAAACTATATAAAAGAATTACAGAGGAAAACTTTGAAGTTGGCACCGGGTCAACTGCTACTGACAATTCCCTCATAGACAGTTATATCAAACGCGTTTTAAGCGACATAAAATTAGCCCGTCCTTTAAAAGTTGTAATTGACTGTGGTAACGGCGTCGGAAGTAAAGTTGCACCGCAATTATTCAAAGATTTGGGCTGCCAAGTAATCCCTCTTTTTTGTAATGTTGATGGAAGGTTTCCTAACCATCATCCTGATCCAACCGTAATGGAAAATCTTAAAGATCTCATCTCGAAAGTCAAAGAGGAAAACGCCGATGTAGGCCTTGCTTTCGATGGCGATGCTGATCGTATTGGCGTAATCACCAACAAAGGAACAGTGATCTTTCCAGATCGCTTAATAATGTACCTTGCTTCAGATATTTTGAAACGCAAACCTGGATCAGCCATAGTCTATGATGTAAAAGCCACACGTAACTTAGAAAAAGAAATTTCACGTCTTGGCGGCAAACCAGTACTCTCGCCCACAGGACATTCTTTAGTTAAGGCTATGATGAAAGAAACCAGCGCCGAATTAGCTGGCGAACTAAGCGGGCATGTTTTTTATAAAGACCGCTGGTATGGATTTGACGATGGTATTTACAGCGCCGCCCGATTTTTAGAACTACTCTCACAAGACACGCGAACCTCGGAAGAAATCTTCGCAGCTCTCCCTAATAGCATCAGCACACCAGAAATCAAAATCCCCATATCTGAAAAAGAAAAATTCACCTTCATGGATAAATTTGTAAAAAATACGCAAATTTCTGGTGGAAAATCTATCACTATTGATGGACTAAGGGTGGACTTCCCAGATGGCTTTGGCTTAGTTCGCGCCTCCAATACAACGCCTTATTTAATCGCACGTTTTGAAGCGAACGACAACATAACTCTGCACAAAATAGAGGAGCTGTTTAGAGACAAACTTTTGGCTTGCAAAAAAGATTTACAAATTCCTTTTTAAATTAATCAACATAGCCATATGTTTGGCCTCTTCGCGAGCAATAGCGTGCACTTTGGACTGCTCTTCTGAAGATACAAAGTGCTCTAAGCCAATGTAAAATACAATCGAATCGCGCTCGCGATCGATGGCATACACAACAGCATCTTTAGTATTAGCAAGTATATCATCCAATGGCTTTACCGCTTTGCGGCTGGAAGCTATTAATTCTTGTAAATAAGATTGATATTCAGCATCATGTGGAGCACCAGGGGATCTTTCCTCACTCACATGTGACAGCATTTTGGTATAAAAATCTTCGTGCTTTTGCTCTTCTTGCATTAGCATCTGAAATAATTTCTTACTTTCTGGGTCCGTAGCCTTAGAAGCTAGCTCTTCATAAAGAGCAAAGCTTTCTTTTTCTTTTTCGATAGCAAATTGAACAATTTCGCTTAAGTAAAATAATTTCGACATAATAGGTCTCCTTATTGTTTATCCAGAAATGAACCCCAAATCAGTAGGAGCTCGGCCCAAAGAATATAACAAATCCACTGTTTCTTGAACAGCTTTACTAACCACTGTATCAATAGAAGCACGATTGTCGTAAATAGCATAAAGTGAACGATATTTTTCTGGAGTAATGTTTATCATCATGGAATTCGCTCCGGCTAAAAGTCCTTCACGTTTCGCTTCTTTGTCGAGAGTTTCTAGCGCAGTTGTCACTAAAATATTAGAGCCATAATCAACCAATCTCGATATAGCGATAGTTTTTAAAATAAGCTCTTTGGAAGCGCGCTCTGCTTTTTCCATTGGCGTACCTATAGTTGGCAAAAAAGGCCCAAAAGAATACATATCTGGCCCTAAAGATTTGGTCAGTAAAATATTATTTACAATATCTTCATCTGTTTCGCCTGGAAGGCCAACTAAAAAGCCAGTTGCAATCACGTAGCCCATATCTTTCAAAGAGCGAATAAGCTTTAAACGATCCTTTAAAGTAGTTCCTGGACGAATACGCGAAAAAATTTCTTCATTGCTGGTTTCAAAACGCATCAAAGCCGCTCTGGCTCCTGCTTTATAGAGCTTGCGATAAGTTTCTTCCGAACGAAGCCCTAAGCTTACAAAAACCAAAACTCCCATTTTACGTAAATTACGCACTAATTTTTCTAGCTTTGCATCGTCATACCAATAATCCTCTCCCGATTGCAAAACAATAGCTTTAAAGCCATATTTATCGATTGCGTTCTTGGCTATCGCCAAAATTTCTTCAATTTCCAAGCGATAGCGCGTCAAACCAACTCGATCAGCTCGAATACCGCAATAGCAACAGTTTTGACTGCAGTAATTTGAAAATTCTATAATACCGTGGATACAACTAGCATTGCCGTGTTCACGCTGTCTAACATTGTTGGCAATTTCATATAGCACTGATAGCTCTTCCGGGGCTTTTAATTTAAAAAGCTCCAAAAGCTCAGATTTTTTGAGTGTTTTTTGTAGATTAACTTTTTGTAAAATAGCTAGGGCATTGGAGGAAAGTTTATCTTGGTCGATGCGTGACAAGGCCTCGTCAGTCTTTTTCAATTCAAAAAAAACATTACGCCAATGCGCTAAAATTTCTTCCGCTTCTTTAGGAGCAATTTTACGTACAAATACTCCGCCTTGGGCATAAATGTAATCGCCAACTTTTACTGGTTCAAATTCCAAATCCAATAAAATTTTCCGTTTTTCGCCAAAGTAATCAACAATGCCGATATTGCCTTCGATAGCGATTAAAAGCGCTGGTATTGCGTAGCACATGGGTTTTTACCTTTGAACATTACAAAAAATATGGCCAGAGCATACCACGGAATATGTAAAAATGGAAAAATGGAATGCCTGGCACCACTAGATAAAATTTTCGTTGCCTTACGACTACTCTTCGTGATAAAAACCAACGTATGCAACCCAAAACAAAAAAAACACGTGTAAGCAGAGACGCGATTCATCGCGTCTCTCTCTGCGACAAAATTTGGGAAGCGCTGAAGCTTTGCTATGATCCAGAAATTCCCGTCAATGTTGTCGATTTAGGCTTTATCTATGGTGTGGAAGTAAAACCTTCGGAACAAACTAAGCCATACGATGCTTTCATCCGCATGACTTTAACTACGCCAGCTTGTGCCATGGGAACTTTTATTGTCGATGAAATCAAAGCCCGCGTCGGCGCTTTAGAAGAAATAAATGCAGTCAATGTGGAATTAGTTTTCGACCCACCCTGGAATCGCTCTATGATCTCAATGCGAGCCAAATTAGAGCTCGGCATAGCGTAGGGAACAGAGCATGCCCGTTCCCTACCGAAAAAACTTGCCAAAGTAAGCGAAATAAGGTTAAATCTGCGCGGTTTTCCGGAAAAACCTCAAAAAAACATGTCTACAAGATTTCGTTATAAATCAATAACTTACATTTTGAAGTGCAGTTTTCTTGAAATTAGCTCACCATTCCTATTAATCAACAGAAAAACAGGACAAAGATAATGAGCACAAACGTCATAATTAGCAAAGAAAATTTGCTCCAAGGTTTGGACAAAGCACTCGCTGATTACAAATTAGCTGCTTTGACCGAAAAAGAGGACAAAGTATTATACGATTACGTTGACAGCAGCAAGGCTATCAAGCTTGACTACCAACCGACCGTATTATCTCCCAAAAAATTCTTTTTCCCGCAAGATGAAACCATTCTGGAATATTCCAGCGATGGCAAGTCTAAAACCAAGATAGAAGCCAAACCAACCGTACTTTTTGGCATTCGTCCTTGCGACCTGAATGGCTTGAAAATTCTAAATGAGGCCTTCGCCGACGATAATGGCGACCCTAACTATCTTGCCAAACTAGAAAAAGCTTTAGTAATCGGCATTGATTGCTGCAAAATCTGCGACAAAAACGCCTTTTGCTTTAAGGTTAAGTCACACTATGCTCGCGGCGGTTATGACGCGATGTTATACGAATTAGACGGTAAATATTTAATCGAAACTGCTAGCGAAAAAGGCAAAAACTTCGTTGCCAAATACTGGAAAACTGAAAGCGCCAAAGGCACCGAAAAGGCTGATTTTGACAAGAAAAAAGAAGCCTCTTTTGGCAAAGAAAAACCGTTTGATAAGCTAGAGCAATTTCCAGAGCTGTTTGCACAAAATAAAAAGCATCCAATTTGGGACAAGGAAGGCGCACGTTGCTTAAGCTGCGGCTCTTGCATTATGGTTTGCCCAACTTGTTATTGCTTCGACATTGAAGACGACTTGGATCTAAACCTAAAAGGCGGCAAGAGGGTCAGAAAATGGGATGCTTGCATGTTAAATTGCTTTGCTACTGTGGCCGGCGGCGAAAATTTCCGTCACAGCGCTACAGCTAGACTTCACCACCGTATCAATCGCAAATTTGATTACCTAATGAAAAAGCATGGCCAAGCAGTTTGCGTCGGTTGCGGCCGCTGCGTTCGAGCTTGTTTAGCTGCTATCAGTCCGAAAACCATCGCCGAAAATATTAGCGGCGAGAAGAAATAGGAGGACAAACATGAGAGAAAAACTAAATTTACAACCCAAAAATGATAAGCTTTATTTGCCAGAAGAAGCTCGCATCGTAAAAGCCAAAAATTTCACAGAAAAAGAAAAATTCTTTGAAGTAGAAATCACAAGCGGCCGCAGTCTGGGACATACGCCAGGACAATTTGTCCAGGTTTTTATTCCCGGTATCGGCGAAGCACCAATTTCGATTTCTTCGGCTCCAGCCACGCATAATCGCTTTGATATGTGCGTCCGCGCTGTTGGCGAAGTAACCAACAAAATCCATACCATGAAAGAAGGCGACAGCTTGCTGTTCCGCGGTCCTTTTGGCCATGGTTTTGACGATAAAATTCTAAGTCGCATGGAAGGTAAGCACTTGATTTTAATCATCGGCGGCCTAGGCTATGCGCCACTTAGATCTTTGATCAATAAAATCGTACCAGATCGCGCTAAATACAAAAAAATTACTCTTTTGTATGGTTGCAAAACACCTGGGGATCGCCTCTATACTGACGAAATCGCTGAACTTTATAAAATTGGTGGCAATCTAGAAATTTTAGAAACCGTCGATCGTGGCGACACCAATTGGAAACACAACGTTGGCGTAATCACAACTTTAATTCCTAAAGTAGAATTCAATCCAGAAGAAACTTTGGCCTTTATTGTCGGCCCGCCAATTATGTACAAGTTCGTCTTAAAATCGCTTTTGGAAAAGAAAATGCCAACGGCCAATATCTTTATCGATTTAGAAAGAAGAATGCGCTGTGGCGTTGGTAAATGCGGTCATTGTCAAATGGAAGGTATTTACGTTTGCCAAGAGGGACCAGTATTTAATTATGCCGAAGTTGAAAAAAATGAGGAGGTACTCTAATGAGTGATACTGCAGCAAAAAAACCGAGAGTTGCGTTTTTCGACTTTGCTTCCTGCGAAGGCTGCCAGCTCTGCGTCATCGATTTAACACCAGAACAATTACTGGATTTATTAAAAGTTATCGACATCGTCGAGTTCCGCGAAGCCATTAGCGAACATTCTGATCAATACGATATCGCTATTATCGAGGGTTCTTTAACGCGCGATTCCGACATTCCGCGTCTACAAAAAATTCGCGATACCGCGAAGCTCTTAATCACCCTGGGCTCTTGTTCTACAATAGGCGGCATCAATGCACTAAAGAACTTCCAAGCCCCGGCTGATTATCAAAAAGCGGTTTATCCGGAAGATTCTAATAAATACGAAAGCGGAAAAGTGCGCGCCATTCATGAAGTTGTTAAAGTGGACGCCTTTATTCCTGGCTGTCCGATCGACACTGGCGAATTCGTGCGCGTTGTGAAAAATCTGCTTTTAGGCAAAAATCTTGGCATTCCGGATTATCCAGTCTGCGTCGAATGCAAGAAAAATGAAAACGTTTGCGTATACGAAAAAGGCTTGCAATGTTTGGGACCTATTGTGAGAGCAGGCTGTAATGCACGTTGCCCCAGCAATGGCGGCTATTGCTTTGGCTGTCGCGGTTTAATCCCTGAAGCCAATGTCAAATCGCAACAAGATATCATGCAAAAATATAAACTTTCATTCGAGCAAATGAAGGAAAAATTCAAATTATTCTTAGAAAGAAGTCCGGAGGTATTCCAAGATGGCAGCAAATAATGTAAAAATTGATGTTCATCACATCACACGCGTAGAAGGACACGGCAATATCAAAGTAGATATTGAAAACGGCGTAATCAAAGAATGTAAACTAGAAGTTGTCGAAGCTCCGCGTTTCTTTGAAGCAATGCTTAAAGGTCGTCCTTATGACGAAGCAGCTCTTATCACTAGCCGTATTTGCGGCATCTGCTCTCTTGGCCATCAAATGGCTTCTATTCAAGCTACGGAAGATGCTTTCGGCATCAAGATTTCCGAGCAAGAAAAATTACTTCGCCGCCTCATGAACTGCGGTGAATACTTCGAAAGCCATGTGTTACACATTTACTTTTTGGCTGTTCCTGACTTCGTTGGCGCCAAATCAGTACTTCCTTTAGCTAGCACACATACAGATGTGGTAGTTCAAGCTCTGAAATTAAAACGCTTGGGACACTACATTGGTGATGTCATTGGCGGCAGATTAATTCACTCTATCGCCACCAACGTCAAAGCTATGACCAAAATTCCAACGGCAGCTATCCTGGAAGATATCATCGCTAAATTAGAAGACGCCAAAGTAGAGCTCAAAAAAGCTATTCCGCTAGTGAAATCTTTGAAGTTACCCAATTTCGAAAGAGAAACCGAGTACATTTCGCTTTACAAAAAAGGCGAATATGCGCTTTTAGAAGGCAATATTTTCTCGAGCGATACGGGCGAGACTTCTTACAAAAACTATCGCGAAATGACCAACGAATATTTAGTTGATCACTCCACCGCACGCCGCGCTAAACATCATCGAGATTCTTTCATGGTCGGCGCTTTGGCTCGCTTCAATAACAGCCATATGTGGTTGTCTGACAGCGCTAAAGAAGTTGCTGCAGAATTAGGCCTTAAAGCTCCTTGCTACAATACTTACATGATCACAGTTGCGCAATTCGTCGAGCTTTTCCACATTGCCGATGATGCTATTCAAGCCGCGAAAGATCTTTTAAATATGACATTAAAACTAGAAGATCGCTCCTTCCCGCTTAAAGCTGGAACAGGCGTTGGCGCTGTTGAAGTACCTCGCGGTATTTTATATCACGAATATACTTACAACGATAAAGGTTTAATGGAAAAAGCCAATTGCATCATTCCAACTGGGCAAAATTTGGATAACATCGAAAACGATTTCCGGGCTCTCTTGCCAACGGTGTTAGACAAATCGAAAGAAGAAATCACTCTTCTCTTGGAAATGATGGTCCGAGCCTACGATCCATGTATTTCCTGCTCAACACATATATTAGACGTAGAATTTGTTTAATATTTAGTGTGAATATTAGAAAAAAGGGAGCTTTGGGCTCCCTTTTTTGTTTAGATAGGAACTGAAGCATTTCTTGGAGGCGGAAATGGACTTTGGCGCTTTGGGGTTGTTTCTTGTGTTGACTCTGTAGAAGCTCTTGTTGATGGCATAAGGATAGCAGGAGCGTTGTAATCAATTGCTTTTAATCTCTCCCATAATTTCTCATCAGCCGCGTTAAATGCAAGCCTATAATCCGTGTTTGCTGTCAGCTTGTCCATTTGTGCAAATATATCCCTAAGCTTACCTTCTGCAACTAAGCTTCCTTGTTTATACTCTAGCAAACATCGCAATAATCCCAATGCCCCAAAAACAGTTGGTCCTTTAGCATCTAATATTTCAATACTTTGCAACACAGTTTTACCGGCTTGCATACAGTCAATTAAACAATCAGCACCGCTAGGGGTTTTTGTTTCTTCATATTCCAAAGATATCAAGGCATCTAAAATATTTCCAATATTTCGCTGCTTTTGACTTAATTGCTGTATTCGCGCTCTACCAAAAAAACCAGGACAACATACCCCAAGCTTTTTTTGTTCCAAAGATATCAATTCCTCACTAAGTAATCGCACAAACTCTTTATTCTTATCTCGAAGTGTTTCCTCAACAACATTAGTCACTGAATTAGTCGTGGAGGAAGAGGAAGAAGACGATGGTTGTGGAGTAGAAACCACCGAGCTTGGTGCTGCAGCAAGGATTGTTTGAGGCGATGTTGACGGAGGAGTACTTGGAACTGGTGTTGGCGTAAACACCGCACTTGCTGCAGGAGCAGAGCTTGAACTACCACCGCTAGGGCTAGGTGTTTGAGAATTTGCAATTTTCGGCTGGGGCTTTGTATACAAACAAGCAGGCACTAGAATATCAACATAACCCGACCTGCTGTTCTCATCAACTTTTGCTGCAGCAAAAATATCGTGCGGCAACGTATTAAGCGCTTTAGTAAATGCCCCAGCCGTCTGGCTAATGCTATTTTGTGGAGTAGTTTTGAAGCTCACTCGGTAGTTGCCTTTTTCCGCAACACAGGAATCTAGGGCTTGACAAAGAACCCCAAGACCTTGCACAGCTGGATCTTCCTGTTTCTTTGGTTGTTTTTTGGGCACAAGAGGCGTGGCTTCTGAAGATCCTTTCTGTTCCGTCGTGCTGAGCTCTCTTCTAAAAGTCGTCAAAAATTTTTCATTACCAAAAAAGTCCATTAACCAATTCATAGCTTCTTTCTGGCTAGCAGAGTCTACTATCGTTGTACTTTTTGTCGACGTTTTTGTTGTAAGCATTGTGGATTCTCCGCTATTTTGATGTTTGAATGTTTTTAATAACTAAACTCGCTTATGTCATACTATTTTTTAGCTAACAAACAAGATTTTTCTGAGTTAGCCTCAGCCGGCAATACCTTCTTCGCTGCTGTAATAAATTTTTGTAATTCAGTGCTTAGATTTTGTTCTTGGAGACGGTTTATAACTCTTTCTGCAGCAGAAATTCTTCCTGTTAAATTAATATGCTGTAATCCTAAAACATATTTCTCAATCTCTCCGCGCATGCTTTCTGAAGAACTAGCATTAACTACGTTATTATTAAAAATTATCTGATAAACACCAAGCTCTAATAGCACATCGCCCAAAGGTCTTGAGGCTTCTGTTTGTCGATCAGTAGAAGGTTTCATCCAAAAGCATAAACAACAACGTTGCTTTATTTTAGATAATTCTTGCTTTGCAAGCATGGCTGCTGTTGCAATATCAACTACTGTTTTTTGTTCTGCGGCCAATGTTGTTCTAAGCATAAGAAACAGTATACCAATTAATTCTTAACACAATCTGAAAACCATAAATTAGTCACCAGAACCTGATTTTAATTCTCAACCAATTGATTTATAACGATATCGTGTAGACATGTTTGCGGATTATGTCGCACTCTCGGCAAAGCGTGCCAAAAGATCGGCTTGATGTTCGCGAGCTAAAACTTCAATAACAGGCATTAAATTGCCGTCAATAATATCGCTCAGATGATACAACGTCAGATTAACACGGTGATCTGTCATGCGACCTTGTGGAAAGTTGTAAGTGCGGATTTTTTCAGATCGATCTCCCGTTCCAACTAAACTACGCCTGGTTTCTTCTTCTGTACGCCGCTGTTTTTCTTGTTCCGCTGCTAAAATTTTGGCTTGCACAACAGCCAAAGCCTTCGCTCTATTTTGATGTTGCGACCGCTCGTCCTGGCACTCCACAACAACGCCCGTTGGCAAATGCGTAATGCGCACGGCTGAATTAGTAACATTAACATGCTGGCCGCCAGCTCCAGAGCTGCGATAAGTGTCGATGCGTAAATCAGCTGGATTAATTGCAATTGATTCGATAGCGTCTACTTCTGGAAAAACAGCTACTGTACAAGTCGAAGTATGCACTCTGCCTTGCGCTTCTGTCTCGGGAACGCGCTGCACGCGATGTACGCCCGATTCGAATTTCAAACGCGAATAAACATCTTTGCCGATAATGCGGCTTATAATTTCACGAAAACCGCCTTTTTCACCTTCACTAGAATTTAAAACTTCTACGCGCCAGCCCATATTTTCAGCAAATCGGCTGTACATGCGAAAAAGATCGCCAGCAAAAATAGCAGCTTCGTCGCCACCCGCGCCAGCGCGAATTTCTAAGAAAACATTGCGTTTATCATTGGGATCTTGCGGCAAAAGTAGAGTTTGAACTTCTGCTTCTAAAATTTCTTTATTTTTACTCAGCGAAGTTAACTCTTCTTCCGCTAATTTACGCATTTCAACATCATTATCATTGAGCATAGCCTGCATGGCTTCGGTATCGGCCAGAATTTTTTCATGCTGGCGATATTTTTCAACCAGTTCTTCAGATGCAGCATATTCCTTCGCTAGCTCGCGAAAGCGATCTTGATTATTCATCACTTCCGGGTCAGCCAAAAGAGAGGCAATTTCTTGATGTCGCTTTTCTAAAGTTTTTAATTTTTGTCGAATAGATTCTTGCATAAATTCTTTCTATGTATCAAATTAGGAAGCGCGTATAATACCATTTTTTTAATGACTTAGTTAAAAAATAGATTTAAAAATGCAACTTATTGATTTTAAAGGAAATCATATAGACATGTTTTTTGCCTGTGTACACGCCAAATTTTTGTTAAATGTTCATAGCATCAGGATAAATTGGATATTTTTTGTTTCGTCATCCCGCGGCTCGACCGCGGGATCCAGCCTAAACAGTGCATTTCTAGATTCCGCGATCAAGTCGCGGAATGACGAGTATTATATTTTCCCTCAAGTTTTATGCCTACCCAAAGTTTGTCGTGTACCAAGGTTTTTAAGCTGGCGACCAATTATTTACTCTCTACTTATTTTGGGATGTGTTGCAATCTCTGCTTGCAGCTCCTTACAAACCACTACCTACCAGCAAAACTACCACTATCTTAGCTGGCAAGAACGCTTACACCAACTGAAAAATATAAACTCTTGGAATATAACAGGAGCGATTAGTGTTCAACACGGCAATGACGTTGATACGGCTCACTACACATGGCTACAGAAAAAAGATTCTTATGCGCTTACGCTAAGCGGACCGCTTAATTTAGGCTCGATATATATAAACGGCAACAGCCAAGAAGTTACGTTGATTAAATCGCAAAAAGAAAAATATAGTGCCAAAACACCAGAAGAATTACTGCAAAAAACCCTTGGCTGGTCGCTGCCCATAAGTGGTTTAGCGTATTGGATCAAGGGCATGCCATCTCCTAAAACGCCTTACTCACTTAAACTCGATAGCTTTAATCACCTCGCCTACCTCAAACAACAAGGCTGGTCGATTCAATACCAAGATTTCATGGTTCAAAATGGCGTAGATTTGCCGCGTAAGATAGCACTACAAAAGGCGGGTCTTAGGATTAAGATTGTTGTGAAATAGCTGTAGGTTCTAATATTTTGCAATTTTTGGTTCCAAAAAGTGTATATTTTTAACACTTTTTCGTTCCTAAAAGTGTAAGCTCTCATCTTTTCATGGCTATTTTATATCCTATTGCAAAATGGACGCGTCTGTTTTGCATTGCACTATAAAATAGCCAACAAATCTACAGCTGCTGCCCACCCATGCTCTGAATAATTTTATCGATTTCCGGAGTAGTATTTATTACAGTGATTTTTATCTTGGGATGTGCATTTTGAAACACGCGAAAAATCTCATCAGTAAAAGCCCGGCCAATTTCTTGAATACCATCAAAATCTAAAACTACTTCCGCAAAATTTTCGAAGCGAGCAAGTAACCTCTTGGCTTGCGAACGCGATATAAGTTGTTCTTCGCCATACTGCATTAAACGCACAGCAACCACAGTGCGAGAAAATCTGTATTCATCGTCGGTGTATTGGTCAAACACTTCTTTGCTAGTATGCGTAGCATCAACGCCTATGTTTAAGACAATTGTTGTACCTAGAACATTCTTTTCTTCTGACTCGTTGGATACCAACAAACCATCCGCGCCTACTCTTCTGGCGCAGCTGTAGCTTAACTTGCCCGAAGCCAGGAAAAACTTATCAAACATTTTGGAAGTGAAGAATATTCCTTCGCCCGTATGATCTTTGGGATCAGTGGTTAACTTACCTTTGGATAACTCTAAAAGCGCTTGATGCGGGTCGTCCAAATTGCATTCTTTGCGTATTTTTTCAAAAATTCCAACACCAGAATCTTTTATGCCAATTTCAATTCGACGTGCATTGCGACTCACCGTTATTTGACAGTCTTTACTATCCGAATGGTCTATTACGTTATTAACTAGTTCTGTAACACCATAGAGACAAATATCTAGCACATTTTCTTTAACACCATTCAGTAATGGCCGAATCTTCTGCTGCCAAACTTGATATTCTTCTGTATCTTTTGTGATAGGAAAACTAAATTTTTCTTGAACCAAATCGCGAAGAGTATAGCGACAGGCTTTGGTTTTCCCCGTAGTCTCTAGCAAACCCTGCTGCACAAGCTTGTCTAAATAACGATTCGCTGTAACTCTAGAAACTCCAAAATTCGAAGCTGTAAGGGTCGCTATATCGCTAGGATGCTCTTCTACTTCTCGCAAAATAAAGTCTTTAATAATTACCTTGTCATGCCTTTTTTGTTGCATACTTAACCCCTATACAAAAGTTATTGTAACATATAATAACAATAATTGTAATGTTTATTAAATTTATTGTAAACAAGAAGTGCGCGGAAGGTAGGTTGGGGCAAAAACGAGCGTAGCGAGTTGGACCCAACAAATTCAGTTGGGTTCGCGCTACGCGCTTAACCCAACCTACACTTAAAAATATAACCCATTGATTTATAAAGAAAACATATGGACATGTTTTTTTGTTTTTATGCTAAGATTTACTTAAGAAAGATAGGCTATACTGACTACACTGTAGAATTTTTAATAATTCTGTGTAGACTACCCGACTTTCAAATAAATTTATTTCGGAGGCAATATGACTTTCCAGTTATTTACTAATAAGCCAGCTAAAGCAAAACTTTCTGACCAAAACGCTGAAAAAGTTGCATGGACAGGATCACAAAGCACACCCCCTTACAACTACGGCACTTGCACCATCTCTAGCGAAATGCCAAAATTATCCCCTCCACAAAAACCATCTTCAACTCAATCAACAAGTAAACCTGGAAGCCACTTCTAACTTATCTACACTAACAAAAAACCCTCCGAGCGGAGGGTTTCTCTGTTTATAGAACAATACAGCAATAACGCTAGACAGCGCCGCCAACTCTGATCACTGACATAGAGTTAGTGCCGCCATGCACGCCTTCATGTGGGCCTTTGGTAACTATAACCAAGTCGCCATCGTTGACAAAGCCGCGTTGCCTAAGCTCTAAAATAGCCGAGCGTTTTACTTCACTACTCGTACCATGTTTGGTCACATCAAAGTAGATCGGATAAACGTTGCTATAAAGCGCCATTTGACCCAAAGTGTGAGGATGACGACTCAAGCCGTAGATCGGTATTGTAGATGGCACACGCGACATCCAAAGTGGCGTAGAACCAGATTCAGTCAAGGTTATAATCGCTTTAATGTCTAAATGATTCGCTGTATACATAGTTGCCATAGACAAAGCTTCGTCAACACGATTGAAGGTGCATGCAAGACGAAGATTAGAAGTTAATGCCGCTGGCTGCTTTTCTGCCGCAACACAAACGCGATGCATAGTTTTTACAACAACAATTGGATAGTTTCCCGAAGCAGTTTCCGCCGAAAGCATTACTGCATCAGTATTATCCAAAACTGCGTTAGCAACATCAGACACTTCCGCACGCGTTGGCACTTGGCTAGTAATCATCGACTCCATCATTTGCGTTGCTGTAATGACAGGACGGTTCAAAGCACGAGCCCTAGAAATCATCAACTTTTGTGCAGCCGGAACTTCAGCATCGCCGATTTCCACTGCCAAATCTCCACGTGCCACCATAATGCCATCAGAAGCTTGGATGATTTTATCTAAAGTTTCTGGAACTATGGCTTCTAATCTCTCTATTTTGGCAACAACTCCAGCTTTTCCACCAGCTTTAGAGATAAGCTCTTTAGTTTCTAAAACATCTTCAGCACTACGCACAAAAGAAATAGCAATGTAGTCCGCGCCGATTGCCACTGCCGTTTTAAGATCTTCACGGTCTTTGTCAGTCAAGGCCCCTGCAGACAACCCTCCGCCTTGGCGATTAATTCCCTTGTTATTGGAAAGAATTCCGCCTACTTTGACACGACAGAAAATCTTATTGCCCTCAATCTTCAAAACCGTCAAAACTATACGACCATCATCGAGTAATAACACATCATCAGCTGTAACGTCTCTTGGCAGTTCTTTATAGTCGATACCAACAGCTTTTTCATCTCCAGCATCTTTAGCTAAATCTGCGTCTAAAATGAATTGCACACCTTCGGCTAGTTCAACTTTACCGCTCTTGAAACGCGCCACACGAATTTTGGGACCTTGCAAATCAGCCAAAATACCAACTATATGCCCCTGCTCTTCCGCAGCGGTCCGCACCATATCGACACGTCTTCTATGATCTTCGGGAGATCCATGCGAAAAGTTTAAGCGTACTACATTGGCGCCAGCGGCTATAAGACCGCGCAGTACTTCTAAATTATCAGTGGATGGTCCTAATGTTGTTACTATTTTAGTGCGTCTAATCGAAGGCGTTATCATCATTATTTTGCTCTCTCTTCTAAAATGGCTACAGCTGGCAATTTATCACCTTGTAAAAATTCAAGGAAAGCACCGCCACCAGTGGAAATATAAGAAATCTTATCGGCTACTTTAAATTTATCGATAGCTGCGAGTGTGTCGCCGCCACCAGCAATAGAAAATGCTCCGCTTTTAGCTATAGCTTCAGTTATGGCTTTGGTTCCAGCAGCAAATTGATCCATCTCGAAAACGCCAACTGGACCGTTCCAAACAATAGTTTTAGCTTTAGCAATAATTTCAGCTAATTTTTTACTGGTTTCAGGTCCAATATCGAGAATCATTTCATCCGCAGCGATTTCATTAACTTTTTTCACTGTGGCTACAGCTGTTTCCGACATTTCTTTAGCAACTACAACGTCCGTTGGAATAGGAATTTCAGCTCCGCGCTGTTTGGCTAACGCAAGTAGTTCTTTAGCTTTGGGAATAAAATCCGCTTCGCAAAGAGATTTGCCAACGTTATAACCAGCTGCTGCAATGAAAGTATTGGCAATACCGCCGCCAACTATGAGCTGATCAACTTTATTCAACAAGGTTTCCAAAACTTGAACTTTAGTTGAAACCTTAGAACCGCCAACGATAGCTAAAAGCGGATGTTCAGGCTTTTCCAAAGCCTTGCCCAATGCTTCTAGTTCGGCAACCAAAAGCGGTCCCGCACAAGCAATTTTGGCGTATTTAGACACACCATGCGTAGAAGCTTCAGCTCGATGTGCTGTTGCAAAAGCGTCCATGACAAAAACATCTGCCAAATTAGCCATCTTTTGCGCTAATTCGTCATTGTTTTTCTTTTCGCCTTTATTGAATCTAACATTTTCACAAAGAACAACTTCGCCAGGGTTTATTGAAACGCCATCTAGCCAATTGGTTTCAAAACGCACTGGTTTACCTAAAAGTTCGGACATGCGCTTGGCAATTGGCTCTAAACTAAATTTAGCTTCGACTAGACCTTCGGTTGGCTTACCCAAATGCGACAGAACTATCACCGCGGCACCGGCAGCTAAAGCTTGTTGCAAAGCTGGCACAGAAGCGCGAATACGCGTGTCTTCCGTGATCTTGCCATCTTTCATAGGAACGTTTAAATCTTGACGGATTAAAACGCGCTTGCCTTTAAGGTCGATATCGACCATTTTTTTGACTGCTGTCATAAAACCTCTCGTGTTTATTTAAGTACAGACGCGATTAATCGCGTCTCTACAATTATTTCGCCAACATCAGAGCCTTAGTTGTATCTAACATGCGTGAGGAAAAGCCCCATTCGTTGTCATACCAAGCCAACACTTTAACTGTTGTTCCAATCACTTTGGTTTGTGTCGATTCAAATGTCGAAGAAACTGCAGTGTGATTGAAATCAATAGAAACAAGCGGTTCAGCATTGTAAGCTAAAATGCCTTTCAATTCGCCTTCAGACGCTTCTTTCATAATTTTATTAATTTCATCTTTGCTGGTTGCACGAGCTGCCTGGAAAGTTAAATCGACCAAAGATACATTAATTGTTGGCACGCGAATCGCGAAACCATCTAACTTGCCATTTAGTTCTGGTAAGACGATTCCTACAGCTGCAGCTGCGCCAGTTTTAGTTGGAATCATAGAATGCGTAGCGGAACGAGCACGACGCAAATCTTTATGATAAGTATCAATCAAAACTTGGTCGTTAGTATAAGAGTGAATTGTTGTCATTAAGCCGCTAACAATACCAATTTTGTCATTTATAACTTTGGCAACTGGAGCCAAGCAATTCGTGGTACAAGAAGCGTTAGAAATAACAGTGTCGCTGGCTTTTAAAATCTTGTGGTTCACGCCATAAACAATAGTAGCGTCAACTGCTTCACCTGGAGCTGAAATAATAACTTTTTTAGCACCGGCTTTAATGTGCACAGAAGCTTTTTCTTTGCTAGTAAATTTACCAGTACATTCATGTACAACATCCACTCCAAGATCTTTCCAAGGCAATTTGCTTGGATCTTTTTCGGCAAAGACGCGAATTTTATCGCCGTTTACCACTAAATAGTCGCCGTCAATGCTGACTGTGCCTGGAAATTTACCGTGCACTGTATCGTATTTAGTTAAATGTTCATTGATTTTAGCATCACCTAAATCGTTGATAGCTACAACTTTTATGTCTTTGTTGTAACCTTCTTCGTAGATAGCACGTAGAATACAACGACCAATGCGGCCGTAACCGTTAATTGCTATGTTGATAGCCATGATTTACCTCGTTTAAAATTAAATTAATGATAAATTATAGATTTAATTATGAATTATAAATTATGAATTATGAATGAAGAGAAAATTTATTAACTCATTCATATTACGCCCCAGCCTTAAGAGTCAACTCATTGATTTTTAAGCAAATATTATACACATGTTTTTTGTATCATTAAGGACACAGGGTGAATTTTTTCATTAACTCATAATTCATCATTCATAATTCCAATGCCCCCAAAATAATTCGCGCGATATTCTGCTCCGTAAAGCCCAAAAGTGCAAATATTTCTTGCTGCGGAGCTGATTCTCCAAAACGGTCAATTCCTAAGATCTTCCCCTCTAATCCAACGTATTTGTACCAAAAATCGCTAGAACCAGCTTCTATGGCTAATCTCTTGGTGATTTTTTTAGGCAGAACGCTTTCTTGATATAAGCTATCTTGCTTGGAAAAAGTATCTGTCGATGGCATGGAAACTAGACGAACTTTTTTACCCAATGCCCGTACTTGCTTGACAGCAGCAGCGGCCACAGCAACTTCTGAGCCAGTTGCAATTACGATACAATCTGGCGTTCCGGCACAGTCTAACAAAACATATCCACCTTTTTTAATATTCAGCAACATTTCGGCTGAATATTTTTGCTGCGGAAGTTTTTGCCGCGTCAAGGCCAATGCCGTTGGTCCATTAATTCTTTCTATCGCTACTTCCCAAGCTATTGCCGTTTCTATCGAGTCGCATGGACGCCATAAAGATAGATTGGGCGTGCCTCGCAGCATATTTAAATGTTCAATCGGTTGATGCGTCGGACCATCTTCGCCTACGCCAATGGAATCGTGCGTAAAAACGTAAATACTGCGAATTTGCATCAAAGCAGCCATGCGAATGGCACTATGCGCATAGTTGCAAAAAACCAAAAAAGTTCCGCCATAAGGAATAAATCCGCCATAGAGAGAAATACCATTCATCATGGCTAACATACCAAATTCGCGTATGCCATAATGAATGTAGTTACCATCTGGATTATTACTCGTAATATCGCGCGATCCCTTCCAATCGGTAAGGTTAGATGGCGTAAGATCAGCTGATCCACCTAAAAGTTCCGGCAATAAAGGACCGAAAAAATCTAAACATTTTTGTGAAGATTGACGTGTAGCTAAATCTTTTGGTTCTGAGTTAATTTTAACAATAAAGGCTTGTATTTTTTCCTGCCAATTTGGCGGCAGGGTTTTATCAATGCGTCGCAAAAATTCTTTAGCTAAATCTGGATAAGCTTTTTCATATTGCGAAAATAAATCACGCCAATCCGCTTCCAGCTTATCTCCACGCGCTTTGGCGTCATAAGCCGCATAAATTTCTTTAGGAATCACAAAAGGCTCATATGGCCAATTTAAATGTTCGCGCGTAGCTTTTATTTCTGCATCGCCCAAAGGATTTCCATGACAATTATGAGTCCCACAAATATTTGGCGTACCAAAACCAATTACCGTTTTACAAGCAATTAGGCTTGGCTTGTCATTGACGCTTTGCGCTTCGCTAATCGCTTCTCGAATTGCCGACGCATCGTGTCCATCCACTTCAATAACATGCCAACCATAAGCTAAAAAGCGCTGTTTCGTGTTATCCGTGAACCAGCCTTCGATGTGTCCATCAATAGAAATTCCATTGTTATCCCAAAATGCAATAAGCTTGCCCAGTCTATGCGTTCCGGCAAAAGAGCAAACTTCATGCGAAAGTCCTTCCATAAGACAGCCATCGCCACAAAAAACATAAGTAAAATGGTCAACAATGTTAAAGCTAGGGCGATTAAAGGTAGCCGCCAAAGTTTTCTCAGCTAAGGCCATACCAACTGCGTTAGCCAAACCTTGCGCTAACGGGCCTGTGGTGGTTTCAATACCAGAAGTCAAACCATATTCCGGGTGACCAGGAGTCTTAGAATGCAGCTGACGAAAACGTTTTAATTCTTCAATTCCTAAAGCATAACCAGTAAGATGCAAGAGCGAATAATGCAGCATAGAACCATGGCCATTGGATAAAATAAAACGATCACGATTAGACCAATTTGGATTTAGCGGATTATGATGCAAAAATTCGGTCCAAAGCACAGCAGCTATATCTGCCATGCCAAGCGGCATACCTGGATGCCCAGAATTTGCCTTCTGTATAGCATCCATACTTAAAAATCGAATAGCATTTGCTAGTTCACGTGTTGTTGTCATAGTAAAATTACTCGCCCAATATCTTCTTAATCACATACTTCGGCCGACGGCGCACTTCTTGGTAAATGCGCCCAATGTATTCGCCAGTTATACCAAGTCCCATCAATAAAATTCCAATTAAAAAGAACAAAATAGCGAACAAAGTAAAAACACCTTCTACTTCTGGACCAACAAAGATGCGACGTAACAATAGAAAAATAAAAAAAAGAAAACTTAATATGGAAATACCGAAGCCAAATAAAGTAAAAATTTGCAGCGGTAAAAGCGAATAACCGGCCATTATGTCAAATGACAAGCGAACCAAATCAAAAAGATGATATTTAGACTCCCCGCTATGTCTAGCAGCATGCTCAACAGCCACTTCTGTAGGCTTTGAGGCATAGCTATAAGCTAAAGCCGGAATAAAAACAGCAGCTCCTTGCGCAGAAAGCATAATATCTACTAATTCGCGGTTATAAGCTCTAAGCATGCAACCTTCATCTGTCATATGGATATTGGTAACACGAGCGCGCAATTTATTGATGAGGCGTGAAGCATAGCGTCTAAAAAAACTATCTTGTCTATCTAGGCGATAACCTCCAACGCAATCGTAACCTTTATCGATTAAATCTAAAAGCTTTGGAATTTCTTCGGGGGGATTTTGTAAATCGGCGTCTAGAGTTACTACCGCTTTGCCACTAGATTCCTCAAAACCCGCCATAACCGCTTTATGCTGGCCAAAATTGCGCTGAAAATCAACCACGCGAATTTTATCTGGGTGCGCTTTATAAGCCTTGGTCAAAACCGCCATGGATTTATCTTTGCTACCATCGTTAACAAAAATTACTTCGTAAGATTTGTCCAAACCGTCCATTGTTTTTAAGAGACGACCGAGCAATAGATCTATATTGCCTTCTTCGTTGTAAATAGGAACAACTATGCTTACATCTACAACTTTACTTGATGTTTTTTTGTTCATTTTTAACCCTTAAAAATTTTACGCATAGCAGTAACTACGCGATCTTGATCGGCAAAAGTCATGTCTGGGAAAAGTGGCAATGAGACAATGCGATCCGAAATTATTTCTGCATTCGAAAAATCACCACGTTTATAACCGTAAGTTTTTTGATAAAAGCTATATAAATGCACTGCTTCATAATGCAAACCCGTACCAATATTCTGTTCCTTCATCTTTTGCATAAACTCATCGCGCGTTATTTTAGCCTTTTCAATGTTGATCAAAGGCGCATAAATATACCAAGAATTACGCGAGGAATAATCTGGATTTTGCGGCAACATTAACTCTTCCCAACCAGCAAACAATTCATTGTAGCGAAGAGCTAATTTAGTACGCTTGGCAATGAATTCTTCTAGGTGCGCCAGTTGGTGAATTCCGAGCGCCGCCTGTATATCCATCATGTTATATTTATAGCCAGCAGCAATAACATCGTAATGCTGGCTACCTTCTTTGGCGTTTCTATTCCAAGCCTCTCGATCAATGCCGTGAAAACGCATAACGCTTATAAACTTAGCCATATTAGCATCGCTAGTCGTAACAGCGCCGCCCTCCCCTGATGTCATAACTTTATTGGGATGAAAGCTAAAAACTTGCGTATCACCAAAGCTGCCAATAATCTTATCTTTATAAAAAGAACCAACTGCATGCGCCGCATCTTCAATAACACGTAAATTATATTTCTTGGCTAGGGCATAAACAGCGTCTAAATCGACCGGCACGCCCGCGAAGTGCACTGGCAAAATGGCTTTGGTTTTAGCGGTGATGGCTTTTTCTACTTTGCGTATATCTATGTTACGCGTTTCTAATTCGACATCGACAAAAACAGGCTTAGCACCAGCTTGTACAATAGTATTGGCGCTAGCTGCAAAAGTTATAGATGTTGTGATTACTTCATCGCCTGGTTGAAAATTTAAACTTTGCAAAGCAAGCTGCAAACCAGCCGTCGCCGAAGTTAAAACCAAAGTATTAGAAACTTCTTTCTTGAAATATTTAGCCAAATCACTTTCAAAACGTTTAACTCTTGGGCCGGTGGCCAACCAACCCGAACGCAAACATTCAACAACTTCATCTATTGTCGCTTGATCTATACAAGGTTTCGAAAAAGGTAAAAATTGTTCGCTCATTTTTATCAGACCTCGATTTTAAAATATAACCCATTGATTTATAAAGAAAACATGTAGACATGTTTTATAGTAATTATGAATTATAAATTATGGATAATGAATTGAGGAATCATTCAAAATTACACCATACAAATTTATCATTCATAATTCATAATTTATAATTATTCCAATGCCTGTTCCAAATCCGCAATAATATCACGCTGATCTTCTAAACCAGCCGAGATACGAATGGTTTTTTTGGAAAAACGGCAACGCTGTAAATCTTCGTCCGTATAAGACCTATGTGTCATAAGCGCCGGGATTTCAATTAAAGTTTCCGCATCTCCCAAGCTCACCGCAATCTTGGCCATTTCCATGCTTTCCACACATTTGCGTGCCACATTTTCATCGCCATGCAACTCAAAACTAACAATACCGCCAAAACCTTGCATTTGTTTCTTCGCAATTTCGTGTCCACGATGGCTTTCCAAACCAGGATAGAGCACGCGCGAAACCTTAGGATGTTTTAAAAGAAATTGGACAATAGCAGCGGCATTTTCAGCATGTTTTTGCATGCGTAAACCTAAAGTTTTTATGCCACGCAAAATGAGCCATGCATTAAATGGACTTATCACTCCGCCCAATTCGCACATATAGCCAAATTTCAATTCTGGCAAATAAGACTCTTCTTTTGCTACAACAATGCCACCTAAAGCATCACCATGTCCGCAAAGATATTTAGTTGCACTATGTAAAACTATGTCAGCGCCCAACTCTAATGGCCTCTGCCAAAATGGCGTGGCAAAAGTGTTATCTATAACAACTTTAGCACCCAAAGATTTTGTAATCTCCGTTAAGCCCGCTATATCAATAATCTCAACTGATGGATTAGTTGGTGTTTCTAGATAAATAACTTTTGTGTTTGGCGCCAACGCTCGCTTGACATTCGCCAAATCTGTCATATCGACAAAATCAGCTTCTATGCCAAATCTAGGCAATAAAGTTTTAATGGCCGAAAAAGCTGAACCATACAAATTATCATGCGCTAAAATACGCTCGCCGCCTTTCAACAAAGACAGCAAGGTGCTGATAATAGCCGCCATACCAGAGGCAAAAGCTACGCCTCCAGCACCGCCTTCTAAAGCAGCCACACGTCTTTCCAGCAAATTAATAGTTGGGTTACCACCTCGCGTGTACACATAAGCTTGACGCTTAAAACTAAAAATATCGTCGGCCTGCTGAATATCATCGAAGGTAAAAGTCGACGTCATATAAATAGGCGCAGCCAAAGATTGATTCTGATCCTTTTCTTCACCAGCATGAATGGCCAAAGTTGCGAAATTAGCTTGTTTTTTTGACATAAATCCTCTCTCTTTAAATAATAGAGGGCATTATACCAATTTGATGGGTAAAAGGTAGTTTTGCTAATTGCCCTAATTTAAAGACAAATAACAAATACAATACGTATAGTTGACCTATACGTCAATTACGCGTATTATATACCCAATGAAACACATTCAGCAATACATAGAACAATTCCATTTGTTATTTCTAGATAACTTAGGAAGAAAGCTAGATAGACGCCTTTATGCTTTGAAGGGCGGCTGCAATTTACGTTTTTATTTCAAAAGCATGCGTTACTCCGAAGATATTGATTTGGACGTATATAAAATACGCAAAGATACACTTTGGAAAAATGTACAAAGTATCCTAGAATCAAAAAGCCTTAATACTAATCTGCTGGCTCGCAACATTAAGATCGAAAATATAAGCTACCCAAAACAAACAGAAATAACACAAAGGTGGAAAGTAGCTCTAACAGCCACTTCTTCTGGAAAGAATAACGCTTTGCACACAAAAATAGAATTTTCACGCCGAGGTTTAAATGGTGTAGTGTTATTTGAGCCAATCGATACATTAATATCAGGACAATATCAATTACCACCGATAATAACTTGTCATTATGATAAAGCGACCGCCATTGCGCAGAAAATTATAGCCTTAGCAGAACGTAAATTAACGCAAACACGGGACGTTTTTGACCTCTACTTATTACTTGGTAGCAGTAACGAATTGCCAAAAATAATAGCTTCCCAAGAAACATTTTTACAAGCTCAAAAAAATCTTTCTAGCTTAAGTTTCCAAGATTTTCAAAGTCAAGTAGTAGCATTCTTAACTGAAGAATATCAAAACCAATATTCAAACCCAGAAGTTTGGCAGCTTATTGTAAATAATGTAGGTCAAGCGCTAGCAAGAGGTGCTTAATGGAAGCGAGCGCAGTATTATCGAAAATCAAAGCTCTGAAAATCGCAATTTTCCAAACACGAGATATTTCGGTGGCCTTAGACATCTCTATAACCACCGCAAGCCAAGCTTTAAGACGTTTAGAAAAATTCGGACACACTATACGTTTGCAACGCGGGCTTTGGGCACTTCCAGAAAAAGTTGAACCACTTATGCTGCCAGAATATTTAACCGCGCCTTACGCTTGTTATGTTTCACTCCAAAGCGCACTGTACCATCACGGTATGATTGAGCAAATTCCAGAAGTTATTTATGCCGTAACTTTAATGCGAACTAAAAAATTCAAAACCCAATTTGCAACTGTCTCTGCACATCACATACCACCTAGCTTTTTTGGCGGGTTTATATCTGTCGGAACAAATAATATAAAAATCGCTACGCCAGAAAAGGCACTACTAGATTTCTTTTATTTATCAACAGCAAAAAGTCGCTTATTTACTAGGCTACCAGAGTTAGAAATCCCCCAAAATTTCGATGTAACACTTTGTAAAAAATGGATAAAAGCAATACCCACGCTACAACGTCGCAGCTTAGTAGAAAAAAAGTTTTTGGAGTTAAACCTTGGATAAAAAACATTTTACAGCAACTGTTTATATCGTTTCTGACGCAAAAGTTCTCTTACTGGAGCACAAAAAAATGGCTTCATGGCTGCCGCCAGGCGGACATGTTGAAGAAAATGAACTTCCAAGTGAAGCCGCCTTAAGAGAAGTAATGGAAGAAACCGGTCTGCAAGTAGAACTAATCACCAGCAAGAGCTTTCAGGAAGAGAAGCATTATCTTGAAGTAAACGATCCGAGAACGTCACTAATCCCTTGCCCTTGGCGATTTTTGCTCGAAGAAATCTCCCAAAACCACTACCACATTGACTTTATCTACCTTGCAAAAATCATCAACAATAAAATCAAAAACAACGAAGGTCACAATCTGCAATGGTTTAGCATTCTAGACCTAGAAAAAAACCAAAATATATTTCCAAATGTGAAATATTATGGAATTAAGGCTATTCAGGAATTCTGCAGTCAATAAACTTTACATTCACTTAGCCATTTTCAAGATACAAACTTTATACCAATCACAACCAGCGCAGGTTTCAGTAAATTTTTCTAAAGTAACACGTTCTAAAATTCTCTGCTTAATTTCTTTCCAAGTTACAACCTGGTCTATTCTCAAATTTAGCACTTGCGAATGCTTAGCATCTAAGCTTGCAACTTTTTCTTGAGAAGCACATAGACCATTACTTTGTAAATTGGGGCAAGCAGCGCACATAGCATCTTCCGTTGCTTTGGGGGTTATAGTTATAGGAGTATCTTCACCAATTTTAGAATTTAAAAAATTTACAAGAAGGCTTAAGTTAGCGATAAACTCTGGCGAATATCCTTTGCCTTGGAAACAAAAAATACATAAAAAATGGTGAGGACGTAGTTTCACTTTTTCCAAAATCTTGGTACCAATAATGAAAGAATAACAACTTTAAAAGAATCAACCAGCACAAACGGCTTTATACCAAATAAAAATGCTTTATGAAAACCAATGTAAATAGCAAGTACGAAGTAACCGCTGGTAAACAACACAGCTGTAGAACATAACGCAGCCAAACAGCAAGTAAGAAAATTACGAGCAAATCCACTCTCCGCCAGATATCCAGCTAAAGCAGCTGCTGGTAAAAAGCCTAGAAGATAACCACCAGTTGGTCCTAAAAGAGTATGGATTCCAAAGGAAAAATTCGCAAAAACTGGCGCACCTAAAGCACCAGCTAGCAAATAAGTTAAAACTGCCGAAGCGCCAATTCTAGCTCCAAAAGCTAATCCAATTAATACAACAGTTGCGCCTTGAAAGGTTAACGGAACTGGCTGCAAAGGTATGCTAAGTTGCGCTGAAACAGCGATAACCAACATGCCGATAAGCGTAAGCGTAGTTTGTCGCACTAAATTACTGTGATTCACCAAAATGGCATTTTGCAGTTTATTGACCATAACGTTTTCTCCTGGATATTTTTAAAATCACTCAAATTCGTTTAAACTTAAGAAATTCTACAATTCGAAACCACGGATTTTAACACTTATGCACCCAAATACTCTAGATTTTTCCGAAGCACGCGTTTTAGTTGTTGGCGATATAATGCTTGACAGCTATTGGTTTGGCAACACTTCACGCATCTCACCCGAAGCTGCCGTACCGATTGTACATGTTCGCCAAACCGAAAACCGCCCAGGTGGAGCCGCCAATGTTGCGCTTAATATTAGTTCATTAGGCAGCCAAGTTACTTTACTCGGCTTTACGGGCAACGACAGCGAATCTGAAAAATTAGAAACGGCACTGGAAGAAGCCAATGTTAATTGCGCTTTTTTAGATGTTCCGAACCTTCCAACCATCAACAAAATCCGCATCATAAGCCGTAATCAGCAAATGCTGCGTTTAGATTTTGAAGAAAAATTTCATGCTGAAAATGTCGATTTAACTCGTCTTTTAGAGCTTTATGAAGAGCTTTTACCCAACGTAGACGTAGTGATTTTGTCTGATTATGCTAAAGGCACCCTGAATATCGGCCAAGATTTAATTAATCTGGCGAATGCTTATAAAATTCCAGTTCTAATTGATCCCAAAAGTAAAGATTTTAGTATTTATAGCGGCGCAACTATCATTACGCCTAATTTAGACGAATTTGAGGCTGTAGTTGGCCCCATCTCTTCCGAAGAAGACCTTGTCGCTAAAGCTGAACAACTCTGCAAAAAATACGACTTTCAAGCTGTTTTAGTAACGCGCGGTGCACAAGGCATGAGTCTTATTTGCCCAGATGAAATGCCGCTACATCTTCCAACAAAAGCCCGAGAAGTCTTTGATGTAACTGGAGCAGGCGACACTGTAATTGGCGTTTTAGGCGCAGCTCTCGCAGCTGGAAACAACTTAGCCTCTGCGACCACACTAGCAAACACCGCTGCTGGCATTACTGTAAAAAAACTCGGCGCCGCCACTGTTTCTCCAGCAGAATTGCGCCGAGCTATGCAACGTCAAGAGCAAGATCCTGAAGCTGGCATTTTAAGCGAAGAAGAGTTATTGATTGAAGTGGCGGAAGCGAAGAACCGCGGCGAAACTATCGTCATGACTAATGGCTGTTTTGATATTTTACATGCAGGACATGTTTCTTATTTAGAAGAAGCCAAATCTTTCGGCACTAGACTTATCGTTGCCGTCAACGACGATGCATCTGTACAACGCCTCAAAGGTCCAGAGCGCCCCATTAATTCTCTAGAACAACGTATGTTAGTGTTATCAGCACTCCGCTCTGTCGACTGGGTTGTTCCTTTTAGCGAAGATACGCCAGAACGCATCATAGCAAATGTCGCGCCAGATGTTTTAGTCAAAGGCAATGACTACAAAGTTGACGAAATTGCTGGCGCCAAGTCAGTATTAGATCGCGGCGGCAGAGTCGAAACTGTCCCACTACTCGAGGGTTTTTCGACTAGTGGGTTGCTGAAACAGATACAAGACAATGAAAGCTAAAAACTTATTGTTTCTGCAAAAGAGTCTTATAGGGTGGAACAATCAAGCGATAACCCTCAGGTGCCTTTTCCAAAAAGTCTTTTTCTACTAGATCATTTAGGGCTTGAGCAACAGACCCAGATGGTACATCCATTCTTTGAGATGTAGCATGGGAATGAATGTCTTTACCACCAAAATTAGCCACATGGATTAATAGTTTGCGCTGATTATCTGGCAGGGTAAAAAAATCTTTCAGTAAATCACTTCGCTCTTCTTCTACAATAAGATTCCAAGCTCTTTCCACATCTAAAACGTCAGGAATATTGCTTTCTCTAGACCATAGCTCATCGCAAAGATAGTTAACATAATAAGGGTGCCGCTCACTCACATCCATAATGCGTTCAAAAACTTTTAAATCTAATTCCTTTTTCCACGTTAGCTTAGCTGCTTTATGCAGGTGTTTCTGATAATCATCTTGACTAATTCTATCTAAAACTAATTTGCGACAAAGTTTATATAATGGCCTTCTTTCATCTTCAAACATGCTCTTTAATAAATGAGCAATGCTCCCAGAAAAAATGAAAGATAAGTTTTTGGTTTCTTGCGCCACATGCCTAATAGCTCCCTCGATGCCTCTACCTTGGCTTATTTCACCGATTTCTTGAAACTCATCAAATAATAAAATGGCTTGTTTATCTTTCTCACACAGTAATTTTTCCAGCAAAAACAAAGCATCCACAACTCCGTCAACAGAGTTGCTATCGCTATTCACTGATAATTCGAGGTGAAAATCTTGGCTTCCAATAGTAAGTTTTGGTGTAAGCTGTTTAGCATATTTTTTTATCAAATGCGAAAGCTTCTCAACTGGACCCAATGCCTTACCTATTAAATCACTTACTCCTTTTATGATAAGACGTTCTGCATCTTTCTCGCTTACAGCTAAATGAAAATCCACAACTCCATGTGGCAGAGCAACTAATTCAAATACTCTTGCACACAAACTAGATTTACCATAGCGTCTAGGAGCAACTAAAAATGAGTGTTTGCCACCCTCTATGTAATCAATTAATCTTTTTGTTTCTTCAACTCGATTACAAAAAGAATCTCCATAGGCCTTTCCTAGTGGAAAGAAGTTTCTTGTTTTCATGAGCAAAACCTCTATAAACTACAATTTTATACACTATAAATTTATACACTATAAAAACATAGTGTATAAAAGTATAGCATGGCTATAATCGACTGTCACCAGACAATCAAAAGCAAAGCATCGCCTAAGCAAACTCCGTCTTAGCTCGCGATGACAGAATCGAAATTGTTGCATTGCTCGAAGGGTTTTCGACTAGTGGGTTGGTGAAGCGCATAAAGACAGAAAATGAAGATCGCTAACACTATCACTTTATAGTGTCACAGCTTAGCTCATGCAAAACTGCTAATTGACTAGTAAAATTACATGTAATATTGCTAATCAAACAGCTTTAAAACACTGGCCTGACTTGATGTTTAGCTTGCCAAGATGCGGCTTGAGACCTGTGAGCTACAATTTCTTTAAATAAAATTACCGGACTAGCTGCGAAACTAAATGTTGCACTTAGAAACCTAGAATTTGGGCTCTCTGCCCGCGGATGTGGCAATAACTTTAACTTTTCCTCCGACTCTCGCAGTTTTTGCAACCACTCTTTTTGCTCCTTCTGGCTCTTTTCTAAAATATCCTGAGGAATTTTCTCCGTCGCCATGGACAAAGACATTCTTTTAACTTTCAAATATGGGTTATCCTGTTCCTTCTCTAAAGACTGATCAACCTCTATTACAGTAAAATTATTTTTCGCTTTCCATACTTCACTTTTTATTTGGCTGTTCTCAGTAGAGAATAGAAGATACGGCTTAAACTCCAGCTGGCCAAATGACCGTAAAGACAGATCGACATTACTGTTGGCTTCGGGATGTTCAATTGGACATTGAAATCCATGTTCTCCACAGCTTTTCGCAAATATCTCGAACATTCGCTGACTATCCGTGTCTCCATTAGTAAAATAAATCTTAACGTCATTTTCTTTCAGCTTACTTAAATCTTGCAATAACCGAATTCCCTGCAGAATTACAGTCTCATTATTCACTACTATATCATCCGCCCCTGCAAACATTGGATCTATCAGCAAAAAATCTGGGCGAAAAATCTGAGGATCAATAAATACAATAGAACGCACAAGCACCTCTCTAAAAACTAAAAACACGTATATGGACTCGGCCTCTTAGTCAAGGGTTACTAACAATAAATCTGACAACAACTTTAAGGTTACGTTCGTATATACGGCATCTTGTTGAGTTTTTCACTCGTGCCTAGATGAA